>Ga0247610_10006660_pt1 | contig 11977 bp, 9 predicted proteins | sample 174DNAGHGhighgp2_FD_193483 | JGI IMG/M metagenome (GOLD analysis project Ga0247610, IMG submission 193483) | Sheep rumen microbial communities from Palmerston North, Manawatu-Wanganui, New Zealand - 1742 DNA GHGhigh gp2 | ecosystem: Host-associated > Mammals > Digestive system > Stomach > Rumen ...
AAAAATGCGAGTGGCTTAAATGGTATTGGCGGTAGTTGCGTATGTCTTTCATCATTAAAATTTGAAGTTCAAAGTGTACGTGATACAAAAGGCGCCAACGCATATTTTGAAAAAGGCAATTTAGTTAATTATCATGAATTTGATAATAATAATAAACATCATTTGCCAAACGGTACATATGTTCGTTTTATTCCTGATCCAGAAGTATTTAATAATGGCGAAATAGGCTATGATTATGAGCGTATCTGCCAGGATATAAAAGATATATCGTATCTTTATACAGGTATTGAATTTGTAGTTTCTAATGATGAAACCGGAGAAACCCGAACTTACTGCGCGAAAAATGGTATTGTTGACTTTGTAGCTGATAATGTAAAAGAGCCTTTGCAAAAACATATTATTACTGGTTCTGCTACTGATGGCACTGATAGTGTAGAAATTGCATTTCAGTGGGGCACAAAACATGAAACGCCATATGTATTCGTTAATGGTTTGCGTTGCCCCGAACTTGGAACTCCAGTTACAGGCGCCCGCACCGCATTAACAAAGGTGTTTAATAATCTTGCAGACGCAGAATTTGATGGCGAATATATTAGGAAAAATTTATTTTATGTAATTAACTGCAAGGTAGAAAATCCTTCTTTTGCCAATCAAACAAAGAGCAAGATTAATAATCCTTCTCTCCGCACTTTAGCATCTAATGCCTTTACTTCTGCACTGAAGGAAATGGCAACAAAATACAATAGTGAGTTTAATACTATTGCAGAAATGCTAAGAAAAGTAGAGAAGGCCGAAGCCGCGGCTGAACGTGCGCGTCAGGGTGTTCTTAATTTTGAGCGTAAGGCCGACGAAAAGAAGGCACAAAAAGTAACTTCATCTGATAAGTTTAAGGATTGTGAAAAACATGGCCAGGATTCAATGCTTATTATTTGTGAAGGTAATTCAGCATTGGGTGGCCTGATGCCCGCGCGAAATGTAATGAATGAAGCATTATATGCTGTGCGCGGTAAGGTTAAGAATCTGTTAAAGCATCCTCTTGATGAATGTCTTGAAAATGAAGAAGTATCTGATGTTATTATGGCACTTGGGTGCGGCATACAGAATAAATATAATTCAAAGAAATTGAATTATGGTAAAGTTGCGATTGCGGTCGATGCTGATGCTGATGGATATAATATTATGTGTCTTATCGCAACTATGTTCTATGTGCTTATGCCCGACTTTATTAAAGAAGGAAGGCTATGTTGGTTACGAGCGCCATTATATCGTTTAACAAAAGGTGATAAGCGAGTATTTGCTTATGATGACGCTGAGCTTGCTGAACTTCGTAAAAAGTATCCTAACTGGGAACAAGGCCGTAATAAAGGATTGGGCGAAATGAGCGCTGAAGATATGAAAAACTCTATGCTTCATCCTACCGGACGTAGACTTGAGATTTTAACCGTGCATGATGCTGATGCCGCGGCTAAAAGTCTTGAAATGCTTATGGGTGAAGATGTTGAGCCGAGAAAAGAGTTCTTGTTTGAGAATGTAGATTTTAGTGTCTTAAATAATTAAAGGAGCCATAAATGAAAACACAAGATTATTTTTATACCATTGAGCCAATTGTGAAGCGAGTCTCTAAAGATGAATTTCTAGAATTTATTAAAAAATATCCACGGTCTCTTAAAAGAGATTGTTGTGGAATTTGTGACCCGCCCAGTATTACCTATAATGATTTTGAACTTGCTAATAGATGGCCGTATAGTATTGTCGCGAGCACTTTTGCTTATAGTGATGACCAGCAAGATTATTGGTATGAGCCTGATGAAAAAAGAGTTTATTCTATTGTCACTAATTATGAAGAAGTCTTTAATTCTAAAACTGGTAACATGGCAAAAGTGGGCGAATAATTGACTTTTTCTCAAATCTATGCTATAATATAGAAAAAGGAAAGGAGCAAAAGAGCTATGATTTATGAAACTGATTTTCAAAAGCAGATTGAAAATGCTTTTCTAACATATGGCGCGTCAGTTGCACAAGAGCGTGCTATTCCTGATGTGCGCGATATGTTGAAAATTGGTTTACGCCAAGGTTTATACGCTCAATATACGAATAAACTTACCCATAAAGACAAAATGCAAAAAGCACAGAAGTCTGTCGCAGCCGCGATGGCGCAGTCATATGTGCACGGTGATGCCGCGATGTATGACACCTTTATTCGTGCAGCGCGTCCATGGTCATATCGTTACCCAGTAGAGGATGTTCAAGGTAACGCCGGTAATCAATCTGCTCCTGATAGTCACGCGGCTGCTCGTTATGTAGAAATGCGCGCGGGTGAAGTCGCAGATTTGTTATTTGATGGTATAAAGAAAAATGCCATCGAAGAATGGTATTCTAACTATGACGATACCGAAATGATACCTTCCGTGTTTCCTTCTATTGGTTATTGGAATATTGTAAATGGTTGTTCTGGTATCGCGGTAGCTTTAGCCACATCAGTTCCGCAATTCAATCTTAAGGAAGTCAATGAAGCTCTTATTAAAATTATACAAAATCCAGATGTAGATTTTAATAGTATTTATTGTGCTCCAGATTTTGCTACTGGTGGTATTATCACAAATGGTGCTGCGGTAAAAGAAAGTCTTAGATTAGGAAATGGTGAATCAGTACGACTCCAGGCGAAACTTACTTATGTGCCTGAACAAAATATGATACAGGTAACGGAATTACCTTATGGAGTTTTTACTGATACTGTTATAAAGCAGTTAAAGATATTAACTAATGATAATCCTAACTACGGCATTGAAAAAGTAATGGATTATACTCAAACGATCGCGGAAATTCGTATTTACTTATCAAAAGGTGTAAATGTAAAGAAAATGATAAGTAAATTATATAAAGACACGTCATTAGAGAATTGGTTCTCTGTTAATATGGTACTACTTGATAAGGGTAGATTTCCTAAAGTATTTGGATGGCGTGAAGCTTGTGATGCGTATATAGAACATATTCGTGAATGTAAGCGAAATATTATTCAGTTTGATTTGGATAAAGCAATCGCGCGAAAGAATATAGTTGATGGACTTATCAAAGCCTATTCAATTATTGATGAAGTAGTCGCGCTAATTCGTGCATCTGAAAGCCCGATAGAAGCTTCTAAGAAACTAATTGAGACTTACGATTTTAACGTTGAACAGGCGAAAGCTATTCTTGCGATGAAATTGTCCAGTTTAACCAAATTGGATATTGTAAAATTGGAAGAAGAGGCTGCTGAACTTGTAGAGAATATTAAGTCGTTAACGCACTTATTAAATACCCCTCATGACTTAGATGAAGAATTAATAAAAACTCTGCGCGAGGTCGCTAATAAATTTGGTGATGAGCGTAGAACTAAAGTTATCAATCTTTTAGAAGAAGATGAAACTGCTGATATTAAAGAAGAAGAAATTGGATTACTTCTATTTGATAATGACAGTATTCGTGCGATTCAGAAAGATAATTTACAAGGTGGAAAACGCGGTCGTAAAGGTGTAAATATTAAACCGCCAAAAGATTCCAGTTTAATTAATACGCTTTATACAACCAATATGGGAACTGTAGCAGTTCTTACCAGTCGCGGTAGAATGTATCACTTCTCTCTTGCAGATTTAGAATATGAAAAAGACTATTCCGTATATGAATTAATTGAGCTGCAAGATGGAGAAAAGCCTATTTTACTTATGGATTCATCTTCTTTCAACTCTTATCAGAATTTAATTACCGTAAGTAAAAATGGATATATCAAGAAAAGTTCTATTGCAGAATATTCTTCTCGTTCAAAGCGAGGAATTGCGGCAGTAAAACTTGAAGGTGACGACAGCATAGTAAGTATCTTCTTATCATCTTCTGATGAAGATAAGGTATTTATCGTTAGCTCTTCTGGAAATTATAATTTCTATTCTCTTGATAATATTAATGCCACTGGTCGCGCAACACGCGGTGTAAAGGGAATTAAACTAGAGAATGGTGAAAATGTGGTTTCAGCGACCATTATTAAAAAGAATGTAATTTATCGCGGCTTATTAACTATTGCCTCTAACGGTCAGGGAAAGATTTCACCTATTGATGAATTTAGCACAACCGCTCGTGGCGCGAAAGGCCGTCAGGTTATGAATACCAAAGATAACTCAGTTGCTGCGGTGTATGCAGTGCCAGATGGCCAAGAAAAAATATATGTGTCCGCGGCCGGTAAAGCGGTTATTGTAGATATTGCCGCCATTCCAGTTCAAAGCAGAGTAACAGCCGGTGTAAAAATTATAAATACCATAAGTAATAAAATTGAGGTAATGTAATATGACTGATAAATATAAAGAGTTATTTACAGAGCTCGCGCATACAAGTGAATTGCTAGCCGAGCATGTAATGGAATATGACCATGGAAAGAATGACGATAAGGGTGAGCAAACCGCACAGAAAATGCGTGATGACTTCAGAACCCTTGGAGATAAACTAAAGGCGGGAGAGACTCTTGAAAGAGCCGATTATGCGAGACTACTTGTTGGCGCGTATACCGCTATGAACTCTATTGAAGCAAGAATTAAAATGTATCAGGCGGCAGTTAGTGGATATAAAGTTGACCTTATCCCTAAGCTCAGCCGCATCCTAAATGAAACGAAAACTGAAGAAGAAGTCAATAGTTTGGCAAATGAACTTTTTGCTGAAAATCCTGAAAACTAACATTTGACTTTTTACGATTTTTGTGATATAATATAAACATAAAGAAGGCAAGGGGCGAAAAGTTCCAAACCGCTTTAAATAAAAAAAATAAAATGTTTTGTTAAAAAACAAAGGAGAAAATGATTATGGCTACACCTAATAGTATTGCAGTATTTAACTACCTAAAGTCCAATTTCGGTAAGAACTTTTCCAAGCAGGAAATCGCCGAAGCACTTGGCATCTCACTCGCTTCTGTAACTGGCGCCGTTAACGCCTACACTAAGAAGGGCCTCGTCGTAAAGACTCGTGAAGAAGTTGTTGAACTCGAACCCGCGACCGAAACCCGTAAGGCAAAGACCAAGACCGTTGTATATCATACCCTTGCCGAGACCGGTCTAACCTATGACCCTGTAGAGGAAGATGCCCGTAAGGCTGCGGAGAAGGAAGCTGAGAAGGCCGCTAAGGCTGCTGCCCGTGCTGCTGCTAAGGCCGCAAAGGAAGCCGAATAATATCTGATCTGCTAGTTGTAGAAACAGTTTCTGCGGGCGGTTAACGCCGCCCGCTGTTTTATCAAATCGAATAAAATAATAGGAGAATAAATATGAGTAAAGTAATTACAGATAAACAAAATGCACTAAATAATGTAACTATTGTTGGCAAGCTAGTAGATGTCGTAATGCGTAATGGCGTGACAAATAACATGGACTGGCAGAGTGCTACTATGAACATTCAGGTAACTCAGACCTATGGCGGTCGCGAGGAAACCAGTATTGTCCCAGTTAGCATGTTTGCCAATAAATATACCAAAGATAACAAGCCTAATCCTGGCTGGACTCAGATTAATGACCTTCAGAATTATCCTAGCGTACAGTCTGTAGGACTTGCTGATGCTGTTACTCTTCGTATCACCAAGGCAAACCTTCGTGAGAACAATTATGTAAGCAAGACCACTGGCCAGCTTATTAATATGTGGCAGCTTAATACCTCTTTCGTAAACACCACCAATAACACTCCTAACACTGCTTCTTTCGTCATTGATATTTATATTATGTCTATTGATGATGAACTTGATCGTGATGGCGAGCCTACTGGTCGTCTTAAGATCCAGGGTGGTATTGTTCAGTATGGCGGCACTCTTGATGTGCTGAACTTCGTTGTTGAGAATCCCGATAGCGTAAACTTCATTCGCGCGAACTGGGAAGTAAATGACACAGTAACTGTTAAGGGTCGTATTCGTGTTACCACCGCTGAAGAAAAGAAGACTTCTTCCAGCAGCTGGGGCGAAGATGTGCCTGAGACTAGCGTGAGAACCATTCGTGAACTAGTTATCACCACTGGTGATGATTGTGGTAAGGATGAGGAGTTCGCCTATAGTCCTGAAGATATTAAGAAAATCTATCAGGTTCGTAAGGCCCGTCTTGAGCAGATGCAGCTCGATTCGCAGAATAAGGTGAAGAGTACATCTACCAACTCTGCCGCTACCGCTGATAAGTATTCTTGGAAGTAATTCTTCCAAGAATACCTATGGAGGTAGAAAAGTATGGCTGGAACTTTAGACTTAAAAAACCTAAAGAAGCATTCAATTTCAAGTAATTTACGCGGAAAATCTATTCTAATCGCGGGCGTGCCTAAAGTTGGTAAATCTACTTTTGGTAGTAAGATTGATAACGTGCTATTCTTTAATTTTGAAAATGGAACAGAGTTTTTACCGTTAGAGGTTGAGCCAATTCCAATTCAAAAGTGGAGTGAATTTAAAGCGTATCTAAAACAGTTACGCGATCCAGAAGTTCAAGAAAAATACCATTGTATTGTTATTGATACAGTAACAATTTGCGCGCAGTTGGTAGAACGTCATGTCTGCTTGCAGCATGGCGTTGAGAATATTAAAGATATTCCATATGGCGCAGGTTATGGTATGCCAGCAGCTGAGTTCTTCTCAGTATTCCATGAGATTTCAATGCTTGGTTATGCAATTGTATTTTTGGCGCACACTAAAACTCAACCTGGCCCCTATTTTGACGAGAAGGGCGAGAATATTCAACAGACTGTTCCAGATGTAGATAAGCGAATCTTTGCTGTCCTTAATGGAATGTGCGACTTGATTTGTTTGGCGGATAAGCAATATGATCCACAGACAAAAACAATGCAGCGTGTTCTTTATACAGATGCTGATGCGCCTGATAAGGTAACTGGTGGACGTTGTTGCCAGTATTTCCCAAAAGTCATCCCACTTGATTATAAGATTTTTGAGAAAGAACTGGAAAAGGCTGTGGCAAAAATCGCGGCTGAAACACATTCTGACTTGCGCGAAAGCGAGAGTTATGTCATGGAGAAGAGAAGCTTCAGCGATGTTGCGCAGGAAGCGCGTGAACTTTGGGAAGCCTATCTTAACACCGCAACTACTGAGGAAGAAAAGGAACAGAAGTTCGCAATTCTACAAGATATTGTTCAGAAGGTATTTGGTAAACCGATTAAGCTCTCAACGGTTGTTCCTTCTCAGCAAGAGTTGTTAGAATTGGTTGTGAATGAGTTTAAAGGACTATAATTAAAAAGAGCCGTAAGGCTCTTTTTTATTTGACTTTTATGTAAAATTATGGTATAATTATACATAAGGAAGGAGTGATGATATGGCAACAAGAAAGACATTAAAGTGTTTTAAATGCAAGAAGGTTTTTAACTCATCTGAGTTGGTGTCATATTGTAAAGAGGGGACAGAAACGCCCCATAATTATTGTCCTAGATGCTTAGAAGAAACACAATGGCATGAAAAATATATAAATACCGTTTGTAGAATATTTCATTTACTCGCGCCAGGACCACGAATTAACAGAGAGCATAAATTATTAGAAGAAAAGGGCTACACCGATAGAACAATAACCGAGTGCTTAGAATATGTTTATGAAATAAAAAAGGTTATTAAGCCAACGGTTGCAACTTTGTATTTTGTTAATGCGGATTCAATAAATGAAATGATGGAGTATAAAAGAAAGACTCATCAGAATCCTGATGCTATTGTATCTGCGATGACAAAGATGACATTTAATGAATATATTGTGCCGATAAAAAAGGCGGAACCGCGTAAGAAAGAAATAATCAATCCGGACGATTATCTTGATTATTTCAATAGCGACGATTAAATAAATTAGAAAGGAGAGATTAACTTGACATTATCTGATAAAATGGCCATGCGCCAAGTTATTGGGTGTTTAATGTTGAACCCTCTTCTTTTTTTGGAGTACACTGACATTAGCCCCACTGACTTTGATGATAGAGCAATTGGGGCATGTTTTATTACTATCAAAAATTTGTATGAAGAAGGCGCTCAAAAATTAACGCCAGTAGAAGTAGACTTAGAGATTGAGAAACGGGGCGGAGCCCTATGCGCGGCATATAAGAATGGTAACGGTATTGACATTCTTAACACTTCTTATGAGTTCGCGGAACTATCCAACTTTAAGATGTATTACACACGATTAAAAAAGTATTCTCTACTTCGTAGATTACAAAAAGACAAATATGATATTAGTGAATTTTATATTAGTGATAAAGATGTAACCGATCCGTTAAAGGAAATTGAAATTCAAAATCGTTTTGATTCATCTTCATTAGAAGAGATATTAAATACGGTTGAGAGTAAATATACAATCATAAGAAATGAGTATCTTGGTGGCGGGAAAAAGCGTGGAGACCCCGCCGAAGGCATTATGGAGTTGATTGATGAACTGAGAAAAACTCCAAGTGTCGGTCCAAGCCTAGAAGGTAAGATATTTAGCACCGCATGTAGAGGCGCGCGCGATGGATGTTTTTATTTAAAAGCAGCATCAACATCTGCTGGTAAAACAAGAACAAGTGTGTTTGATGCGTGTCATATGGCTTATCCTATTAGATGGTCACATGAAAAGCACTCATTTTGTTATGAGGTAGACCGAGACGGTGTAGTGCGCGAGCCAAGAAAAGTTTTGTTTGTAGTAACCGAGATGGAAAAAGAAGAGCTACAAACAATTATGCTGGCTTATTTGTCTGGTGTTGATGAAGATCATATTATAACCGGACAGTATGAATTTAATGAGTATGGCGATGAATATGATAGAGTTAAATATGCTGGTCAAATTATGCAGAGGTATGACGGTTACTTTTTAATTGAAGAAATTAGTGACCCAAATCTGGTTAATGTAGAAGCGACAATAAAAAAATATGTTGTTACTGAAAATGTTAAATATGTTTGGTTTGACTATATTCATACAACCGCCAGTATGATAGGGCAGTTTTCAAAAAATAACTTGCGCGAAGACTCCATTTTAATGATATTTGCAAACCAACTTAAACAGATAGCAAAAGATTATAAAGTATTTATATTCTCAGCTACTCAGGTTAATGCAAATGCAATGACTGATGATGGAGAATTTAAAAATGAAACTTGTATTCGTGGCGCGAAAGCAATAGCAGATAAAGCAGATATGGGTTATGTAATGACGAGCGTAAGCGATAAGTTCTGGAGCACATTAATGCCGACTTTAAGAACCGCGGCAGCCACAGGTAAGATAAGTGCGAGTGTTCTTGATAAAAGGCCAACTCATGTTTTAGATATATATAAAATGCGTCGTGGACGCTATAAAAATGTTCGTATATGGATAAAGTTGCATTTAGGCACTGGATATAGAGAAGATTTATTTATAACTACAGCAGATAATCAACCACTTCAAGATGTTTCGATGGATTTGTTTAGTTCGGCAATTGATGTTGAGTTTGATTGGAAAGGAGAATTAGATGCTGGAGACTCTACAATTTCAAGATGAAGAATTGGAATTATTAGATGTTAGCAGTAAAGAAATTATCGACTCTATCACAATGGAGGATGTAAAGAATTTTCTTGAAAGCCTGGGCGTAACACAGATACATGTTAATGAAGATAAGGGCTATTTGATTTGTCCCACTATTTGTCATAATCCTGTAAATGTGGCCTCTTCAATGAAGCTGTATTGGTATCAAAATAATAAAATTTTTAGATGCTATACAGAATGTAATGAAGCCATGAGTATTTTTACTCTATATAAGAAATATATGGAGTTAAACTATTATCCAATTACCTATTTTGACGCGGTTGAATATGTTAAAAGATGTTTAAAGCATATCAACACTTCGCGCGAATTGCGAAATAAAAAAGTTGATATTGACTTAAAGAAATACAAGTTTACCGCTCAGCTGCCAGAACTTCAAGCCTATGATGAGCATGTATTGGAGTGTTTCACGCATTATTATCATCCAGACTGGCTAAGAGATGGCATCCTGCCAGAGGTAATGGATAAATTTGAAATATCGTATTCTCTACCAGATGCTTCGGTAGTAATTCCTCAACGAGATATAAACGGACGATTAATTGGTATTCGTGAAAGAGAGTTCGAGCCTTGGCGTATTGCCGAATTTGGTAAATATCATCCTATCACAGTAGGTAATATCAATTATAAGTTTCCTGAGATGTTTCAGTTATACGGAGCTTACCAACACCAAAAAGGAATAAAAGCTCGAAGAAGCGTTATATTGGTAGAGGGAGAGAAATCTGTATTATTAGATGATGGATTCTATGGTGATATGGCCAATGCAGTTGCGGTTTGCGGCTGCCATACAAATAAGTATCATATCAGTTTGTTAACTGATATTTTGGGCGCGAATGAAATCATTATAGCCTTTGATAAGGAATATGATGATTGGCGCTCAGAGAAGGCGCGAAAGTATCGACAAACTATTGAGAAGATATGTCGGACATATAAAGGCCATGCATCATTTTCATATATATGGGATTATGGCAATTTATTAGATGAAAAAGATTCGCCATATGATAAAGGTAAAAAGGTATTTGAGCAATTATATAGAAATAGAATAAAAGTGAGGTAAATTATGGAATGAAATATAGATTAAGAAAAGCGTATTCTACAGAACCGCTATTTGCTCTACGAGATGTTTTAACAGATCGTGGCGTAACAGATTTGGATAATTTTTTACATCCAAGTAAGAAATGCGAATTGAATCCTTATGATTTGGATAATATACAAGAAGCGGCTAATATTTTATTGAAGCATCTGCGCGCGAACAGCAATATTCTTTTTGTGGTAGATGCTGACTGTGATGGTTTTACAAGTTCGTCTATTTTATGGTTATATATTAAACATATTTATCCACAGGCTAATTTGTCATTCACAGTTCATGAGCACAAGCAGCACGGTTTGAATGATAAGATAGATTGGATTGAAGATCAGGATTTCCAATTAGTTATTGTCCCTGATGCTGGGAGTTATGATATTAAGGAACATGCGCGTCTCCGTACTCGTGGCATTGATTGCATTTGTCTAGACCACCATAGTGTCCCTAAAGATGATGATGGAAATGATATTTTACCAGATAGCGCCAATGCAGTCGTTGTAAATAATCAACTCTCTAATAGATATAGTAATAAGACATTATGTGGTGCTGGTGTTGTTTATAAGTTCTGCGAGGTTCTTGATGACATACTGAAAATTAATCAAGCCGAAGCATATTTAGATTTGGCAGCTCTTGGTGAGATTGCCGATGTTATGGATAGAACTAATACTGAAACAAACTACATAATGATTCGTGGATTAGAAAGTATATCTAATAAAGGATTTAAGACGTTGCTTAATGCGCAAGCATATTCTTTAAAGACGCATGGTGAACCGCCATATATCGGTTTAAATCCAATTGATATAGCATGGTATATTTCTCCACTTATTAATGCGCTGACCCGTGTTGGTAGTATTTCAGAAAAAGAAACAATGTTCTATTGCTTCATTGAGCCTGATCGTTTAGTGCCAAGCACGAAACGCGGTGCAAAGCCTGGTGATACCGAAACCGCAGCCGAACAAACCGCGCGCGTAGGTAAGAATGCCAAGGCCCGTCAAGACAAGTTTAAGGAAAAAGCTATCGACCTTATTGACTTTAAGATACAAAAGAACGAATTAGACCGTAATAATATTATTTTGGTTGAGGTCGATGAAGGAGATAATATCCCGCAGGAAATTACTGGATTGGTTGCGATGTCAATCGTCAACAAATATCATAAACCCTGTATGATTGGCCGTCGCAATAGTAAAAATGAAATTCAAGGTAGCATCAGAAGTGATGTAAACTTTGTTGGTCTGCCAAGTTTTAAAAAGTTTCTTGAAGATAGCGGCTTAACTTCTTATGTCGCCGGGCACGATGCTGCTGCTGGCTGGGGTCTTGCCGCGAATAGAGTGCAGGCTTTGATGGATTATGCTAACACTCATCTGTCTGCCGCGGACTTTGA
>Ga0247610_10006662_pt1 | contig 11974 bp, 8 predicted proteins | sample 174DNAGHGhighgp2_FD_193483 | JGI IMG/M metagenome (GOLD analysis project Ga0247610, IMG submission 193483) | Sheep rumen microbial communities from Palmerston North, Manawatu-Wanganui, New Zealand - 1742 DNA GHGhigh gp2 | ecosystem: Host-associated > Mammals > Digestive system > Stomach > Rumen ...
AGATGTCAAGGCCATTGACATACTTAATCCACTCTGCAGAATCTTCAATAGCAGCGTCTACCGCAGGGGCATCATTAGCCTTCTTGAGGGTGAAGTTCCAGAACACAGACCTCTTTCCCATGCTCTCCTCAAGAATCTTTGCCGTAGCGGCACGCTTCATCAGCTTTATCGACGAGCTAAGCATTCCCACTTTGAGAGTCCCGGGGTTGTTGAACATCCGTTTGATACGATTCGTACCGTTTATCACTTCATTAGCAAGTTTTTTCAGCAAGCAATTAACATCGTCAAGGGCGGCCTTTCCCTGTTCAGAGTATATCTGTTCGAACTTGTCGACAGCAGGTATCGCTTTCTTCACCGGGTTATATTTATGCTTGAAGATATCATTAAATCCCTCAGCTGTTTTCTTCAGCGTCACAAAGGCGTTGGTGGCAGTTATCGTGTCGCCTTTAATTGCGTCGTCTAAGTCAAAGAGTAGGGCATCTATCTCAAAAACATAGTTTATCTGACATTCATCTTTCACCTCTGTCTTACCAAAAATTTCCGTCAACAACGCATCCTCACTGCCTGGTGTCGACACAAGCTCCGCATTCTCTCGATAAAGCCCCCGCCTCTTGAGTGCAGCCCATGCGTTATGGAAGTTATTGTAAGCCGTCACAAAGTCGGCAACATACTTATCTACCTTGGCATTGACCATGGCGATGAAGTTGCCCAGCACGGCGTAGCCGTCAACGCCCGACTTACGGCGCAGGTTGGCACCGGTCTTATTGTACATACCGCTGTCGGTCTCGGCGACGCCACCGCCGGCCTGCAGCTTCAGGTAGCGGTATGACTTCAGCTCCATGGTGCCGTCAATAGGACGCAGGAACACCTCGAGGATAGAGCGCAGCAGGCTGAAGTCGAGCAGCTGTCCCACCGTCTCATTCACGAGGGTAGAGCCGATAGTGCTGCCCACTATCTTCGAATTAAGGCCAGCACTCCACCAGCGACCGTTATCGTTGACGGGCTTCACATTCAGGCCCGACGTTATCTTCACATTGTTGCTGGCCTGTATGTCGATATTCTTTCCCTTGATCTTGATATTACCGTTGGGGGCCGAGATGGTGATGCCGGTGAAGGCGTCTATCTTGACATCGCCGAAGGGTGACGACAGCTGCACCTTGCGCTCGTGCGACGACAGCTTCAGCTTGTACAAGCCGTAGGCATCAGTCATGGTGATGCCGCCCAGCAGTTCATGGAGACCGTCAATCTTCCAGTCAGAGTTCCACAGTTTGTACGACTGCAGGAATTTCAGTCCCGGCAGCATGCCAGACAGGAACTTCACGAAGTCCGTAGGGTCTTCAATCTTGATGGTATGGCCGTTGGGCGACTGGATGATACGGTCGCCGTCGGGTGCCACCACATTCTTCGAATAGAGAGTGCCCACGACGTAAGGCCGCTCTATGTTGCCATTCTCGTAGTTCACCAGCACCTCGTCGCCCGCCTCCGGACGGAAGAGCATGCCGCCTCCGGTGGTGGCCATCGGGGTGGTCATACGGATCCACGGCGTCGCGGCCTCTACCGTCGCCAAATCATAATTGATCTTGATGAGATTTGCCTGAAGCGTCTTAACAGCATTCGCCTTCTCGCTGTTACTACTGTCCTTCTTCAGTTCCTCCTTCGCTTTCTCAAGAGCCGTCTTCGTCTCCTCCTGCTTCTTTGTCAGCGCCTCCTTCTCCGAACCGACGTTTGGCTGCCAGGGGTATCTGATTCTGATGCGTCCCTGCCCTTTCGGGTCTTTGTTCTCAACAACGAATGCCGTTTGGGGTGCTGCCTCCCTGTAAGGCTTGACCGCACTGTAGGGGGGGTACCATTTATTACCGGCCATGGGAATGGCATAAATCTTCTGTTTCCGTACGTTGGAAAACGGCTCACCAGCAGTTTGATAGATATCGTAGCTGCCTTTCCACGCCTGGTCAGCCTGCAACTCTATCTGCACCACCAGATACTGCTGGTCGTCATTGGGGAATGTGATTTTGTCGCCTATTCTGACGTTGACGAACGTAGTACCCATGTCGGCGCAGACCATCTTACGCTGCTGTGCCTCCTCGTTCTTCTTGATGTCGGAATAATAATTCAGCAGCAGCCACGTGTTCTGGTCGGTCGTGAGGAAGGGCACGGCACTGGTGGCATCCTCACCGCCAAAATTCGTGATAATCTCATTGCCCTTCTTGTTTGTGTCGCTCACGGAGAGTGCTCCCTGTATCAGGGTTTTGGTATAGGTGACGGCCAACGTACTGAGGGCCTCAAACAGCGTGGTGGAGTTCAGCACCGTACTGATAATGTCCATCACATTTGTGCCAGCCTCACCCAGACAGGTGTACCAATCCTCCTCAGCAAACTGGTCTTTGAAGAGCAGCATGTAGTATTCGTCATGGGCCACCTCAGCATTATAGCCGTTCACGAAGTTGGCATTCGTCGGGAACGCTTCGGTAGGAAAACCATTACTCTTTTTTATTTCCTCAACGTTCTGCTTGCCCTTAGCGTCTTCTTTCTCGTCGTCGTCCGAATCGCCCTTAGACTCTTTCTTCGGTGGGCTGAAGGGATCTGCCAGGCTGTTGCGTGTATAGTCGTCGATGGTCAGCGGGGCATCGGTAATCTGCTGGTACGTCAGTCGCGAGTAGTCGGAGATTACCATGGCATCGCCCGACAATTTTTTCGCATCCAGGCCCAGACAGAGCATGCCGTTCTCAAAGAAGAGAAACTCGCCGCAACGGTTGGCCGTGCGTACCAGGAAGTCGTAGAAGCTTTCATTATACTGCACCAGATAGGGCTGCAGAAACTCTACGGGACTAGACGCCCCACTGGGGGTATAGGCCAGGTGCTGCAGCGAGGCCACGTTAGGCATAATATAATAGATACGGCTCTTTTTAGTGTTATTAGCACCGTCCTTGTTACTGTCCGTTTTACTGTCCGTTTTACTGTCCGTTTTACTGTCCGTTTTACTGTCCTTGTTGTTACTGTCCTTGTTACTGTCGGTAGTGGTTGTCGCTATTGGTTCGTATGCCTTCAGCGGGAAGCTCGAGGCCATGGACGTCAGGATTTCTGCACCCAGTTTCTTGCCGAGATAGGCCTGACTGAACTTGTTGAGCGTCATCAGCTTGTCCATGCTGTAGATAGACAGGCGCACGTAGACACTGGTTTTGGTGCCGTCCCGCTCAAACAACGGGCATATCTCATGGATATAGTAGTTGGTCGCCACCTTGAAGTCGTCATCATAGCCCTCATAGGCTATCTCCAAGTCAACCTTCTTCCTGACGAACATCTCCTGCAGGTCGGTCATCGTCGGATTGGCATTATCCCCGGTGGTAGGCAACGTTATCTGCACCTCAGCCTCAATATGTCCGGGCTGGTAAACCTTACGGACAAAGTTAACACCGCCGAGGCTCAGATGGAAAGTCTTGGAATTATGAATAACCTTGGTCACTGAGTTGGCATATACCACAATTCGCGACACGGCGGTATCTGTCGATTCAGGACTGTAAGTGCTTACGCCGTCGTTATGGATACAGAGCTTATAGGTCTGCGCCTTCAGTGTAGTATCACTATCGTTAGCCATAATGAAATGTATATATATTAATCGTTGCTAATCGTCAGATTCAGTTTCGAGGTCCTGCCCACATAAGAGAGGTTGCTCAGCAGGAGACTCACCCGCACCAGCATCTGGTCTGCAAGACCGTCAGAATGCGGGTCTTTGTCATACTCCTCCTCCACGTCTACCACGTAGCCACGGGCTATCATGGCATCCTCATAGTCCGACAGGCGCCGCATCTTCGTGAACGACACGTCGTAGAGGATGGAGAAGGCATGTGGTTGGTTATCTGCCATACAGTCCAGGAAGACCTTGGCATTGTCGTTTGTGGCCACCCGTATCGTCAGTTCCATGTAGTCTGAGAGATGCTGACCATAGGGGAATCCCTGGCTGTTACGCTGCCGGCGGCACTTATAGCGTACCTGCTGCACCGTAAAGGCATGGTTGAGCAGCACGTTGAGGCTGATCTCCGTGACATCGCCCACCACCAGGAAGGCATTGAGTGAATAGTTGGCCGTCTGTCCTGTCATAGTCACATCATATATTAAAGGTGTGGTCGTCAATGATCACCTGTTCTGCCACAAAGCTAAGCCGCAGCTCGCGTCTGCGCTCGCCTTTGTTGGAATAGTCCTCGGCAATGGCAAAGCACACGGCATCTTCGAAGCGTATCTCCTTCTGCTCGTCATGCCCATTGATACCACTGCCTGAGAGGTCAACCAGTACGCGTCCGTTATAGCTGCTGCCGGTAACATACCACTCATAGAGACTCAGGTCGTCGCGGCCTGGGGCTATCACGGTGAGCTCAATACGCTCGCAGCGGGCGTCGCTGTCAGGGCGCACCTCGTTATGGCGCCGCATGATGTGACACTTCAGGTCAATCACCAGGTAATCCCTGGTGTAACGGCGGGCGTTGTTGTCGCCAATCTGCAAACGTGCTGTCAATGCCATATCCTTTGTCGTTTGATTTAAAGCCGGCTGGCCGCGGGGCCAGCCGGCCGGCAGTATCAGATTTCCGAAAAAATTACTTCCAGGGGTTCTCGAAGCTTACGGAGCCGTTCTTCAGCACCTGGCACACAATCTCAATCTCCTCGAAGTGCTCCTGTCCGTCTTCCCACTTCTCCTTGTAGTTCACGCAGTAGCAGCCTGTGCCCTCAAGGGTCTTCATGGTCGAGCCGTCGATGGTCTGCAGGAAGACGACCTTCATGTCGCGGGGGTCGTTAGCACCCAGCATCCACTGCAGCAGTTCGGTGTTGCCGTCGTTCAGTGCCTTCACGCGGATGGTGACGCGGCCGCCACGGGGAATACCTGCTATCTGTCCTTCACGGTCGGTTGCCTGATCGAACTTGTAGTCAACCAACAATACTTCGCGGTCTTGGAACCCTGATACCTGAAGGGTTACCGGTGTGATGTTCTCTGCCATAATATATTTCCTTTCTTATTTTTTGTTATTCGTTATTCGTCTTTCGTTATTCGTTATTCGTTTTCGTCTGAACCTAAGCCCATTCGTTCTCGTACTTCACAGAGCCGATCTCGATGTTCTGGCAGGTGATAGTAATCTCCTCGAAGTGTCCCATCTTGTCTTCCCACTTCTCCTCGAAGTTCACGCAGTAGCCCTTGGTGAACTTGATGGTCTTCATAGCCTTGCCGGTCTTGGTCTCGAAGAACTCGATGGAGCCGTCCTTGGCCAGGTTGCGCTCCACCATCCAAGCCATCAGGTCGGGGGTGCCGCTGTTGTGAGCCTTCACGCGGACTGTGATCTTGCCGCCGCGGGGAATGCCGCTCATCTGTCCTTCAACGTCGGTAGCCTGACTGAACTCATAGGTTACCATCATCACTTCACGCTCGGTATAACCGTCGATCTTCATTGTTACTGGTGTCTTTGCCATAATTGTAAAAGTTTAAAAGTTAAAAAATATTGTAGATATCTCGTTTATGCACTTGCCAGAGCTGCTTCCTTGTCCTTCTTGTCAGCAGCCACCTTAATAATGAAGTTCTTGGCAGCATAGAACGGCGTCAACGTAATGTCGCAGGTAATCTGTTTCGTGACGGGATCCTGGCGAGGCTCGCCTATCTCGTAGTTCTGGAACAGGTTGCCATAGCCCTTGTACATATTGAGGAACTCCTGGATCTTCGACTTCAGGTTCTTCGGCGAGTTGTACGGATCCCAGTTCTCGAGAGCCACCTCATGGACGAAGTTCATGAGCACCTTCTTCACCCAGTCGAACACGCGGACGATGGGGTACTCCTTCATGGCGTCGAGGTCGCCGTTGTAGAGCGTGGTGTTGTTGAAGGCCATCACGCGTCCCTCACTGTAAACCATGGGGATGACCTGGTTGTCCATCAGCGAGGCAATCTCCGACTTCAGCAGGTCGCTCTTCACGCCCTTCACACCGTCGATGGTGCCGTACTTCTTACCGCCGGCGCCCTGCGCCATGTTGGCGGTCTCGTCGTAGAGCTTGCCGCAGAGAGCAGCCGAAGGAGCAATGTAGAATGCCTTCTGGTCCTCCTCGTCAGACGACATCTTCTCAGCCTCACGGCCTACCAGCCAGTTGGCGCACATCACGACGTTCATCAGCTCCTGGTCGCTGTCACGGTAGCCCTCGGTGTTGGCCTGCAGGTCGTCGAAGGAGTATTCGTCGGCATGGTCGGTAAGCAGCATCACCTTGTACTTGAAGGCCATCTTGGCCCAGCGCAGCAGGTCCACCTTGTCGTTGAGCACGGCACCGGGGATGCAGACGAGGCTGTAGGCGTCCTTCAGGCTCAGGCGGTCGAAGCCGTTGCGCAGGATGTTCTCCACCTCACCGTAGAAACCGGAGTCGGCATCGGCGATATCCTCTTTCACCACATTGATGAGACGCAGGTTCTTCACCTTATCGGTACCGCAGGTCTTGAAGAAGGAGTCCAGCTCGCGGTAGGAGCGCTCCAGGTTCTGCGTGGCATAGAGGGCGTCGGTAATGCCCTGCTTCAGCACATTGGTATATTTCTCTTCGTTCTGCTTGCAAGCATCGGCAAAGCCCGTGGCGCTGTCAATGTCCTGGTCGAGCAGTTCGAGCCATCCCTTGATTTCCTTGGCCAGGTTTTCGCGCTTGTCCTTGAAGCGCTTGTCGGTCATGAAGATATTCTTCTGGGCCTTACGGGCGGGGTTCATGTTGTCGGCGTCGGGCATAAATCCGCGCACGGCGTTGAAACCACCAAAGGAGGACAGTAGCTGTGAGACGTCCTTGCCTTTCTCCTGGAGCTGGGCACCGGCCTGCTCGGCCACGGGTGCTTTCTGTAATTCTGTATCTGCCATAGTTACTTGTTTCGTTCTTTTGTTTTTTCTGATTGCAAATTTAAATACTTTGTGAATAGCCTCCTAATTTTTCAGCTTTTTTTTCGGAAAACAGATGCGACGGAGCGGCGAGTTTGCGACAAATAGCGTAATTGCCATGCAAAACTGTCCGAAGGTCGCCCTTTTTTCACACCGATGTTGCTTACTTCGCGCTCTCCAGTTCGTCGAGCATGGCCTGAAGCATCTCCTTCAGTTCGGCACGCGAACCGGCATCCTTCAGGATGTCGCGCAGCTTGCGGTTCTGCTCAATGCTCTTGCGAATCTTCACATTCGTGTCGATGTTCTGCTTCACACCCGACAGGAAGGGGCTGTTCTCTACCAGACGGCCCTTGCCGCCGGCAGCCTCGAAGTCGCGCAGCTCGCCAAACTTCAGGGTCTCTTCCACGGCGCCGCCTTCCACATCGGTGAAGGTCACGTTCACCTTCGGCTTGAAGTGCTCAAAGGCATCGTTGATGTTCTGGATGTCCTCTACGAATTCAGGGGAGCCAGCCTCCACATCGGTGGTGTACTGGTCAATCATCAGGGTTTTGTTCTGGTCAATCAGACTGACTTTCGCACTGCTCTCCTCATCGGGAGCCATCGAGATGAAATTCTCTTTCATTGCCATAGTTGTAATACTTTTAATGGGTTAATACTATTATTTATTTTTAACTTCAAACTTGGGATTACCCTGCTCGTCGAGCTGAATCTCCACATGGTCGCCCGGCTTGATGTCGCCGGCAATGAGCATCTTCGACAGCGGGTGACGCAGTTCCTTGCGGATGATGCCCAGCACGGGACGGGCGCCGTACTGCTGGTTGTAGCCGCGCAGGGCAATGGTCTCGCGGGCCTCGGGGGTCAGCGTCAGCGTGATGTTCTGCTCGTCAAGCAGCTTCAGCAGACCCTTCATGTGGATGTCGAAGATCTGGGCCACGGTCTTGTCGGTAATGGGCGAGAAGGGCACAATCTCTGTCAGACGGGCCAGGAACTCCGGACGGAAGTAGCCCTGCATGATGTCCATCAGCTCGTTGTTCTCGGGGATAATGCCGTTGTTAAAGCGGTCGACGATGGTATTCGCGCCGATATTCGACGTAAAGAGGATGAGGGCATTGGAGAAATCGCCCACACGGCCCAGACGGTCGTGCAGCTTACCCTCGTCGAGAATCTGGAGGAAGAGGTCGAACACCGACTTATGGGCCTTCTCAATCTCGTCGAACAGCACGACGCTGTAGGGATTCTGGCGAATCTTGTTCACCAGCAGGCCGCCTTCCTCGTAGCCGACGTATCCCGGAGGGGCACCGTAGAGCAGGGCCACGGAGTGCTCTTCCTTGAACTCCGACATGTCGAAGCGCAGCAGTGCCGACTCGTCGCCGAAGAGGAACTCTGCCAGGGCCTTCGACAGCTCGGTCTTACCAGTACCGGTAGGGCCGAGGAAGAAGAACGAGCCCATGGGCTGCCCTTTCTTGTTCAGGCCGGAACGAGACTCATAGACGGCGTCAAGCACTTTCTTGACGGCGTGGTCCTGACCGACGACACGCTTCTTCAGCGTCTCCTCGGCACCCAGCAGGCGGTCGCGCTCCTGTGTCTGCACCTTACCCAAGGGTATGCCGGTCTGTTTGGCAACCACGGCACTTAGGTCCTCGCTCTTCAGGTCGGTATGGCGCAGAGCCTCGTCGCCCAGGTCGTTGTCAACCTTGACGTGGGCCATGGTGCGGTCGAGCAGGTCGATGGCCGAGGCCGGCAGCGACTTCTCCGTAAGGTAGCGCTTGGCCAGGCGGATGGCATCCTGCATCACCGTGGTGTCAACCTTCAGGCCGTGGTACTGCTCGTAGGCTGGTATGACTCCTTCCAGGATGCTCAGGGTATGCTCCTGGGTCGGTTCCTCGATGGAAATCTTCTCTAAGTTCGACACCATCTCCTTATCGGTCTCAATATTCTTGGTGAAACCGTCGATGCTCGACGTGCAGAGCAGCTGCAGACGGCCTTTCGACAGTTCGTTCTTCAGAATGGCAGAGGCACTGAACAGGGCACCCTGCTTGTCGAAGAGCTTGTCGACGCTCTCAATGACAAGCACGGCATTCTGCATACCGCCAATCTCGTTGCAGACACCTTTCATGCGGTCGTCGACCTCGCCCTTGTACTGGGCATCGGCACCTAAGGCAGCCAGGTCGAGACTGTAGACGGAGGCATCGCTGAGGAAGCCGGGCACATGGCCGGCAGCCAGCTCGCGGACGAAGCCGTTGACCAGCGACGTCTTGCCTACGCCGGCCTCACCGGTGATGAGCAGGTTGGCCTTGCTCTTGCGTCCCAAAATCTCGTAGATGATGGAAATCTCCTTCTCAAAGCCGATGACATTGTCCAGACGGCTGGCACGGGCCTCGGCGGTCAGGTCGGTGGTGTACTTACCCAGCGCACCCTTGCCACCGGCACCCGGGGTCTTCTTCGTCAGCTCGTCACCTTCCATATAGGGAGCCTCGACGCTCACGCCGCCACCCACCTTGGCACTGATGTCCGACGGGGTCAGCGGCAGGGTCTTCAGCTGGTCGAAGGGGAAGCCCACGCCGGGGGTCACCAGCGAAGCTAGCACACAGACGGCGGTCACCTCGTCGAGACCGAACTTAGCCTGATACGACTCTGCCTCTTCCATCACGGCCTGTGCCTCATCGGACAGCTCCAGGTCACGCATGGGACGGGCGGCACGAGGAGCCAGCTGCATCTGCACGTCGGCCCAGTCCTGCAGGTAATAATAGTCTTTGTTCAAGTCGGTCTCAATGAATTTCACCAGCCCCAGCTCCTTATGCAGGATAGCCTTGAAAAGGTGGGCCGGATAGATAGCATCGCTACAATATTCCTCAGCAAAGGAATTAGCTATAGTTTTTAGTTCTGGTATCATATTCTTGTTCCTTATAATATGTTTATCATTCAAATTGGCTACAAAATTAATAAAATAATCAGTGAAATCAGCAAAAAAGGGCATAGAATAAAACGGGCATTTATTTTTTTTAACACACCAGTACGCTGGCAACAAAAACGGACAATCATCCCGCGACCGAACACAGTAAGATGTCGCTATGGGAAGCCTGGATTTTTCCGTAGGGAGCCTGCATTTTTCCGTGAGAAGCCTGGATTTTTCCGTGAGAAGCCTGCATTTTTCCGTGGGAAGCCTGGATTTTTCTCCCTATATATATAGTTATGACAACCGAAAATGAACCCCCACATCCCACACTTCCCACACCCAACCCTTTGAGACGTACACAAAAGCTGGGTGTGGGAAGTGTGGGATGTGGGGGTTGTTTTTTCGTTAAGCTACTATATATACGCGCGCGAGAGACTGCTCAGTCATCATGCTTACTGGACAAAAATCTTCAAAAATCTTACAAAAATGGCGGCGCGTGAGAAGATTTTGGTCCCTACATCTCCGTTGGAGGGGTTGCGGATTTGAAATCCGCAACAACAGAAGGGGGAATGAGGCTGTGTTACTATTTTCCAACTACAGTCCAGCCCGAAATATTAGCAGAACAGAACGTTTCCCAGTCTGTCTTATGTGCTGTAGTGGTATAGAACGTTCCTGTCTTAGCAACATTAGCAACATTAGCAACATTAGCAACAGAACCCAGCCAACTAGCAAAATAATCTGCATTATACGCAGCATAGCATGTCACTTCGGAAAGGTTGGAGCAGCCATTATACATCCGCTGATAGGCATTTGTGGCGCCTGACGCATCAGCCAAGATGGCCGAACGCGTCAGACCGGTGCAACCACTAAACATGTCTTGATAACATTGCGCAGTCAGTTTCGTGGCCGGCAGCACTAAGTCCTTATAGGGATGGCTACGCAGGTTGGTATTGCCTTCAAACATCCTTAAGAAAGATTTATCGCCAGAGAACGACGTTGCAGGGGAGAACGATTGCGAATCTGTGCTAATCAAGCTCATCACATTGCCATAGATGTAGCAGGCCGACGAGCAGGCAAATGTCGATGGATTGCCAGTTCCTTCGCCTGTTGACACATAATACGTCGAATTGTCGCCTTTGAAGCAGACTTTGTCACCTGCATTCACACTGATAGCATCAGAATAGTCTTGCCAGGTGCCATCATTCACCTTATACTGCACGACGCCCGTGATAGCCTTCGTGAACGTGATTGTTCCCTCCTTGATAGCCTGGAATGTCAGCGGCGTGCTGTTGGCATTATAACTGCCGTCATACATGCCCATGGTGACGTTCTGCGTATAGTGCTTACCTGCCGCGAAGGTAACATTGGTACGGTTGTACTTATATGTAGCGGAGCCAGTAGAGGCCGTCAACGTGAGGTTCTTGTTGGCGATGGCCGGGACGGAGACATAGAGCTCGCTGGCACCCGACTCACGGGTGACACTGACCGTTTGGTCACATCCCTCTATGGTGAGCGAGGTGGCGTTGATGGCCACGCCCTTCTCGTCCTTCAGCGTAAACTTAACGATAGCGTGCTGGGCAGCAAAGGTGGCCTCATTAGTGGTAATGACAGAACCGCTGACATCCGTCACCGTCACCTTGGCCGTTGCAAAAGCATAGTTGGCACCAAGGTTGTCGAGCGTACCCTTCTGGTCTGCATAGCTCACCGGGGCCTTGGGATAGGTCAGTGTCAGCTCGTCATTGACAGCAAAGGTGCCCGACACAGTCCCTGCCAGATCTGACGAAGCGTCCCCCGTAGTCAGAGCAGAAAGCGTGCCTACCGATGTGCCGCTTTTTTTCACATCCACGCGGTCAGCAGCCGTCCAGGTCAAGTTATAAGTCGTACCAGATTCGGTGAGGGTACCACGGGTAGCGGCACCACTCAGCGAGGCATTGACATTCAGCGTGAACGTGCCTTTCACGGGCTGGGGTTGGGGCTGTGGGGTTGGGGTTGGCTCGTCGTCGCTGGAAGAGGAGCAGGCCACGAGACAGGTAGCTGTCACCGACAGGACAGCCAACATCAGCAAATGCCAGAAATTGTTCTTCATGTTGGTGTTAGTGTTTAAGATTAGTCCCATTCCGTCTCCGTTTCGGTGTTCTCTGTTTGCTCAGCCTCTTCAAAACTTTGCAAAGTGCCCCTCATCATACGGCTCCGCGCCGGA
>Ga0247610_10006664_pt1 | contig 11973 bp, 14 predicted proteins | sample 174DNAGHGhighgp2_FD_193483 | JGI IMG/M metagenome (GOLD analysis project Ga0247610, IMG submission 193483) | Sheep rumen microbial communities from Palmerston North, Manawatu-Wanganui, New Zealand - 1742 DNA GHGhigh gp2 | ecosystem: Host-associated > Mammals > Digestive system > Stomach > Rumen...
TTTGTAGGGTATTCCCTAAATGTTGTTTGGAAAATCCCTAAATGTGCTATTTTGGTTTGTTTTTATGTGTTTTTTTATGTATATTTGAAGTAGTTATTAAAAAAGAAAAGAAGCAAAAGAAAAAAATATAATATATAATAACTAATATAATATATTATATAATATTAATAATAATTTAAATATATAATAGTATGAAAAAATTCATTTTAGCATTAATTTTAGGAATTGTTTCTTTGGTATCGTTCAATTCTTGTGTAACTGAGGCTTATGCTCAGGATGTTGAAGTTTCCACTGACGATTTTAGTGTTGTTGTTCGTTATGGTACTCCGTATTACTATGATGGTTCTATTTTGTATTATATGTATAATGGTTGGTATTATTATCCTTATGTTTTGAATAATCGTTATTATTATCACAGGTATTCAAGGCCTTTGCATTATTACAACCACAGATACATTAACAATAGTAGGGTATATCGTAGAAGTTCTACTTATTATCATCACAGGCCTCCTGTTCATAGGGGTGGAGATGTGCATCATCGTGGTGGTGTTATTAACCACAGACCTAATATTAATCATGGGACAAGTATAAATAGAGGTGGAGCAAGGCCTCATTTTAATGGTGGTTCTATTAATCGTGGTAATATGAATGGCCATCATGGTGGAGGAAGACCTGGTAATAGAAGATAATTCACAATTTGATAAAAAGTAAAGGGCAAGTATATAAGACTTGTCCTTTTTTATTTATTTGTTAATATTTATATAAAAAATTAAAATAAATGAATAAAATGATAATACGCGAATCTGTCATTAGAAATGCTCTTAGGATGGCGATAAATGAGATGATGGATGAAGATAGAACTGAGTTATCAAATGGTGCAGTTGAGGTTGATAATTTTGAGAATGTTAAGTCTTTATTGAAATTCGATAATCCTGGAGATACCGTTTATTTTGTTCAGATAATGAAGAGGGATAAGGACAATCCTGGTCAGCATTCGCCTAGAAATGCAGCAATATATTTAAAGAATTATTTTTTCAAAAGCATTGATGAATTGAATGCTGCTGAAAAAGAAATAAAGTATATTTGCATATCAGAAAAGGCTCGTGCTGTTATATTTTTAAATCCTCGTTCAAAGGCTGTAATTGACAAGTATACCAATAGTTATTTAAATCGTGTTCATGGCGATAAAGGCGCGGCTATGGCAATAGCGGCTGGAAGGTCATTTGATAATGTGTTAGATGGGCCTGAGCGTTCAATATGTTTTGTTGATGTTGACTCTGATGACCAAAATGACATAAATATGACAATGAGTATTATACAAAAAGCTGGTATAAAACCATTGTTTGCATATAGAAGTATTAATAATGGCATACATATTATTTTACCAAATAAAGAAGATGCCAAGAAGTTAGATTTTACCCCTATAACTGGTAATTTAAATGGTCTTGGAAGAAGGGCTAAGATGAACGCAAAGGTTAGTTTGGAAATAGATAAATCAACGCTTTTATATGCTTTTTTAAAGCCACAAGGTTATGGAAAGCAGCAAGCAAGATTCGCAAAGTTATCTGGACAAAATAATAAAAAGAAACCTTAATTATATTTTATGTTAATAAGTGAATCTATAATTAGAAATGCTCTTAGGAGTGCCATTAATGAAATGATTGATGAGGATAGGGTTGAGAATCAGGATGGTACTGTTGAGGTTGACAATTTTGATGCTTTGAAAGAGATTATGAAATTTGATAATCCTGGTGATACTCTTTATTTCATTCAGATTAAGAAGAGGGACAAGGACAATCCTGGTCAGCATTCAAAGTTCCAGGCTGCCATGCATTTAAAAGAGTACTACATAACATCAGTTCAAGAGCTTGAGTCATATGAGGCTGAAATTAAGGATATTTGCAAGCGTGAAACCGCTCGTGCTTATATTTGGTTAAATGCTAGGTCTAAGGCTGTTGTTGATAGGTATACTAAGAGAAATATGGATTATTGGAAGAGGCATCCTCGTGAGGGTTATAAGTATGGTTGGAAGGCACAGGCGTTGGCTGCTGCAAAGAGTCTTGATATTGATGAAAGGCCTTTATGTTTTGTTGATGTTGACTCTGATGACCAAAACGATATAAATATGGCAATGAAGATAATACAATCTGCCGGCATTAAGCCTTTATATGCTTATAGGAGTTTAAATAATGGTATACATATAATTTTGCCAAATAAAGAAGATGCAAAAAAACTTGATTTTTCTCCTATTAATGGTAATTTGAAAGGTATGGGTAGAATAGCGCAAATGAATGCAAAAGTTGGAATAGAAATTGATAAGCCGGCTTTACTTTATGCTTGTCTTGTACCTCAAGGTTATGACAAGCAACAAGCAAGATTTGCGAAGTTTACTGGGCAGAATAATCAAAATAAAAAGAAGCCTTAATCATATGAAAAAAGTAATTTTTAACGAAAGTGCGTTTAATGCTTTTAAGAGATGTTTAGTAAACGAGATTGCGAAGCCAAATCCTTATATTTTTGGAACTGAAAAAATAGACTATAAAAGAAAATTAGATGATTTGGCTAAAGTATCAAATTTAAAAGTTGATAGATATAAGGATTATAAACTTGAAGACGCGTATAAAAATTGGGCAGACGTTGGCTTTGATAAATCATCAAATGAATATAAAGTATGGTGTGGCAATCTTATCAGTTTTTTAAAATATCTTGAAAGCGGAATATTTTATGTATTGGAAGATAGGGTAAAAAGAATAGGAACTGCCAGGCCTCATTTTGTGTTTATTGACCCAATATGGATAAATAATGTTGTGCGTGACAATAAGGAAGAATATCAAGGCGTTTATTGTTTAATTTTAAAGATATATCAAAATAAGCCAATGTGGAATGATTTATTTTTTAATCCTGTTTTTGATGATTTAAAAACAGCGTTTATGGAGATTAAAAAATATGTTGGCACTCAGATTGCAAAAAATCCAAATATAAAATTATTATTACCTATTGAAGAATATAGGGAAATAAACATGTTTATGAGAGACCCTGGTAATGCAAAACCTGAGTTATTCTACTCTCAAGAAGATGAACATATAGAGGATGAGCCTCAAGTTGAAGAACCAAATAACGAACCTCAAAGCGATGATGTTGATGCTTTTGATTGGGGTTAAATAAAAAAAATATAATATTATGGCCAAACTATTAAAATTTGGAATAGGATACATACCGAAAAAAGTATTTAAAAATAGCAGGACAGGTGAAAAGACAGAAATGAGTTGTGTTAGTTTATCTATTTTCACTGATGATAAGTCTGGCGCTGCTGCATTTTCTCAGATACAAGGCTTTATGAAAGGAAATGCAACATTTGATAGTAAAGATGGCACTATATTCATTACTATACCTGAAGAAAAGTTTGATGTATTCATAAACGGAAAATTATTTGAAAGAATATTATCTGTTATAGAACAAACAACAGGATACGTTGCTGATTCTAAAAGCATTGCGAATTTAGGCAATAGATTTCAAATGGCTAAAGATGAGGCATTAAATGCAGATAAAAATGGAGTTGCAACTATATCAAGTAAATATATTCAAGACTTAATTGCTGGTTTGGAAAAGGATTTTAATGACCCTCGTTTCCAACAGATTATGAACTCCATACAAAGATTTTCAAACGGTGGATTTAGCCCTATTGGTGGTGGAGGAGCTAATGGCAGTTATAACAGTGATGATGTTGTATATAAAGAGACTCAATTAGCAGTTGGAAATGTTATTAGAATACTTGCTCAGTGGAACAAAGCAGGAAGACAAGGTGTTCCTACTTACCTTGCAACCGCTAACCAATGGGATAAATATTTTGGTGGAACTGTTAGGAAGGATGCGTTAAAACTATATGTTGTTAGACCTGATAAAGTTAGTAGTGTATCTCCAAACACTGTTACGAGACAGTTGGGTATTAATCCTAATGCAGCATCTGCCAGTGGAGCTCTTGGTAGGGGTGTTAATTCCATAGCAAGAGGCGGTGGAATGAATAAATGGAGAGGTACTCAAACTGCCTATGCTATGACTTGCTATTATGATATTTCAGATGTTGATGGAGTTGACCCTAATTTATTAACTGGAAATACCGCCAATTATTATGACCCTGATAGTGTGCCGGCAGATACTGCTGATACAACGGGTGATATTGTTCAAACTGGTAGTACAGATAATGATGTTCAAGACAATTCAGTTGTAATGACTGAGGACATATTAAATAAAAAACTTTTAAAGCTTGCTCAAGACAAGAACGACAATGGTCTTTTGTTGTCTATTAGAAGGGATGGGGCATTAGGCGGTCTTAAATATGTGATTGAACATTTAAAAGAAATTACTCGTGACCATGATGCACAAAGAAAGAGAGCAACTGTTGAACAAGTTTTGTTTATAATTTTGAAGCACTATGGTATTTTTGAAAACGAGGCTTTGTTTCTTTTAAAGAAATATGTATCAATATTGGGTACTCCAAATGGAAAGGTTAATATGAACCTTATAATTGAATTATGGTCTTTCTCAACAATTGTAATATCGTTATTGGATGGAATAAAAGAGTCTTATGGAAGTTCTTTGACTTTAGCTGATGTAATTGGTTATTTGGGCTTTACTGTAGAAGAATTTAAGATGATGCCAAAAGATGAAGAAGAAGCAGAAGCCAGACTTAATGGCGTTAAAGAAAGTTTTATAAAGATTTTTAATAAATTACTAATAAAATGAGCAAGAGTTTAATAGCAGGGGCAATTGATTATAATTTACTTTTGGAAGAAATTGTAAGTAAGAATGAAATATATATTTACCACTGTGCGCACTATGAGGATTTGGAATCAATAGGAGAGACTGGTTTTGAAAGGTTTTTCTCTGCAAAAGGCGTTGGTAATGCGTATGGTTCAGGTATTTATTCTACATTTGATTTACAAAGTTCCATAAAAAACGCATTAGAAGATAAATATGGAGAAGTTATTTTGAAGTGTAAAGTTAGGTCTCTTAGGAATTTCTTGATTTATGTGCCTGATATAGCGAGACAGGTTTATGGCAATGCTAGTATTGATTTTCAATTGCAGAAAATCTTGACAAAAGAAGATTATAATAAACTTAAAAATGAAACAAGATTTCCTAGTTCACATCATTTCTGGGTACATGGAGATAACATATACAAATTAATAACCAATGACCCATCTTTAGGAATACCTCAGACTCATACTTCTAACTGTTGCCACGCTGTTGACTGGTATGCTTGGAAGAATCCAACAGTGGATGCTGCTGTTGATGGATTTATTTTTAGGGGGCCTGTTGATGGAGTTGTTTGCATTCTTAGAGATTTTAAAGTAGTTTATCCTGTTGAATATTCTTTGAGCATACACAATGGAGATTATTCTCGCGCAGGTGGAGATGTATGGGCAGGCAGAAGAGACGCAAGTTTAACAAGACCTGATTTGATTACATTCCAACCATTTAAAACAAGTGAGAATTTTGAAGATTTTGCCAAAAATGACGTAGATTTGGTAAGGCAACTTAGAAAACTTGGAATGTTGGATATGTTTGATAAATATACATGTCCTGCTTGTGGCGGAACTGGTAGACCTCGTTGGGGTAATGGAAACTATTGTGCTGGGTGTTATGGAACCGGCATGAGGGCTAAAGTTCCTGATTATTTTACAAACAATTTTGCAAGAGTAAAAATAGATGGTAAATATAATTTCCTTTATCGCAAAAATTATACTCACGGTGTAATATCGCCAGTTGGGTTTGATAAAGCACCGTTAACATTTGATAGAAATAATCAAGCGTTGGTTGAATTAGACGGTAAGAGTCTAATACTTAAGCTTACAGAGCCTCCAATAAAATTTTCTGTGTATAATACAGATGGAGAATATTTGTGTGATTTAAAACAACTTAACACTTATTTTAATGAAATCGAAAATGACGATGATTTTGATTGGGGATAGTTTATATTTAAATGTACGCGTATGCGCGTATATATAATAATAAAAATGTTAAATTTTTGTTAAAAATAAAAAAAAGTCGGAGAATGTTTTTGTTCTTCGATTTTTTTATGTATATTTGCAGAGTAACGAAATAAATCGAAAGACTTACGTTATAACGAGAAAAATAAAATTAAGTATTAACCAAAAAAGAATTCTGAATTATGGGAAAATGTTTTGTAGACCCGATTACACTTTTGGCAATGGCACTTGTAGAGATTGCTGCTGATGAGAAGCCTTTCAAGCCAACACGTAAGCCTTGCTGCTGTGGTAATCGTTTGACACAACCTCGTGATGAGTTTGGTCGTTTCACTAAGCGTTCAGTACGCAATGAGTGTCCAAAGCCTACATCTCAGCCACTTCCACGTTGGGGAGTTTGTGGCGAGCCAAAGGAGGACAAGAACAAGGTATTTGGTGTCAACATTCGTGTTGACGAACCACGTTTCGAAGATTATTCAAGCCGTTGGGCTTTCGAGCGTGACCATGCAAAGTTTGACAACTTGGTTGACGCAGCAGAGGCCTGCACTTGGGCAAATAAGAGCAACACTGCTCCTTTGCACAAAGTGAATGCAATTCGCAGAAGAATTGAAGACGGCCCAGTGTTTGACCTTAACCTTGTGGGTGAGACACATTGGTTCTAAACCAAAGTTTCAAAAAAAATTAAGGCACACTGTGAAGTGTGCCTTTTTTCTATTATTCCCAATAGATGTTGTTAAAATAAACCATTTTAACATTATTTAACACGGAATATTTGTTTATTCTATATTTTTTTTATATCTTTGCCGAAAATCATAGAATATGGATAAATTTTTCATTCAACAATCGTCGGCAGATTTTAATAAAATAATGGCCGAAATAAAGAAAAGAGGCGGAAGAGTTTATGGAAATGAAAAACCAGTAACTGTTAGTACAGTTAATGGAATCCCTTGTTGGGGCATTAATGTCTTTGGAACTGCTTGTTTTGCTAGTATGGAAACTTTTTTGAAACATGGGTATGAGGAGATTTGGGTATGATTTAGGAGGAACGTTTTTTATTTGGTGAATAAATAATGGTTAAAAAAACATATTTCGTTGTACGTGGCACTCAAAAGATACAGTGTAGAGACAGCGCTGGGAGGTTTTTACCAAAACGTGTAAAATACATAACTAAATCTTGCCCTAAGACGATATACAGTTGTGATTTAAGTAAGGCTAAATTGTTTAGCAGTTATGCTAGGGCAAATTATGCTCTTCACGGTATTAATATTATTTCGGACAATGGGTATTACTTTGATATAATTAAGGTAGAATTAACGTTTCAAGAAAAATGAAAACATTCGAAGACATAAAAAACAGCGATAGGCTATTATATCATTATATTGCAGGTAGCACATTATACCATTGTAATGAAGAAGGTAGTGATGTCGATACTAAAGGATTGTTTATTGCTACGCCAGACGAAATGTTTGGTTTAGGATTTGATAAACAATTCCGTGATAAATATAAAGGGGCTATAGACCTTTATTCCACTCAAATTGACGATGATAAGGCCGATAATGTATTATATGAGGTTGGCAAATATATGGGCATGCTATTATCGTCTAACGCAAATGTGCTTGAATCATTATTTGTGCCGGATAATATGGTAATTGTAAAGCCTCACAAATGTCTTGATGCGCTATTTGAAAACCGTGATAAGTTTATAACAAAGGCATGTTTTATGCCATTTGTTAGTTATGCAATAGAACAAGTTAAGAAGGCAAGAGGGTTAAATAAGAAAATAGTAAATCCAATAAAGGAAAGGCTTACGCCGTTTGATTTTGCCTATACATTTTGTAAGCAAGGAAGTACAAATATTAGGAATTGGCTTGTTGATAGGGGGCTTGATAAAGATTGTTGCGGTCTTGTCAACATACCAAATATGCACGATATTTATGGTGTTTATTATGATTGGGGAGCGCATTTTGAAAAGTATGGCATTAAAACAGTTGAAGATTTTAAAAAAAGAGAGCTTGATTATAATTTTGTAGAATCATTTTATAAGCCGGCTGATATAGAAGAGTGGTTTGAAAATAATAAAGAGATAAAGCATTATCGTGGAATGTGCCTCGATAATGCCACAGATATGCGCAGTTCTTCTGTTTCAAAGGGAGAAAAGCCAATTTGTTGGATGTCTTATAACGAAAACGGGTTTAATTCTCATTGTAGAGTATATAAGGAATACAAAGAATGGGAAAAAAATCGCAACCCAAGGCGTTACGAGAGTAATCTAAATAAGAACTACGATTCAAAGAATATGTATCATTGTGTAAGACTTATGCGTATGGGAAAGGAAATAGCCAATGGCGACGGTCTTATACTTGATAGAAGGGAAGCAGGAGATAGAGACCTTTTGATGGATATTAGGCATCATAAGTTTGAATATGATGAAATTATGGCTTTAGTTGCTAAAGATGAAGCAGAACTTAATGAAGCCATTGCAAAGTCTAAACTTCCTGAAAAAATTGATGTTTGTTTGGTTAATGATTTGTTAATAGAAATAAGAAAAAAATATTATGGAATAATTTAACTTTCTTTAACTAAATAAATTTCTTTATCATATGTTTTTTATGTATATTTGCATTGTGAATTGAAAAAATATAGTATTAATTTAATATTTTTCGAAAATGGTAAAAAACAGAGAAGAGCTGCTTAAGGTAGCACAGAGTAATGCAAGTCAGTTGAAGGGTCATCTTCGTGATACTATCGTTGACTTTTTGAATTTTCAGCACGTTTCACCAGAGGAACTTGCTTATGTTCTTGGCATTTCAGAGGATGAAATGAGTCAGATTCTTAATGGTGATGGCAACATTACTATTGATGCTCTTAGCAAATTGCTTGTGGCAACGGATTTGGCTGTAGAGATTAAGCCCGTTTCCAAGACTCCTCTTTCAGCATATGGCAAGGAGATGCCAAAGTGTGGCGGTTTTCCCGGTCCTGGTGGAATTCCTGTAGATGAGAATGGCCGTCCATTGCCCCCTCCCCCAGGTTGGCACCCAGGTATGATGCCAGGTTTTGGAGGCCCAGCGCCTCGTATGCATAAGCGTGAGGAACGCGCAGCAGACGATATGAGAGAGGTTCCTATGACAACAAATGGCCCTGCTCGTGACTCTCGCGGAAGATTTGTGAAGAAGCCTTCTACAAGTCGTAAGCCAGTGATGCCGCAAGGTATGCGTGAAAGAAATCCATATTTGGATGTCAGAGATTCTGATTTGGTGGGAATCATTCGCAGTAACATTTGGGATGGCGAAATTGATGTTAATGCAGCAACTCATGAGCAGCTTGCGGAGTTTGTTGCTAATAAGGAACGCATTATGCGTGAACGTTCTAATGCTTCTGAAACTCCAAAGAAAGAAGCAACAAGAGAGGTAAAGGGAGGTGGCAAAGGCCTTAATGAGTTTCTTGAAATGCTTGGAAACGTTGCTCGTGAAGCAGAAAGCAATCCTGAGTTGATGAACGTTATTGAGCGTTTTATGCCACGCAAGTAATTACTTACGTCTGTTAAGGGGGGAAACATAAAAAGAGTTAGCGTTTTGCTAACTCTTTTTTTTTATGGTAATAATATATGTTTTTTATTTGCATTTTATTTCTTTTTTTAACTTATTTTTAGTATATTTGCGTTAAGTTTAACAAAAATTTACTAAAAATGAGATTATCGCAAAAATTACTTAAAAAGCGTTTTGAGAAGTTTAATGAGAAGTATTTTAATGGTGTTTTAGTAGTACCCGATTTTATAGTTGGTGGTAGTAAATGGACAGCAGGAGAGTTTAAATGCAAATACTATACTGATACAGATGAAGACGGTTCTGAATATGCTACGGAGTTAATGAATATCAGAATTTATTTTTCCAAACGTCTTATAAAGAATAGCAACATTCTTGATAATATCATGCTTCATGAAATGATTCATTATTATGGATATTATATGAATTTTGATATTGAAGGGCTGCACGAAGATTATTTTTTGGGTATGGCAGAACGCATTAACAAAGACGGTTATAATATACAAAAATATTATGAAGAAGACTAATGGCAAGAAAGAAAAAAGAAGATAATTATGAGTTAAGCAATTATCAATTGGCGATAATTGATTTTATAAGAAATGGTAATGGAAACTTGGTTGTTGAGGCGTCGGCAGGAAGTGGAAAAACTTACACATTAATGAAATGTGTTGAAGAAATTCCAGGAGATAAAAGTATATTGCTTTCTGCTTTTAATAGGGATATTGCAAACGTATTAAAAAGGAAGTCTAAAGATATGTTTAATGTAAACGTAAGCACTCTTCATAGTTTGGGCTTACAGATGCTTCAACGTAATTTTCCTGATGAAAGTTTAATTCTTGATGAGTTTAAATATAAATCATATTTAAACACAAATATTAAAACTTTGTCTTCCATAAACACATATAGTTTAAATAAAAGGGAATTTGCCAGATATATGTCTAATATTGAGGCGTTTATCAATTTTGGCAGATGCTATCTTTGTGAGACTGTAAAAGATTTAGAGTTTATAGAAGATAGATACGATATAACCCCTATTGCAGATGAAAAAGAAGTTGCGTTAGATATATTAGAATATGGAAAGCACAATTTATCACAGATTGATTATACTGATATGATATGGCTTCCAAATGTTCTATTTTGTAAGCCATTAGGTATGCAATATGATTGGATTATATTGGATGAGGCACAAGACCTTTCCGTGTGTCAACGAGAAATAGCGCTAAAGTGTAGAAAGATTAACACAAGAATGCTATTTTTTGGGGACGGAAATCAATGTGTATATGCATTTTCATCTGCTGACCCAGAATCATTTAAGAAGCTAAAAGAATTACCTAATACAATTTCTTTGCCGTTATCAATATCTTATAGGTGCGCAAAGAACATTGTAGATTTTGCGCAGAAGATAGTTCCTACCATTGAGGCTAATAATAACGGTAAAGAAGGACAAATAAAATATAATGTTGGATTAGATGAAATAGAAGACGGTGATATGGTTTTATGCAGAAACAATGCACCATTAATGCAAGTTTATGTTGATTTTATTAAACAAGGCAAAAAATGTTTTATAAGAGGAAAGGATATAGGCTTGAATCTTAAAAATATGGTCAAAAGAACAGGAATAGAAGTGCTTAATAAAAATCTTCAAGAAGATGGAGTATTTGTTAGACTATATGATGCAGTGTTTGACATGATAAATGAACTAGTTTGCAAATATAATATATCATATAGTGATGCTGTAGAGTCTGCTTCTGTTTCTAATAGGCTTGATATGATTAAAGCATTGGAAATACTTTCTGACGATATAAATACTTCTACCGAGTTAATTGACAAAATAAGCAATATATTTTCGGATAGGAAAAAAGGTGGTATTTCTCTTTCTACAATTCATAAAGCAAAGGGGTTGGAAGCCAACAATGTTTATATTGCGTGCAGACATCTTATGCCAAGTAGTAAGGCAAAAAAAGATTGGGAAATTAGGCAAGAATATAATTTAATGTATGTTGCTTATACCAGAGCAAAGTATATTCTTGGTTTTATAGATGATAAAGAATTTGAGTCTTTTAATGCTAAAACATCAGAAACTGTTGGACGTTTAAAGAAAATAGAAAATCAAGTAAATTATATCCTTAAAAAAGAAAAGAGAAAATTTGAGGTTAACAATGTTTTCATAGCAAACGATATAATAAGGCACGCAACAAAAATAGAAAAACCAAAGACTGAATATAAAATTATTCCTATGGAAAAAGAAAAAAATAAATCAGGAATTGGTTTTAATGATATATTTAAAAGAAGATACATTAAAAAATTAAAATAGATATGATTATAGGATTTGGTGGACGTATATCTTCTGGCAAGTCAGAGCTTGCAAAGATATGTCAAGATGCGGGATTTAAAAAAATATACTTTGCGCTACCATTAAAAAAATTGGTGGCTGATTAATTCAC
>Ga0247610_10006666_pt1 | contig 11972 bp, 8 predicted proteins | sample 174DNAGHGhighgp2_FD_193483 | JGI IMG/M metagenome (GOLD analysis project Ga0247610, IMG submission 193483) | Sheep rumen microbial communities from Palmerston North, Manawatu-Wanganui, New Zealand - 1742 DNA GHGhigh gp2 | ecosystem: Host-associated > Mammals > Digestive system > Stomach > Rumen ...
GCCCATATATGTCGGATTGCGGAGAGACGACGTCCGTACCGGCTTTGCCCTGAAATTCTGGCAAGCCCTAAAGAAGAATGACCTCGACTTGGCCTTGCGCGAGATGCAGACCTTCTTTGCGGGGCTGCCCTACGTGGAAGGCTTCAAGAAGAAATTGGAGGACGTTTCCAATGTGGAAGGCTTTTATGAGTGGTCGATGATGCTGATTTTCAATATGCTAAATGTGTATGTGCAGACCCAAGTACGCTGTGCCGGAGGTCGTGCCGACTTGGTGGTAAAGATGCCCGACACCATCTATGTCATCGAACTGAAGGTGAACGGCACGGCGCAGGAAGCCTTGAACCAGATAGAGCAGAAAGGCTATGCCACCCCCTACCTGAGCAATGGCCGCAAAGTGGTGAAAGTGGGCGTGAAATTCTCGACGGAGAGCAAGACCATCGAGGACTGGATTGTGAGATGATGTGTTTTTGCTCCTATTAGTGGTGCAGCATCAAAACATTCCAAGAAATACAATTAAGCCCTCCACCTCGTCTGACGGACTCCAACGCTGGTATGCCCACCACTTCACAGTTAGGCAGGGCATCGGCGATTTGCGCCAAAGCCTGTCCATCCTCTTCAAGCCCTAATTGCGGGACGAGAACCAACTTGCCCACTTGCAGGAAATTGATGTAAGCCCAACTACGAGCGTGTCGTCTTTTGGTTGCATACTTCAACGGGATGACCTCAAAGTGTTTTTCCAACGCCTTCCGGAAACGACGATAATAATAGATAGAACTGTCGTCATAGTTAGTCAATAGGATTTTGCCGTAGCCTGCATAATGGACGACGCCGTCGCTGTGGCCGAAGGTTTCTTTTCGGTCCCAAGGCAGGAAAAGAATGTCGCTTTGAAAAGCATCTTTCAGGATTCTATCCACTTCAGTACGAGTTTTGTCTTTGTTTTCGGCAAACACTTTTTCCGTCATTACAACGGTGTCGCCGCATTTCACCACATTGCCACCATCCATAACAAGGTCAATCGTGATGGCATTTTGCGTTACTTGTTCCAGACGATTCCGTGGTGCTTGAAACACTTTTTCAGGGTTAGTCTGAATTCGGCGATAATAGGGACTTTGCAAATAGTCGGGCGTGTATTTGTAAAACACAAAACGGTCTTTTTCTATTTGAATTGGCATAAAGTCGCGGCACCAAATGTCCTTGGTTTCAGAAAGATAGGCATAGCGAATCTGGTTCGCCTCCAATGCTTCAATAATGTGCTGGTTCAGAATCGGGCCTTTCTTTGGCAGAAGGTCAGAGAAATAGACGGTGTTGGTGAGGTTGTCGGTGGTCATAGTGAAGCGATTTTGTCATACTTGCTCTATTCTCGTAAAACTCCAGTTTCGATTGCATTTAACTTTGTTTCTTTCAGAATCAAATTGATAAACATTCTGACGTTTCTTCTCCATAGTAGATAATGATTGTTTTCTTGGTGCATCAATCCATTTGACACTATTGCTGTTCCCAAGAGAAAACCCATTTAGCAAAGCATAAAGATAGGTGGATTGAGTATTATATCCATATTCCGTGGTTTCTTCGAACATACTTTTTTCTTTATTCCAAACCAAATACTTTCCATCCTTATCTTTCACCTCATAAGTTCGTATCAAAGCCGATGCTCTATACTGTTCTGCTTCACTTTCAAAGGTAATATCAAAACCAGAAGAGTGGGCGTGTAAAGTCATTAGAGGAAAGTATGGGACATTTATAAAATCTTTTCCATTGCGATGATATACGATTGGGTCGTGTATCCCATTTTCTTTTTCGCTGTGGAAATAGAACTCTACGGTTCGAACATACACCCTGTATTCGTTGTGTACCTGGATATAGCCGCCATAAAGAAATGCAGGTGCGAGCTCTTTAAAGATGCTCTGAAGTTCTGTTTCATTAGAAACTGTGTTAGCTTTTGCTTCGAATTGTTTTAGACTTTCAATTAACGTTTCCATATCATCTGCGTTTAAAATTTGCCGCAAAAGTAGAAAGATGGACTGGATTGATTGCAAGAAATTTGGTTAAAATTTGTTAAAATTTTCTCAATAGTTATTTACAATATAATAATGTAATTTATTCATTATAAACAATATAAATCTTTTATCAAAAATATGATTTTCTAGACATCAAGTCTGCCAATTGAAAAAAGTTGTATATGGGGATGTTTTTGTGATATGGGCAATGCTGGTGAGGAATTCGGAACAGACTGAAGAGAAATATTCACTATAACACGAGTATGTCGGAATAATGTGTATTTTTGTGTTCATAAATAACTCAATATGATGCGTAAACAAGAAATAAAAAAATGTCATAAGGTATTGATTCTTTTGTCATTGATAGGTGCGGCGATGATAGCTTGTTCATGTGCTTCATCTTCCAAAACGCCATCGGTCACATTCAACCATCATCAAACTTTAACGAGTGGTTCCGTTGTGGAAAATGACACGAAACATTTTATCGTTGAACAAAATCTTGACTCGTTAGATATTAGCTTTCTGGTTTCACCCCATAAAATGAAACAAGAAGACCAAACAGCAGTTTGCGTGTGGGTCAATGAAGAAAACCATGCCGATGCCGTTGTGTTCAAAAACAGTTCTGCCACCGAATATGTGATATATAGATTTGTTATCAATGGGAAACCCTACCCCATCTGCTCCGTCTTTTTGGGATTCCCCTCAAAACACCAAGCCTTGTTACACATTAAACGAGTCGATGATGACATAGTGTTCTATCAACCTTATGACAAGGAAGTCGCTCGTCTTGGTTTGAGTCAATTGTTCAACGGCATCCCTATAGAACGAAATGTCAGATTGATAATGTATGCGATTCATGCAGAGGACCATCAACCTTTCACGGTTGATTTTGATTATTGAAGATGATTCATCACTTGATTGCCAACAGCTACGCAATCATTTTTACTTGTTTTTTTCTGACATTAGGGAAAACCAAGCAATCGCTATAAATTTTGCACCCAAACCAGTTTCCATTCCAAAAACTTTGATTAAATTTACGGCGAAAATTTTGACGAAAAACTAATCAAAGTATTGTGCTGATTGCGGTTCATTCATATAACAGCCTGTGTTACGGAACGATGCCGATTGCGGATTTGGTCACGAAAGCCACCGCGATGGGCTATTCCACCCTGCCTTTGACCGACATCAACACGACGATGGGCGTGGCCGATTTCGTGGTGGAATGTCAGAGGAAAGGCGTACGGCCCGTTGTGGGCGTAGAGGTGCGCAACGGCAACGAACTGCTCTATGTGGCCTTGGCCAAAAACAACGCAGGCTTCGCCGAACTGAACCGCTTCTTAACGCAACACAACCTCACCAAACAACCTTTCCCCGAAATCGCATCCGATTGGGAACAGGTTTTCGTGATTTATCCTTTCGGGAAACGAAAACAGAACTCGCTGAAAAATAACGAGTTTCTTGGTGTGCGCTTCTCCCAACTGACCAAATTGTACAACTGCGAATCCTTTGAGAAGTTGGTCGCCATGCAACCCGTAACCTTTGCAGAGGATGGTGATTTTCAACTTCACCAATGCATGAGAGCCATCGACGAAAACGTGTTGATTTCGCGCCTTGAGCCAGCCGCTTGTGCCGCTCCCGACGAAATCCTTTTACCCGCCGAAAGGCTGAAAACCACTTTTGCGCTCTATCCGCAACTTATTGAAAATGCGGAACGTATCTTGGACGAGTGTGAAATCAACTTGGACAATAGCTTGAAAAACAAGCGCACCTTCTCGGGCAATGTCTATGACGACCGTGAACTGCTGCGCAAGCTGGCTTTCGACGGCATGATGTATCGCTACGGCGCAGCCAACAAGACCGCTTACCGCCGCATCGAGAAGGAGTTGGACATCATCGAGCGGATGGGCTTTTGCGCCTATTTCCTCATCGCTTGGGAAATTGTGAAATTTGCCATGTCGCAAGGTTTCTATCACGTCGGTCGCGGCAGCGGTGCCAACAGCGTGGTGGCTTATTGCTTGAAAATCACCGATGTGGACCCGATTGAGTTGGACTTATACTTCGAGCGTTTCCTCAACCCCAAACGGAGCAGTCCGCCTGATTTCGACCTCGATTTCTCGTGGAAGGATAGAGACATCGTCATCAAACACATTTTCGATAAATATGGCCAAGACCATGTGGCCTTGCTTGGCGCGACGGTTACTTTCCAAAGCAACTCGCTTTGCCGCGAGTTGGGCAAGGTGTTTGGCCTGCACAAAGGCGAAATCGACCTGATGGAACGCAACCCCGAGGCTTTCGCCCGACAGAGCGAAATCGGACGGCAGATTCTGGCCATCGCCGAGCGCCTCCGCGACTTCCCGCGCCAGCGTTCCATCCATGCTGGCGGCGTGCTGATTACAGAAGAACCTATCACCAACTTTGCCGCCCTCGACCTGCCGCCTAAAGGCTTCCCGACCACGCAATATGATATGTATTCCGCCGAGAAACTGGGCTTTGAGAAAATCGACATCCTCAGTCAGCGGGGCATTGCCCACATCCGCGAGGCGGTGGAAATGGTGGAACGCAGACAGGGCTTGCGCATCGACATTCATCAAATCAACGCGCTGAAACAAGACGAACTGATTCGCAGGCAGCTGCTCAAGGCCGAGACTTGTGGCTGTTTTTACATTGAGAGTCCAGCGATGCGCGGCTTATTGCGCAAGTTGCGTTGTTCCGACTATAAGACCTTAGTGGCGGCCAGTTCCATCATCCGACCGGGCGTGGCCAAGTCGGGGATGATGCGCGAATACATCAACCGCTTCCATCATCCTGATACCGTGGACTATAAGCATCCATTGCTGAAAGAACTTTTGGCCGAAACCTACGGCGTGATGATTTACCAAGAGGATGTGCTCAAGGTGGGGCATTATTTCGCGGGCTTGGACTTGACCGAGGCCGATGTGCTGCGCCGCATGATGGGTCACAAGATGCGCGACAAGTCAGAATTTGAAGAAGTTACCAAACGCTTTTTTGACAACTGCAAGTCCAAGGGCTATCCCGATGCCCTGGTGACCGAACTTTGGCGGCAGATAGAGTCGTTTTCGGGATATTCCTTCTCCAAGGCACACTCGGCATCGTATGCAGTGGAGAGTTACCAAAGCCTCTATCTGAAAAGCCATTATCCACTTGAGTTTCAAGTGGCTGTGATCAACAATTTCGGTGGCTTCTATCAGACATGGTTCTATTTCAACGAGGCGCGGCGCATGGGAGCAAAAATCCATCTGCCTTGCGTCAATCGCAGCGATTATCTTACCACTTTGAATGGAAGGACGATTTTCATGGGTTTCGTGCATCTGCAAGGGTTGGAGCAGTCTTTTGTGGAACATTTCCTCGCCGAACGAGAGGCCAGAGGCCCTTTTAAGAGCCTAGAAGACTTCATCGCCAGAGTGCCGTTCAAAATAGAGCAACTCGTTTTGCTGATTCGCGGTGGCGCTTTTGGCTTCACGAAGAAAACCAAAGCCGAGTTATTGTGGCAAGCGCATTTGAACAAAACCGACGGCAAGAAAGAACAGCCCGAAACCTTATTTCAAATTGAAAACCAACATTTTGAATTCCCTGATTTCAAAGTCAACGCCTTGCAAAACGCCTACGACGAGATTGGACTTTACGGCTTTCCCGTCACACTCACTTGGTTCGACATGCTGAAAACCAACTTCCGAGGCGAGTTGATGGCCTGCCAGATGCTCAACTTCGTTGGCCGAAGCTTTCGAATGTTAGGCAAGCTGGTGACAATCAAGTATGTGCGCACCAGCAAGGGCGACACGATGGCCCTTGCCACCTTCGTCGATGCCACGGGCGAGGCCTTTGACACGGTACATTTCCCGCAAACCTTGAAACAATGGCCTTTCCAGGGCGATGGCGTGTATCTGCTTTTGGGCAAAGTGACAGAAGAATTCGGGCAACCGTCATTGGAAGTGGAGAAAATGGCCAGGTTGGGGTATAAAGAATTAGATTAATGTAAACACAACGAGGAGCCTCACGCCTCTCGTCATTCATATCAAGTAAAAAATCGTAATTTTGCACAAAAGTTTATGAAAATGGACAACAAAACAGAAAAACGTCTCTTCACGGCGAGTGAATACATGAAGGAGGAATATTGCGCCAAAATCGTGCGCATCGGCGAGATGAAACCCATCGAAGGCTCGGATTTCCTCGTGCAGACCTTTGTGGACGGCTTTAGCATCGTGGTGCAGAAAGGACAGTTCACGGTGGGCGAACCGGTCATCTATTGCATGAACGAAACCGCGCTCAACAAGGACTTCCTTGCCGCCAACAATCAGTTTGAACTCGGCTTAGCCGAACTGAATGCCAACGCTGCGGAAGTGCTCAAACTGAAGGAGGAAGGCAACATCGACGAGGCCAAGAAACTTGTGGGCTTTTTCAACAAGCACGGGCGCGTGAAACTCATCAAACTGCGTGGCTGCCCGTCGTATGGCTGCATATTCAAGAAGGAGTCGCTGGTGCGCTGGAAGAAAAAATTGGCCGACGAGGATTTGGAAAGCTATTTCACCACCGACGAGAACGGCATCGAACACCCGTTTTCGTTCGACACGATAGCAGGCGAATTGTTTGCCGAGGCTTACGTGCCGCCTATCCAGTTCCCGAAAGACACTACCAAACGCGAGAAACGGCGCGACAATGGCATCAAGCGGTTCAAGCGCATCATTCCCGGCGAGTTTTTGCTGCATTATGACACCGCACAACTGCAAAGCAGCCTTTGGCGGTTCGAGCCTTCAACAAAAGTCACTATCAGCGTTAAGATGCACGGAACCAGCGTAATAGTAGCCAATGTATTGACGCGCATCCCAAAACCGATGACCTCCGCCGAACAGTGGTTCAACAAGAAAGTGAAGAAGGAAATCAAACACCTTGGCAAACAGCACGTCAATCCGTATTGGGGAAAGGCAAAGCAGAAAAAGCAGTCGAAGGTATTGGTTGACAAGAAAATAGATGATTTCAGGATTGACTACGGTCCTGTGTTTTCATCGCGGACGGTCATCAAAAACCAGTTTGACTCAAAATACGGTGGCTTCACAACCGGGTTCTACGGCCAAGACATCTGGACGGAATACGGCAACTTGATTTTCAAGTATTTGGACAAGGGCATGACGCTCTACGGCGAGATTTGCGGATACCTCACCCAGTCGGACAGCATGATTCAGGGCGGCTACGACTACCGTTGCGACCACGGCAAGAATTTTCTCATGCCGTATCGCATCACCATGAAGCCCGACAACGGCAAAAAAGAGGAATGGAACGTACAGCAGGTTCACGACTGGACAATGAAACTGATGAATGAGCATCCCGAAATCGCCGAGCGGCTGAAACCCATACCGATACTCTATCACGGCACGGTGGCCGATCTTTATCACGACCTTCCTGAAGGCAGCGAATGGGGCATGGCTTTCCTCGAGCACCTGCAAAACGATGTGGAGCATTTCGGCATGGAGAAAAACGAGCCGTTTTGCAAAAACAAGGTGCCACGCGAGGGCATTTGCATCCGCATCGACGACGACCCCATTGCCGAGTGTTTCAAGTTGAAGACCTTCGCCTTTTTGAAGAAAGAGCAAGGTGAAATCGATGCGGGCACAGTCAACATCGAGATGCAGGATGCCTACCCCAATCCGAGCCAAGACCTCTGAACTGATTGAAACTTTCAATCAAGTAGCGTGAAAAACAGGCCAATAATCAGTATTGTTTTGTATCTTTGCAACGATTTTATTGAAAACAAGATGCAACGGAAAACCCTCTTTTTTCTGCTTTTCTTCATTTTATTGAATATCAGCAGCTTTGCTCAACAAAAAGGCCAAATCAATGGCACTATAAAGGATGCCGAAACAAACGAAATGCTTATTGGGGTTTCGGTTTACGTTGAGAACCTCAAGACTGGCACCTCCACCGATGAGCAAGGTCGCTATACGCTTGAATTGCCCTTTGGCGACCATAAACTGCGCGTTTCGTACATCGGCTACGGCACTATCGTGAAGCGGGTGACCATCGGAAGCAAACCCGTGGAGCTCAACATGAAGTTGGAGCCTGAAACCGAGACACTGTCGGAGGTGGAAGTGACCAGCGAGCGCAAAGACCGCAACGTGAGCGCAATGGCCATGAGCGTGCAAAGTCTCGACATGATTACCATCAAGAAAATCCCCGCGCTGATGGGCGAAGTCGACGTCATCAAATCAATCCAGCTGCTGCCGGGTGTGCAAGCTGCTTCGGAAGGCTCGTCAGGCTTCAGTGTGCGTGGCGGTGCCACCGACCACAACCTCATCCTTTTGGATGGTGCCCCCATCTACAACGCGTCGCATTTCCTCGGGTTTTTCTCGGTATTCAACAACGACGTTGTAAAAGACGCCACGCTTTACAAAGGCGACATTCCTGCCAATTTCGGTGGACGTCTGTCGTCGGTGTTGGATGTTTCAGTGAAAGACGACGTGCCAAAGCGTTTTTCTGGACAAGGCGGTATCGGTCTTGTTACCAGCCACTTGATGCTCGAAGCTCCGCTTTTTGACCACAAAACTTCGATTATGGTGGCTGGACGTCGGACCTACGCCGGACTCGTCTTGCCGTTCTTAGGCGAAGACCTGAACAAGTCGAAAATCAACTTCTATGACATCAACGCCAAGGTAACGCAAAGCCTTGGCAAAAACGACCGTCTCTTCCTCTCGTTCTACAACGGACACGACCAGTTTTCGATGCAGCAAATGATTGGTTTGGGTTACGGAAACACCAGCGGCACCTTGCGTTGGAGCCACATCTTCAACGACCGCCTGACCTCCAACCTGTCGCTCATCGGATCGCGCTACCGCTATGGTATCGACTTGAATTACAGCCCATACGACTTCTCCATCAAGGCAGGTACTGATGCCCTCAGCCTCAATTACGACTTCATGATGATTTGGAACGACCAACACGTCAGCAAGTTTGGCTTGTCCTCGGGCATCCAGTACTATTTGCAGGGCGAAATTGACGACCGTGGAGGCGCATTGTCGCAATACCTCCAAGTGGACCAATCGAAAGCGGTTTCACGCAAGGCATTGGAACACGCCATCTATTTCACTCACGACTACACCCCCACCCCTCGCCTATCGTTCCGTGCCGGAGTGCGTCTCTCGTGTTTCCAGAATATTGGCGCCGAGGAATTTTATGTTTTCGAAGATGTGATCCACGCTGTCATCGACACCATCCAATATGGCAAAGGCGAAATCTTCAATACAGAAATCCACCCCGAGCCACGTTTGGCAGCCAAGTTCCAATTCGACGAACATTCCTCCATCAAGGCTTCCTATTCACGCACAGTGCAATACGCCCAAGTGGCTTCGTCGGCAACGGGTGGACTTCCGTTCGATGTGTGGTTTCCCGTCAGTCCCAACATCAAGCCGCAAAAATGCGACCAATTTGCCTTGGGCTATTTCCGCAACTTCAAGGACGATGCCATCGAGACCTCCGTGGAAGTGTATTATAAAAACATGCAAAACGTTATCGATTTCAAGGACAACGCCATCACATACGGTTCAGTGTTGATTGACGGTGAAGTACGAACCGGAAAAGGCCGCTCATTTGGTGCCGAATTCCTCGTCAGGAAAAATGTCGGCAAGTTCACGGGCTGGATCTCTTACACTTACTCACGCACGTTCCGCACCATCAAGGACATCAACCACGGCAAAGAATACCGTTCACCATACGACCGCCCACACAATTTTGTCATCGTGGCCAACTACGACGTGACACCGCGCATCAGCCTGGCCGCCAACTGGATATACAACACGGGCGTTCCTGTCACCTTCCCTTACGGGCAATACACCATCAACGGGATGACCTACGCCGTGTATAATGGCAAGCGCAACGAAAGCCGCTATCCCGACTACCATCGACTCGACCTGTCGTTCACCTGCAAACTTGGCAACTTGAAGAAGAACAAGCGTTTTCATCACGAAATCAACGTGTCGGTCTATAACGCATACGCCCGTCACAACACATGGGCCATCACCTTCGACCAAGCCGACGACGGCAGCATGGTCACAAAAAACATGTACCTTTTTTCTGCAGTGCCCTCCATTTCGTATAACTTCAAATTCTGAACACGATGAAAAAGTGGTATAGATTTTTGGTTTTCATCGGACTGATTTCGGCGACGGCATGCACAGAAGACATCGTCATTGATATCGAGGAAGGCGAACCGATGATAGGTGTGGAAGCATACTTCACTACCGAAATGAAGCAGCACGAGACCATTTTGAGCTACACTGCCGACTTCTACAACAGCGATGCTATCCAGATGATTAGCGGCGCCACAGTTTTCGTCACTGATGGCATCGATACTATCCCCTACATCGAAGACCCAGACCGCAGTGGCCATTATCTCACCCCCATGGCGGCTGGCAAGAAAAACACATTGTATCGTCTTTGCATCGACATTCCCGAAGCAGACGGTGAAATCACGCACCTTTTCTCGGAGCGCATCATCCCCGACAACGCCGAGCGTTTAGACAGCATCGTCATCAAGCCCTTCAACGGCATCGACGACACCATTCCCTCAGTTTTTTTCACCGACACCATCGAATATCTGTATCCTTATTTCCTCTGCCCTGACGACCCCAACCTGGTTTTTATGCCGATGGTATACAAGAATGACACCCTACTGAACGACTCTCTGACGCAGCAAGCGCCTTTCCCTGTGGGAGGTTATGCCGGATACTACATCAACGGTCCCGAAATGCAATTGGAAAACAAGGAAATCCCGGTTTACTACTTCAGATACAGACGCGACCTTAATGACGGTGACCGCGTCCGCGTCGACCTTCGCAGCATTCAAGCCGACTATCTGATGTTCTACTATAGCATCGTCATGTCGGCGGGAAGCAACCCCATGCTGGGTGCTCCAGCCAACGTCAACACCAACATCCAGCCCTCCGACAAGGCCGTTGGGTGGTTCTTCACAGCCTCCACCGTCTCTGCCGAGACCACTTTCGTCAACAAGCTTACCGCGCCTAACCATCCCAGAAAATGAAAAAAAATCGTCTTATAGCATATTTGTCATTCTTGCCAATGATGCTGTTATTCGCCTGCACGGAAGACATCATCATGGATTTGCCCGAAGGTCGCAAAAGGCCCGTGGTGGAAGGCTCGTTCACCAATGAATACAAACGTCACGAAGTAATATTGAGCTATTCATCAGACTTTTACAGCAACGACCGCGAGATGATTTCGGGAGCGGAAGTTTACGTGACCGATGAACGCGACACCATTTATTACTACGAGCAATTGGACAACCCTGGGCATTACCTCACCGACTCGGTTGCAGGAGTGAAACGACGCTGGTATCATCTTGAAGTGAATGTGCCGCAAAACACGCTTTTCACCACCCCCATCCGCATGTACGCCGACTCAAAAATGCCCAACAATATCGACCACATCGACTCGGTCAGCCTATTGCCGTTGCGCAATGAAGAAGGTCTGCCTTTCGTCGACGACAAAGCAGCCGTTTGTGTATGTCCCTATTTCCAGTCGCTCGCCGACACGGGCATCGTCTACAATGTGGAGCTTTACCTTAACGGCAAACGTTTCAGGAACCGACCTTCGAAATTGTTCGACCTCTTTCCAATGGCAGGCTATGCAGGTTATTACTTCAACGGCCCCGAAATGCTGAAAGAGAATATCGAAGTGCCCGTAGGCATTCTCAACAAATCATATATGCACGAAGGCCATGTCGTGGGTGTCAAACTCGTCAGCATTACCAAGGACTACATGTATTTCCTTGTCTCTCAAAAATTTGCCATAGGTGTCAACCCTATCATGGGAGCTTTTCCAGCCTCTTTCTCCAACATCTTCTCCGACTGCGACGCCATTGGCTGGTTCAGCACCACTTCGGTGGTTGAAGGCGAAGCAGTCTATCATGAAGACATGTTTCGATAAGTTTTGACAATTGCGCAACTTATT
>Ga0247610_10006671_pt1 | contig 11967 bp, 13 predicted proteins | sample 174DNAGHGhighgp2_FD_193483 | JGI IMG/M metagenome (GOLD analysis project Ga0247610, IMG submission 193483) | Sheep rumen microbial communities from Palmerston North, Manawatu-Wanganui, New Zealand - 1742 DNA GHGhigh gp2 | ecosystem: Host-associated > Mammals > Digestive system > Stomach > Rumen...
GACTACCAAGAAACGTGACCTTTACGAGCCAGCTTTTGGACTCAGGCATAGAAATCGTATTCTGTGACTTTCCAAGAGCAAATAGACTGGTATTGACTATCATCGCGGCCATCAGTGAATATGAGGCTGGATTGATCCGTCAGCGTACCAGAGCAGCCCTACAAGTGAAAAAGGAACAAGGATGCAAACTTGGTAAACCTGAGAACTTAACGGGCAATATGGAAAAGGCCATCTCTAACAGCCGGCAGACGAACCAAGAGAAAGCAGCTAACAACCCTCACAATAAACGAGCGGTTGCAATGCTAAAGATCCTGGTGCGAGAGACCAACAACCTGAGCGAGATGGCTAGAACACTTAATAACGAAGGATTCACGACCAGCAGAGGAGGCAAATTCACCGCAAAGCAGGTCTCAATCCTCATTAACCGATATCAACTGAAATGATCAAGACAATTAAAGAATTATTGATTGAGTGGTGGGCTGGAAACACTACCACTAAAATGCCTTTACCTACTATCTACACTTATGAGGTAGAAGTAGATGGTAGGCGAATCCAGATTGACAGCATGAGCAGAAGCAGGATGTATGTTCACTACAAGGCAAGGAAGATAAATCCCAACGCCAAGTACATCCGGGTAGTCAGTCGAGAGAGACAATACTGACTGAAGGCTCCATCACAGGTTTAGACGATTGATCATTCCAGGAGATCCAATGTGGTATATGAAAAAAGCGGCAAATGCCGCTTTTTCTTTTTTATATCGAATAGAGGAATTTGTCAGTCCCAAAAGCCGAGTTCCTCTCTCTCCATTTCGCTCTTACATTTTGGGCATAATTTATCCCATGGAACAAGATTCTCGCTTTTGCAGTATTTGCATTTCTTATTACTCTCACTAATCGTACCGTTCCAATTTATACATTTGTCCATAATTGTTTTGCAATCAATGCACATAAATGCTTTTTTAAGAGCGTGAAAACCACCACCTAATGTCATGTATGCCTCGTACCCACATTCTTTACACTTGAACTTTAAATAATCTCCCATGATGAAAAATAGTTTAATGATATTAACGATCTATCTGTTGTTTTTTCTATTCCGTCCCTCAATGAATTCAATAAATCTGTCATTAATCTCCTTCAGGTCTTCGGGTAATCTCTCATGACACATCATGGCTAGGTCATCTGAAATAGGATACAAGCATGCTGCGATAGCTCCAGCCATACAAGCCATAGTATCGGAGTCTCCACCAAGTGACACTGCCAAGCGGATAACCTCTTCAAAGGTATTCCCCTCCAAGAATGCAATGATTGATTCTGGAACGCTTCCTTGACACGAAACGTCAAATCCATAACGTGGGCGAGTCTCATTTATCGTCCTGTTGAGGTCATAGTTGAAGGTCTTTTCAACATATTCCTTAATTTCCAACTTAGTCTTACCCTGCCGGCAAAGGAATATGCTAGAAGCAATGGCCTGAGCACCTTTCACTCCTTCAGGATGATTATGGCTTACGGAGGCTGTAAGTGCAGCTAAAGCCAGTGCCTCGTCAAGTGTCTTAGCGTATAGACCAACAGGGCTAACACGCATTCCAGAACCATTACCCCAGCTATTATATGGTCTCGGATCATCATCAAATAACCATCCTTCAAATCTTGCGCCATAGCCGGCATCAGGGTAACGTGCACCTAACTCCTGCATGCAGGATATCAGATCACTCATGGTATGAGCCTCGTCCTCTAACAACCATTTCGCTACAGCTAAAGTCATAACAGTGTCATCCGTAAAATCACTCCCAGGAGTAATCAAATCAAAGTTCGTTGACTTGATGGGCCTAAACTCATATCTTGAACCGACGATGTCCCCAACAATTCCGCCTAAAATATTGTTCTTATTCATATCTTCAAGTGTTTTTACCTCATTTTTCTGTTCGTTTATTCTATACCGATGCACCATCTGGCCTCATCGGTGAGAAAGTCCATCACTCGGTTGTAGGGGATGGTGAAGTGGTACATGCCGGCAGCGAAGCAGGCAATCTCATAGGGCTGGTAGGAGAACACCACGCCTTCATCAGTAAGAGCAGGATTGGGCAGGAAAGTCTCTTTTGCATCGTACCATTCTTCATCTTTGTGGTAAGTATATCGATAGATGTTGGCATCCCAACTCATATATTCAAGGTCAGTCTCAGCAATGCGTTCCAGAAGTTTTACGATCTGCCCCGCGCTACCAGGCTTGAAGATGTAGTTCCAGTCAATAGGTCGACTATGGATGGGGTCATAAGAGACCATCTGGAGCGTATAATAACCATGGGCACCATTGAGGTTCATATTTGTTGCCATCTGATATGTCACAAACCTGCCATTGGAGTACTTAGCCCTCAAGCTGAGGCTTGAATAGTATCGCCGTTCCCACCAGTTGCCGTCATTCTCAATATATGGTTTTACGTCATTTGTGAAATAACGGGCCATGTAGTCATACACGGCAATACGGTCATCGATAGAGCCCTGATACTTACTACGATTCTTCCAAAAGTAAGCGGCAAAATGAGGAGAGGCCAAGAGGGTGTCTGGTCCGCTGATGGTCGCTAAAGCAACATCGTTGAGCCAACGCTTCAGAAGTCGTCCATTGGGTACCGATGCCGTGGGCACATCCACCTCAAAGTCACAAACGACGCTAATCTTATCGGTAATATCTTCCTGATGCCTCATGCAGCAGCGCTTGAACCCAGATAAAACCCTCGTGCTCAGTTGTGTCAAACGGTTAACGCTGGCCGTATCCGAGAAATCAACGGTCAATTTCTTGTCTCCAACTTTGATGATTTTAGTAAACGGTCCCAAGTCTTTGTCGGCATAGAACATGGCCGGATCATCGGCAAGCACTTTACCTTGAAAATATAATACCGAACGGCACGACGAATCCCACGCTATGATGACAGGAAAGCCCTTGATGTTACACATTGTGTCTTGATACCAGTCGCCGTCCGTCAAGATGCGGTCCAACGGCTGTGGAACAATCGCTTGGGCATAGATGCTGTCAAACGGATCAGCCACCCATGTTGAATCATTTAAAGACGTACCTTCTGAGAAGCCACAAGAGGCAATAACAGGCCATGATTTCTCACAGTTATTGATACCGAACAAGATTACGAGCAATAGTCCAGAAGAAATCAAGGCCAAAACAAGACGCAATTTTCTCATTTATAGGTATTAATCATAAATGATTGATATGAGTTTTTTTACCAGATAAAGAAGATCCAGAGCAATCCCTTAAGTTCTGAAAGAATAGTGTCAATAAAAATGATTTCAAAAATCGAATCATCCGAGCGGCAATAGCCAATAAAGAATACGACTGTCATTATTTGACTAATCAGGAAGTATAATCCTGCAATGATACCTAAAACGGATGAACCAAAGTCCTTAGTCTTATTACTCATGTTTTTAAAACTATTTATTAATTATCTTATTAGTGTTAAAATCTCAGTTGGTTTTATTATAGCATGACGGTATCCTGAGCGAAGGAGTTCAGTCTTCTCCTTCGTACCCCAGAAACATGCCACACTTTCGATACCGGCAGCGTTGGATGCCTGGATATCGATTGCCCGGTCGCCGAACGATACAACATTGACAGCCGGTTCACCCATTAACTCAAGTGCCTTCAACATCTGAGCTGGATGAGGCTTGATGGGTTTTGCATCGTGATAACTTACAATATGCTGAACAGGGAGGTTGAAGTGGGCTACAATCCTCTCCACGTAAGTTCTGGGGGATGTACTGACGATACTGGCTTTAATTCCGTGTTTCCGGATAATCTCCAACACCTCTGAGATACCATCATAAAGAGTACACTGGGGAATAAGAGAATAAGCCATCTGCCAGTTCCTATCGTGTCGAGCTTGTTCACATACGGTAGTATCCACAAGCGTCAGGTCCAAGTCAAAAATAATACTCCTCATAATCAAAATAACTCTGTTTTAAACGATTGCCTCTTCTTAATACCGTCACAAATGGGATCTAAATTCTTCATATCCTCCCCGGAAATGTACTTAGCACCTTGCTGTACCAAGTATGCATTACCCAAACATTTTTCGTGTTGGTTGGTGTAGTCATTTTTGAATTTCATCACAAAGAGAGGTTTCCCTGCCTTAAGGGTAGTGTTAGCAGCATGCATGGTTCCTCCCTTTACACCAGTCATAACAACGAGAGTAGCCTGAGCCAATCCAGCCTGAAGTCTATCACGGGCGACAAGGCTATAACGGTTAACGATTGAACCTATCCTATACTCAGACAACAGGAGTCCACCTTTCTCAACAATCTCTTCAGCCAGATCTTGGTTCTCCGGCGGGTAGATGGAATCATGGTCGAGCCCATTAGCAAGGAACGCTGTTGTACTCCCTCCAACTTTAAGAGCACCCTTATGACCACAGGTATCACACCCGACAGCTAAGCCGGAAACAATGTTGAATCCTCTCTTGGCGAATTGACCCGATAAGAACTCACCTCCAGCCATGCCTTCCGGAGTGGCTTCTCTTGTACCGATCACAGCAATACCAGGCTTTTGGAGCAAAGACAAGTCTCCCCGATACCACAGCAGCATAGGAGGATCTGCCTTACCTTCTTCATTAATGGCTTTCCTAAGGGACTCGGGGAATATATCATCAAAGTAACCGATCAGCCCGATACCGTTATCTTCACTTTTCTGGATTAGACGTAAAGCATAAGCATGGGCATCGTTCAAGTCAGCCAAATCCACATTCAGAATTGCCTTCTCTTTCATGCTCTGCATTACTCTATAAAGGTCTTCTGTGGAGCGGACCTCGGCACAGTTATTGCCAGCTTGCAGCCCAATCGCCAATACTTTCTTGGGACCAATACCTTTTACTTCAACGTCCTTGAGACACGATAAAGTCAATATGAATTCTTTAGATAAAGACATGGTTTAATTTGTTTTAATAGGCGCAAATATAACGATTATTTTCCGCATCACCATATCTGCGCCTATGTTCTATTGGTTAAAAGTTAAGCGACTAATTCCAATCAGGATTCACGGTCTTCGCAACGAACAGACCCACCACAGAAGAAGCTCCATTGGAAATCATTCTCTTTGCTGTACTGGAGAAAGTCCTTCCTCTGGTAATCACGTCATCGATGAGGATAACCTTCTTGCCTCTGAAATAATCAGAGTCAAAGGAGAAAGCTCCAGCAGGATCATCGCTCTTACCACTGATATATCCAGACTCAGTGTCAACATCCTTAGTGATAGCAGCAAGGGTTGCTTCAACCCCGGTCCTAATGGACAATTGGCGAGCCACTGATGAATATCTGTTCATGGTCTTGCTTCTCGTAGAAGCGGGGATGAAACAGATAACGTAATCAGATGTAGCCTCGTTTCCCACAATCCTAACGATATACTCGACAAGATCGTTCAATACTGAAGGACTGCAATTACCGTCCTTGAAATTCCACACAGCGCGACGGTTGGCCCACTCAATGTCGTCGGCTTCGTACCTTGTAGGCAGGTACTCTCTGGTATAATAATAATTATAACACATTTTATTGAAACTATAATATTGATATCTTAGCTTGCAATCTCGGTGTTCTCAATGACCTCAAAAGCATGATTGCCAATTTCTTTTACAGCTTCAGGATTGGTTGTCCTGTGTCCAATATGCCATTTATGGCATACACAACATTGGTAGGCTTCCATTTTACCCTTGTCCCACGGATGTTCAATCTCCCATTTCTCAATGGCAGCACAAGCTGTTTCATAGGTGGGATATGACATCTTCTTTTTGTATACTACCTGACCCGTCTGAGAGTCATACATTTTTTTCCAGTGAGTTGACAAACCACGGCTGAAATGCTCAATGTCCTCAATCTGACCGATATTATATAGCTGGAAAGAGGTGGCCCTTCTCATCCAGTACCTGTCAGAGTTTGATGCAGTCTTACGGCCACAACCTTTGTTCATTTTCCAGTAGGCTTGGCACATTCTTTTTTCAATGATCCTGCGTACCTTACGTGAATCGCATCCAGCCTCAGTATCAATATCAAAAGAACGAAGAGGCTTGCCCCCCATGAATCGGAGCTTCTCATCAAAAATCTTCTGAGTTTCACCCCTAAAGCGGACTTCTTGCCCTTCCAGTTTTGGACGTCCTGTTGTTTTACGCGCCATAAGACAAACTTGTGGCCTTCTATTGCACTGTTCCACCTTTTCCAACAGAGCAAATATTCTCTGAATTTTTCTCATAAGCGTAACTCCGCTCAGTATATTGGATGTGATATCCTTACGGACTTCACGCACGAGTTGTCTGATAGCCTTGGTATCATCTCGGCCCTTCAAGTATTCAGTAAGCACCTTGACACCTTTATCGATGGATGCGGAGTTGATCACACTTTGCTGTTCGAGGGATACTCTCCAGCTCTTCAAGATTTTCTTAACTGTCGTTTTCATATCTTTTTCTGTTTTATTGTTTGTTCACCTCTCTATAAACAAACCCAGAAAAAGGTAAATGGCGAAAATTTAGTTAATACCTAAAACACCTCTTCTACAGTCAATTATACACTTATTTTTTTTTAAAAACTCTATTCCCAATAGTATGTCAATGTTATTTGTTTCTCCTTCAAAAGAAAGCAAACTCTCATCGGAAAGCATTATATCAAAATTGCCTGTGAAGTTCGTCATAGTTTCCTTCTCAACTCCTGAAGAACTGATAAGGAAAAAAGTAATTATAGATGATATGGACTCTGCACTACTATTAATGCCTGCTATTACAGACTTTTGAGGATTGATAATTTGACAACAGATGTCTCCTCTTATCACAGGCAGCGAACTGATTATATTACTAACTGAGCCGGAGTCAATAATACCACTATAGCATTTAACCCCATCTGATATACTTATAACGGGGAGAGTTAAATTAGAATGATTATTTTGAAAACGGCATTTCATTTTTGGTTTTGGCTTCATGAAAAGGAACGCATCATAGGGAAAGATTCTCTTTTTATCAAAGTCAATAATATAATTGAAGTGCTTGAGAAATGTATAACCAATTACTCCGATTACACCATAGTCCCATTCTTTTGTAGTGTCATCTTTAACTTCAAAAAAGCTGACATTATGAATAGGTTTTCTGTTCTCTATGGAGAAATCCAAATAGTATTCTTTTGTTACAGAAGATGTATTTCCCAACCCCACAATAGAGCTGAAAGAATGCCTTTTCCCTTCAAATAACCTATTCTGCCTAATGAGATTGATAGTTGACCCAGTATCGATATAGAAATAACCTTCTATCTGAGCATTCTGATTGATAACGATTCTGCCTTTAACAGCGTACAACCCATCACTCATTTCATGTAATTGAATGATTCGCTTATCTTTTCTCATAATAATCAAAAAACAGAGGAAAGAAGACCCTATCTAATCTCCTCTCCTTGGATTAAAAAGTGTGTTTTGGTATTGTTGTACTCATCTATTGATTCCACTATCAAATAACCAATATTCTGAAATTTGGCACCTAGTTAGTTTTATATTATAATCAATCAAAAGACAGTCCGCCATTATTATAGATACATTGATTTTTATTTCTTTATGTAATAGTAATAACTTGTAACCAAAGTAGTCAATACATACGATAACTGTAATAATCTTTAGATGTAACACTGTAATTGATTTTAGCATATCTTTTTTCCTCTTTATACAAATATCCAGCAAAAAGTAAATAGAATAATGCGTATTTTCCAGAAGATAATATGTCCTTTTATCTGTTTCTTTGTAATTTGAATTTATTACCTTTGCGGCAAAAAGTATAGAGTGTTATGTCAACTATTGTCATTATCGTATTAATAATTCTGCTGTTACTTGCAATTGCAATTGTCCCATTTGTCCGCCAAATGATAATTGATAGCTGGGAACTAAAGCGAACACCGATATACAAGAAGTTTGAAATATTAGCTCATATCATCAGCGATGAGTTGATGGACGGAGAAGGGGAAATTACGCGATTTAAAGATGACCCCAAAATGATGAACCTTATGTCCCCGAATAAAAGAAATCTTCTCATTCGGTTCTATTATAGCACAGGAAATCTAACATTAACGCTTAACTATATGTTTTATCATGTTGAGCTTGTACATGACGAACCATATTATGGAGTAAGAAATATTGATATCTCTGAACAGGAGAATATCGCTACTCAGTTCATAATGATTTGTAAGAAGTTGATTGCCGACCATCAAGAAAAGGTGAGAAATCAACTACATTAAAAGTTTTACTCTCATCTTTCCACATCCAGTGAAAGGAACTCAGAGAATGAACAATAATATATTAAAAAGGGACTGCCCAGTTATTAATGCATGAGCACAAAGGCACCCCAAACCTCTGGTGACGGATAATCGTTCCTCACCTTTTTTTTGCTAATCTCTAAGGCTTCATCTGTAGTTTTCCCATCCAAAAGGTTTTTATAGAATTCTGTCATCAAGATAGTTGTGGCTCTGTCATCCACATCCCACAAACTCATAAGAATTTGTCTAGCTCCTGCTAATTTAAATGCTCTTTGCAATCCATAAACACCTTCACTGCTATCGCTGAATCCCAAACCTGTTTCACATGCTGAGAGAACCACTAAGTTGCAGCCAGACAAATTCAGAGTTGAAATCTCCGCTGCTCTAAGGATTCCATCTTCTTGTCCTGGAGCACATTCAAGTGTGTCATTACTCCAATAACGATTAGCTCCAGCGAAGAATAGTCCGGATTGGAACATAGATTCCTGAAGCGCCACAGTATCATTAAAGAAACCATGCGTTGAAATATGGATAATATAATCCCCTTTCCCATCTCTATCTTTGAATGCTTTTTCTGTCGCTGATACACTTTTAAATACAATCTTTTTGATGTTATGTTTGCTAAGCATTGATGATATGCTATCTACCTCAAGTGAGGTATACCGAAGATTATGTAAGTATTCTCCTCTTTTAATAGCAGAGCGAGATGTGGCTATACTAGAACTTTCATATTCGCCAATTCCGTAGTCAATTCCACCCCATAATGACGCTTGAGTCATATTATTAGTCAAATAAAGACTGTTCTCTTCTATTATATCTGCTGGATTGGATATGAGTTTGATATTCTTTCGATCACATAAGTATTCGTTGTTTCCCAAATATAAAGAGCCTAAAGATATCTGTGTGAACACACCAATTGGAACATAATAAACATCGGTACAATCAAGTAATACTGAATCTATTTTTGACCATAAATACTTGGTCAGATTATTATCGTGATAAATCTCTCTGATGGGTGCCATTAGTTTCTCTTCAATATCAGAAAGGTTGCCCAAAGGCACATAGGTAACAGGTTTTTGTTTTTGAAGTACCAATGCAAAAAGATCACCTTTGTTTTCTATAATGTCTACTAGAGCAGTGTTGGTCTTCATCGCTTTTTGAATCATTTCGCTCCTATATTCAATCGTTTGATTCTTTGTTTTGAAATCAATGCTGGCTAATGCTAATTCTTTTTCCAGCTGGTTGATTTTATCCGTGAGTTGTCCTTTGTTCGTGAATAACTTTCTTCCTGAAACCGACTGATAAATCAATTCCCGTCTACATCTTTTCAATTCCTCATACTTATTTTGAGCGTCTTTGTCACCAATTTGTTTGATACTATTCTCAATAGAAGCGTTAGATCTAAGAAGTAATCCATTTTTGAAAGTTATGTTATCAAAACACAATTTAGCCAATTCTTCGCATGGATGTACACGTAATAATTTCAATGCATAGTAATATGGACTTTCAAACTTCTCTGCAAAATAATCCCGCTGTTCTTCATTCATTGTAGGGAGATTAATAGAAATCTGCTTTCTCATGCCTGAGCAGTATGTCGTTAAATTATCGATTAACTCTTTCCACTTCCCTTCACTTTCAAGATATCGGAATGATCTTGCTGTGTTTTTAAGGTACTCATCGTCAGTCTTCTGACCGTTCTCATCTAAATACTCTTGATATTTCTGATAAAAAAACTTACTTAATTCCACATCATGTATCTCATAGCAGTAATCCGATAGGTCGCCAAGAACATCTTGACAATCATAGGACCTCATCTGCTGGGCTAAATCAACTGCTTGCGAAATACGCAGATATGCTTCAGGCAGTTTCCCTTGCTGGAGTAACCACCCGATAAGCTTGTTCATGCATTTGATCTTATAAGACTTTCCATATTCTTTTTTATCAATGATTCTATCAATGTATCGCCCCATCTCCTCTGATGCTTTGATTTGATCAGTTAAAGAAATGACTACAATTGAATCGTACTCGAAAAAATTATCTGTAACACCACTGCTCAAGACCTGTGATATTATGCTATTATTACATTCCTCTACTTCCTCTACTTCGCTGATCATTTTATCGAAATCACAATTCTTATAATAAGATTTATATGTATCAAAGAATTTGATTTGGTTCTTGGCATCACCCATTTTTTCATAAAGTTGGTAAACAACTCGAGCGTTAGCATACTTTATGAAGTTTGCCATATGTTCCGGGACATCCTTTGCCTTTATTTGAGTGAGTTTCCACACTTCAGCAAGAACTTTCTCTGCTTTACTAAAATCTCCCACGTGAATATATGAATCTGATAGCTTGATTTTGTACTCTAGTTCGTCATTACATCCTTTGAGTAAGTCTCCCTTATACTCCATGAGTACAATAGCATCTTGATGTTTGTTCGACTGTTGCAATTCATCAAATATTCTCATTGTTGTTTTTCGGTCAATGTTTTCTAATTCTCTTGGAATGGTGAAATCAAGAATAAGAATCACAACAAACGCTAATGCAGCAAAGCCAAGAATTAAAAATGCGATAAACCTGTTAAGCATGAAGAAGTAATATAGGTTAAGCCAAAAACTACCTTTGTCGTTTTTTCCGCCATCCTTCTTCGGGTCAACTAAATTTATTTTCATATCTTTGCGAAATGTTTGAGACAGTTAAATTAATACTTTTTTTATTGTTTTGTTTATTTGTGTTCATTATCATGTATGACCACGGAGTAAACAGTATTCCAATTATTGAATCAATTAAGAAACGATTGAAACAAGTTTTTATGTCTCCTTTGCTTTATCGATTATTCTTATGGATAGTCATTGGCGCAGTATTATACCTGATTTACTCACTTATTCATGATAGGTCGCTTTTCTAAGTCGAACCGTACTTTTGTCATGAACTCCTTAGCCATGGAAATGGATCGTTCATAAGAATTTGATTCAAAATTAGACAGAGTAACTATTTTGTAGCTCTTCCGGTCCATTAGTGCCGAAAAAGTCCAGTACAATTTCTCAGGATTGTTGGTTTCCAATTCGTAAGTGTTGGAGTAAAACTTATGGCCATTGATATCCAAATCTTCACTATATGCCATTTCCTTAATGGGTATAGAATCTGGAATTTGCATGTTGAGCGACTGACTCAATAACAAATAATAATCAGTTCTATATCGACAATTCAAATCTAGTGAAACAATTGATATCTGCTCGCAACTATCACGCTCTGAATTAAATACAAATACATCATCTTCTTTAGAAAGCTTGTTCCATCCATTTAAGGGCTTGAATGCGGTAATACCATCAGTGCATTCCCCTTGATGCAATTGTACCACTTTAGGATCGATAGGCTTGCTTCTTAAAGCTCTTATTAAGATATTGCCTTGATAGAGTCCCGTAAGACCTATAAACAATGCCATAATTCCAACTGCGAGCCATCCCTGAATTCCAAATTTTCTCTCTTTAAAGGGGATATATGCTTTTAATTCTTTTGACTTAAATAGATAAATACAGAAAAAGACACAAAAAAGAACTAACGCTCCTTGAAGATAAAGATAGGTCTTCATCATCGGGTTAAATGCCTTTATTGCTTCAACAAGCCGACCGATAAACGTGAATAATATATAGAATGAGGAGAACTTCAGCATGGCTATGCTGTATGGTTTCCTTTG
>Ga0247610_10006672_pt1 | contig 11967 bp, 25 predicted proteins | sample 174DNAGHGhighgp2_FD_193483 | JGI IMG/M metagenome (GOLD analysis project Ga0247610, IMG submission 193483) | Sheep rumen microbial communities from Palmerston North, Manawatu-Wanganui, New Zealand - 1742 DNA GHGhigh gp2 | ecosystem: Host-associated > Mammals > Digestive system > Stomach > Rumen...
CACTACCCTTCCACTGACGAGCGGTCACGTCTTCCTCACTTGATGAACACTCGGTTCCAGATCAACCTCTGTGGCCATGTCCACAAGTGGTGGAAGGCTATGTACGACCGCTACCACCAGAACGCAGTGCTCAACATCAACGTTGGCCTTGACATGAATGGCTTCGAGCTCTACTCTGAGCCTGAGCTTGTCAACCTCATCCAGCGCGCAGTAGACTGGGTGAAGTCTGGCGCTCGTGAGTCCTTTGCGAAGTACGAGGCTGCGCTTGCCAAGAAGAAGGCAGCTCAGAGCCATGAGCAGCGGCTGAAGTCTTACGCTTGGCTGCGTGACAACAAGCCTGAGCTCTTGACTCCTGAGAAGCACAAGTGGCTCGAGGAGAATGAGGGAAAGTGATGGACAGCTGGCGGCAGAAGACAAGAGCTTATGTCGCTCAGCAAGACGCTGAGTGGAAGAAGTACCGGATAGAGCACTTCACTGCTCGAGCAAAAGCAAGGACTGGTGAGGCGCTGACCCAAGAGTTCATGCGGAAGCAGATGGACATGGGCCGCCTCACTAGGCTTGACAAGCTCTCAGACACTTGGGTCGACAAGGACAAGTATGTACGTGGCTACCAGTGGAAGTTCAACAACAAGCTGTACGTTGTCATCTACAACACACGAGACAAAGTGTTTGTCACTGTATATTAGTTAACTTTCCACTGAATTGAAGTTATAATATAGCCATGAACAACAACGTCAAGATTTTTACTGATATGATTGAAGAGGCAGCTACGGCCCAGATCAACAAGATTGCGTCGCTTCCTGCTTTCAAGGACGCCAAGATCCGGATCATGCCTGACGTCCACGCTGGCAAAGGCTGCGTCTGCGGCTTCACTGCAAATTTAGGTGACAAGGTTGTACCAAATCTTGTTGGTGTGGATTGTGGCTGTGGCATGCTGACGTTCAAGCTTGGCGTCAAGGACATTGACTTCGAGAAGCTTGACAAGGTCATCCGTGAGTTTGTTCCTTCTGGCCAATCTGTCCATGCAAACGCTAAGGCTCCTGAAGAGCTGTACAAGTCAGTGTGGAAGAACGCTGATCCTCGTGGCTGCATTGCCAAGATCAAGGATTTTACGTACGTCGACCGCTCGGTTGGCTCGCTTGGCGGCGGCAACCACTTCATTTCCATAGAGCAGTCAAAGATTGATGGTGCGAATTATCTGATAATTCATTGTGGCAGCCGCAACTTTGGAAAACAAGTTTGTGAATATTGGCAATCAATTGCAGTGCAACGTATGATGGAGCGTGCTAATGCAGATGAAATTTCAGAGACTGATATCGATGAAATACTTGAGTCACTTTAAAATAGAAATGGTTTATGCCTCCTAAAGTAAATAGAAATAGGAGGCATAAATCATGTCAAATTCATACAAGCTAAATAGAACATGTCCAAAATGTGGCTGCAAAGTTTCAGATCAAAAAATAAGTCTGGCTATTGCAACAAACATAGAGATCGGTCAGGTCCAAACAATCCAATGTATGGCAGGTCAGTACAGAGCTGCATGACACCTGAAAAGATTGCAAAATGGAAAGAGAACTTAAGCAAAGGTATAAAGCAAGCTTGGCAGAAAGAAGAGTACAGAGCTAAAGTCATTGCATCAAATGTTGGAAAGAAGCGAACAGAAGAATTCAGGAAAGGCCAATCAGAACGGACAAAGCAATCATATGTCAATGATCCAGAACTCAGAAAGAAGCGCGGTAAGGTGTTTTCTGAGTGCTGGAAAGATGGAAGAAACCATTATCATGGAAAAGCATTTAACAGGTCTAAGCTGGAAGTTGAGCTGTTTGACATGCTAGCACAAAGCAGAAAGTTCAATAATGTTGAACGACAAACACTACATGCAGCTGATGGCAAGTGGTACTATCCAGACATTCTCATAAATGGAAAATTTATTGTTGAGTTTTATGGTGATTACTACCATGCAAATCCTGAAAAGTATAATGATGATGAACAGATAAGTAAGAAAGGTATAACAGCTAAAGAAGTACATGATATTGATGCTGCTCGCCAGAAAGCACTTGAAGACATGGGCTACAAGTACATGGTAGTTTGGCAATCTGAATGGAAAGCAGACAAAAATGCAGTATTAAAGAGAATTGATGACTTTGCTAATAGTAGTTCTAGTTAACTTCTCCACTAGATTTTGGTATAATAGTCCTGTAAACGAACTAAGGAGAATTGAAAATGCCACAGCAACAGTTGAATGCACTTATCGCAGTAGCTCATCAGCTTCCTGAAATTGCAAAGCAGCTGAAGATCGCAAATGAGCTTAAAGCGTGGGAGCTTAAGGTAGCATATCGTGAGATGACTCCGCCTTGGCGCCATGCTGAGGAGATTGATGCAATAATGAAAGGAGAATAACAATGGATTTTTTCACTTCAGATTGGCACTTCAATGAAGAGCTTTTGAATACTTGCCCTTAGGAACATTATGAAGTCGTGAAGAAGTAGTTAACTTTCTCGCTGGACTTTGGTATAATAGTCATGTAAACAAACTAAGGAGAAGCAATGAAGAAGGTGAAGTTCAATTGGGCAGTTTTCAACACTAAGACTGGTTTTCGTCTTACTGAATGGAACACCCATACGATGGCTATTTGGGCAAGAGGTTGCATTCTCCACGACCAGCCTGAGCTGCGTGGAAAGATTGAGTGCAAGCAAAAAGGATATGAAAAGCCGGCAGCTAAATGAGAGTTCTAGTTAACTTCTCAACAAGATTTTGGTATAATAGACTTGTAAACAAACTAAGGAGATTTCAAGATGGACTTCAACAAAGCAGTAGAGGTGATTCGTGAGAGGCTGATTGCAGCTGGCAAGCCTTTCATGATTCCTACGGCTATCGGCCACCTGAAGAACAAGATGAAGGCGCGCGCTGAGGCCGCTGTGGCTGAGCCTGACCTCGCCTACCTCGATGGCGCTGACCGTGAGGGCTACCTCCACGACATGGACATCGCTCAGAAGTGGGCTGACCTCAACCGCCACACGATCGCTGCTGTCATCTGCGAGAAGATGGGTTGGCTTGGCCTGGTTGACGACGCTTGGACGACTGAGCACAACTACATCGCTTCAGACAACATCATCCGCAAGTCAGCTATCTCGGCTAAGAAGGGCCAGAAGGTCCTGATTCCTCTGAACATGCGCGATGGCTCTATCATCGGCATTGGCAAGGGCAATGACGACTGGAACTGCTCTGCTCCTCATGGCGCAGGCCGTCGCATGAGCCGTGCCAAGGCCCGTGCTGAAGTCGACATGAAGGCTTATGAGGATTCGATGAAGGGCATTTTCACGACCTCTGTGTCGCGCGCGACTATAGATGAAGCGCCTCAGGCATACAAAAACTCTAACAAGATAGTAGAGCAGATCGCTGACACGGTCGACGTCGTCGAGGTCATCAAGCCTGTCTACAATTTCAAAGCGGCAGAGTAGTGCTGCTCTCCTGATAGGTTGCGTTTACACTAAGGCCCATGCTACTCCATGGGCCTTTTCTTCTCTTTGCGCCAGGTAGATTTCTAGTTAACTTCTCTGCAGATTTTTGGTATAATAGGCATGTAAACGAAACAAAGGAGAAACAAAGATGACACTCGACGAAATTCTCAAGCCTGCTGGTTGGACCGTAGATGACATCAAGAAGATCTACAGTGGTCTTGACCACTGCTGCCGTTGTGGATGTGGCGGCAAGTACCATGACCGTGGCACGATTGGCTTCAAGCGGATCCTCAACAAGCTCATCGCTGGCAAAGTGACGCCTTATCCTGCAGGCAAAGAGCGCCACATCCTTGGCGCTGGCCACAATGAAGTGATTGAAGAGGTTGGCATTGACTATGGTGGATCCGCTTATGATGGCGGCAAGATTCCGAAGAAGTTCAACTACATCAACATCCCAATCGACGAGACGTCGAACAAGTGCTACTGCCTGTACAATGAGGACTAAGGAGACATCATGTCCAAGAAGAAGACATATGAATCTGTCAAAGACGCCTTTGGCAATGACATCAAGGTAGGCGACAAGCTCATATTCTGCGACCGAGTCTTTGGCCGCATTGGCAAGACCCATCTCAGGAAGATCATCCACAAGTCACGTGTCGAAGTCATTGGCTGCCATGACGATGGCACAGAGAACACTACGATACCCTACACGTGGATGGCCAAGCCTTTCACATGGTCTGTGTCGACCAAGCGCGTGATGAAATATGAATGGTGATTGACTGCTCTTTGCGGTTAACTTTCTGCCAGACTTTGATACAATATAAATGCAAACTGAATGAAGGAGAAACACAATGACGATTGAAGAGCTTATCCAAGAACTTGAGGTGCTGCGCGACGAGCATGGACCTCACATCGAAGTCCGCAAGCGCCAGCCATATCCACTGCGATCTGCTGAGCTTAAGTCTGTTGCATTGAATGACAGTGATGACGACCCTTGCAACTGGACTGTTGAACTTTGATGACATGCCATTTTGACAGCGTTGCAGATGAATTGAGACGTCACTGAGCACAAAAGCCGCCTCTGTTTACAACTGGCCCACAGGTCTTCTCCTTCCTGTGGGCCTTTCCTTTTCTCCCTGGGCTGCAAAAACATGAAAAGCTAGCAGATCAAAAGTGTCCATAAGCTGCAAAAATGATAAGTTATGGACACGTTTGAGGAGCCCAACTGTCCCAGGACGCAACCGTTCCGGGACTTGTATAGGATTTACTGTCCGTTGTGCCCAGGACTTTTTCACCTTTTTAGTTAACTTCTTGCCTCTATTTTGATATAATATATATGTCGATTGATGATGGAGCTGACTGCGAGCTTAGAAGAAGCATTTGAGCAAGAGCAAACCGAATAGAAGATTCGTTTCTGACGTCGACACCGCTCTTTGAAAACTAAACTTGAAAACAACTTAACGGAGAGTAGCTCAGTTGGCTTAGAGTGCTCGGTTTGGATCCGAAAGGTCGTGGGTTCGAGTCCCACCTCTCCGACCAATATGATGAAGCCCATCGACTTGGCGATGTAAAAGAGGTCAATAAGCCAAGTGCGTCCTCATGAGACCAAGCTGTGATCTGGGCAGCTGAACTCATGAAGGGAGACAACAGAAGAGATGAAGCGTAAGTAGTGTATCGACTAGCGGCACAGGTCGCCCCTAGAGACAGGGGAGAGATACGGTTCGATTCCAGTGTTTAATGCACGTTGATAGTATTGCATGAAACGCTTCACGCCTCCAGCTGGCGGACAGCTTGGACCCTTGGATGGATAATTCCGACGATGGTAATGCAGCGATAGTAGCATAAGCCGCGGTTGCAAACGTGGCGTCCTCTGAGGAGCGGGGACGTAAGTCTTCGCTTTGGAGAGGTAAGAGGCGTGAAAGGTCTGATCAACCTTCACGCCTTTTTCTTTGCACCTTTCTAGTTAACTTCTCTGAAGATTTTGATATAATATCCATGTAAACGAAATCAAGGAGAAGACAATGAAGACAAAGGTCGTATGCTGGTTTGAGGTCTGTGCTGACGGTTCCACGCAGTGGGAGATGGTCGACCCTGCCAAGTCCGAGTGCATTGAGTACTTCCACACTAAAGAAGAGGCTCAGGCTTATGCCGACAGCCACGACCTTGAAATCGTCGAGTGGCAGCTTGACTGAAATAGTAGTTAACTTGCTCGTAGGATTTCGATATAATATCCTTGTAAATGAAACCAAGGAGAAAAACAAATGAAGCAATTCAACCTCAACGAAACCCTCGCCGAAGCCGGATGGACCGAAGACACCATCCAGAAGATCTACCGTGGTGGTGACCACGTCTGCCGCTGCGGCTGCGCTGGAAAATACTTCCGCCGTGGAGAACGCGGTTTTACGCGTGCGCTCAATGAGCTTCGTCGTGGGTTCCTTACCGAAGAGTTCGGCGACAAGGTCTATGTGACTGGCTGGGGCCACGACGAAGAGATGACGTCTGACGGCGTTGACATCAAGTGTGACTGCTACATCAACATTCCGATTGCGACTGACCCTCGCCACAACAAGTGCTTCTGCCTCTATCGTGAGGCGTAATCAAAGGAGAACGACAATGGCTAAGAGACCTGTGACAAATCTCGATGAGTGCTTCAGTGACAACACTGATCTTGAGCTTCAAGTCCGTGACGTCATCATCAGCAGCGACAAGTCATATGTGCTGATGGTGATTTATGCGTGGCTCTCTGAAGAGCGCAAGAAGCAGAATGAAAACGGCAAAAAGTGGGGCTGGCAGTTCTGTCCGTTTGAGGAAGGCGAGCGAGTGATGAAGCACTTTCGTGAGCTCAAGCTCACAGGCAAAATCAAAACTGTTGACCGCAACTACTATGATGGAGACTGCTTAGTCCTCTATGTGACGCTTGACAAGCGCTCAGCGAAGAAGTGGATGGCCCGCGTAGACAAGAACAAGGAGACAAAATGAGATATCGTGGATTTGGCAAAGCGCCTAAGCAGAGCAACATGAAGAACAGAAACAACCTCGCCAGGTCAAAGTCCTTTCGTAACGCTTGCGCAAGACGGCAAGACCCTGAGCTCTACAGCATTGGATCTAAGTTCTAGTTAACTTCTTCGCAAGGCTTTGGTATAATAGGCATGTAAAGCAAACAGCAAGGAGAAATGGCAATGGCAAAGCAGATAACAGTTCGCAACTACCACCGTGGCAGGCCACATGACTGGACTGGCACTGTCAGCGAGCTCGTCGATGATGTGTTTGGCTACACGCTTGAGTGTGGACACAGCTGGAACCAAAAGATCAACATGCGTCCGAAGACCGGTGCTGCGTTGGTCAAAGCGCTCAACCAGTCTGCTGCTGAGACGCAGGGCAGCTGCTATGAGCAGGACAGCTACGAGCTCGTTGGCTGAGGTGCAGCATGTTCAAGTTTGCAATAGAGCTCAAGAACCCGCAGTCTGGCAGCATGCTCCATCTGACAGTAGACGCTGACACTGCTATGGAAGCTATCAACGAGGCAAAAGCCTGGAATCCTGGCTACTCTGAGATGGTGTCATGCCAGATGGTGAAAGGAAATGGCTGACATGAAGTGCGCTCACTGTGGCAGAGAGATTGACAAGGACGTCCATGACTTCGACAAGGACGGATATCCTGTCTGCCATGAGTGCTGGACTGTTGAAGACGAGCTTATTGAGAAGGAGTTGAGATGATGCACTATGACATCCCAAAAGAGCTTGAAGCAGACGCCAAAGCTGGAAAGCTGGAAGGCCCTTGCTTCATTGGCCAAGGCTGGAGCCACCAAGTAGGCTCTGACTGCTACGGTGGCTACATCACTTTCATTGGCAAGAACGCTGATGGCAAGCCTTACTATGGCCTTGTAGGCGCTGACAGCCAGTTCGAGAAGTGCTGGGAAGACGGCCACCAGACATGCGTCATGCCAAAGGACAAGACTCCAGAAGAGTACGTCGTCCAGTTCCGTGGCCGCTGGTGGAAGTGCAATGACAAAGGCGACCGCTACCTTGGCAGCCACAACAAGGTCAACTACTGCTGGAACGGCGCCTTCGCTTACCAAGACCCAAGCTTCTGACAAGTTCTAGTTAACTCCTCTGTGGTTTCATGTTATAATATCTATGTAAACAACCAAAGGAGAAGACAATGAAAAGAATCATAACTGCAAGAATCACGACTGCTGCCGCTCTTCGCGCCCTCGCGAAGAAGATCATTGACACTACTAAAGGTGTGCCAGCAGATGAGCCTTACTTTGTCGATCTAGACACTGAACTTTCGAAAATTGAGAACATGCCAATGCCCTGAAAACAAGGAGAAAGCAAATGAACAAGACACCGTACAGCTTTGAGTTCCCTGTTCCATCTACAAGCCCACGCCTTCCAACACCGGCTGCTGGCGTCAAGTGCATGGGTGTTGACTACGCGACTATTGAAGAGTGCGTCGCTGCGTGCAAAGCAGCTTGTGCAGAATGGGGAGTGAACTACGACGACCGCGAGGTCAAGCTGTTCATGACAGACGCTGATGGCAAGTGGGAAGTCACTGAAGAGGGCGAAATTGCAGGCTGAAGTTTTTAGTTAACATTTCCGAGTGGACATGTTATAATATAGCTACGAAACAAACAACCTTAACCAAAGGAAAAACTATGGACAAGAAAGAGACCAAGACGACTGCGGCTGCTGAGACCGCTGAGAAGACCGAGAAGGTCAACCGCTACACCATCCTCGACGCCGAGATCAAGGCCCTGTCGAAGGAGAAGAAGGAGCGCAAGGCTGCCATGCTGAAGCTGCAGGCCGACGCGCTGGCTGAGTACCGCAAGTGGGTGAAGGACACCTACCGCCCTGCCAAGAAGGCGGCTCTCGAGAAGTTTGCTGCTTCGAAGCTTCCTCGCAAGCCTAAGGCTGAGAAGACCAAGAAGCCTGCGAAGAAGGCTGGCAAGAAGGTCGAAGTGAAGAAGACGGCGAAGACTGCTGAGCCATCAGCTGCTGTCATCGCTCGTGGCGAGGCGGCGATCGCTAAGGCAAAGGCCAAGGCTGCAGCAGCCGTCCAGGCGTAAGCTAAGCGCTAGATGGCTTGTGGAAGCCCGGTGACTAGGCACTGGGCTTTCGCTGTCTTTGCTGCTAGTTCTAGTTAACTTCTCCCAGGTTTTTGATATAATGTCCATGTAAACAAAAACAACTAAGGAGAAGAACAAATGAACAAGTACCGCGTATATTACACTTCTTTCGCTGGAGAAACTCCTAAGCATGGAGCAAGGATCATCCATGCAAACTCTCCAATGGAAGCAATGGATCTTCTTGAGAAGCAGCATCCTGAGTTCAGCACTACAAGTGCTAGAGAGATGAAGTGAAAGGAGAGAGCTAAGAGCTATGCACAACGCATTTCACCAAATAACCAATAAATGCATGATAATCGCATCAATTGCTGGAATTGCATGTGGAATTGCATCCCATTGCATCCCACCAATTTGCATATGTGCTGCAGCGTTAGCGTACTGGAGCTATGATGAATGGAAATGCATAGCTAGCGAATTCTAAGAAGCTTAGTTTGCAATTGCTCTGCATCTAGCAAAAGAAAGGACCAAGCAATGGACGTCAAGACAGTTGACTCATTCATGCAGATAGATCCAGAGCTTTTCTTGTATGAGCTCTACTGTGCAGATGGCCTTGCTTTCCTTGATGGTGACGACTTAGCTAAGTATGCAGTTGGCTACTGCGATGGTGGAAGACTTCTAGTGAGGCCTCGCCAAGGCTTGCTTGCTCTCATGGTTGAACTGCCTGATGGTGAGAAGATGTGGTTCCACATTGAGCCGAAGATGCTTGGACTGCTTGAGAAGCGGAGAGCTAGGCTCGGAATCTCTAGTTAACTTCCTCGCAGGATTTTGGTATAATAGCCATGTAAACGAAATACAGGAGAACAAACAATGGACCGCATCCAAGAGATTGACCAGCTGATTGCTGAGCTGTACATCCAGCTGCATGAAGCTGTCGAGCACTACGTTGAAGAGTCTGCAGCTATGATGGAGCCTGCTCAGCCTTACGCGAGCATTGACTCCATTGTTGAGAAGATAGCAGAGCTCTCTGTCGAGCGCGCCCACTGGACCAGCAAGAGAGGTGGCAGCAATGGCTAAGAGACCAACGTTCAGCTCTGTCAAGACCACCCTTTGGGGCGTGTTCTACGTTGGAAATGCATGGGGCATGTTCAGAGCTTTGAAGGCAGCCTTCGCTGAGAAGAAAGAAGCTGAAGCATGGGCTAAGAAATGGTCAGAAGAGAACTTCTGCTGCACGATGATGGTTGAAGAAATCAAGGTGACAATACCTGCTTGGGACGGCCAAGTGCCTGACCAGAGCCGGTGCATAGCTGAAATGGCCTGAATCTTCTAGTTAACTTCTTCACTGGGTTTTGGTATAATGTCCTTGTAAACGACAACCAAAAGAAACAAGGAGAAGACAATGGACTGGAACGTAGACCCCTTTGAAGGACTGACTCCGACTCAGATTGCCCGTGCCACTGCAGCCTATGCGCTTGACAACGCTATGCATGCTGCAGCGAAGAAGCTTGTCCGCCTCTACTACAAGACCAAAGCTGGCAGCCTCCGTGCCAAAGAGTTCATGGCTTGGACCAATCCTCACGACCGTGACTACTTTGGCTACGTCTACGGCAAGCATCCAGCTGGCAGGTATGTCGACAGGCCGAAGCGGATGGATGACACTGAGCTCCGTCGCAAAGGCTACCTTCCGTCTGGCGCTACTTCTGTCAAGCTTGTGGCTGTCAGGAAGAACGGCAAAGACGGCCGCCTGGTGATCAAAGGCACTAAGTACCGGTGACCAGCCATTCTCTAAGAAGCTCTAGAACAGCTCTAGAAAACACCTACCCTGACCTATATAAGCTTCAACCTGACGGCTGCATGTGTCTCTAAGATGACCTGGCAGCTGTCTCTTTATACCCCTATTGACTCCCTACTTAGCCTATATTAGCTACTGGCTACTGGCAGCCGGCTTCCCTGGCAGCTGTCTAAGAGTGCCTGGACCAGCCCTGAGAGGCCGCCTGCCATAGCATATAGCAATACCTTCGGCCGCCGGTCTAGCCTGCATGCATGCGCCTAGCCTACATATGCAGCCTAGCAGCCAGCGTCCCTGCCGGCTTAGCTGCGCCTAGCCGAGCCTGGCTGCAAGTCAACAGCCAGTCGCCTGCCTCCTTGCCTGTCCCTCAGAGGCCGCAGCCCTAGCTGCAAGAGGCTGTCCCGGGAGGGCTGCCTTCCTGGCTGCTGTCCCCCAAGAGGGCCCCTGGAAAGTGACTTTGCCCGTTACGGGGCAGTTTCCATGGCTGCCTGGGACCTGTCGGCCAGCCTGTCCCCGGGACAGCCCTGGGCTGGCTGCACTTTGCCCGTTACGGGGGCCTCTGGGAGGGCGAATTCTACCAGTGCAAAAAGCAAAAACGCGAATTACCTTGGAGAGCGCACTTCTGGCCAGCTAGCAGCATGTCAAATGCTTTTTGAAAAGTCTTGCCAGGCTTGACTAGTAGAGCATACAAGCTCCATTTGCAAATCCCAAGCTCATTGCACCATTTGCTCACAGACTAGCACTTTCCATTGTAGTCTATCTTGTGCACTGCAGTGCTTGCTTTCTTTGTCTTGCACTCAGTGGCATAAGTCCTGAACATGCTAAGCCACTTCCTGTGCTCTTTTGCACTATGCTTCTGCTTGGCTGGTGCAGCACCGCCACAGGAAGCGTGCTTTGCCTATCCAGGGAAAGTAAATACCAGCTAAAGAAACAACGCAAAAAAGGAACATGCAGCAATGGAAGACAAGTTCGCAGTAGCAGGATATGACAGACGCATGCAGAAGCTAGCAGTGAAAGTGCTAGACCTAGATGGAGTAGTAGACTTGCTGAAGAGCTGCAAGCACTATGGCTATGAGCCTGAGCAGCTAGAGAGGCTTAAGAAAGACTTAGTGCACCCTAAAGGACACTATGTTGACTTCTAGACTGTGCAGTTCAGGATATTGAAAGTGTGACATGCCATGGTGAACGACAGCACAATAGACGAGAAGTCTGCTAAGTACTGGTGCGTCTTCATGGACAAAGACATATCTTAGCTTCTTGAAGAAGCAGCTTCTCACACAGCTAAAGAAGGCAAGAGCTTGAAGAAAGTCCTAGTCCAAGCAGAGAAGAAAGCTGAAAGAAGCAAGAAGCTAGGCGAAGCAGACTGGAACGCTGCCCAAGCGATGCACTAGGCTGCATTTCCGCTAGCTGCTGGAAATCCTTTCTAGCCTGACTTCAGGGCGATGGACCCAAGCTCTGGCGTCCCAAGCTTGCAAGACTAGCAGAAGAACAACGTAGTCGCAGCTGCTGTTGCTGCTGCGCTTGTTGGTGCTGCCGCTGCTCCTGGGGCGTGGGGAGCTATTGTGTCAGCTGTAGCAGGACTTGGCTCTGTTGGCGCTTGGCTAGCTTCAGCTGCTGGCGCGGCCGCGTCGCTTGGCTTGAACGCATGCCTA
>Ga0247610_10006673_pt1 | contig 11966 bp, 12 predicted proteins | sample 174DNAGHGhighgp2_FD_193483 | JGI IMG/M metagenome (GOLD analysis project Ga0247610, IMG submission 193483) | Sheep rumen microbial communities from Palmerston North, Manawatu-Wanganui, New Zealand - 1742 DNA GHGhigh gp2 | ecosystem: Host-associated > Mammals > Digestive system > Stomach > Rumen...
CCAAGTCACTATCGAGAATGCTGCCGAAGCCGACCGCATCTTCTCCATGCTCATGGGCGACGAAGTGCCGCCGCGCCGCGAGTTCATCGAACAAAACGCCACCTACGCGAACATCGATGCGTAATCGAATTAAAATAAGAATTATTCCAAAAGGGCTGAAAGCCCGACGTATGTCAGCCCAGGGTGAAGCGAAGCGGAGCCCTGGGATAAAAACCGAATCATCATGGAAGAACCCGAAGTAAACACGGTAAATAACACCGAACAGATACCCGAAGCAACAACGCCCGAGACGACCATCCCCGCGAACGTCATCTCATTCAAAAACGTGAACATCTCCCACCGGAATTTGCGGGTGCTGACTGACATCAGCTTCTCCATCCGGCAGGGCGAGTTCGTCTATCTGATCGGCAAGACTGGTTCAGGAAAGTCCTCCATCCTGCAAGCCCTTATCGGGGAAATCCGTCCCGAGGGCGAGGAAGCCATGATGCTCGGCTACGACCTGCTGAACCTGAAGAAGAAACAGATTCCCGAGATGCGCAAGAAGTTGGGCGTCGTTTTCCAAGATTACCAGCTGCTGCAGGACCGCACTGTCATTGAGAACCTGATGTTCGTGCTCCGCGCCACCCGTTGGAAAGACAAAAACGCCATGCTCAACCGCTGCGAAGAGGTGCTCGGCATGGTGGGACTGGAAACGAAGGACTTCAAACTGCCTTCACAGCTGTCTGGCGGCGAGCAGCAGCGCGTCTGCATCGCCCGTGCTTTGCTCAACAGTCCGGATCTGATCCTGGCCGACGAGCCCACCGGCAGCCTCGACCCCATCACCGCTGAGGAAATCTTCCAGACGTTCCACCACATCAACAAAACCGGTACCACCGTGCTGATGGCCACCCATAACTTCTCCATGATCGACAAGTTCCCCTCCCGCGCGATTTGCATCGAAGACGGAAAACTGATCGATTCAATGGTCTAATTAATGGTTATTGGTTATAGGTTATTGGTTATTGAAGTTGTCAATGGTCAAAAATGTTATCGGTACTGATTCCCATATACAACGTTAACGTGCACCCTTTGGTGTCGGAGTTGGAGGCGCAGCTCGCAAATTGCGGGTGTGCTTACGAGATTATTCTCGCCGACGATGCCTCCTCCGACCTTCCCCTGCGATACCATAACAGCCTGCTTACTCAACAGGAAAACGTCCGTTATATCCAGCATGAAACGAATATTGGTCGGTCAAAGACCCGCAACGAGCTGGCCGACACGGCAAAATATCCATACTTGCTCTTCATCGACTGCGATGCGCGAATGAAAAGCAAGAACTTTATAGCCAATTATCTGGAGTTCATCGAAGCCTCCACCCTTAAGGGAATGCCGTTCGCTGTTTCCGGAGGACTGTCTTACCACAACATCCTGCCCCCCAAGGAACAACGATTGCGCTACAAGTACGGCATTTTCCGCGAAGCACGCGTCGCCTTCATCCGAAACCGGAATCCATACCAGAATTTCACCCCTTTCAACCTGCTGATAACCAAGTCCGTGTTCGAAAGTTGCCGTTTCGACGAAACGTTGACCGACTACGGGCACGAAGACACTTTTTTCGGCATGGAACTCGAAAAGCAGCTGATCCCCGTCAGCCATATCAACAACGAGCTTTATCACGAAGGATTGGACAACACCGATCTCTTCATCAAAAAAATAGAAGCCAGCGTCCGGAATCTGGACAAACTGTGCCGTGACGGCAAAGTGGATGAGCGCTTCCGCAAACAAAGCCGTCTGCTGCAGACATGGGAACGGTTCCGCAAACGACCTTACGGCTCCTGGGTGTTCCGATTGCTCCGTCTGATGCGAGCCCCGATCAAGACCTTAATGACGAGAGTTAGCAGCTTGAAGGCCATGGATTTATACAAATTAATGTTGTTTGATGAATTACAACATGTTAAGGGCGAATGATTATTTGCCCCTACCTGAAACCTGAATCTTGAAACCTGAAACAAAAAAGAATCATGTAACCAAATTTTTTTTACTTTTGCACTTTCAAACATCATTAAAATTTACAGCTATGGGATTTTTCAAAGAATTTAAGGAATTTGCAATGAAAGGCAACGTGATGGACATGGCCATCGGTGTGGTCATTGGCGGTGCCTTCGGAAAAATCGTCACCTCTTTGGTGAATGACATCATCATGCCGCTCGTCGGTGCACTGATCGGCAACGTCAATTTCACGACGCTGTCGCTCACCCTCCGCGCCCCGAAGCTCAATGAGGCCGGCGAAATCGTCAGCGAGGCCGTCACCCTCAACTACGGCAACTTCATCCAAGTGACCGTTGACTTCCTGATTATCGCATTCTGTATCTTCCTCGTGATGAAGGGAATCAACAAGGCCACCAGCGCGTTAAAGAAAGAGGAAGAAGCGGCTCCTGCCCCTGCTCCCGAACCGAGTGCCGAGGAGAAGCTTCTCACCGAGATTCGCGACCTGCTGAAGGAGAAATAATCCTTTACGCAATTCCGACAAAAAAACGCCCGATTCATCGGGCGTTTTTTTTTGACCATTGCCCTAGGGCTTCGCTTCACCCTGGGCTGACATACGTCGGGCCTTCAGCCCTTTTGGAAGTATCAAATAAAATTAACTACTAACTACAATGTATCGTTTTTGTCCCAAAGCCATCAGCAATCCCCTGAAAATCAGGAAGACGATAAATGCGAACCAGAGCGCGTGGTTGCCCCATTGGGCGGCGAGCGCATAATAGATAATGAAGAAAATGGCCGTGGCCACGAACATAACGTTGCGCATGGCGGCTGTGGCGGTGGCCCCGATGTAGATACCATCATAGATGAAGGCCGCAAATCCCGTAAAGGGCAGCAGATAAGTCCAAAACATGTAAATCATGGCCGTGCCGATGACCGCCTCGTCCTTGGCGAGGATCCGCAGGAGCATTTCGCCGCCGAAAACGAACAACAACGTGAAAGCCACCGCCAGAGCGACCCCCCAGCACATCAGATAACGGATGGTGAGGCGCAACTTGAACCGGTCTTTGGCACCCACATACTTGCCCACGAGCGACTCGCCCGCGTAGGCGAAACCGTCCATCACGTAAGAGGTCAGCGTAAACAGCTGCATCAGCAAGGTGTTGGCAGCCAAGATTTCATCGCCCATGGAGGAGGATATGTACGGGATGAAGGTGAATACGGCAATCATGCAGAGAGAACGGAGGAAGATGTCGGCGTTGACCTGGAAAAAGCGAATCATCTTACGCCATTGCAGAGCCGCCCGCCAACGAATGTCGTGCCAGAAATGGCCATAGCGACGCACCCAAATGATGATGGCCAGCAACAATCCGCTGTATTGTGCCAATACCGAACCCCAAGCCACACCCGCAATTCCCGTATCGAAGGCATAGACAAACAAGAGGCTGAACACGATATTCACGAGATTCAGCACCGTAGCCACCCACATCGGGGAGGCAGCATTCTGCATCCCAAGGAACCATCCTTTCAAAACATAAAGACTTATGGTGGCCGGTGCTGCCCAAATACGGATGTAGAAGTAAGTCAGCATCAGGTCTATTGTGCGGGGAGAACTGTCAATCAGACGTTTGCACAACTGCGCGATAGGATACTGCAACAACAGCAATATCACCGCGACCGACAGTGCGATGACGATACCTCGCACCAACACATTGAGGTATTCCTCCTTATCCTGAGCACCAAAAGCCTGTGCCGTCAGTCCGGAAGTGCCCATGCGCAGGAAACCGAAGTTCCAGTAAATCAGGTTGAAAACCATCGTAGCCAACGCGATGGCTGCAATGTATCCCGCATCCCCGATATGTCCCACGATAGCGACATCCACCATGCCCAACAATGGCACGGTAATGTTCGTCACAATACTCGGAATCGATATCTTCAGGATTTCTCGGTTCATCAAATGGTTTCAAGTTTCAAGTAGAGACGCGGAGCTCCACGTCTCTACTATTCTTGTGGTTTTTCGGTATTGAAAAGCGATTTGAGCAGTTTTGCGTCGTTGCCTTCGGCGTAAACCTCCTCATCCGGAGCAGGGTGTATCTTCACCACGATTGCATCTTCAGCATCTTTCACGGGACGATAGCTGACCAGGGCATCAATGGCAACGATATAGCGAGGATTCAACTTCACAAAGACCATGTAGTCAATCCATTGCTCCACCTCTTCCATTGATTCGTCAATCTGCAATTTGTTGCCGTTCTTCAGCACCACCGTCATCTTGTCGCGATTCTTCACGAAATAAGCGACGTTATCCTGGTTGAGCTTCTGCCCTACCCCTTTCTGGTACAGATAAATATATGTTTTGCTAAGTATCCGGTCCTTATAGAGCATCGTGGAACGGATTTTGCCGTTCACATCGTATGTGTTCCATTCCCCGTCACGCCATCCGTTATGATAATTACCTGTTGTTGAGACTTTTCCGTTAGGATAGTAGGAGGAACTCTTCCCGTTGGTCTTGCCCGCCACGTAATCAGCCTCATAGCTGACGACGCCGTTCAGGTAATACGTTTTGTACATACCGTTTCGTTTGTTGTTCAGGTAGTTGCACTCTTCCAGCAGAACGCCGGAGGTGGAATAGGTCTGCCAGAGTCCATCGCGGTCGCCCGTTTTATAATGCTCCACTTTGAGGAGGGTGTCGCTATTGGAATAGTAACGCCATTCGCCCTCTTTCAGTTGGTCGATATAGGCGCCCTCGGAAGCCTTGTGACCATTCTCGTGGTAGATGGTCGTCTTCACCTTGTGCACACCCTGCTGAAACTCCGTGATACTCTTGAGTTTACCGTTGGCATGGTAATACTTGAAGGTTCCGTAAGGCACATCGTCTTTGAACTGTCCCTCATACACCAGATGACCGTTCTCGTACTTTTTCCAGACACCCTGTTTCTTACCATTTTTGTCTTTCACATTGATATTATCCTGCGAAAAAACCACAAACGGAATGAGCAAACAAAGGGTGAAAAATATTGTTTTTTTCATTGATTTTGTTTTTTGACAATGACTATTAGCTTTTGGCTATTGGCTGTTGGCTGTTGGCTATTAGACTATTAGACTATTAGACTATAACTTTAACCTTGACTTTATCTTCTAACCTTAAACCTTAAACCTTAAACCATAAACCATAAACCATAAACCTTAAACCTTAACCGTTAACCTTCTCGCGGAGGTCGAAGCCGCCGGTAACCTCGAATATCTTGTGTACCTCGGCCATATCTTCGTGGGGGATGGTGCGGAGGGCGCCGGCACCGTTCCCGTGGTAGTTGGCGCCGAGTTTCGGGGCAACCTCCTCAATATTGTCGATATACCAGCGCCAAACGGGACCTTGTTCGACGTGTTTGTCGGGATCAACGCGGTCGGGATGCACGCAATAGCCGATATCCAGAATATTCTGCTCTATACCATTCATCAGTTCCACCTGCTGCCGTCCCATTTCGCTCTCGCGGAAGTAGCCAGTCTCCTGTGAGACCTTGCGCAGCACGTTGATGACCTCTCCCGGGGCGTTGCCACGAGGACAGCGGGGTTTACACGACATACATTGTCCACAGTACCAGATGGTTTCGGAACGGAGCAGGCCTTCAATCACCACTTCGTCATTGCGCTGCACCATGTCGCAGATGCGGCGCGGGTCATAGTCATAGAACTCCGCCGCCGGGCACACGGCCGTGCACATGCCACAGTTCATGCAGGCGTGGAGTGCCTCCTCATAGCGCAAATCCTTCTTGATCAGTTCGAGCAAATTCCCCATATCAGTCAAATTTCACACGGTTAAATCTGAGCAATCTCAAAAACAATGTCGGCAGTGGTTTAGACCGGTCGCGCTTCATCAGGTTTAGACAGATGTTGAACCGGTTGCTCAACGGAATCTTGTGCGTCTCCACAAATTCGATGAGTGTGCCGTCGGGATCTTCGATGTAGGTGAAATGTCCGGAGGCGAGTCCCATGTCGAAATCGCCGTCGCCGGGACAGCTATCGACGGTGAAGGGGAAGCCGTGTTCCTTGCAGTGGGCTTCCAACCCGCGCATATTGACCACATCGAAACAGATCTGGATGAAACCGGGGTCGCCCCATTGACGGGGCTTTTCGAAAATCTTACGGGGTTCGCGGTCCATGGCTTGCACCAGCTCTATCATACTATTTCCGTAGAGGTTCTTGAACGGTCCCTTGAAGGATTCGGAACGGGAAAGCAGCACTCTGCGATAGTGTTGGACACCGCCGCGGAGCGTCTGCCAGTCGCTGAAAGTGCCGGTCTTGTCATAAACCACGGTATCGTAACCGAGTACACCGCTATAGAGTTCCATTGATTTCTCCATATCAGAGACACCAATCATAGCCCCCACCACACCGCCGGAATAGCGGTCCTCATCGATGAACACGTAGTTGTCTTCCACCACCTGGAAGAGGTTTCCATTGGGGTCATGAATATAGAAAGTGGGAAGACCGGTGGGGTCGGTATAGATTTGTGATACGTTCTGGTATTTGGCGGCCAGTTCCGAGTGGTAGGCGGCAATGTTGTGGGATTTTATTTTGGCGGCGAAGACACCGAGATCGCCGATCTGCACATCGAAATCGATGGGCAGGGGTTTGCGTTCGGAATACTGCCAGATTTCAAATCCGCCACCGCCTTGGAGGTTTGCCGCGATGCAGGCGTGCCGTTTTTCCGGACGGTTGTTCGTGTAAGGGAGCATCCGTTCCGCCACCGTGTCATCCTCCAGCACCCTCACATTCATCTGAAACATGTCGGCATACCATTTCCACGACGCCAACATGTCTTCCGTACCTATTCCAATTTGTTGAATACCAACAAGATAAAAATTATCCATATTAAAACAGTTTAACCTGCAAAAGTACAATTTTTATTTTAAAAAGAGTGGAAAAAAATGTATCTTTGTGGCGAAATGTGGCAAATAATGGGATAAAAGGGGGATGTTTACAAGGGGATAACGCTGGAACGATCACCCTCTCCAAGCCCGTTAGGGCTTTCATATCAATAGCTGCCGACGTTTCTGCGTGATCCAAAAATCCCCGATAGGGGATTCATTGGAATCGTTTATAAAATCGTACCCATTTGACATACAATTATTAATAAGATTAGCCCGCCATCGCAAACCTCCTATGTAAACATCCCTAGCTCTCAAGGCTCAAACCAAATGCAATTGTCCAGCATATTCAGTTTGTGTTCATATTGGGACAAAAATATTCTAAACAATTTTTTCGCATATTTGGGTGGTTTTGCATTATGGTGAGGTGTCCATTCCCATTTGCCGTTAAAACAAGTGTATTCTATAACGATATGGCCACGCTTATCTTGAATGCGTAAAGATGATATGACGTCACCATTTTCAAAGTAGGAAATCAATAAGGGACATAGATAGCGGACACCTTTATATTCTATTAAAAAACATAAAGCAGAAATAGAGCCGTCTCTGTTGTAGTCAATATTAGCCCAAGAATCAGTACTATTATTCCAAATTGTTTATTGATGCCTTTCGCGATACTCGTTCTCTCTCTTGTCAGCATTCGCTCCAGATGGATCCTGTTCTTTATCTACTTTTCCATGACCATCATAATTTGGATCATCAGCAAAGCCGTGCTCTTTTTCCCATTGGCGTTTACGCGTATAATGTGGTATATCTTCCTCTAAATGTCCGCCTTCGTGACATACAGTAGCTCCTATATCACGACCAGATAAAATCATGTCAATCTTATTGTCTTTGAACCCGAAAAATGAATCGGAATACCATAATGCTTTTTCAACGCACTCTCCAAATCTTCCCTTTGCCCTAAGTAAGTCTGGATCAATATAGATATAAATATCAACAGGTGTGTGCTGCTCATCTTCAATATTGTTGAGCAAATTATAAAATTGAATGTCCTCTTTCAATACAAGGATAGCAGCGTCAACCAAATTGGAATATCTTTCATACTCCTTTAACTCCTGATTAATATAGTCTCGTGTGTATTTGGCCAATTTGGGGTAATAATACCTATTTTCCTTTATACCATTATCTAACTCAAGAATTGCGGCTTTACATTCTTCAATGAGTCTCTTGTAAGGGTTAATTATCGAATCTCCTTTCGGATCCGCGAACCGCACTGGGTTCCCCGCGAAGCATGCATACGGGCTCTCGTACTCCTTGAACACAGGGTCCACAGTCCACCTTCTGCCCAACCTTGTGTCGTACTGCCAGAATTGCGCGCTCAAACTCACCCCTTCTCCAAGCACCTCATTATCAGCCTCCTGCCCGTTGAAGAAGTACCGGTAACCCCCCATGGCGGGACGGGGGAATTTTGGCGGGTATGTGGCGGTGTGGTTCATGGCACGAAGATAGGAATTTTTCGGGATGGGAAAGAAAATATCTGGATGACAAATGTTCTATAAACCGAGGGACTCCCAAATGACTAAAGTTGGTTTGTCATCCGGAATACACTTGTTGATGGTTTCAAAAAGGGTGGTAATTTCTTCAACTCCCATATTTCCAACGGCAATTTTCCGGCTTGACTCACCTAAAGAATACTCAATTTCCCAATAAATTCCGTCTATCCATTTATCATCGGTATAGTGAGATTCCAAATTCTCCATTTTTTTCAATGCAGATACGATGTCTAGCATCTCTTCTTTCGTTAGTTTCTTTTTCAAAATGTTTTTCTGATTTGTCGTACTGTGTTTTTTAGTTTTCAATTCGAAAATCATCAAACACTCATTCTTAGCAACAAACGAATAATCTATAGAATAGGGCAAAACCTTTTGATTGATTTTTAGTTTATAATAAGGAACTGAATCGTACTTGACATTACTTTTATGCGATACACAGGAAACCAAAAAGAAGAATAGTGATATGATGATGGCTTTTTTCATTTTTTGCTTGAGGAATTTGTTTTGTTTTTAACCGAGGCAAAATTAATGATTTTTCAAATAGAACAAGAACAAGCGATGAAAAAAAATTTTCAAGAATATCTGCGTGGGAAAAACCTTTCCTCAAACACCATCCAATCGTATCTGTCGGCAGTGGGACGGTATCATTCGTTCTACGAGTCTGTCAGTTGGTCTAATCTACTGAATTTCAAGGAACACTGCGTCACCCATTACAAGCCGGCCTCGGTCAACATCCAAATCTATGCTTTGAACCAGTACTTGGAATACGCGGGAAAGGGGGATTTGAAACTGAAGACGGTGAAGGTGCAGCAGCAGCGTTTTTTGGAGAATGTCATCAGCAATGAAGACTACCAATACTTCAAGAGTAGGATGAGAAAGGACGGAAGAATGAAATGGTACTTCATGGTGTGGTTCATGGCGGCCACTGGAGCCCGCATCAGCGAGCTGTTGCAAATAAAGATGGAGCATGTGCAAGCCGGTTTTATAGATTTGTACACCAAAGGTGGTAAAATCAGGCGTATCTACATTCCAAAGAAACTGGCAACTGCAGCCCTTGAATGGCTGCAAGACCAAAAAATAGAATCGGGCTTCATCTTTCTGAACCGTTGGGGAAGGTTGATTTCAAGGGAGGGCATAGCTACACGCTTGCGAAAATATGCAATTGAATATGGAATTGACCCCAAAGTGGTCTATCCCCACTCGTTCAGGCACCTGTTCGCAAAGAATTTTTTGGCCAAGCACAATGATATTGCTCTACTTGCGGATCTTATGGGCCACGAAAGCATAGAAACCACTCGCATCTATCTCCGCATGACAGCTGGAGAACAGCACAATATTGTCAACAAAGTGGTAACATGGTGATTGAAAAAAAAAAGTGTATCTTTGCCAATTAAAAAAGGGATAAGGATTCAATTTTTTTATAGCGAAATAACAGTGTAAATGACTAATTGTCAACAATATAACAACCAAAGTTACTATATCGGGGGTTATCGGTACTTCTTCAACGGGCAGGAGGCTGATAATGAGGTGCTTGGAGAAGGCGGTTTGGCGGGGTATGAGTTCCGGCAGTATGACACGAGACTGGGACGGTGGTGGGGAGTGGATCGGAAAGTTGCAAAATACCAGTCGTTGAGTCCGTATCAGTTTTGCGCGGGGAATCCGATATGGATGAAGGATGTGGACGGGAGTGATTTTGTGGTTGTGATTGAGAATACTGCTTCTGGAAAAATCATTACTATTCAGATGGATGTTTACACCACATCTCAAACTGCTTACTATCAGTTATTGCCTGCCGTTGCGGAAATCAACTCTATCACCAGAAAAGTGACCATTGACGACGTAGAATACACCTTGTATTTTGATATTAATCCTGTCCCTCCTGAATCTAAAGATGCTGCGGCACAAAATGCCGTTAATGGTGGTTATATGGGCAATTATTTTGAGGAAGCAGATTTTAGTAAAGAACCTGAGATAGCTATAGAAGAAGGAAAAACAGTTTATTATGGTGGAAAGACCTTAGGGAAACACTCTTGGATGATTCCTGGACCGGAGGGTCTTGATTTCGGAGATTGTCCACAACTTGTGGGTCATGAGTTATTACATTTGTTAGGACTCTCAGATGAAGGCGGTGAATTTTATGCCCCTGAAGGCAGAATGGAATATATAGCCACTCCTTACAATGACTTTGAAATGTATGATATCACAAATGATGACATTAAGAACATATTGAGGTTCGCTTTTCTGTTTGATGGTAGCAGTTATAAAACCCACGCTGTCAAAATTGATTATTGTGATGATAACGCCCCCATCCGTCAAGAACCAAACATTGAAATCAAATGAAACACTCTCTATCTCGTATAATACTCTTCATCTTCCTGTCATTTCCCTCTTTGGAATCGTTCGGACAGCAGATTCTCGGCATGGACACTGCCGTTGTGGATGTTTTGGCGGTGTTCTACTGCTCCGGGGACAGGAATGCTGTAGAAAAAAACTATTTTGGAATGGTGCTACTTGACGGGGCTTCTGGGATTGACAATCTGTTGCCCACTGCAGAGTGCGGATACCAGTATTATAAATCGAATCACAATATTGTGAACAGGATAAATAACATAATCAATAAGTATTATATTGCAAATATTCGATTAGGGAATGATTCTGAAATGAGTATCTTCTTATGGCTTCTCAATAAAGAATTCATACCCTATACACCTTCTACATGGAGGGATAGTCGTAAGAAGGCTAAAGCAATGGAACCTGACACTACAAGCGTGTTTTATTATCTACGAAGACAGCTTTGCAATAATCAACAAGAAATAGGCTATGTGAATCGGGAAGACTGCTATAGTGATCCCTTCATGTTGTGGGATACTCCTTATCACGAATTCGATTACAAGGAAGGCTATTTCTATCAGCTGCATAAGTATCGTATGGCATACCTACTAATTCAAGATGAGAATGACTCCATTCTACGATTGGCGTATTATAACCCCCTTCAACCTATAATGTTTCCGAAAAACTATTATGACATAATATCACCTGCAGGAGAGCCCATTACTTTTACCGACGAATATGCTGTTCATATTCGCAGGTATGAGAAAGACGGTGTTTCTCTGGTTGCTGTTCCCTATCTGTTTGATTATATGGTGACACCCAAAGAAAAACGCAAAGAGAGACGTAAAGAAAGACGATTGGAGAAAAGCAAGTCTAAGAATTTCATTATTTTACTATGATGATTAAACCTGCATGTTTTCCCCATTTCAAAAAAATTCCTATCTTCGCGCCATGAAACCCTCCGTCACATACCCGCCATCAACCCCTCGTTCCGATTTGGGGCGTTATCGTTACTTTTTCAACGGGCAAGAGAGCGACGCAGAAGCCTATGGGTCAGGGAGTTTGCACGCCTTCGAGTACCGTATGCACGACACGCGGATAGGGAGATTTTGGAGTGTGGATCCGCTGGCGGGGAAGTTCCCGTGGAACAGTGTGTATGCGTTTGCGGAGAACTCGCCGATAGGGTTTCTGGAACTGGAGGGGTTGGAGAAGGTTCAATTCGGCAACACTATTGTAAACTTCTCAGGCA
>Ga0247610_10006676_pt1 | contig 11964 bp, 9 predicted proteins | sample 174DNAGHGhighgp2_FD_193483 | JGI IMG/M metagenome (GOLD analysis project Ga0247610, IMG submission 193483) | Sheep rumen microbial communities from Palmerston North, Manawatu-Wanganui, New Zealand - 1742 DNA GHGhigh gp2 | ecosystem: Host-associated > Mammals > Digestive system > Stomach > Rumen ...
TTATCATGATCGCACACAGACTGAGTACCGTAATGAATGCCGACAGGATATACGTTATGGACGACGGCCGCTGCGTTGAGAGCGGTACACATGATGAACTTATGGCGGCGAACGGTTTATATAACAGGATGTTCGATGAGTATTCAAGATCTGTTGACTGGAAGGTGGGTGCGTGAAAATGGTAGAGAGATTAAAGCATAAATATGCGCTTTCGACTCAGGGCGCAAAGGATATGATCAGGGCATGCATCAGCGTTACGGTGACCAATCTCGTGCTGATGATGCCTGCAGGAGTATTGTTCTGTCTTATAAAGGACCTGCTGGAAGGCACGTTCGGACCGGATCGGAAAGTGTTCTATGCGGTTGCTTCGGTGATCGTGATAATGCTGATCGCAGTGACCAATTTCATTCAGTATAATGCAACCTTTCTTACAACATACAGGGAAAGCGGAGTCAGAAGAACGGCAATAGCCGAGAAATTGAGACAGCTTCCTCTTTCATATTTCGGAAGAAAGAACGTGTCCGATCTTACTACCAATGTTCTCGGAGATTGTGCCCAGATCGAAACTGCATCAAGCCATTGGATCCCTGAGCTTATAGGCGCTGTCATATCGGTAAGTCTTGTGGGAGTGAGCCTCTTTTTTGCGTTTGACTGGAGAATGGTTCTTGCAAGCTTCTGGGTCATCCCGGTTGCGTTCATCATTATCATTACCTGTTCGGGCGCGGAGAAGAACGCGGTCAGAAAGAATTCGGCCGTAAAACTCACCATGACGGACGGAATACAGGAGTGCCTGGAATCTGTCAGGGATCTGAGAGCCAACGGTGCCGAGGACAGGTATATGGATGAGCTCGAGGGCAAGATCAGGGACGTGGAAAAGATGGCGCTGTTTACGGAACTGAAGATGGCGGTGTATGTCAATTCGGCAGCCATAATCCTCAAGATAGGTATAGGAACAACGGCGGTTGTGGGCGGAGCGCTATTTGCAAGAGGCGAGATTTCCATACTGACCTTCTTTATGTTCCTTATGCTGGTGGCAAGACTTTATGATCCGATGCAGATCACATTGCAGAACTTTGCGGCGATCATATCATGCGGGATTCAATGTGAGAGACTGGATGAGGTCCTGTCATCGGAGATCCAGACCGGATCCGAGGTTATGAACAATAAAGGCTACGATATAGTCTTTGATCATGTGGGCTTTAAGTATTCCGATGATACGGATGTTCTCAAGGATGTAAGTTTCACCGCAAAGCAGGGTCAGGTCACAGCTCTTATAGGCCCGTCGGGTGGCGGGAAAACAACCATTTCAAGACTTGCCGCCAGATTCTGGGATGTGAATGAGGGAAAGATAACATTGGGCGGAGAGGACATATCCACGATCGATCCCGAAACACTGCTTAAGAATTACTCCATAGTTTTCCAGGATGTAACACTTTTCAATAACTCTGTTATGGAAAATATCAGGATAGGTAAAGAGGGGGCAAGCGATGAGGAAGTCATGGCAGCTGCCCGGCTTGCAAACTGCGATCAGTTTGTGGATCTTCTTCCCGAAAAATATGACACATATATCGGTGAGAACGGAAGTGAGCTTTCAGGCGGTGAGCGTCAGAGAATATCAATTGCGAGAGCTTTTCTGAAAGATGCGCCCGTCATACTGCTTGATGAGGCCACCGCGTCCCTTGATGCGGAGAATGAAACAGCGATCCAGGAAGCTCTTTCGAGGCTCATTAAGAACAAGACCGTCATGATCATTGCCCATCGTATGAGAACCATAGCAAACGCCGATCATATAGTTGTTCTTAAGGACGGTGTTGTGGCAGAACAGGGTAGTCCCGAATTCCTGAACAGTTATGACAGCATATACAGTCATATGACAAAACAGCAGATGATATCTCAAAACTGGAAGATGTAAAACTGATTGATCATTTATAAAAGAGGAGAAAAAATGGAACAGAATAACAGACTTAATGCAAAGGATCTGATCAACGTAGGAATCTATACGGCAATTTGCGCAGTAATATGCTGCGCAGTTGCCATGACCGGAGTCATACCCATCATGATGGTGCTTCTTGTGGTATTTGTTCCGATACTTACCGGAATCCCTTATATGATGTTTCTGACAAAAGTAAAAAAATTCGGAATGATACTTATCCTGAATGTACTTATGGGAGCATTGATGTGGGTTACCGGAATGAGTTACTACGCCCTGGTTGTCGGAAGCATATCCGGACTTATAGCGGAGTTTATATACCGCGCGGGAGGATACAAAAGCAGGAAACTTGGCATCCTGGCGTACGCTGTTTCCGGAATATACTGCTGGGCCAATTACTTTGGAATCTTTTTCAATGCGGAAGCTTATTTTTCAACCAGACAGAATTTCGGTCAGGAATATATAGATGCCGTTACAGGAATGCTTCCTGCATGGATGTGCCCGGTCCTTCTGGCAGTGGATTTTGTCTGCGGTCTTATAGGCGGATGGATTGGAGCGAAGATGTTAAAGAAGCATTTTGAGAAGGCGGGTATTGCCTGATAATGGAATACAGACTTGACAGAAATGCACATTCGCTGCTGGACCCCAGAACCAAACTGCTGCTGCTTTTTACAAGCTCGGTCTTTGTTGTCGGGAATGCAGGGGAGAAATACATGGCAGTGTTTTACTGGATCCTTGTATTTCTGCCGGTTTTGCTGCTGTTTGCAGAAAGAGAATGGAAGGCTGGGCTGGTGGCAATATCAATATATATCGGAAGCTACTATGCCGGAATAGCGCTGCAGCATGAACTGTCGGCGGTGGAATCGGCACTGGCACTGATGCTGTATGTAATAACGAAGTTTCTTCCTACCGTTATCCTTGCCAGGTATATTGTCAAGAGCACAAAGGTTTCTGAGTTCCTTGCAGCCATGAACCGCATGCATGTTCCCGATAAGTTTACCATCCCCATAAGTGTGATCTTCAGATTTTTTCCGACGGTTGCAGAGGAATCGAAAGCCATCAATGATGCCATGCGTATGAGGGGCATCGAAATGGGAGCAAACAAGGCTTCCGAGGCTGTTGAATACAGGATGGTTCCCCTGATAGCTTCATGTTCATTGATCGGTGAAGAGTTATCTGCTGCAGCAATGACAAGGGGATTGGATGTAGGGAAAAGAAGAACCTGTATCTGGAATATAAGGTTTGGAATACAGGATTTTGCCGTGATCGCATTGTGTCTCATTTGTTTTGTCTGGTGGGGGATCGGAAGATTTTTCGTATGATCTGTTTAAACAATGTTTCTTTTAAATATACAAAAGAGCAGGAGAGCCTCAGGGATATAAATCTTACTGTTAATGTCGGAGATGTTGTGCTGGTGTGCGGTCCGTCCGGATGCGGTAAAACCACATTGGTAAGATGTGTAAACGGCCTCATACCGCATTTTTATAAGGGTGAATTGTCCGGAAAAGTCAGCGTGAACGGCGTGAATGTAAGTGATACTACTCTCAGAAAGCTTTCGCGTCATGTGGGGACTGTTTTCCAGAATCCAAGGAGCCAGTTTTTCAACGTGGATACCACAAGCGAGCTTGCATTCGGATGTGAGAATCTCGGAATGTCTCCGGATGAGACGGAGACAAGGATCAATGATGTTGTGAACAGGCATGATATGGCACATCTGATGGACAGAAGCATTTTTAAACTTTCCGGAGGTGAGAAACAGAAGATCGCCTGTGCAAGTATTGCGGTGGAACCGGTTGAGGTGATCATACTGGATGAACCGTCGGCCAATCTTGATCACAAAGGTGTGTGCGAGCTTCAGAAGATGATAGCCGCATGGAAGGAAGACGGAAAGACCATACTGATCGCAGAGCACAGGATATCGTATCTGCTTCCGTATATTACAAGGGCTGTGCTGATGGATCACGGTGCGATCGTAAGAGAGTATCCTGCGGAGGAATTCAGATCACTTTCCGGCGATGATCTTCACTCCATGGGGATGAGAGCTGACGGAATGAAAGATCCTGCGGATGTCAAGGTCCGGACGGATGCAAAAACGGGCTCTCCCGGTGTGATGACGCTGAGTAATATGAAATATGCCCACAGGCATGAAAAGCCGTTATTTGACATTCCGGAGTTGGATATTCCCGCAGGTGAGATCGTGGCTGTCACCGGTACAAACGGAGCAGGCAAATCCACATTTCTGCGCTGTCTTTGCGGAATGGAAAGAAGATGCAAGGCCACACTTAAAGTCGGAAGCAAAGTGTGGAATAACAAAAGCAGGCGCCGGAAGATCTATATGGTCATGCAGGATGTGAACCATCAGCTTTTTACGGACAGTGTTCTGGAGGAAGTGATGATATCACAGAAAACGGAGGACAGGGAATCTGCACTTAAGATACTGGGATCACTTGATCTTGCGGAGTATGCCGAAAGACATCCTCTTTCATTGTCCGGAGGACAGAAGCAGAGAGTCGCGATCGCTTCTGCGATAGCTTCGGAAAGGGACATCATACTTTTTGATGAACCGACGAGCGGTCTGGATCATGAGCATATGCTGCAGGTATCGGAGCTTCTTAAGAGGCTGAAGGAAGCGGGCAGAACAGTCATCATCGTTACTCATGACGTGGAGCTTATAGAGAACGCATGTACATATATCATCAATTTTGAAATAATTAAAATGCGCGAAAACACCTGATCTGAACGAATATAGCGGACGGATCATTATAATGGCGGAAATCTGAAGATTCCCGCCATTTTTGTGTAAAAAGTGGTAAACTGTTATGCGTGGAATTATTTAATAATGCATGATCTTTTATAAGGGGAGATGCACTTATGGATGTAAACGATGCAGCTAAAAGCATCGATAACGGAGTTGGCCGGTTTGCGGTTGAGGCCGGTGCTACAGTCGATGATCTTACACCTTTATTTGATATATCCGCCTACCCGGAGGAACAGCACGCTCTAATAGAGGAGTGCAACCGGAGGATCGATGAGGCAAACAGCAAGTACAGGATCGCCAAATTCAGAGAGGACATGTTCGCCAGCGGATTAAAGGCCGGAATGTATTTCTGTACCTTCGATCGTAATGAGAACATGCTCGGTTTTGAATTCAATGATGAGACCAGGGAGATGCTGGGATACGACGGGCTTGAAGACCTGCCCAACGAGTTTGACAGCTGGGTAAAGACTCTTGTTCCTGAAGAGAGGGATGCCATCGTAAAGCTTTTCTGGGATTCGGTCCGGATCCACCGTGAGCTGCCTGATATAACCCACGCCACTTACCGCATGCGGAAGAAGGACGGAAGCATCATTTGGGTTACGGGAGTGGGAAGGTTCATAAGGCGTCCGGATGACGGTTCGCTGGAGATCTACATGGGATGCTATCGTGATATCACTGCACAGCAGGAACTTGAGGAACATCTTAAGATCATTGAAGCGATAGGTAAGGTTTTCAATTTCTCCTTATATATTGATGTCAGGGACATGAGTTACCGCATGATCAGTACCAACGAGTATGTGGAAATGGCTCCGAGGGATCCTGATGCCTTGAAGTTTCTCAAGAATAATGTTGATGCGACCGTCGCAGAGAGCTTTCGTAAGAAACTGTATGACTGGCTTGATAAGGATAAGATCCTGGCGGCGATAGAGGAGCACGGATCCACCAGCATGGAGTTCTACAGCGAAGGTGCGGGACGATGGTTCAACGGCATCTTTATGGTGGGAGACCGTGACGAAAGCGGCAGGATAACACATCTCGTCTACGGCTGCCAGGATACCACGGATGCCAAGCTGCAGAATCTTGCCCAGCAGAAGAAGATCTCGGAATTCGAGGAGAAGATATATACCGATTCTCTCTCCGGTATCAGGAACAGAAAGTTCCTGGATGAGAAGCTTATCTATGAACCGAGTAAAGCGGTTGTCATGGCGGATATCGATCTGTTCAAGACTATCAATGACACCATAGGTCACAGAGGCGGGGACGAAGCGATCAAGAAGGTTGCGGAAGTGCTTGAACATTCTGTCAGGAAAGATGATGTTGTTCTCCGTTACGGCGGTGATGAGTTCATGATCGTATTCTTCGATATCACCAAGGAAGTTCTGGAGAACAAACTGGCAAACATCAAGTCCGCGTTAAAAGAGATAGTTATCGACGGCAATCCCGATGTACGCATCAGTATGAGCTTCGGTGCGGCTTTCGGTACGGAACTTGTGAATAATCTGATCGGGATCGCGGATAAGGCGCTTTACGAATCCAAGAAGACGCGCGATGCCTATACTGTGATAGAGATCTGATCAGAAGCTATGATGATCCGGCAGAGGGATCCATTTAATGAGCAAAGAAACAATTGAACTTAACGGAAAATCCATACTTGTAACAGGATCTCCCGGTTTCATCGGTGCTAATCTGGTGATCCGTCTTTTGAAGGAACTGAGTGGCGGAACCATAGTCAGTCTGGACAATATGAATGACTATTACGATCCCGGACTCAAGGAATACAGACTGGGACTCATAGAGAAGGCTGCGGCATCTTCATCCGCAGACCATGTTTTTGTCCGCGGTTCCATAGCGGACAAGGCGCTGGTTGACGAACTGTTCGGCAGGTACAGATTCGATGTGGTCGTAAACCTTGCGGCTCAGGCCGGAGTAAGGTACAGCATCGATCATCCGGACATATATATGGAAAGTAATCTGATCGGTTTCTACAATATTCTGGAAGCCTGCAGGCATTCCTATGATGACGGACCCGGAGTGCAGCATCTGGTCTATGCCTCAAGTTCTTCCGTTTACGGCGGTAATAAAAAAGTGCCTTTCAGTACGGAGGATCCGGTAGACCATCCTGTATCTCTGTATGCTGCGACCAAAAAGAGCAATGAGCTTCTGGCACATGCTTATTCCAAACTGTACAATATTCCGTCGACAGGTCTCAGGTTCTTTACCGTATACGGCCCTGCAGGCCGCCCGGATATGTTCTATTACTCCGCCACGGAAAAACTGGTCCGGGGTGAGAAGATACAGATATTCAACCACGGTAACATGAAGCGTGACTTTACATATATAGATGATATCGTCGAAGGAGTTTTCCGTGTGATGAAGGGGGCTCCGGAAAAGAAGACGGGTCAGGACGGTCTTCCTATACCGCCATATTCGGTTTATAATATCGGAGGCGGCACGCCGGAAGATCTGCTCACCTATGTTACGACCCTGCAGGAAGAACTTGTCAGGGCGGGTGTGCTTGATTCGAATTATGATTTTGAAGGTCACAGGGAACTTGTGGGTATGCAGCCCGGAGATGTGCCTGTGACATACGCTGACAGTACGGCTCTTGAGGCTGATTACGGATTTACTCCGGCGATCGGTATCCGCACAGGTCTCAGAAATTTCTGTGAATGGTATAAATCTTATAAGAAGGGATGAATTGGTAATGAAGATAGCAGTTGCGGGAACAGGATATGTAGGATTGTCACTGGCGGTATTGCTTTCACAGCATAATGAAGTGACAGCTGTGGATATCCTTCCTGAAAAAGTAGATAAGATCAATAAATGGGAATCCCCCATTATGGATAAGGAGATAGAACAGTTCCTGTCCGAACATGAAGCAAGAGGTCTCAAGCTGAAGGCTACCACTGATGCGGAATCTGCTTACAGTGATGCGGATTTTGTTGTTATTGCCGCTCCAACCAATTATGATCCCCAGAAAAATTATTTTGACTGTTCGGCGGTTGAAGCAGTCATCGATCTTGTTCTGAAGAATAATGATAAAGCTTATATGATAATCAAGTCCACCATTCCCGTAGGATATACAAGGAAGGTGCGTAAGCAGTTCGATACCGACAGGATCCTGTTTTCCCCCGAATTCCTCAGAGAGTCCAGGGCACTTTACGACAATCTCCATCCCAGCCGTATCATCGTAGGATGCGATGATAAGAGTGCGGATGCTGCGGAGAGATTTGCACATCTTCTTCAGGAAGGTGCGGAGAAGAAGGATATTGATACGCTGTTCATGGGATTTACCGAGGCTGAGGCAGTCAAGCTCTTTGCCAACACATATCTTGCACTCCGTGTAAGCTTCTTCAATGAGCTTGATACCTATGCAGAGATGAAGGGGCTGGACACCAGGGAGATCATAGAAGGAGTATGCCTTGATCCCAGGATCGGTTCCCATTACAACAATCCTTCCTTTGGTTACGGCGGATACTGCCTGCCCAAGGATACCAAGCAGCTTCTTGCAAATTTCGAAGATGTTCCCGAGGATCTGATACGCGCCATCGTAGAAAGTAACCGTACGCGCAAGGACTATATTGCCGACCGTGTATTGGAGAAGGCCGGATACTACACAGCAAGTTCCATGTGGAATGCGGATAAGGAGCGCCCCATTACTGTGGGTGTTTATCGTCTGACCATGAAGAGCAACTCCGATAATTTCCGTCAGAGCAGTATCCAGGGAGTAATGAAAAGACTTAAGGCCAAGGGCGCCACGGTCATCATCTACGAACCCACTCTTCCCGACGGCACCACATTCTTCGGCTCTCTTGTGGTCAACGATCTTGAACGTTTCAAGAAAAGCTGTGATTCCATCATAGCAAACCGTTATGAGAGCGTGCTGGATGATGTGGAAGACAAGGTATATACGAGGGATCTGTTCAGAAGAGACTGATCCGTCATACACTGTTTATTGAATGGGTAATGAACTGAAAAAAGACAAAATATTCATGGAGGGGATCCGCAAGCTCGGGATTGATGAAGATGACATCATTCTCTCGAGTCCTGTGGATCTTTCTTTTGATGCGGGATATATCTGTGGATATGTATTTGTGACCGCAAGTATTGTTGGAGTGTGTACGGGCAGCATTCCCGAGGGGTATGTCAACTGCTTTAAGGGGATAGATACATCCGATCTTGAAGTGCTTGATCCGACGGATGTTGAGACTGAGCTGTATGATATTTCCGGACTTGCACACTTAAGGCTCGATACATACATCGGATCCAATGTTTTCTCCGGGGAATACAACGGATCCCCCGTCCACATTGCGGCGTTTTCGAACCGCTATCAGCAGGAGATGACGGTTCTGTACAGAAAGCTGAGGACATTCATCAAAGAAGGCAAAATGCCTTCCGATGAGGTGGGAGAAGATGCTCCGGAACAGAGTGATGAGGGGACCGGGAAAAAGAGCAAGAGGAATATCTTCCTCCGGACTCTCAGATATTTCCTCAGATATAAATTACAGATAATCGTTCTGTTTCTGACATATGTGTCATCTGCGGCAGTCAGCATCGCATGGCCCTATTTAACCGGAACTATACTGTTTGACAGGATCCTGGCAAGGGATGATGTATTCCTGATGCGATTCGGGCTTGCCGGTAAATATACCGTCGCTCTGACTCTTGTCGCACTTATGATGATAGGAGTCCGATTCCTTCAGGCTGCTTCGAATTATATGCAGATATTTGTGATGGCCAAGGTGGCAAGCAGCACAGTCAGGGATATCAAGACGGATGTCTTCGATTCAATGAGCAGGCTTTCTCTCAATTTCTTTGTGAACAAGCAGACCGGCGGACTTATGACCAGAGTGCTTAGCGATTCCGAAAGAGTCAGGGAGTTCTTCATAGACGGACTTCCGATGATCTTCGTTCACGGCGGAACAATTATCGTTACATTCATTGTAATGTACAGACTCAATTGGAAGATGGCACTCCTTGCCTGCATACTTCTTCCGCTTCTGGTATTCATAACCGTCAAGCTCCGTCCGGGACTGTGGACTCTTTCCGGCAAGAGGCACCGGGCCGAAAAGGCGGTGAACGTGAAAGCCAATGACAATCTTACCGGAGCCAGAGTGGTGAAGGCTTTCGGAAGACAGCAGTCCGAGATTGAAAAGTTTATTCATCCCAGTGAGAATCTTAAGGAAGCTGAGATCAACATTGTACGACTCAGGAATAAATTCGCCATACTCTATAATATGGTACAGGAAGTATCCAGTATCTGGATATGGATCGCCGGTGTGTTCTTCGTTCTGAAGACCGGTGAGATCGAACTGGGTGTTCTCATCACGTTCGTGGGATATGTAATGCAGCTCAACGGCCCCATGAATTTCTTTTCCTATGTGTTCAGGCTCTGGGCGGAAAGCATCAATTCCGCAGAGAGACTGTTTGAGATCATCGATGCCATACCCGAGATAAGGGAGATCGAAGATCCTGTCAGGCTTGAGCATCCTAAGGGTGAGATAGAACTGGATGATGTGACCTTCGGATACCGCGCGGGAAGACCTGTTCTCAAGAATATATGCCTTAAGGTAAAAGAAGGAGAGATGCTTGGAATAGTCGGAAAGTCCGGAGCCGGGAAATCCACTCTGGTCAATCTGATCTCAAGGCTCTATGACGTGGGTGAAGGAGAGATCAGGATGGACGGGATTCCCATAAAGAAGCTTGATCTTTCCGACCTCAGAAGAAATGTGGCGATGGTCTCTCAGGATACATACATCTTCATGGGATCCGTTGCGAAGAATATCGCATATGGCAACGAGAATGCGACCAAAGCAGATATCATAAGAGCCGCTAAACTGGCATCGGCACACGAATTCATATCCAGGCTTCCCGACGGATACGACACCATCATCGGAGCATCGGGAAAGGATCTCTCCGGCGGTGAAAAGCAGAGGATCTCCATAGCACGCGCCATACTTGCGGATCCCAGGATACTGATCCTGGATGAAGCCACCGCCAGCGTGGATACGGAAACCGAGAAGGCAATACAGCATTCCCTGAAGTATCTGGTCCGGGGAAGGACAACACTTTCCATAGCACACAGACTTTCTACCCTGCGTGATGCCGACAGACTTATAGTCATAGACGGCGGAAGGATAGTGGAGGAGGGAACCTGGGATACGCTCGCAGCTAAGGACGGCGGAGTGTTCAAAAACCTTCTTGATCTTCAGAACAAGGCACTGGAACAGAATGCATCGATCATTGATTGAGGATTGGACACATGGAAGATAACACGCTGAATATATATGAAAAGAAAGCGGAGGAGATGACCGCAACACATATCATCCCGAATGACGCTAAGTTCGCCCGTACCGAGGGAGGATTTGTAAGCCTTGATCTGGACGGCGTCTGCTATGACAGGGTGAAGCTGGTGAGACTTTTTCCCTTTACCGATGCGGATAAGTATATATCCGTTAGGGAGTATGCCGGATCGGGCAGGGAGATAGGTATCATCGAAGATCTGTCCTCTATGCCGGAAGAGACAAGGCAGATACTGGATCATCAGCTGTCCCTCTGCTACTTTACCCCCGTTATAAGCAGGATCATTAACATTAAGGACGAGTACGGTTATGCTTACTTTCACGTCCTTACGGATAAGGGAGAGTGCAGGTTTGCCATAAATATGGGATCCAATGCTGTCAGCAAGCTGTCCGACACGAGACTCATCATCCAGGATGTGGACGAAAACCGGTTTGAGATAAGAGACACCGAAGCCCTTTCCCAAAAGGAAAGAAAAATGCTGGATCTGTTCATGTAAAGCATAAGTGAGATATTTATGATCCTCAGATACGATATTCCGCAAAGTGCAGAAAAGCTTGTGTCACTGTCCGGTGATGAACGCATATACTATGCCGTTCCGATAGACATTGACGAAGAAGGAAGGTTCACGGACGATTCCTTTCTGGTGGTGACCACGGGAAAACTCTGTATCATACGCGGAAAAAGAATAACAGAATATCCCATAGCCGGTCTTGAAAAAGCAAGTGCGGAACCCGGTATCGGAGGCGGTATCCTGACCGTTGTAAGAAACGGGATCTGTATTGTGCTGGCTCATTATTCCTCGAAGCATCTGAGCAGGTATGCGTATATAGCAAGAGGAATCAATATTCTGATATCCGGAAGATATGAAGAAGTCATCAGCCCGGAGTATGAAAAGATGTGCCCCGTGTGCGGACGCGCTCTGCCCGGTACCAGGACCTGCCCCAAGTGCTCCGGCAAGGGAGGATTCTTCAGT
>Ga0247610_10006677_pt1 | contig 11962 bp, 9 predicted proteins | sample 174DNAGHGhighgp2_FD_193483 | JGI IMG/M metagenome (GOLD analysis project Ga0247610, IMG submission 193483) | Sheep rumen microbial communities from Palmerston North, Manawatu-Wanganui, New Zealand - 1742 DNA GHGhigh gp2 | ecosystem: Host-associated > Mammals > Digestive system > Stomach > Rumen ...
TCTCGTCGGCCTCGGCATCGACAACGTCCTCGTGAAAACCGTCGGTCCCGAAACCCCCATTCTCGACGGCAGCTCCCGCATCTACGTGGAAATGCTCAAAGAGGTGGGCCTCAAAAACCTGAACGCCCCCAAGAAAGTGGGCATCGTCACCGAGGAAATCTCCTTCTCCATCCCCGAAAAGCAGATCGAGCTCACCATCAAGCCCGCGGAACGTTTCAAAATGACCGTCAACGTGGACTACGGCACCAAGATCCTCGCCTCCCAGCAGGCCGTGCTCGACAATATCGAGAACTTCGTTCCCGATGTCTATAACTGCCGCACCTTTGTCTTCCTCGACGAGCTGCAGTTCCTCATCCAGAACAATCTGGCGCGCGGCGGCGACCTCGACAACGCCATCGTTTTCGTCGATAAGGTGCCCGACAACAAGGTGCTGAACGCCCTCGGCGACTTCTTCCATAAGAGAGACATCACCGTTACACCCGACCATATACTGAATAACACGCACTTGCGGCACCCCAACGAACCGGCCCGCCACAAGCTGCTCGACCTCCTCGGAGACCTCTATTTACTGGGGGTTCCGTTATGCGCGGAGATCATTGCGAACCGGCCCGGCCACTTCGCCAACACGACCTTCGCAAAAAAAATTATGGAAAGTTGTAACTTTTTGATACAACCTGCGTAAGAGTATAATGATTATGAAATTATTATTTCATTGTCTTACATAGGTTAATGGTTTTGGACAGCGGTATGAATTTACCGCTGTTTTTTTGTCTTCTGCTTAAAAGACTTCAAATCAAGCTTTTTGCCTTTATTCTTGCCTTTACTTTTCCTCTTGGCTTTGCTCTTCTCCATCTTCTCCACCGACTGCAGGTAGCGTTCGCGCACGTGGGCGATATACTCCTTGGTAAATTTGGGCGTGCCGTATCTCGCCATCTTCGCCTCGATGTTGGCCGCACGACCCAACAGATACGAGGTCGGCTTTGCAGGATTCCGCTTTTGCGGACTGGGATAGCAGGCGGTGATCAGCGCGGCCTGGTGCGCCGACAGCTGTGACGCATGGCAGTGGAAGTAGGTCTGCGCCGCCTGTTCTGCCCCATAGATGCCGGGACCCATCTCGATGACGTTCAGATAGACCTCCATGATGCGCTCCTTGCTCCAGAACGTCTCAATCAAAAACGTGAAATAGGTCTCCACGCCCTTGCGCACCCAAGAACTTTTCGGCCAGCAGAAGACATTCTTGGCGGTCTGCTGCGAAATGGTGCTGCCGCCACGATGACGACGACCGCTCTTGCGCTCCTCGATCACCGTGTTGAGGGCGATGACATCGAAGCCGCGGTGCCCGAGGAAATAGTTGTCCTCCGACGCGATGGCGGCGCGGTACATATAAGGCGAGATTTTCTCGATAGGCACCCATTTCTTATGGATGCCGTTTCCCTTGGTGACGGCCTGCACCAACTGAAAGGAGGTCACCGGCGGATTGACCCAGCGATACATAATCGGCAATAAAATGCTGACTGCAAATAAGATGAGAACCGTTTTACCAAATATTCTCCAAAATTTACGACCCTTTGACGTCTTTAACTTTTTCTCCATTATACCATATTATAATATGTAAAAAGCACTCCGCTTTTCCAGGTCGCAAAAATAGTATTTTTTAGAAACTAACTGCTAACTACTAACTACTAACTACTAACTGCTAACTGCTAACTACTAACTACTAACTGCTAACTACTCTGTACCCTCCCGTCTTCTTGCTCCCCTCATACGTGATGAGCCCGTCCTCCTTGAGCTGCTTGAGGATGCGGTTGACGGTGGACTGGGAAATCCGGAAACGCTCGGCAATGTCGGGGTTCTTACAGCCGGGGTGCGCACTGATGAAGACCAAGATCTGCTGGATGGTTTGGGGTTTCTCCACCTGTTCAGTTTCAACTGTTTGGCAAAATTGTTCAACATTCGGATCCTCTAGTAGCGATTCGGTAGGACTACTATTAGAAAGAGTCGTTTTTTCTTCAACTTTGGGACTATTGACTTTCGAACCCAGGACATGCGATTGTAATTGCAACAAGGCATTTTCTTTATAATAATTGGTTATATTGAATCCCATAATCCTGTCATACGTTTGAACGAAGACCGTATTCTGATCAAATGATTGAACGTATGCATACATCACCACAACATTTCGTGAGATACGCACGCAACAGGCTGGCCCAATATCATCCGACAAATCTGACAGGGTACTGTTACGGTAATATCGTTTGCCATTCATAAGGTAAAGGTAGGCATAATTCTCCTCCTGCTGACAATATGTAATATCTTCATAGTCAAGCGTAACATTGTTTTTTCCTTGAATGTCTTTAGCCACAATAAGATGTTTTTGATCCTGTAAGTGCCGATACAGGTCGCGTTTGTCTTCTTTTAATGAACGTATAGTGCAAAGCATAAATGAAAACAGGAAATAACAGGAATTTCTGAGAAATACAAAAATGGTCTGACTTGTAAAATAGCGGTGGGTGTTTATACCTATTCCATTCACTAATTGTGATATTTGTGGATAAACAAGGCTTTCTTCGACTAAAGCGGACGTTATCAGACTGGCAAAAGCTACTATGAAATAGCTCTCAAAACGACACTCGCTATACAGTCTTGGGTAAAGGATAAAAAAATTTAAATAAAAAACAAGTAGTACAATTCCACCTGCAATATATTCTTTGTACAATGCCCCTATTGCCAATGGTCTTAATAATGAATTCAATCGGAAAAACAGTAAAATAAAAATGCATAATAACAGATGAACAAGAATCTCAAAAACAATTTTTTTATTCATAGCACTAATGTCAAGAACGATTTTGCAAAAGTAACAAATTCATTGACTTCTGCAATGGAAATCTCTCATTATTTCATTCGCAATGTCCACCCTACCCTTTTTATTGTATCACCTACGGATTTTATTGCGCCAAGACGGATTATTCTGTCATTATTTCAACATATTCCGGTCATAATCATCGAGATGACATAAAAAAGTATATGAAATTTTTGTTAGCATTGCAATATTTAACAAACAAAATTTGTATTTATGAAAAAAACAGATTATCAAGAAGTTGCGTATTTTTAATCGCATCATTATTGTTCTTCTCCGGCACTTCGTGTCAAAAAAGGGATTCCGTCTCGTTATCAAACAATCGAATGATACCAGTCAATTCCCAACAAAAGACTAATAATCAATATGTTGTATTTTGTAACATGGGTCACGACGGAACCAACTGCAAAGGTTGTGTAGCATTAGATGGGATAACGTTCCATGTGGACTGCCAAGGTGCGGGTGAAGCGTGTAGAAAAGCCTCTTGCGTGTCACTCATCAGCACAGGTACCTCTCTGTATGCCACCACAGTGGACACTGTTGGCTTCACCAACTTGGATTATTTGAACATGCCATCGCGTTCTTTTTCTTTAGAAGTTAACCCAGGAGTCTATTCTTATCTTAACATCCCGGCGCAGTTGGTCTATCGTGACAGCACCACGCAGCAGTTCACGTTCACGGGGCTGAGTTTCACGGATCGGCCATTGTATTAGAATCAAACATTTAAACCCTTATAGTTATGAAAAAGATTTTACCTTTATTGTTTTTTGCGGCGTTGTTTGCCGCATTGGACGTGGTGCAGGCGCAGTCTGAATACCACCCCAACCCCACCGACGTCCTCCTGTTCGTGGAATTGTCCAACGGCGCAGGCATCGCGAACATCGCCTTATTTGACCTGCAAGGTCAAGTCGTAGGGGCGAATCATCATTCGCCCCTGCAAACCCCGAAATATTCATCATTCATCATTCAAAATTCATAATTCCAAAAAATAATGTATTTTCGCTGCGAGATAATTATCAAACCCTTAAAATAACAAAACAATGAAAAAGATTATGACACCCTCCGACAAAAGCGGCGGACGGTTCGCCGCCGCAACGGCCTTCATGGCCCTGCTGCTTTCCCTCCTCGCAGGCAGCCTCTCCGCACAGAACCCTTGGCCTGACTATGACTTCAAGGCCGCCAACGCCGACGGGGACACGCTCTACTACCGCATCACCTCCGGCACGGCACCCTATACCGTGGCCGTCACACGCTGCCACGATTCCGTTTACCATACTCTACCCGTACCCACTATCGAATACGAGGTAGGACAACCCGGGTTCCTCTACCCCGTCTATGACTACGACTCGCTGATCACCATCCCCGCCTCCGTGACATACGGGGGAAAGACCTACACCGTGACCGCCATCGACAAGGAGGCCTTCTTCATGCAGAAGAACATGCACACCGTGATACTCCCCTCCACGGTGGAGACCATCGACTCCGGGGCTTTCCACCGGTCCACGATTCATCAGATTGGGATGTCCCCCAATGTGAAACGCATCAACTATTACGCATTCATGTCCACCCCTTTGGAGTCCATCGAACTGCCTTCTGGACTGACCCACATCGGAATATGGGCATTCTATGGGTCCTCTCTCCGCGAAGTGGATATTCCAGCCTCGGTGACGGTATTACCCTACCAGGCTTTCTGGCGCTGCCCCTTGACCAAAATCACCTTACACGAAGGCCTTCAAGAGATTGAACAGATGGCTATTCCGCCGCAACACATCGATTCGCTGGTTTTCCCCAGCAGCTTGCGGAAAATCAATGCACTCAACGAGGGTTGGATCATTCCAGAGGACACTGTCCTGTGCCGCTATGTGGAATTCAAGGACGGCCCCGAACCCTTGGAACTGGGAGACAACTGCTTCCTCGGATTCTCACATCTGACGACGGTTGTGCTGTCTGACAATATCACGCATCTTGGAAAATCTTGTTTCGAGGGCACCAATATCCAATCAGTCATTGTCCCTCCGTCAGTTGACACCATCCCGGAATACTGTTTCAGTGCCTGCAACAATTTGAGCAGTGTCGCGCTGCCACAGCCATTGACCACAATTGATCGGTATGCTTTTTATGGGACCACCCTGTTGGAACAGATCGCCATCCCCGCCTCCGTGACTTTCATCGGCAAGGGGGCGTTCAAAACAACCACAGGACAAGGACTCAAAATGCTGGACATCTACTGCAATGTGCCGCCCACGCTTGAAGCAAGCAGTTCCAACTCCGCTTTCAACAAGCAGGACACCATCTACGTGCGCGTGCCTTGCGGGCAAACTTCCGCGTATCAATCCGCCCCGATTTGGAGCAGCTACAGCAATTTTGTCTATGAAGAATGCGTCGGCATCGAGGACCACGAAAAGGCGGAATTCAAGGTGTATCCGAATCCCGTCCATGATGTCGTGATGGTGGAATTGTCCAACGGCGCGGGAATCGCGAATGCGGTGTTGTATGACCTGCAAGGACGCATTGTAGAGACGCGCTGCAGCACGTCTCTACAAGGGGGAACCGCAACCCTGTCCCTGAATTCCGTCCCCGCCGGCGTGTACCTGTTGCGCGTGACGGACACGGAGGGTCGGGAATATCACCAAAAAATCGTGAAAAAATAAAGGTTAACGGTTGATGGTTAACGGGGACCCGTAGGGGCGTATGCGATACGCCCCTACAACGTCCCAAATATTCATAATTCATCATTCAAAATTCATAATTCCAAAAAATAATGTATTTTCGCCAAATAATTCAAAAACAAACAGAACAATGAAAAGACCTCTGATAATCATAACGTACCTGTTTCTGGTGGGACTGTTGGTGGGATGCCATCATGAAACCACCGTGATGGAAGGGGCGGTCAAAGACTTCGACGGCAATGTGTATGACGCTGTGAAAATAGGCAAGCATATTTGGATGAAACAAGATCTTAAGACCCACCATTTTGCTGAAGGTTCCATCTGTTTGGAGACTCCCATTGCGGATTTTGACCGTGCTATGGATTCCCCGATTCGGTTTCCAAGCCAACCGCTCTACTCCAAGGGTGCCATCCGTTACCTGCGAAACACCAAAACTCCTGATATCGGACCCTGCCCCGAAGGGTGGCACCTGCCCACCGTGGCGGAATGGGAGGACCTGATCAAAACGGTCAGCAAGAACTCCAACTGGATTGAGCAAAGCGGGTCGGTGAACGGCGCCATGGTGCAGGATGTAAACCCGCTACCACAATGCGAGTCGTTCAATTCGTCGGGATTCGGCGTGATACTCGACGGACCCGGCTCCGTTACGATGACCAACAATTTCTACGGCACGACCCCGATCCCCCACTACGACCAGTACAAATGCTATTGGGCACTGGACGACGGCGACCTCACCCAAGAGGGTCGCGATGTCTGCACTTACGTGGAATTCTCCCATCCCCCATTGGGGAACCCTTACGACGACACCCCGAAAATTAAGAAAACAACCGCCACAAAGGAGGACGGACAGCCGCTCTTTTATGTCCGTTGCGTGAAGGACAAGCAAAAGCGGGAGACCTCCTGGCAAATCATCACTGAAAACATGGAATAATGAAAACGATGAATAACAGACAGTTTTTAATCTGCGGTCTCTGCTTGCTGCTTGTCGCCACCTGTTTCTGGGGCTGCAAGCCAGAACGGATTGAGACCGGAAAGCCCGTGGATGTTGACGGCAACGTCTATGACACCGTCCGGATAGGGAACCAGACCTGGATGGCCCAGGACTTGTTGGTCACCCACCTGCCCGACAAGACGCCCCTGCAGAGGTTCGGCATTCGTCAGAGTGCTCCCGCCTTTACGACATACGGCAACAAGATGCTCTACAACTCTTTTGCCGCGCAGTATGGTGCGAACTCCGGCGGTGCATATATACAGGGCATCTGTCCAGACGGCTGGCACCTGCCCTCGTCGGACGAGTATCAACAAATGATCGAATATGTCGCCACACATCCTGAAAGATGGGATATTTCTGGTTCGGTAAGTCGCGCTATGGCAAGCCAACAGTGGGGAGGTTCCACTTCTTCCGCTAGTTTCAACCAGACCGGTTTTTCCGCCCTGCCTACGGGATATGTCCATTCCTACGATTCTCACTCCGACATTGGCGACAATCGCTGGACTGAACGTGGGAATGCCTACTATTGGTGTGCCGACCACAACGACTACTACCCGCGGCCCAACACGAATCCCGGCTATCCTGGGACGCCAAATTGGGGCGTATATGGGACTGATTCCCTTGAAATCCAGTCCTTTGTCTTGCTTCTGGACATCAACCGGGAAGAACCAGAAATCTCCTCCCTGCCCGACATCCATTACTGCGCCGTCCGGTGCGTGAAGGATTAACGGTTAATTGTTAACGGGGACCCGCAGGGGCGTATGCGATACGCCCCTGCAACGTCCCAAATATTCATCATTCATAATTCAAAATTCATAATTCCAAAAAATAATGTATTTTCGCTGCGAGATAATTATCAAACCCTTATAATAACAAAACAATGAAAAAGATTACCATCCAAACAACGCTCTACCGTTGGCGTTTCTGCGGTGTGTTTTGCACCGCAGTGTTGGCTTTTTTCGCCTTGTTCGCCGCATGCGAACGGCCTGAGCCCGAGCCCGAGCCGCCTACCCCGCCAGTGGTGGACACCGACACCCTGCCGACCAACAAGTTCGTGGGCACGTGGGTGCTGTGCGCGATGACTAACATAAACAGCGAACCGCCCGCCACCTGCGACCTCGCAAATGCCACCACCGACACCCTGGTGTTCACAAATGATAAAAGGCTCACACTCCATCGTGGTGAAAACTTGTCGGAGTACTGGTACGAGTTCACGGAGCATTATCTCGTCACCTATGGATATACAGACTCGACATATCTATCAGCTAGATCAACACAATATAATTTCAGGGAAAATGACGAGGAACTCGTTCTCAGTGGGATTTTTTACATTAGCGGCAGAAAGAACTACTGTTTTCGTCGTATCACGAATGATTAACACTTAAAAAGCACTTCATTATGAAACAGATATACTTTTTATCCGCTATAACATTGTTGTCAATCCTGACAATTTTTAACGTTTCTTGTGAAAAACCGGAACCCGAGCCGGAACCTCCCGCCACACCCGTGGAGGAACCTGTTGTTACAACAGCAGAGAGACTTGTGGGGAAGTGGGCGCGTAATTGGTCCTATGCAACGAGCAAAGACACATTGTTGTTTACTGAAGATGGAACGTGTTACTGTATCATTGGAGATTTTTATTCGAATGGTTCATCAGACACAACAGCCTATTCTTACGAATGTTCCGAACAGTTTCTTGTTTTTTATAACAACAATATGGAACAATACAGTCCCCAACCTCATTATATAAAATTTTATGACGATTACACCTACTTTGTCATGTACAATTGTCCTTTTTTTACTGTGGCTGATGTGATTTCGAATGTTGGTTTCAAAAAAGTTGATTGAGGTGTTGTAGAGACGTGCTCCTGCAAGGACGCATTGTAGAGACGCGCTGCAGCACGTCTCTACAAGGGGGAACCGCAACCCTGTCCCTGAATTCCGTCCCCGCCGGCGTGTACGTGTTGCGCGTGACGGACACGGAGGGGCGGGAATACCACCAAAAAATCGTGAAAAAATAACGTTTTTTTTGACATAAAAAAAGAGGCGCGATTGGGTTCGCGCCTCTTTTTCGTATTTTCAGGAACTCATTATTTCCGGATCACCGGCATCGTGGCCACACCCTTGGCGGTGAACACCTTGGCGAAATAGGTGCCCGTGGCAAGAGCGCTGACAGAGAGTTCGGCAACCGTGCCGTTCACATTCATCGTATTAAGCAATTGACCATAAATGTTATAAAGCTCCACTTTTTCAATGGTAACGTTATCATTCTTCACACTGATGGTCACATTGTTGACGGCAGGATTAGGATAAACGCTGAGATTGTCGCGCAACTCGTAACTCTCAATACCGCTGGGATTGTAGTTGTAGGAGGCAATCTCACTGTTCTCCATACCTTCCTTCATGGCAATGGCTTTCAACACATATTGCGCCGTGGGCTGCATCGGGAAGTCGGACGTGTAAAGGTTGGAGGTCGCGTCGGGATCGGAGCCGTCGAAAGTGTAATAAATGGCAGCATCCTCCGTGGCACAAGTGATGTGCGCATAGTAGAACTCGCCGGAACGGTAAACCTCGATCTCAGGCGTAGCCACAGTATCCAGCACCACTACCGTGTGAATGTCAATGTCATTATCACCACGCGGGTACAACTGGTAACCGTAACTGGTGGAATAGCTGACGAAACCGGTCAAATCGGCTTGATCGCCGGCAGCAATCGCCGTCGTAACGGTGTTGAAACGGTCGCGGATGGACATGGTGTCACCATTCTGCACAAAGGTCACAGAGTCAATGAATTCAACATTATTCAAACGCACCAGCTTGGATTCGTAAATGGTAGCATAATCGTTGATGACGTTGGCAACAGTAGTAACCGTAGGCGTAACTGTCACAGGAGTACCTGTAGCGGCATTGGCATTGTGCGAAGGAATCAGTTCCACCATGCCATTATAGAGCTGGTAGCTGCCGAAGAGGCCTCCCTCAATGACATCGCCCTCGTTATACTGCGTGGTGATAACAGTGGCGTTGTCGTAAATCAGCAAAGCGGCGGAGTTGTCCTCCACAAACATGTAATGACCGCTGCGGAACACGAAGGTCACGTCGCTCATGATCTGTTGGGCACTGGTGGAAGCGTTGGCCTTGAAAGCAGCGATGTTGGCCACCTGCTCAGGGAAGGAAATGGTCACGCTGCTCACAAAGCTCGGGGTCATACCCGTCTTCCAAGCTTTTGCGTTGATGGTGGTCGTCGTGCTCACCGTGAACGGTGCACTGTAAACCGTAGAATTCTCAGTAGGAATAGTACCGTCAGTGGTGTAACGGATTACCGCGTCGGCATCGGCACAAGTGATGCTCACGGTCTGCGGGGCATAATAGAAGCCGTCATTCGGAGTGATGACCGGTGCACTGACTGTTGAAGGCGCGACACCCGGAATACCATACACTACCAAGCTGTCGATCACCACACGGGAGGTGGCCGTCGGGGCAGTCTCCGGAAGCACGATTGTGAATTTCAGACGTACATAGTCGTAAGCACCAGCCTCATCTACCACATAGTCGAAGTTCTGCGCACCGCTGGTCAAAGCGAAAGTCTCCCCAGCAGAATAAGTGCTGCCACCGTCAACAGAGTGAGAAACATTGACGTTCAAACCATTAGAACTAGCGGCAGTAAACGTGACGTGCGTCACATTGCGCAGATCGAAGTTGGTATAGGTGTATCCGATGTTTTGCGTAGCACTGGTGTACCAACGCATCTGCATGGACTGTCCTCCAACGATGTGATTGTTGGTGGAAGGCGTACCATAGTAGGTGCCCCATTGCTGATTGTCAGGACCGGTGAAAGCAACCGTGGTGTTATTGTAAACATTGGAGGCGGCAAAACCTTCCTCTGCTTCAAAACCAACCATATAGACGATGGTGTCGCCCACGGAAGGCGTGATAACCTCGTAAGTGCCCGTGGTGACCTCGCTGTTTTCCCAACCGGCTTTCACGGCAAGAGCCTTCACCGTGTAGCTGTTGGGCGTGTTGAAGACTACCGGTGCGCTGTAAACGGCGGATTGGGCGGTAGGCTCCGTACCATCGAGGGTGTAGTGGATAGCAGCATCCGCAACGGTGCAGCTCATGGTAACGGTGACCATCGTGTCGGTTGCGGTGGCAGGCGTAAGCACGGGGGCGGGCAGCTGGGCCGTGGCTGTGAGGGCGACTTGGGCGCTCAATGTATCGGAAGAAACCGTAATGTTGCCCGTTGCAGGCTCGGTACCGTCGAAAGTGACCGTTACCAGTGTATTGCTGTTCGGGTTGGTGATGGTAGTAGGATTGACTGTGAAGTGCGTGTCATCGCAGGTGAGGGTAATCGCATTGGTCAAATGCGCACCGCTGACGGTGAACGTCTGGGCGAGCTGCGTGCTGCTGAAGGTCAACGCGGTGGCATCCACAGTCATGACAGGCACATAGACAATCGTATAGACAGCCGTGGCCGTTTCGCTGGCAAACCAGTCAGCCTTGAAAGCTTTGGCCTTAACGGTGGTCGTGGCGTTCAACGTGACAGGATCGCTGTAGAGCGTGGAAGCCTCCGTCGGCTCGGTGCCGTCGGTGGTGTAACGAATGACTGCGCCGTCGGTCGTGCAAGCGATGGTGAAGACCACGCTATCGGCGAAAGTACCCGTTGCAGGGGTGAACACAGGCGTTTCAACGGTCATGGCGGTAATAGTCACCGTCTGCGTGGCAACCGCACTGTTCTGCCAGTTCTCCTTCACGGCAATCGCCTTGATTGTCGTGGTGGCTGTAACTTGGAACGGACCCTCATAGAGCGTGGAAGCCGTTGTCGGTTCGGTACCATCGGTGGTGTAATAGATAGCAGCATCGTTGCCAGCGGTCATGTTGACGGTAGCGTTGAAGTAGTAGGTATTGTCACCTTCCGCCGTATCGCCGGTGAAGGTGATAGCTGGCGCGTCAAGCACGGGAGCCACTACTGAGAAAGCAGCGGTCACGCTGACAGCAGGAGTGATGGCAACCGTGTCCATACCCACCAGCGTAGCGGTGAACGTGAAGTTACCGGCCGGCAGCGGACTCAGCGAGAACAAAGGAATCATGCTATAATATAATTGACCCAAATACAAAGGACTCGATAATTCTTCATAACCGAGAGAATCCAAGAAATTAGACTCCACTTTGATATATCCTTCGGTATCCAAGGTGAAGTTTTGGACATTAATCCCAATATGCAAGGTATCCAACGTGCTGTAAACCTCTCCGTTGGCAGGTGAAGTGACGGTAAGCGTAGGCGTGAGCACAGGAGCCTGATTACTGAGGTCGCTGTTGTAACGAGGACAAATCTGGACATTGCCGTTATAGATAGTCGCAAAACCAGTGATGTTCGTAGTGGTGTTGGCAGCAAGAGTGGTGTCCAGAGCGAAACGTTTGTACAGCACCATTGAACTTCCGTTCTGAGTA
>Ga0247610_10006678_pt1 | contig 11961 bp, 13 predicted proteins | sample 174DNAGHGhighgp2_FD_193483 | JGI IMG/M metagenome (GOLD analysis project Ga0247610, IMG submission 193483) | Sheep rumen microbial communities from Palmerston North, Manawatu-Wanganui, New Zealand - 1742 DNA GHGhigh gp2 | ecosystem: Host-associated > Mammals > Digestive system > Stomach > Rumen...
GATCTGAAGGATCACTATGACGAAAAAAAAACCTCCGTCGATGAGCGTTTCGGCAGCAAAGAATGGTGGCAGATACGCCAAGAAGTAGCAGCCATCGACCGAGAGTGTGAGTGTGGCGGTTTCTTTGACTTTGGTGAAGAGGGGCCATTGGACCCATGGACCTACGACTGCTACGAAGGGACAGTCAGTGCGAACGATATTCAGGTCAAGTTTCAGCCAAATGGTATGGCTGAGGTGAGGTTTCTTGTCAAGGATGCCGTCACCCTCGAAGGCATTCCCATTCGCTGGCTGATGCGGATGGAGAACGGTCAATGGCGAGTCGCCAACATTTTCTTTGAGAAAGACGACAATTACGACATCCTCATGAATATGCGAGCCTATGTGGATGACGGGAAGTATCATAAGGATTTTGATATCAACAAGTATCTTCAGGAGATGAAGAGACTTGTAGCGAAAGAGGCTGGTACTGACGAGGATGAGACTTCTTTCGATGCCTATGGCCTGTTGGATATTGACCGCGACGGTAAGCCCGAGGTGTATGTCAGAGATAAGGAGCATTTCTACAATGCGGTATTCTCGATCGCCGACGGAAAGCCCACGCTGCTCGCCGCCTCTTTCAATGCAACAGAGATCTACTTCTTCGAACATGGAGTTGGAGCGCAAGGAGGTTGTGGCACTGGATGCATGATGTCAGACCTTACGCTGATAAAAAACAGCAGAGCCGTCTTCAACATCTGCTCTATAGATGAATACGACATGGACGGAGAATTGGCAGCAAGTTCCATGACCAAGGATGACAAGAAAATCAGCAAGAAAGAATATGACAAGCTATATGCCCAACTCGGAGAGCCGGTCGACCTTTCTGCCATGTTGCATGAGATAGAATAAGATAGTCACCAGAACACAAAGATTTCTCTGATGATGCAGAACAACATGAAAAAAGTAAGCTTTTCGCTGATGATGCTTTGTGTTGTCATGATGGCATAGGCACAGAGGATACACATAGACCATAAGTTGTGGGATGGAGAGCGGCCCTCCACAGAGGTTCGACCTCTCTCCCTTGCCTTCCCGAGTCCCCGAGGGAAGGTGAAAGCGGTGTGGCCGTCACCGTCATTTGGCACAAACGACAGCAGCTGGACACCTTATTTTTTACCATAGAATTGTTTCGCATTTCAATTATTTTGCCTATTTTTGCCCTATTAAGGCTACAATGCTGCCTATTTACAGTTATTTGTGTCAATCATGTGATTTTTGAACTATCATCTGAACACATTTTGCACTCTTCTATTATTAGAAAGATAAATATCTGGAAATCAATAATGTGCATTTCTTTTACAACAAGAAATCCAGTTTCAATTAATCAATTAAACCTAAAAATTATGAACGTCTCAATCAAGTCCTGCAAATTGCGATTCATTACATTTTGCATGGCTGCAATCCTTTCACTGCCGGCATTGGCTCAGAACACCCTGAAGGAGGCCTACAAAGATGCTTTCAAAATGGGATGTGCCGTCAACACACAAATAGTAAGCGGCCGCGACAACCGCTCTGCACAGATTATCCTAAAGCAGTTCAATGCCGTGTCACCGGAGAATGACCTCAAGCCTGAGGTGCTGCACCCTCAACCCGACGAGTGGAATTTCCAGGCTGCCGACCGCTACGTCCAGTTTTCCAAAGACAACGGACTATGGGCGCTGGGACATACCCTGGTATGGCACAACCAGACACCCGATTTCTTTTTCAACCATGCTGACGGAACGCCCAAAAACCATGACGAGATGGTAGAGACCATGCGTTCCTATATCGAGAAAGTGGCAGGGCATTTTGCCGGAAAAGTCGATGCCTGGGACGTCGTGAATGAGATCATCGACAATGATGGTTCATACCGCAAGACCCTTTGGACCAACGCATTCGGCGGTGACGGCGACGAAGTAGTCAGGCTGGCATTCCAATTCGCCCATGAGTATGACCCGAATGCGGAGTTGTATTACAATGACTTCAATGTATGGCGCCCCGCCAAGCGTGACGGCATAGCCCGCATGGTAAGGATGCTCCAGAAAAACGGAATCAAAATAGACGGCATTGGCATCCAGGCTCACTGGGGGCTCAACTTCCCCAAGAACGAGTACATAACAGCCGCCATCGACACCTTTGCCACCCTTGGTGTAAAGGTGATGATCACCGAGTTGGATGTGGATGTGCTGCCGATCACCAAGGAGGGACAGGTGATAGGAAAGTCCCTTCAGGACCCACTCTACCAACTTGAGGAGTTTGAGACATTCCTGGATCCTTATAAGAATGGACTGCCCGATGATGTCCAAAGGCTGCTCACAAACCGGTATGCCGAACTCATGAGGATTTTCTATGACAGACGCGACAAGATAGACAGGGTGACGATTTGGGGGCTGCACGACGGCATGTCGTGGAAAAACGATTACCCCATACCCAACCGTACCAACTATCCCCTGCTCTATAATCGCGACAGGACACCCAAACCGGCGTTCGATGCCGTTCTGAATGTCCCGAACCATTAATAAGGAGTGAGGTGTTGTGCACCTACAGCAACTGTGCCTACACTACATACACAGCATGGGCGACCATGATGCACAGACAATCTCCACATCCTCACTTTTGGGGGTGTGGAGATTTTCTACATGTGGATTTCAAAATCCAATGTTGCAGTCGGCAGTCTATATACTCTCATGAGAGCAACGGACACACGGCTTGAAGGGAGAGAATCTCCCTGAAGCCTTGGTGGAAGAACAAGAAAGATGATGTGTAAAATACAAATGTGTGCTACTACGAGAGGATTCATCGCAAAATGTGTTATCTTTGCATGGTCATGTGATGACAGACAAATCGGGATTTTGCGTTTTTATATTCCGATAAGCAGAAAATGAATGATATGAACAAGAAGACAATCCTTAGCGTTATTTCCTTTTTTGTTGTTCTCAGCGCCAACGCACAGCTTCTTTTCCGCATCAGCGGCAATGGACTGAATGAGCCGTCTTACATCCTTGGCACGATACATAATTTGCCTGGTTCGTTGCTCGACAGCATTCCGGAATATCTGGAGGCGGAGTCGCAATGTCAGCAAATGTATGTGGAACAAAAGCCCTCTGCAACCACCATGGTCGTCAGTTTAGGTGAGCCAGACGGAAAACAAGTACAACAGGAGGTGGATTATCCTGATGGCAAGAACATCTTTGATGTCATAGATGAAGAGAGTGCTGCAATCCTGGTTGAGAAATACAAAGAGTATATGCACATCAATCTTTCGGACACGACTTGGATGAGTTTGTGGAAGATTACTCCAGCCGCTTTCCAGTACCTTCTTACCTCCCGTTTTTTGAAACAGTTTAGAAATAATGGGGTTATGGACATGTACCTCATGAAAAAAGTCCAGGAACGCGGATGGCACGTAGGCCAACTTGACGATGAGAGGATGAAGTTGAATGACCTTGCGGATTCCCAAGACAAACTGCCACAGACCATAGAGGAACAGGCAGACTCCTTGATGGCCTTTCTGAAAGACTACGAGGGACGCAAACAACAGATGGTTAAGGACTTTGAGACAACGTACAACTATTGGAGAACGGGAGATTACGAAGGTTTTTTCAGTCATCATATTCAAAAAGTGACCGCATACCCTGGACTGTATAGAGACCGCAACGAGAAATGGCTTCCGAGAATGATAGCCGCTATGCGTGAAAAGCCAACGATGATTGTCTTCGGCTCCGGCCATCTGATAGGGGAGCACGGCATCATTCAGATGCTCCGAGCCACTGGGTATGAGGTTGAGCAGGTGAAGCGGTAAGTCAGGCTTTCATTGACAAGTAAACAGGAACGACATGGAAGCTCCGAGGGTATGGCAAGGTATTACCATTACATAAATGGTAGTGAAAAGCTAATAAGTATGAACAATAAAAATTAAATAATTGTTATGTTTGTTGCTTATAAACAATAAGAGTCGTATATTTGCATTTTGTAACTCAATAAATCGGAATTATGTGTGTGAGTCGAGAGCAGAGTAAAGCTTGCTTGAGCTATGCCGAGGCGAAGCCCAAAATGCCGTCAAATCGGAATTTATTGAAATCAAGCATTTTATCTATCTGAAGTTTCCCACCCTTTGGAATCATGTTTTAGATTGTAAGAATGAGGTGAAAATAATGTAGAAAACAAAACAGAAATCGGGAAAAATTTCGTAATTTTGTAGGGTACCAATCAACAAAATCGAAACCATCCAAATTTCTGTTATGATTGCAAATTTAGACAAAATCCACGAGATGCACAAGCTTTTGAGCAACAAAAATCGAGTCAATGACGACCTGCTGTCACTTTTCAGCCGTTTCGGTCTTGCGCAGGCTCTCCGCCGCCTGGGAATGAAGAAGCAGCAGGGTGTGTCGGCTCTTCAGCTAATCATCTCCCTGTGCCTCTACAGGATCAACGGTGAGAGCATATTCAGCATCTACAGGAAGGATTTCCACTCTCTTCTTCAGACAGGCAAGAACTGTTATTACCGCATGCTCAACCGCGAGTCCATGGACTGGCGTACCCTGCTGCTGCGGATGGCCGTGAGGTTCCTGACCATCTTGCGTAAGGAAGGTGCAGAGGAACATGGTCAGCCGCGCTGCTACATCGTGGATGACACCACCTTGGAGAAGACCGGGGTTTCAATGGAAGGTATCAGCCGTGTTTTCGACCACGTGAAGCACAAGTGCGTCCTGAGCTACAAGCTTCTGCTGCTTGCCTTCTTCGATGGCCGCTCAACCATCCCCGTGGATTTCTCCTTGCACAGGGAGAAAGGAGAAGAGAAGAACTACGGCCTGAGCGAGGAGGAACGGAAGGGGCAGTACAGAAAGGGACGTGACGCCAACAACCCCAATCACCAGAGGACCAAAGAGTTGGATTCCAAAAAGATGGACAATGCCCTGGAGATGATGAAACGTGCTTGGAAAGCCGGTCTTCGTGCTACATACGCTCTTTGCGACAGTTGGTTCACCTATGAGAATTTCATACATGGGGTAAGGGGCATCGGTGGCGGCAGCGTGCATTTCCTCGGCATGGGGAAGATGGACAACAGGAAGTACCACGTCCGGGGATTCCACCACAACGTCTACGAGATGATCTCACGCTATGAGCGGAAAGAGGCGAAGCGGGACTGGGTGTACAACTATACATATTTCTACGTCAACGGCAGGATGGGCGACGAGCCCGTGCGAATCTTCTTCATCAGGTATGGCTCAAACAAGAACTGGAATGTCATCATCACGACCGACTTAAGGATGGACATCAAGAAATGTTTTGAGATATACCAGATAAGGTGGAATATTGAGGTCCTTATGAAAGAAAGCAAGGGGTATCTCGGGCTCGGGAAGTATCAGGGACGCGACCTCGACGGGCAGATAGCCGACTGCACACTCTGCTATATGACATACATGGTCATGGCATTGGACAAACGACTGAACGACTACGAGACATTAGGAGAACTGTTCAGGGAACAGAGGCAAGGCCTGATGGCACTAACGCTTTGGCAGAGGGTGCTGGACATCATCAGGAGGATTATGACCGCTCTCGCTGAACTGATTGGAATATCCGCAGAGGAACTTGTGGACAATATCATCAGGGACGAGAAATCTCTCGAGAAATACTATGTCATGATTGACGCTCTTGAGCAGCTTGACAAGGCTGCATGAGAATCGTATGACATGTATGTTACTAAAAGACAATAAATTAAATTATCAAAGAACGCCCGCCAAAGGGTGGGAAACTTCAGTTATTGGATAATGAGCAATGAAATTTTACCATTAGTGTCTGTTGTTGTACCTGTTCATAATACAGAATTGTACCTTCAAGAATGTATTGAATCCTTGATAAAGCAAACATACCGTCCTTTAGAAATTATATTAGTGGATGATGGGTCAACAGATTCTTCTGGAAATATTTGTGATTATTATAAAGGAAATCCCCTTATCAAAATCATTCACACAAAGAGCCAAGGAATGACAGAAGCTCGAGTTACAGGTTTTAAACAGGCATCGGGAGATTACGTGACATTAGTCGATGCGGATGACTTTGTAGCTCCATCATATGTTGAGCATTTATTAACATGCCTTCTTAAGTATGACGTAGATATATCGTGTTGTCAGAGTTATAATGTTTATGGGAAGCACAATTCATATGTTACAAGAACAGAAATGGGCCTTTTTGACCAAAAAGGGATTAAAAGAATTCTTACCAGCAATTTCCTATTTGATGTAAGATCTGGTATCGCATCTGTACCTCATTATATCTGGAGCAAATTGTATAAAAGGGAAATCCTCGAACAAACATTGCCCATAGGAATTGGTTTATGGGGAGCAGAAGATGCCGTAACTATTTTTTCATCTTTTCTTCTATCCAAATCTATTTATATAAGTAAGGAGCCACTCTATTATTATAGGCAACATCCTACCCAACTCACCAAAAAGATGGATCGCAAGCGATGGGATGCGAACACTAATTGTTTTGAAGCATTGAGTAACGCAGACACCAATAATTTATTGCGGTTCCAACTTCCTTTGTATATCTTAGCACTCCTACGCGATTGGCTAAAAGTAAGATATATGGTCTCCAATTCCTACCGTGAATTCAAATCCGATATGGCATATGCTCTAAACAAAGAGCCTATAGAGAGACTCTTTATCCATAAACATATATCCACCACAAACAAAAGGCATCTAATACTCGCATTTCTTGCGCAGCATAAATTATATTTCCTTTACTATATCTTTCTGAAAGTTCACGTTGCTGTATTAAAAAAAAATAAACATTAGCCCCAAACAACCCATCAATCTATCATGAATAAATATGCATTAATAATTGCAGGCGGAGCAGGCAACAGGATGGGACAGGATATCCCTAAGCAATTCATGTATTTGGACAATCGACCCATCATCATTCACACAATGGAAGCGTTCCAACAGCATCCATCCTGACATTACTGGAATTGCCGTGGTGTGTTTGGAAGGGTGGGAAACCGTCTTACAATCATACGCCAACCAGTTCAACATTTCGAAACTAAAATGGATATTCCCCGGAGGCAAAACTGGGCAAGAGTCAATCTGCAACAGTATTATGGGACTGAAAGACGCTGGTTGTGCGAAGACGATCTTGTTCTTGTCCACGATGCCGTGCGTCCATTGTTATCTCAGGCCATCATTTCATCAAACATCGCCATCTGCAAAAAATACGGAAATGCGATCACTGGCATCCAATGTCGTGAAGCCATACTCAAAAGCGAGGATGGATTCTCGACAAAAGAAAGTATTCCTCGTGATCAACTTATACGCACACAGACACCTCAAACTTTCAGGCTCGGAGATATCATTAATGCTCATGAGGAAGCCAAACGAAGAGGAATCACCAATTCGGTAGCATCATGTACTTTGTTGGCAGAACTCGGAGGTATTGAGATGCATGTCGTTCCAGGCTCTGAAAAAAACATAAAAGTGACCACTGTAGAAGATTTGGAGATTCTCAAAGCGCTTATGCATATTGAAAAAGAAAGCTGGCTAAAATGACACCATACCTGAAAGACATACAAAAGATCTACCAGGAGGCTATACCATGGGAACAGTTTAGGAATTGCAACATCCTCATCACTGGTGCTACAGGACTCATAGGGTCATGCCTTGTGGACATTCTCGTGAATCATCCTAACAGCAGTTGGAAAATATATGCAATAGGACGTAATAAAGAAAGGGCAAGCCGCCTTTTTCGAAAATATATGCACAATAATGATTTCCAATTCATACAAGCTGATATAGGAAAGCCTCTCTCGACAAGCATTCCCTTCCACTTTATTATTCATGCAGCAAGCAATGCCAGCCCTAACTACTTCGTTTCAATCCAGTTGAGATAATCAAAGCCAACATTTATGGTGTTGTTAACCTTATAGAATACGGTATTAGCCATCAAATGTAGCGTTTTTTATATGTCTCGTCAGGAGAGGTGTATGGTATCAACGATGCTCAATTCTTATCAGAGAGAGACTATGGCTATATCGACATTATCAATCCAAGGTCGTGTTATCCTTCAGCCAAGCGAACAGCTGAGACTTTAACCATTTGCTATAGTAAGGAATATGAAGCCAATGTTGTCATCGCTCGTCCCAGCCACACATACGGGCCTTACTTCACAGAAGAGGACAACCGTGTCTATGCACAATTCATAAGAAATGTCATGAATCATGAGGACATTTTACGCTCCCACCTCACCAGAGCCCATGAAGGTTTTTGAGAGTTATATGGGTGTACTGGCCATGATGCGTGGTGCTATGCCTGACATTCAGTGGAAGATCGAGGAAACGATTTCTGAGGACAACAAGATATTGGTACGCTACACGATGACTGGCACACAGACACAGCCGCTGATGGGCATGCCAGCCACTGGCAAGAAAATCTGTGTCACGGCCATGAACATCTACGAGTTCAAGGACGCTAAGATTATTCGTGAGCACGGCCTTCCAGATATGTTCTCGCTTCTGATACAACTTGGTGTTATCCCAGTTCCAGGACAATAATGCTGATGTAGTAGATAAAGAAATGTATTGCCAGATGCTGATACTGGCAATACACTTCTATCAAAAGAGCGATAACATCAATCGGAATCAATCGGATAAATTCCAATTTATCTGTATAACCGTTTCCCCTACACGAAGGGTGGTTTTCCTAATCAAAATAGGAAAACCACCCTTTCACTTTAGGCATAATCCCTTTCATTGACGTGTATTTCGTCTTACCTTTGCAGTACAAAAAGAGAGATAAGACAATAGAAGTTCAACCATCAAAACGTAGAAGACATGAAGAAAACGATGGTGAGGTCCAATCGTTTGATGACCTTGGTGATGATGATGACGATAGCCATCTCCGCCGCAGCAATGCCGTACAACACCGCACGCAACGAGGCCCTTTATCTTTCTGACAAGATGGCCTACGAGCTCGGACTGACAGCAACACAATATGAGGCAGTGTATGAGATCAACCTCGATTACCTGCTCAACGTAGATACCCGCGCAGATGTGTTCGGTTTCTGGTGGGAAGTACGCAACCGCGACCTGCGCTATGTGCTCAGCACCTGGCAGTACGACCGCTTCATGGCCAGTGAGTGGTTTTACCGCCCTGTCGTCTGGGGCACTGGTGGCTGGACATTCTCCATCTACACCCACTATGGTGTCGGAAGGATGTTTTTCGACCGTCCCGCAGTCTTCGTGACCTTCAAGGGTGGCCACAGCCATAGAGGCGGCAGCTTCTATGCCGGACACCACTTCGACAAGCCCAACCCTCCCAAGGGCCATGGCAACCATAACAACCACAATAACGGAAATCATAACTACAATCACAATAACAACGGAAACTGGAACCACGGTGGAAACCATAATGGGAACCCCAACGGCAACCACAACAACGGAAACTGGAACCATGGTGGCAACCACAATGGAAACCCCAATGGCAACGGCAATCATAATCCCTCAATGAACCACGGCAACCGTCCAATGACGGGTAATGGCAACAGCAACCCCTCGATGGGTGGTGGCTTCGGCAACAGTCATCGCAGTGGGTCGGCCAATACTCCAAGCCGCACTTTCGGCACCCGTCCGTCGGGCAACGTGGCCAGCCATGGCAATGGTGGCACATCAGCCGCTCACGGAACCTTCGGTGGACGCAGGTAAGCACTTACATTACATACACAGCATGGGCGACCATGATGTACAAACAATCTCCACAGCCTCGTTTTTCGGGGTTGTGGGGATTTTTTAAAGTTTCGCATTCGCTCAATTTAAGGGAAGGGAAGTTAAAGGAGTGGAAGGGAATTTCATTCACTTGAGATAATTGAGTGTTTTATTCTGCTGCAAACGGAATGTTTTATATCTTTGCAGCAAAATAAAGACAATGATACGATGTTTGCCCTATGAAGAAATATCTATTGTATTTGTTTAGGAGCTACTGGTGGTCAGTGATTGCCATCGCAGTGGCAACATTGTTGATGTCAACCATCATTTATTATTTTGACGGCAGCGTGGAGAAAACGCCATTTAATACCCCTCTTTTTGTTGTAATCACCTGCAGCATCATGTATCCGCTATTCAACCTGCCTGTTCTTATCGCATTGTATAATACAGACTCTCAAAAACAGAAGTCATTATAGAAAGTATCTGTTTGATACTTGCCATCACCTATTTTTACGATATAGTAGAATTCTTCGTTCCTCATCACCTGTTATGGAACCATCAAACAGTGGATGGAAGAGAGGTATTCGAGAGAGTTTGGTGGTATGAATACGACTTAAACATCATATATGGTATCTGCATCACTATTTTGCTGTGCCTGGTTTATTATAAGGTGAAAAAGATGGTGGGGGGAAGAGAAGTTTAAGGGAAGGAAAGGATAATTAAGGGAAGAGAAAGTCTCCAAGCCGCATATTCGGCACCCATCCGTCGGGCAACGTGGCCAACCATGGCAACGGTGGCACATCTGCCGCTCACGGAACCTTCGGTGGACGCAAGTAAGTGCTTACACTACATACACAGCATAGGCAACCATGATGCACTCACAATCTCCACACCCTCGATTTTGGGGGTGTGGAGTTTTTCCATATGTGGATTTCAAAATCCAATGTTGCAGTCGGCAGTCACCTCGTCAATCTCGCATTGGAGGAAGTATCGCTCGATGTCGCCGTCAGGAGCGGGATGGCAGCCGTAATCGTATTTCTCCACGAGTCTTTTTAGTTCATCGGCAGTCGGGATGCGCCCGTTGTCCCTATAGAATTTCTCCATCTCGCGGATGAAGTCTTTGGAGAGTTCCATATCGAAGTCTGTGTCCTCGTCGATGCCCATGTAGTCCATATCGATGGGGACTGTCATTTCCTTTCGGTCATTCGGTGTCTCAATGAGAATATCTGTCATGAGGATGGGGTTTCTGACACCCTTGATGTCAAAGCCCAAAATCGTTGTCATAGTATTCATATCAGTAGATGTTATAATGTGAGTAAAAAGAGGGAGGGGAAGCCCCTCCCCATTGGTTCCTTTAGATTTAGAAGTGGAAGTCGATGACTCCACCAATGTAGAGGTGAGTGCCGACAGGCAGAGAGCAAGCCTGAATGTCGGCCAGCGCCAACTGCACTTCCATCGGCGTGTAGTCCTCGCTGCGGGCGACCGACTGCAGTTTGGCCATCAAGCGTTTCCAGACCTCGTCGGCCAACTCGTTGGCGTCGTCAAACTTACCCTCGAACTTCCACAGCGGACTCAAAGCATCTGCGAATCTGTCCGACGTGCGGAGCCACCGTTCCACGTCGCGGCTGCTGCCGTTGTTATAGACGCACTCATATTTGCCGAATGTTCCCTTGCGTACGATGATGTCGATAGTCTCGCCAGGGCGGGCGAAGAATGGGATGGCATTGAAGCGCACCTTCGAGCCGTCGGCAATAAAAGAGTTCTCTATAGGATAACTGGCCTTGAACTTCTTGCAGAAGGTGCCGTCGTAAGCAATGTCGAGTACCAACACCGTGCTGCCCTTCTCAAAAACGTCCTCGTAATAGCAAGCCATCGACGTGAATCCGAACTGCTCGGCATCGTAGTCCTCGATGCGCCCTTTGATGGTAATCGTGTCGGTCTTGAACCAGTCGGCAGGCACCGTCCACGGATTCGCCTCGACTATCTCCTGCATCGTCGGTGCGTTCATCACTTGTATCTTGTCGTAGACGAACGACACGCCTTCCTTCACTGCGATAATCAACGCGACAACGAGGATGATTTTGATGATGGTCTTCTTTTTCATTGTTCGTTTCTTATTTATTCTGAATTTTCAATTTTTTTGTAACGGCTATTCTTGCCTACGGATTTTTTCGTGGCCTTCCCCTCTTCTTGCCGGGCTTCTTTGACTTGTACTTGGGTTCGCAACCCTTGGGAATGTCGAAGCCGAA
>Ga0247610_10006680_pt1 | contig 11958 bp, 8 predicted proteins | sample 174DNAGHGhighgp2_FD_193483 | JGI IMG/M metagenome (GOLD analysis project Ga0247610, IMG submission 193483) | Sheep rumen microbial communities from Palmerston North, Manawatu-Wanganui, New Zealand - 1742 DNA GHGhigh gp2 | ecosystem: Host-associated > Mammals > Digestive system > Stomach > Rumen ...
CACTCCAGCTCGGTGCCGGGCTTGACGAAGAACTGCATCTCCATCTGCTCGAACTCGCGCATGCGGAAGATGAACTGGCGGGCAACGATTTCGTTGCGGAAGGCCTTGCCAATCTGTGCTATGCCGAAGGGCAGCTTCATGCGCCCTGTCTTCTGCACGTTGAGGTAGTTGACGAAGATGCCCTGTGCCGTCTCGGGGCGCAGGTATATGGTGCTGGTGCCCTCGGCGGTGCTGCCCACCTCGGTCTTGAACATGAGGTTGAACTGGCGCACGTCAGTCCAGTTGCGTGTGCCGCTGATGGGGCATACTATCTCCTCGTCGAGGATGATCTGCTTGAGCTCGTCGAGGTCGTTGGCGTTCATGGCCTTCTGGTAGCGCTCGTGCAGGGCGTCGCGCTTGGCAGTCAGCTCCAGCACGCGGCCGTTGGTGGTGCGGAACTGCTGCTCGTCGAAGGCGTCGCCGAAGCGCTTGCGGGCCTTGGCCACCTCCTTGTCTATCTTCTCGTCATACTTCGCCATCTGGTCCTCGATGAGCACGTCGGCGCGGTAGCGCTTCTTGCTGTCGCGGTTGTCGATGAGGGGGTCGTTGAAGGCATCCACGTGGCCGCTGGCCTTCCATGTCATGGGATGCATGAAGATGGCGGCATCGATACCGACGATGTTCTGGTGGAGCAGCACCATCGACTGCCACCAATATTGCTTTATGTTGTTCTTGAGCTCTACGCCGTTCTGGCCATAGTCATAGACCGCGCCGAGGCCGTCGTAGATGTCGCTGGAGGGGAATACGAAACCATACTCCTTGCAATGAGATACAATCTTCTTGAAAACGTCTTCTTGTTGTGCCATTATATTTTAGGTTTTATGAGTTTGACGAAGCTTTACATGGTTCTGCGGACGAGAGAATGCATAGGCGGCCGTCCGTAAACCGGCGTTTATAATCGGGCGCAAAGATAAGCAAAATACGTCAAAAAGAGACAAAGAGCGGCAAAAACTTTCATCTTTATGCCTTGTGCTAAGCTTTTTTTGCAGAAAAGGGCTTTGCGCAAACATATTTTTATTATCTTTGCCAGCAAATTAGACCTTATAGACACCAATGGACGATAAAGTTGTGATGTACGACGGCATCACTCACCACCTCAACCGCATGTATCAGGACTGGTTCCTGGACTATGCTTCGTATGTCATTCTCGAGCGTGCCGTGCCGCATATCGGCGACGGCTTCAAGCCCGTGCAGCGCCGCATCCTGCACAGCATGAAGCGTATGGACGACGGGCGCTTCAACAAGGTTGCCAACATCGTGGGCCACACCATGCAGTTCCACCCTCACGGCGACGCCAGCATCAAGGATGCCCTCGTCCAGCTTGGGCAGAAGGAGCTGCTCATCGACTGCCAGGGCAACTGGGGCAACATCCTCACTGGCGACGATGCCGCCGCCGGGCGTTACATCGAGGCACGTCTGTCGAAGTTCGCCCTCGACGTGGTGTTCAACCCCAAGACCACGGAGTGGAAGCTCAGCTACGACGGCCGCAACAAGGAGCCCATCACCCTGCCCGTGAAGTTCCCGCTGCTGCTGGCACAGGGTGCCGAGGGCATCGCCGTGGGTCTGTCGTCGAAAATCCTGCCACACAACCTCAACGAGCTGTGCGATGCCGCCGTGGCCTACCTGCACGACGAACCCTTCCAGCTCTATCCCGACTTCCCCACGGGCGGCAGCATCGACGTGTCAAAATACAACGACGGTCAGCGCGGCGGCGTGGTGCGTGTGCGTGCCAAGATTGAGAAGCGCGACAGCAAGACGCTGGCCATCACGGAGATTCCCTTCGGCAAGACAACGGGTTCGCCGCAGAAACCCAGCCAGTTCATCGACAGCATACTCAAGGCCGCCGAGAAGGGCAAGATCAAGGTGCGCAAGGTGGAGGACATGACAGCCGCCGGGGTGGAGATACTGATACACCTCATGCCCGGTGCCAGCTCCGACAAGACCATCGACGCCCTTTATGCCTGCACCGACTGCGAGGTGAACATCTCGCCCAACTGCTGTGTCATCGACGGCCGCAAACCATGCTTCCTCACCGTGAGTGAGGTGCTGCGCCGTTCGGTGGATAACACCAAGGAGCTGCTGCGCAAGGAGCTGCTCATACGTCGTGGCGAGCTGATGGAGGCACTGCACTTCGCATCGCTCGAGGAGATCTTCATCGAGGAGCGCATCTATAAGGGCAAGCCCTTCGAGAATGCACAGAGCACCGACGAGCTCTGCAACTATATCGACGAACGTCTGACGCCTTTCTACCCACAGTTCATCCGCGAGGTGACGAAGGACGACATCCTGCGCCTTCTCGAGATAAAGATGCAGCGCATCGCCAAGTTCAACAAAGACCGTGCCGAGGAGGCTATTGCCCGCATGAAGGAAGATATAGCGGGCATCGACCGCGACTTGGCAAACATCGTAGAGGTGACGGCCGACTGGTTCCGCTTCATCCAACAGAAATATGGCAAAGACCACCCGCGCCTTACGGAGATACGCAGCTTCGACAGCATCGAAGCCTCGAAGGTCGTCGAGGCCAACCAGAAGCTCTACATCAACCGCGAGGAGGGCTTCATCGGCACGGGGCTCAAGAAGGATGAGTTCGTGTGCAACTGCTCGGACATCGACGATGTCATCATCTTCTACAAGGATGGCACCTACAAGGTGATACGCATCGGCGAGAAGGTGTTCGTAGGCGAGACGGAGCGCTCGAAGGCCGAGAAGCGCAAGTGCCAGATCATACACGTCGCCATCTTCAAGAAGGGCGACACGCGCACCATCTACAACTGTGTATATCGCGACGGCAAGAACGGTGCCTACTACATCAAGCGTTTCAATGTCACCAGCATAACTCGCGACCGCGAGTATGACCTCACCCAGGGCAAGCCCGGCAGCCGCGTGGCTTATTTCAGCGCTAATGCCAACGGCGAGGCCGAGGTCATCAAGGTGGCCTTCAAGCCCGTGCCAAAGCTCAAGCGCCTGTCGCTCGACAAGGACTTCAGCGACATAATGATTAAGGGCCGTGCCAGCATGGGCAACCTGCTCACACGTCTCGACCTCGAGCGCATCACCCTCAAGAGCCACGGCACGAGCACCCTCGGCGGGCGCAAGGTGTGGTTCGACTGGGATGTGAGGCGTCTCAACTACGACGAGCACGGACAGTACCTCGGGGAGTTTCATGCCGACGATGCCATTCTCGTCATCCTCGCCAACGGCGAGTTCTACACCACCAACTTCGACCTCAACAACCACTACGAGCAGGACATCCTGCGCATCGAGAAGTACGATGCCCAGAAGGTGTGGACGGCAGCCCTCTTCGATGCCGACCAGGGCAACCCCTATCTCAAGCGCTTCGCCCTCGAGGCCACGCCACGCCACCAGAACTTCCTCGGCGAGAGCACGGTAATCCCCACCGGTGGCGTCACCGGCAACATCGTGACCCCGGCCGCTGATGCCGACACCCCGGCTCTGCCGACGGCCAACTGCACCGCCGCCGACTTCGTTGCCGCTATTGCCGAGGCACGCAAGGCCAATGCCAGCTGTTTGCTGCTGCTCACCGACACGCCATTCCCGCGACTGATGGTGAAGTATGCTGCGCCCGATGACTTCCGCGACCCCATGGAGGTCGATGCCGAGCAGTTCATAGGGCAGAAGAGCTTCAAGGCTCGCGGCAAACGCATCACGACGCTGAACATTGCCGCCATCGACGAGCTGCCGCCGACACGCGTGCCCGAACCCGAAGCCGAGACGGCAACACCCTTCGCCACCGACGGTGACGCGCTTACCGATGCCGGCGACGACACCACAGCCTCTGAGACCATACACACGACATACGCCGACGATGCCGGCAGCGATGCCGGCGGCGACACGGACAGCGCACCCAGCTTCGACCCCGAGACCGGACAATTCAACCTCTTCGACTGATGCACAAACACATGACACAGGCTCTCGCCGCTCTCGTCGCAGCACTGATATGCTGCCCCACGGCAACAGCTCAAACCGCGCCGGCAGATGCCGACACCACTGCGACGCCGCCACCTACATCCAGCACGCATTCTACGCTCTTCGGCATAGGCGGCGTGCGACAGCTCGACACATATCTCTCGCCTATCGACTACCGCGGGCCGCAGGTCATGTTCCTCAAGGAGAAGTTGCGGCCGACACGCATCATGCGCGGACGCGTATCGTTCCAGGGTATCTTGCAGGCCGACTTCGCCGTGACCCACAACCGCGCCGACAACGCCCACAACCTCAGCGGCAACCTGCGCTATGACGCGGCATGGCATTACAACTGGCGGCCGGTGTCGCCGCTGCGCATCATGGCCGGTCCGCAGATAGGCGGCAATGTCGGCCTGATCTACAACACCCGCAACGGCAACAACCCGGCACAGGCCCTCGCATCAATCGACATCTCGGCATCGGCGGCGGCCATCTACAGCTTCAGGCTGTGGGGACATACGTTCCGGCTGCGCGAGCAGGTGGACATACCGCTCATTGGCGTCATGTTCAGCCCCAACTACAACCAGAGCTACTACGAACTCTCCCTCGGCAACCGCGACCACAACGTGTGTTTCACGCATCCTGCCAACAGGCCCAACCTGCGCAACCAGCTCACACTCGACTTCCCGCTGCGCGGGGCCACGATGCGTGTGGGCTATCTCTTGGACGTCAGGCAGAGCCGTGTCAACAATATACGCCACCACACATACACGCATGCATTCGTCATAGGGTGGGTGAAGCATTTCACATACCGCTCGCACCGACAGGCTGCGACCGACGGATTCATCATGTAGCACCATCACAGACACACGACAGAGCATGAAACTACGCTACCTACTGACCCTCACACTCCTCGCCGCCATGATGGGCGCTTGCGTGAAGGAGGAACAATACGACGATACCCCGACGGGCAACTTCGATGCCCTGTGGCGAATCATCGACGAGCACTACTGCTTCCTCGACTACAAACAGCAGCAACTCAATTTCGACTGGAAGCTGGTGCGCCTCGACTACCGTCAGCGCCTCGACTCCAAGATGAGCCAGCTGCAGCTCTTCGAGGTGATGGCAGACATGCTCTCCATCCTCGCCGACGGACATGTCAACCTCTATGCAGCACATGATGTCGGGCGCAACTGGTCGTGGCAGGAAAATTACCCCCGCAACTTCGATGTCGAGCTTCAGGACGACTACCTCGGCCACGACTACAAGATAGCGTCGGGATTGTCGTATCGCATACTGCCCGACAACGTGGGCTACATCGCGGTGCCGTCATTCTCGGCGGCCATCGGCGACGGCAACATCACCGAGGTGCTGCACCACATGCGGCTATGCACGGGCATCATCATCGATGTGCGCGGCAATGGCGGCGGCGACCTCACCAATGCCGAACGCCTGGCACAACGCTTTACCAACGAGCGCCGCCTCGTGGGATATATATGCCATAAGACGGGGCCGGGGCACAATGATTTCTCGACCCTCGAGGAGGAATATCTCGAACCTTCGACGTCGATGCGCTGGCAGAAAAGAGCCATCGTGCTCACCAACAGGCAGTGCTATAGCGCCACCAATACCTTCGTGCGCGACATGGCGGAATGCCCGCTGGTCACCATCCTTGGCGACAAGACAGGCGGCGGCAGCGGCCTGCCCTTCTCCTCCGAGCTGCCCAACGGCTGGAGCGTGCGTTTCTCGGCAGCACCGATGTTCGACGCACGGCGACAGCAGATAGAGTTCGGCATACAGCCCGACACCGTGGTGGCCCTCAACCCGGAGGACGTGGCGCGCGGGCATGACACACTCATCGAGACGGCACGGAGCATATTGCGCCAGTAGGGATGCGCAGAACAGCCCCTAGGGGAGTTACCTAACTCCCCTAGGCGAGTAATGTAACTCCCCTAGGCGAGTTACCTAACTCCCCTAGGGGCTTCGTTCGCGTTCTCTGGACGCACGAGCTATGCTCACGTCAGGGTGCGCCGATTACGTTTGCGGGCTCAATCAGCCGGGCACATCGTGAAATAGCGACGGGCGTTGTTGTAGCTTATGTCTTCCACCATCTGGCGCACACGCTGCTGCTCGTAGCCCGTGTAGGGAATGAGACCCTGTTCGACATCATTGCCGATGAGGTTGCAGAGCGTGCGGCGGAAGTACTCGTGGCGAGGGTAGGAGAGGAAGGAACGCGAGTCGGTGAGCATACCCACGAAGCGGCTCAGCAGACCCAGCAGAGAGAGGGTGTTCATCTGACGTTCCATGCCATCCTTCTGGTCGAGGAACCACCACCCCGAGCCCCACTGCAGCTTGCCGGCGACGCTCCCGTCCTGGAAGTTGCCTATCATCGTGGCCACCATAGCGTTGTCGGAAGGGTTGAGGTTGTAGATGATGGTTTTTGTGAGATGCCCCTCGCCGTCGAGGAGGTCGAGGAAGTGTGACATCGCCTCCGCCGTCTGCCACTGACCGATGCTGTCGTAGCCCGTGTCGGCCCCGATGGCTCTGAACATGCGACTGTTGTTGTTGCGCATGGCACCATAGTGGTACTGCTGCACCCATCCCGAGGCATGGTCTTGCACGGCAAAGACGTAGAGCATGGCACTCTTGAACTTGCGCACATCGGCGGGAGAGGCCTCGCCGCCGTCGATGACTGATGCGAAGATGCGCGAGATTTCGGTGTCGGTATATGGGTCGGCGTAGAACATGTCGAGGCCGTGGTCGCTGAGGCGGCAGCCATGCTCGTGGAAAAAGTCGTGACGACGCTGCAGGGCATCCACGAAGTCGCCGAAGGAGCGTATCTCCATGTCGGCAGCCTCGGCAAGACGCTGCACGTATGTGCGCCACGCCGCGCCGTCGTCGATGGCCATGGCCTTGTCGGGACGCCAGGCGGGGAACATGTTCACGCCGAGGTCGCTCCGGTGATGGCGCAGGTCGTCAACGGGGTCGTCGGTGGTGCATATCGTCTCCACGTTATAGTGGCGTATGAGGCCGCGGGCCGTGAAGGCCGGGTCGTGCTGCAGACGGTCGTTACAGGCATCGTAAATCTCGCGGGCGGTGTCGGGGTTCAGGCGCTTGTCGATGCCGAAGGCTGTTTTCAGCTCCAGGTGTGTCCAGTGGTACAGGGGGTTGCGAAGCGTGTAGGGAACGGTGACGGCCCACGCCTTGAATTTCTCCCAGTCGGAGGCATCGCCGGTGATGAAGTGCTCGTCGATGCCATTGGTGCGCATGGCGCGCCACTTATAGTGGTCGCCGCTGAGCCACAGCTCGGTGATGCTGCTGAAGCGGTGGTCTGATGCTATCAGTGCCGGGTCGAGATGGCAGTGGTAGTCGATGATGGGCTGCACGGCGGCGTGCCGATGGTATAGCTCTTGCGCCGTGGCGCTCTGCAGCAAGAAGTTCTCGTCGAGGAATGTTTTCATATCGTGAGGTTGTTCGGGTTCAGGTGGGTTCTGTAAGTCAGCTTTGAATCGCCATCAGCTGGCCTCGATGCCCAGCAGGGCCTCCACGCGGTCGCGACACTGCTCCATGAGCCATTTCGGGGTGGAGGTGGCGCCGCAGATGCCTATTGAGAGCGCAGCGTCGGGCGTGGTGCCGTCGGTGAGGAAGCTGAGACTTATTTCGCTGGCTGAGGAGAGCATGAACGACCGCGGGTTGGCGCGCTGGCATTCGCCGAAGAGCACGCGGCCGTTGCTGCTCTTCTGTCCGCAGACGAAGAGCACGACGTCGTGGCGTGAGGCGAACTCGCGGATGTGCGGCATGCGGTTGGCCACCTGGCGGCAGATGGTATCGGCGTAGGTGAAGCGTGCATCAGGTGAGATGTGCGCCTGGATATATTCCACCACCTGACGGAAGCCCTCGAGCGACTTCGTGGTCTGGCTGTAGAGGGCTATGTCGCGGCTGAAGTCCAGACGGCTGGCATCCTCAGGACGCTCGATGACGATTGCCGTGCCCGCTGTCTGCCCCACCAGTCCTAACACCTCGGCATGGCCGGGCTTGCCGAAGATGACGATCTGCCTGGTGTGATGCGTGTCGCTGTCATATTCGCGCTTGATGCGCTCCTGTAGGTGCAGCACGACGGGGCATGTGGCATCAATAATATTAATATTGTTTGCACGCGCACGCGCGTAGGTCTCTGGAGGCTCGCCGTGGGCGCGCAGCAGCACGTTGGCATCGCGCAGAGTGGCGAACTGCTCGTGGTCGATGGTGCGCAGCCCCATCTCGCACAGCCGCTCCACCTCGCGACCGTTGTGCACGATGTCGCCCAGACAGTACAACTCGTGGCCGAGCTGCAGCTCCTCCTCGGCCTTGCCGATGGCGCGCGTCACGCCGAAGCAGAAGCCCGAGCCGTTGTCGATCTCAATGGTCATGGCTGCTCAGTGAGTGTTGAGATGCGCTCGTGGAACCTGTCGAGGAGCCACTGCTTCTGCTCGTCGATGGTGATGTGGCTGTTGTCGAGCACTATGGCATCGTCGGCGCGGCGCAGGGGTGCCACGGCACGTGTGGAGTCTATGCGGTCGCGCTCGCGGAGGTTGGCAAGCACCTCAGCGAAGACAGGATTCTCGCCCTTGGCCTTCAGCTCGTCGAAGCGGCGTGTGGCACGGATCTCGTCGGAGGCCGTGACAAACACCTTCAGCTCGGCATCGGGAAACACGGCGGTGCCGATGTCGCGCCCGTCCATGACGATGCCGCCGTCGGCACCCATGCGCTGTTGCTGCGCTGTCATGGCAGCACGCACGAAAGGAATGGCCGCCACGGGGCTGACATGGCTGCTCACCTCCATGGTGCGGATGTCGGCCTCCACGTTCTTGCCGTTGAGATATGTGTCGGGGCGCCCTGTGGCGGCGTTGAGGCGGAAGCTCACCTCTATCTGCGGCATCAGGGACTCGAGGGCAGCGGCATCGACGGTGCCGTCGGCGAGGATGAGGCCCTGCTGCATGCAGAAAAGTGTGCAGGCGCGGTACATGGCGCCACTGTCGATGTAGATGTAGCCTATGGCGCGGGCCAGATCCTTTGCCATAGTGCTCTTGCCGCACGAGCTGTGCCCGTCGATGGCTATCGTGATTTTCTTTTCCATAATGATGGGGTTTCTATAGATTCGTAAAGTCGTCGCCTCCTGAGGGCAGGCCGACACTGTCGGTACTGCCGGTACTGCCGGTCGCGCCTATAGCGTGTATTGGGCGTTGATCATGAAGCTGGGCATGGAGACATGGTACTTGGCATACGACAAGCCCACCTTGACCTTCTTCAGCGTCAGACCGGCACCGAAGCACAGGCCGGCACCGTGGCTGCTGCCTGCCGCCTTCATCTCAAAGGCACGGCGGAAGTTGAAGCCTGCGGAGAGGTAGAATTGCTTCATGGGTATGACATCCACGCCCACGATGAAGTGGTTGGTGAGCTTGCGGCCGAAACTCACCGTGCCGCTCGGGCTGTAGTAGTCCGACGACGACCACCGAGTGAGGTCGGTCATGGTGAACGAGAACTGCAGGGGAGCGCCAGAGAGACGCTTCGTGATGCCCACGCGGAGGTCGAAGGGTAGCGACTCACGGTGGTCGCCGAAACGCTTCACCTGCCCGCCGATGTTCGCCGCTACGAGCGACACCGACAGGTCGCGGTCTTCGTTGTAGGCGTTCAGGCCGAGGTCAACGCCGAGAGCCACCGACGTGAACTCTCCGTACTTCGAATAGATGAACTTGCCCGTGGCACCGCCCGAGAGATATTCTGTAAGAACGTACGAGTAGCCGCCGGAGATGCACATGTCCAAGGCCGAGAAGTCGCCCATCTCGATGCCCTCGACTGTCGTCTCCTTCATACTGCCGTAGCCCATGAACTGCACGCCGACACCCCACGACCCGCGCTCGCCATGTGCCATCACCCACGAGGCGTTGCCAGCCTTGATGCCGCGCATGTATGTCATGAAGCCAAGGCCGATGCTGCGGTCCGACACGTTAGACATCAGCGCAGGGTTTTGCATCAGCAGCGAGGCATCGTCGTCGGGCAGAGTGACATTGGCACCGCCGAGAGCCATGGCGTGCGACGACGTCGGCAGTCGGAGGAAGTTGAACACCGATGTGCTTTCATACTGAGCCCGCAGCTGAGCGGCAGCGACAAGGTTCAGGACGACAGAGAATATGATTTTTCGAGTGAGCATGTACAAAAGAGCGTGCAAAGTTACACATTAATCACATATATTAACGAAAGAAATGCCTTTTTTGGGGTGCCGGAGGCCATTTTTTTGCAAAAAAAAGCCTCTTTTGCAAAAAAAATGCCATAAAGAAAACAGGTTATCAAAAAAATGTGCTACTTTTGTCGCGGTGAGACGTAAAAAACGCACCTAAAACGGCAATAAACAACACTAAATACCATTATGGAAGAAATTAAGTCAATGACTGATGAACTGCGTGGCCAACGCGGCACAAGCCTATTGTTGGGCTACGTGCTGGTCCTCGCGCTGATGTTCGTGGCATTCGAGTACACGACACGCGAAATCAAGATCCAAGAGTTCGAACCCATCTACGAGAGTGCCTTTGAGGAGGACATGATCCCCATCACGACGCAGAAGGAAGTGATGGCACCACCTCCTGCCGCTGCTCCCAAGGTTGCTGAGATTCTCAACATCGTGGATAATGAGACGGAACTCAATGAGGAGGAGGTACAGACCTCCGAGGAAGTCAACCAAGCCATCACCACCGCCACCGGAGACGGTGCACCGACGGCCGTCGTGGCAGCCCCAGGTCCCGTGGGTCCCGTGCGCGAGGAGTCCGATGACGACCGCATCTTCGAGGTCGTGGAGGAGAACGCTCAGTTCCCCGGCGGCGACGAGGCGTGCTACAAGTGGCTCTACGACCACATCAAGTACCCGTCCATAGCTCAGGAACAGGGCATTCAGGGACGTGTCTTCGCACAGTTCGTCGTCAACAAGGATGGTTCTATCGTGGACATCAAGATCACACGTTCGCCAGACCCCTCACTCTCCAAGGAGGCCGAGCGTGTCATTGGCCTGATGCCCCGATGGAAGCCCGCACGTCAGGGCAACAAGGCCGTGCGCTCGCGCTTCAATCTCCCCATCATGTTCAAACTTCAGTAATAACCTCACTTCACACATAGTGTCTCTCCCCCGACCTCTTCCTATCAAAGGACGGAGCGCGAAGGCCATGACAACGGGTCGCCACGCACTCACGCCACAAGGAGGAACAGGCTGGGGGAGGGGTGTTCTCTGTCATGCATAACTCATCGGAAATTCTCGAGCTTGTCAACGAAGCCCTCGCCGCCATGCCTCTTGACAGAAAGCCGGCGGGACTCTACGACCCCGTGCGCTATGTCCTCTCCCTCGGTGGCAAACGCATACGCCCCGTGCTGATGCTCATGGCCTACGAGATGTATCGCGACGACATAACGGCCATCATGCCTACGGCTCTCGGCATAGAGACCTACCACAACTATACCCTGCTCCACGATGACGTGATGGACCGTGCCGACGTCAGGCGCGGCAAGCCCACCGTGCACCGTGTGTGGAACGACAACACAGCCATCCTGAGCGGTGATGCCATGCTCGTACTTGCCTACCAGCTCATGGGGCAGACGCGTGGCGACATGCTGCGACCCGTGATGGAACTCTTCACAGAGACGGCGCTGCAGATTGGCGAGGGTCAGCAGTACGACATGGAGTTCGAGACACGTCTTGATGTCGGTGAGGACGAGTACATAGAGATGATACGCCTCAAGACGTCTGTGCTTCTGGCATGTGCCCTCAAACTTGGAGCCATGCAGGGCGGAGCGCCCGAGGCCGACGCACAGCGCCTTTATGACTTCGGGGTCAACATGGGTCTTGCCTTTCAGCTGCAAGACGACCTCCTCGATGTCTATGGCGACTTCCAGACGTTCGGCAAACGCATAGGCGGTGACATTCTCGAGGGCAAGAAGACATTCATGCTCATCAATGCCCTGCGCCTCGCC
>Ga0247610_10006682_pt1 | contig 11958 bp, 16 predicted proteins | sample 174DNAGHGhighgp2_FD_193483 | JGI IMG/M metagenome (GOLD analysis project Ga0247610, IMG submission 193483) | Sheep rumen microbial communities from Palmerston North, Manawatu-Wanganui, New Zealand - 1742 DNA GHGhigh gp2 | ecosystem: Host-associated > Mammals > Digestive system > Stomach > Rumen...
TAATTGTTGAAGAAATTAATGAATTAAATGCAAAAGGAAAAATTATTGAATTTGAACCTAAGCGTTCAGAAATCATTAATAACTTAATCCCATTTATGTTCTCATCATTAGTTGTGTCTTGTGTTGTCGAATCTAAATTGTGTGAATTTTCTTCGCGAAGAAATGCGATGGAAACCGCAACAGATAATGCCAATGAGTTAATTAATGAATTAAAAGTTAAATATAACCGTGAAAGACAAAATAAGATTACCCAAGAGATTACCGAGATTATTAGTGGAGTTGTAGAATAGGAGAAAAATATGGAAACAAAATCGAAAAAAATCAATAAAACTGAAAATGTTACAAGTGATAATGGTTGAGTTATCGAAGTAGTTGGGCCAGTTGTAAATGTTCAATTCCCTTCAAATGCTTTGCCACAAATCCATGATGCATTAAAAATTGAAATAGAAGACAAAAAAACATTAATTCTTGAAGTTGAGCAAATTTCAGGTGATGACGTTGTTAAATGTATTTCCATGGGTTCAACTGATGGTATCAAACGTTACCAAGAAGTTATTCAAACTCATAAACCAATTATGGCTCCTGTTGGTGAAGGCGTTTTGGGTAGAATGTTTAATGTTATTGGCGAACCTATTGATAATAAACCTTTTCCTAAAAAAGACATTTATTTTTCACCTATTCATACTCCTGCCCCTAGTTTTGCTGAACAATCAACTAAAGTTGAAATATTAGAAACAGGTATTAAAATCATCGATTTATTAATGCCTTATATGAAAGGTGGTAAAATTGGACTATTTGGTGGTGCTGGAGTTGGTAAAACTGTTTTGGTTCAAGAATTGATTCATAACATTGCAACTAACCATAATGGTTTAAGCGTTTTTGCAGGTGTAGGCGAAAGAACACGTGAAGGAAATGATTTGTACCATGAAATGGTAGCTGGTGGAGTTATTAATAAAACAGCATTAGTTTTTGGTCAAATGAATGAACCGCCAGGTGCAAGAATGCGTGTGGGATTAACAGCATTAACCATGGCTGAATATTTCCGTGATAAAAAACATCAAGATGTTTTATTATTTATTGATAACATTTATCGTTTCACCCAAGCTGGTAGTGAAGTTTCAGCGTTACTAGGTCGTATGCCTTCTGCCGCTGGATACCAACCAACACTTGATTATGAAATGGGGCAATTACAAGAACGTATTACCTCAACTAAAAACGGTTCAATTACTTCTGTTCAAGCTATATATGTTCCTGCTGATGATTTAACTGACCCAGCTCCAGCAGCAACATTTACTCACTTGGATGCAAAAACAGTATTGGATCGTAAAATTGCATCTTTAGGTATATATCCAGCAATCAACCCACTTGATTCAAGTTCTAGATTGCTAGATCCAAATGTTGTTGGTATTGAACATTATAAAGTAGCTAGAGCTGTTCAAGAAATTCTTCAAAAATTTGAAGAATTACAAGATATCATTTCAATTTTAGGAATTGATGAATTAAGTGAAGAAGATAAAATTATCGTTAACCGCGCTCGTAAAATTCGTAACTTTTTATCCCAACCTTTCTTTGTTGCTGAAAAATTCAGTGGATATAAAGGAGCATATGTTAAAATATCTGACACAATTAGATCATTCAAAGAAATCATTGATGGTAAATGTGATGATATTTCAGAACAATATTTCTTGTATGCGTCAACTATTGATGAGGTTTATGAAAGGGCTAAGAAAAAATAATGTCAGCTAAAACATTTCATTTAAAAGTCAACACAACAACAGGTATCTTATTTGAAGATGATGTTCTTCAAGCTGAACTTTGTTCCTCAACAGGATACTATGCACTTTTAGCTGACCATGCTCCAGTTATTGGAACATTAAATACAAGCATCTGTTATATTCGTGATCAAAAGAACAATCGTGTAAAAACAATTGTTAATAAAGGTGTATTTCAATTTAATGAAAATGAATTAAATATTTTCACTGATTTCTTTTGTTTCAGCGACAAAGCTAATGAAGATATTTTTAAAACACGCCAAGAAAAAATTGACCAGATTTTAAAACAAAAATCAAATGACACAGTTGCTTATAATTTAATTCAAACTGAATTGAAAGAAAACTTATCCGAACTTAAAAAACTTGCTAATATTTAGTTCTTGCTTTGTAAATTATAAACAATAACAAAACTAATTCTTAATTTCTTTGTATAAGACAGCTTTGCCAAATCAAAGTTGTCTTTTTGTTTATTATTGATATCATTTACTAATTTTTGAAAATTATCTATGTATGATTTTTGATATTCAACAATGAATAAATCATTTAGTTTGTCAACTTCCTCATACAAATTAATAATTTTGGATTTAATCATATCTTTAAAGAGCTTTTTAGATAATTTAATTAAAATTTCTACTTTATTGTCATGTCTTAATTCTTTTAAAAAGTAATCATATTTTGTTAATCTTATTTTCTTTGGAACTTTAATATATTTTTCACAAAGTTCTTTATCAAACTGATATAAGTCAACAAATTGTTTGTCAATGTAATGAATATTTTTCTCCAAGTATTCAATATTTGCTTTAATTTTTTTAACATTTGAATATCTTCTTTGTAGTTCTTTGTTTGTTTTAATCTTATGTAAATAATAAGATTTGATAATAATCAAGTATATACCTACAGACGTTGAAAAAATATCACTAGCTAATTGTATGTAAAGAATAATATACATTCCAATAGTAAGGTGCTGATCTTGGTCCAGATTTGCATAAATAATAAATAGTGCTTGATAAGTTGTTCAAAATAAATTACATAACATGTAAATCCAATATGTTCAAATTGATGAATTATCAGCATATTTATTTTTATGAAGATTTACTACTTGCGGAATCATAATTACTACTGAAGATAGTGATGACACCCAAATTCAAAATTGTGTAAATCAAAACAAAATATTTAAATTGTTCATATGATTTATTATATTTTTTATATCAATATAATCATAAAGACGCAAAATATTAGTAAAGATAGTTTATTAAAAAATCCAAATTATTTACGTTGTTATTGTTCCCTATTTTGGGAATAGCTTCAATTACCACAATTGCAGTTGTTTCAACAAGCTGTAATAGTGCTGTTATTCATGTAGCAAGTGTTGAATTTGATAAAGATACATCAGTTGTTTTAAAAGAACATACTAGAACATTAAATTATACTGTGTATCCTAATAATGCTACTGTTGAAGATGGAAAAGTTACTGCAGTGGCAGTAGGTGAAACAACTATTACTGTTACATCAGTGGACAATCCAAAAGCATATGCTACTTGTCACGTTACTGCTACTCCAAGCATTGTTCATGTGACTAGTGTCATAATAAGCAAAGACAAAGGCTCATTAGAAGCTGTTAAATATGATACTTTAACTGCCACTGTATTACCAGAAGATGCTGTCGATAAAATGTTAGTTGGTTTTCAAATAGTTAATGTTTTAAACTCGATAAATAATCTATAATGTAAGTAGTGCGCTTGTAGCTCAGTATGGATAGAGCACACGCCTTCTAAGCGTGTGGTCGAGGGTTCGAATCCCCCCAAGCGCGCCATATAAAAAATTCCTAACACAATCTATGTGTTAGGTTTTTTATTTAAATTAAAGTTTTAGATTTCCACGCTGAGATTCAAAACTAGAAATAAAATAACTCTGTTATCATTTTATAATTAGAAGTTAAAATACTAAATTTATAAATTTGAATTAATTTTTTGTTTTTTCAGGATCAGATGATTTGTTTTCTTCTTTGTCTTTTTGTTTTTCTTTATCAAGACCAAATAAAGAAGAAAGCGAAGATAATTCGTCTTGTAGTTTGGAAACATCAAAATCTTTCATCATATCATTGAAAGTTTTTTGAAAGCGTTGTGTACGTTTAGCACTTTCAATAAAATCATTTAAAATGTGTTCAACAAAACTATCGAATGAATTTCCATATTTCGCATATACTACTGGTGGAATTTTATCTTTATTCCTTTTAACTTCAGCATATGCTTCTTCGATCTTTGAGTATAATTCATCACTAATTTCAATTTTTTTCATAATACCAAAATTATATAATACAAAACAAGATGAAAAAATTGTTAAAAATTTTTTTTAATAGAAGATTCTACAACATTATTTTCTCCAATTTTATCAACTGATTGTGAAACAAAAACTACTGTAAGATGAATAGACCATAGAGGATGCGCTGGTAGTCTTGATGCAATGGAAAACACGATTAATTCATTTAAAAACCCTGCTGGAATTGATTCTTTCGGGGAATTGAAACTGACATTTATACAACTTTGGATAATAAATTTGTTTGTGTCCATGATGCAACTCCATTTCGCGATGAATATGGTAATAAAAAAAAGAAAAAATTTATTCTTTAACCTGCGAACAAGCAATATCTAAAAACATTATGCATTCAAAAAACTATCCAAGAAATCACGAAGGATATTTTGATCCAATTAAAAAATCAAGTTTAAGATACGAATATCTGGTTGCTGATTTTGAAGAATACTTAAGCATTTGTCTAAATGCTAACAAAGCTGCAGTTATTAAAATTAAAATAGGTGAAAAATATTGAACACAGGAAGGTTGTTATTGAAATACTGAAAACCTTAAAAAATGTATGACACTGTAATGTCATACAGTAAAAAATGATTGGATTGTTGTTTCATTAGTTTTGACAGCCTACTATTATAATATATACATAATGAATTTGGCCTAGACTCCGTAAAACATATGCAAATGTTATTTGACCCTAACAATAAATAAGATCCTAAATTTAGAAATCCATATTGATTTGCCAAAAATAATTACAGCATTGATGTTGGTGATGCTGAATCAGAATCAACAACAGATTGAGGAATAGTTATCACTCAAGAATTAGTTGATGCTTTTCATAAAAAGGACTATTATTTAATGTTTGAACTATTGATACCCGTTCACGTTTGATTATTTAAAGGTAAATCAATTATTGGGTCATAAAACGGATCTAAATCCGGGTTAATCATTGTGATTTTTGAAGTCAAACCTTGCACTCAAATTTTTAAGATATATAGCTGTGCTCATATCAAAAACTTTCAAATGTTTTTGAAATATCTCTTCGATATAAAAATTAACTAAAAGATTTCCGTAACTTCGACATTATTAACTTTTGGTGGAATGATAATTACACCATTTTTTTCATTAGGATTGTAAGGTTCGCCCACTCCAAATAAGCAAGCACCATTAGCTGAAAGAGCAAAACGTAAATGAAAACTACAAGAATTTTCTATAGAAAATTCTAATCTATTACATCCACCTACATGAGATAATTGTTGATTATGTCTAATAGTTTGTTATGTATTAATAGGAGACAAATTTGCAACAACTAAACTACTTGCTATTAAAGCAATAGAACCAACTAATTTTATTTTATTTAGCATACATATATTTTCTTTCAAAGAAAGGAGTTATATATTTTATTTAAAATTTTTTAATTTATTTATAGCCAACATTACTAATATTATTAAATATTTAATATAATATATAGACATTTGTAAAAAGGAATTAATTATTATGGCTGATAAGAAAAATGTAAGACTTGAATGTAGTGAATGTCATCACATTAACTATTTAACAAGAAGAAATCCAAAAACAACTACAGAAAAATTACAACAAAAGAAATATTGTAAATTTTGTCGTAAAACAACTATTCACAAAGAAACAAAAGCTAAGTAAAATGTGTGAAGAATCTTACAAGATTAAACATGAATGTATTTCTAACACATTAAAAATATTAGATTTTGATGCTTTTTTATTTGTAAGTGAAGTCAATCGATTTTGAATTTCTGGAGTAAAAACATCAGAAGGATTGTGTTTAGTAACTAAAAAGTCTACATATTTAATTGTAGACTCGCGTTATTACAACTATTGTAAGAATATCAAATTTCCTAAAGAAATTAATCTAGTTAAACCATCTTCAACAACTAATCTTAATGTGTTAAACAAACTAATTAAACAACTTAAGATTAAATCTTTAATTCTTGAAAATGATTATTTAACATTAAAACAGTCTAAGTCAATTGCTAATGCTTTAAAATGTTGTAAATTTATCAGCATTGATACTGATTTTTTAAGAATTGTTAAGACTCCTGAAGAAATTAAATTAATGCAAAAATCAGCAGATATCATTGTTGAGATCATTAATAAAACACGTAAATGACTTAAACCTGGTGTCAGTGAACTAGACACAGCTAAATATATTAAAAAACTAATTTTAGATTCACAGGCAACAAGTGAATCTTTTCCTACTATTGTTTGCTTTGGTAAAAACACCGCTAACCCGCATCATATACCATCAAATACTAAATTAAAGAATAATCAAATGGTTTTAATTGATGCTGGTTGTGTATATAAGGGTTATTGTTCTGATATTACGAGAACATTTTTTATAGGTAATAAAAAACCAAGCAAACATTTACAAGATATGTATAACTTGGTATGCAATGCTAACAAATTAGGTTTAGAATCTGTACATGCTCTAATGACTGGAAAAGAACTTGATAATATTTGTAGGAGATACATTGCTAAAAATAAAAAATGAGGAAAATTATTTCTTCATTCTTTAGGTCATGGAGTTGGAATCCAAATCCATGAGTTACCATATTGTTCACCTATCTATAATGGTCAATTATTTGCAAACTCTGTCATAACTATTGAGCCTGGAGTTTATGATTCAAATTTATGTGGAATTAGAGTAGAAGACACAGTTGTTGTAACCAAAAATGGTTGCATTAACCTAACAAATAAAGCAAGTAAGGACTTCATATAATTATGAAAAAGTATGATGTTATAGTAATTGGTGCAGGACACGCTGGTATTGAAGCTGCATTTGCTGCAGCTAATAAAAAATACCATGTAGCTTTATTTACTTTAATTGAAGATTCCGTGGCACAAGCACCGTGCAATCCATCAATCGGTGGACCGGCCAAAGGAATTGTTACAAGAGAAATTGATGCATTAGGCGGAATGCAAGGAAAAGCTACTGACCATTGTGCTATTCAAATGAAATTATTGAACAGCTCAAAAGGCCCAGGGGTTTGAGCATATCGTGCTCAAATTGATAAAGAAACTTATCACCAATATTTCCTAAAAGAAATTGAGAAAAATAAATACATTGATTTAGTTTGTAGCGAAGTTAATGAATTATTAGTTGAAGACGGTGTTATTAAAGGTATTAAAGCTGCAAATGGTAATTATTTAGCCAAAACTGTAGTGGTTACCACTGGAACTTATATGAACTCTATTACCCATATGGGTAAAGTTAAAGAGAAGATTGGTCCTTTAAATTTCCCTAGATCAAGTAACCTATCAAATAATTTAAATGATTTAGGTTTTAAACTCATTAGGTTAAAAACAGGTACACCTCCAAGAGTTGATCGTGACACTATTGATTTTAATAAAATGGAAATTCAAAATGGAACTAATGCTAAATTACATTTTAGTTTCTATGGTAAACAATACACACCATATGAAAAACAAACTCCATGTTATCTAACACATACTAATGCCAAAACTCATGAAATCATTCTAAAGAACATTAAACAATCCGCAATGTATTCTGGCCAAATCTCTGGAGTTGGTCCAAGATATTGTCCAAGTATTGAAGATAAATTGGTTCGTTTTAAAGATAAACCAAGACATCAAATTTTTATTGAACCAGTATCATTACAATCTAACTTATATTACTTGCAAGGTTTATCAACATCTTTGCCTAAAGAAATCCAAGAACAATTTGTTCATACAATCAATGGGTTAGAGAATTGTAAGATTTTAAAATATGCTTATGCCATTGAATATGATGCAATTGATCCTACTCAGCTTTGACCTACTTTGGAATCAAAATTAATAAAAGGATTGTATTTTGCTGGACAAGTTAATGGAACAAGCGGTTATGAAGAAGCCGCTGGACAAGGAATAATTGCTGGAATTAATGCAACACTCAATATTGAAAATCGTAAACAATTAGTTCTTTCACGTAATCAAGCCTACATTGGTGTAATGATTGATGACCTTGTTACTAAAGGAGCAAAAGATCCTTATCGTTTATTAACTTCGAGAGCTGAACATCGTTTATATTTAAGAAACGACAATGCAGATGATCGCTTAATGGAAATTGGCTACGATGTTGGTTTAGTTAAAAAACAACGTTATCAAAAATATTTAAAAATTAAAAATAAGATTGCTGAAGTTATAAAATATTTAAAAACTACAACACTTAAAAAGTTTAAAAATCTTTCAACTAAATATCGCAGTCATAATTTGTATGAGCTATTAAAACAACCTCAAATCAAAATTAATGATGTGTTAAAAGACAGTGAATATTCAAAGTTAAATGATGAAATAAAAATGAAAATTGAAATTCTTGTTAAATTTGATGGTTATATTAAACATGAAGATAAAACTTTAAACAAATTTAATAAGCAATTATTAATTAAAATTAGTCAAATCGATGATTATAGTAAAATCACTAATTTACCACTTGAAGCTAGAGAAAAGTTAAACAAAATTAAGCCTTTAACTTTAGAACAAGCTTCAAGAATTCCTGGAATAAGTGTTAATGATTTAATGATTATTAAATACTACATTGAAACAAATAAATAGTATGAATAGACAAGAATTTGAGATTGCAATAAAACAAAATTTTAAAAACATTCCTAATGATTTTTTTGTTAAAGTTGAAACTTACAAAAAATTTTTACAAGCAAAAAATCAAGAATTTAATCTAACTAATTTAGCTAAAGAAGAAATTGTTTACCAAAACTATTTTTTTGATTCTATCATTCCTTATAGAAACATAGATTTTAATAAAGTTAAATCAGTTCTTGATATTGGTTCTGGAAGTGGAATTCCTGGAATTCTTTTAAAATTGATGTTTAGAGATATTGATTTAACATTAATAGAAGCCACAGAAAAAAAAGCTAAATTTATTCAAAATTTAGCAACTGAACTAAATTTAAAAAAAGTAAAAGTTATTCATAAAAGAGCTGAAGATATCAGTCAAGAACAATATGAGTCTTTTGATCTAGTAACTTCAAGAGCTGTTGCTGAATTAAAAACTATCCTAGAAATTAGTGCTCCATATGCTAAAACTTCCGGACTAATTGTTGAGCCAAAATCAAGAAAGTTCAAACACGAATTAGAAGAATCACAATGAATTATTAACGAACTAGATTTATTGCTTGTAAATGAAGAAGAGTTCGAATTAAACGGTGCTTTCCATCACATTTTTATTTTTAGAAAAAATAAAAATACAAATCGCAAGTATCCTAGAAGTTGAAAACAAATTGTTAGTGGAAAAATCAAATAATGAACAAAATTATCATTTTAAATCATAATCAAAATTCTTCAAAATCTGCAAGCTTTTTTGCCTTAAATTTAGCTTCTAATATTGTTAATAATTCGAAAAAAGTTCTTGTTTTTTCGACAATTTTATCACCTCAATACTTCAGTGAATTGAAACCTGAAATGATAATATCGAAATCTACTAAGCAAATCCCCCCATTCAAAATATATCGCTATAAACACAAACTCAACATTTTGCTTTTTGGAGCTGATACAGATCAAAACATTAAGATTAAAAGCATCAATGAAGTTTTACGTTTATTGAAACGACAATTAGAGTTGATTCAAACAAATTATGATTATCTGATTATTGATTTAAAAAATCAATGAACTATTTTAGATAATTACTTCATCGACGATACCAACGTTTCATTTATTAATTACTTAGAGTATGAAGAAAATGTTAAATTTTCATTGGTTGAAAATTTTAACTATTTTAAAACAAAATATAACATTAACATTTTTAATTATCCTTTTGCAATATCAAATTACAATGGAATTGATAAAAATTGTCTAAATCTTTACAACTCATTGCGAACACAATGAAACGTTAATGAATTGTACTGCTTTAATGAGCCTTTTAGTTCATATGTGAACTATGTTAGACAAAAACCTTGATCTAAAAATTCGATTGCATTAGAATCACTGATTAAAAAACTTATTTAAGTTAATAATCTAACAATGTTTATACTATTTTGATATTTATATATAATATCTATACATTTATGCAAACAGCATGGGTGTATTTCTTTGTTTAATTTACAAGAAAAATTAAACTATTAAACCATGAAGGAGACACTATGTCAAATTATGAAATATTGTTAGTCGTTAGAGGCGACTTAGGAAAAAAAGAAGCTAAGGACACATTAAAAGATTTAGTTAAAATCGTTAATAAGAATAAAGATTTTAAAGAAACTGAACTAGGTCTTAAAGATTTAGCATACAAGATTGAAGGTTTTGATAAAGGTTGATACATGCAACTAAATTTCTCAACTAAGATTCCATCTGAAATTGCTGAATTTAACAGATTAGCTAAATTGAATAAAGATGTCATTAGATTTTTAGTCATCAATCTTGATAAAGATTATGGTGCACGTGCTTTAGCAAATCCAAAGAAAGTTAAAAAAGCACAACGTCAAGCTAACATTTACAAGAAAAAAATGGAACGTAAAGCTGCTGTTAAAGAATTAACTGATGAAGTTAAAGGTACAGTAGAGAATCAAGCAGCAGAGGTTAAAAATAATGAATAAAGTTTTACTAGTTGGCAGAATTGCAACTGATCCCACAAATCGTGCAACTTCTAGCAATGTGCAAGTATCTAACTTTTCTGTTGCTTGCAACGGTAGTTTTTCAAAAGCTAATCAGCAAAATAATACTGTATTTGTTCCATGTGTTGCTTGAAACAACCAAGCAAACTTTGTACAAACATACTTAAAAAAAGGAAGTTTAGTAAGTATTGAAGGACGAATTTCTAGAAGAAGTTATGTTTCTAAACAAACGAACCAAACAGTATATGTAATGGAAGTTGTTGTTGAAAACATCAATTCATTATCTAATAAAAGCAATGATGAAACTGCAACAGCAGATAATACACAAGCCCCAAGCGTATCTGAACTTTTTCCTGAATCTTCAATTAACAACTTAGAGCCATCTGAACAAAAGGTTCAACAACCTAAGTATGATGAAAATGATGATCTTGAATGATTCGACGAACTAGAAAAAGTTAACAAATAATTTTATTGAAAGGACATTTATGCCAGTTAAAAATACAAAAACAGGTGATTTAAAACGCTCATTTAACAGAAAACCGCACAAAACTTTTAAGAAGTCTTGTTTATTATGTAGCAAAGGTATCAACCACGTTGACTACAAAGATATTGAATTATTGAACAACTATGTAGCTAGCAATGGTCGTATTCTTCCACGAAGAATTACAGGTTTATGTGCTAAGCACCAAAAGATGATTACTAACGCTATAAAACGTGCACGTGTTGTTGCTTTAATGCCATTCGTTAAGGAATAGCAAATGAAAGTAATTCTACTTCAAGATGTAAAAAATCTTGGTAAAAAGAACCAAGTTGTGGAAGTGAGTGAAGGCTACTTTCGTAACTTTTTGTTCAAAAATAAACTAGCTGTTTTAAACAGTAAAATTGCAAATCAACACTTGGAAAAAGATTTAGCTGAATTACAAAAAATTGAAGATACAAATGTTGCCAATGCAATTAAACTAAAAGCTCAACTTGAAGCAGTTACATTGAACTTCAAATTAAAATCAAATAATGGTAAAGCTTTTGGTTCTGTATCTCAAAAGCAAATCATTGATTTATTAAAAGAACAAAATATTATCATCACAAAATACATGTTTAGTGATGATTTTCAACCTCTAAAAGTAGGCAATGTTCACATTGAACTAAATGTTTACAAAACAATCAAAGCAAAATTACACATTATTATTACTGATTAATTTTATAAACAAAAGGTTAAATATCATATGATTCAGAAAGCAAAAAACACTAAACAGCCAACAGCTGCAAATATAGTAAAGTTCGAAAAA
>Ga0247610_10006684_pt1 | contig 11955 bp, 6 predicted proteins | sample 174DNAGHGhighgp2_FD_193483 | JGI IMG/M metagenome (GOLD analysis project Ga0247610, IMG submission 193483) | Sheep rumen microbial communities from Palmerston North, Manawatu-Wanganui, New Zealand - 1742 DNA GHGhigh gp2 | ecosystem: Host-associated > Mammals > Digestive system > Stomach > Rumen ...
GCTTGCCAGTACCGTTCCAACCAGTATTTACGAGGTAAGCCTTGGCACCGCTCTTCTCCATGCGCTTCACGAGCTCCTCAGCATACTTGGTGGGGTGCAGCTCGAGGAATGCCTGACCGAAGCAAGCAGAGAAGGTGGGAGTGGGCTCTGTGATGCCACGCTCTGTACCAGCCAGCTTAGCGGTGAAGCCAGAGAGGAAGTAATACTTGGTCTGCTCGGGAGTCAGGATGCTGACGGGAGGCAGTACACCGAAGGCATCGGCAGAGAGGAAGATGACGTTCTGAGCCTCGGGACCGGCGCTCTTGCCGTTCACCTTCTTGGCAATCTTCTCGATATGCTCGATAGGATAGCTGACGCGGGTGTTCTCCGTCACACTCTTGTCGGCGAAGTCAATCTTGCCGTTAGCGTCAACGGTAACGTTCTCCAACAGGGCATTGCGACGGATAGCATTGTAGATGTCGGGCTCGCTCTCCTTGTCGAGGTTGATAACCTTGGCATAGCATCCGCCTTCGAGGTTGAACACGCCCTCGTCGTCCCATCCGTGCTCGTCGTCACCGATGAGCAGACGCTTCGGGTCAGTAGAAAGAGTGGTCTTACCAGTACCGGAGAGACCGAAGAAGATAGCGGTGTTCTTACCCTCCATGTCGGTGTTGGCCGAGCAGTGCATCGAAGCGATGCCCTGCAGGGGCAGGTAGTAGTTCTGCATAGAGAACATACCCTTCTTCATTTCACCACCGTACCAAGTGTTGATGATGCACTGCTCGCGGGTTGTGGTGTTGAAAGCCACGCAGGTCTCTGAGTTCAGACCCAGCTCCTTGTAGTTCTCAACCTTTGCCTTAGAAGCGTTGTAGATGACGAAGTTCGGCTCGAAGTTCTCCAGTTCCTCAGCAGTAGGCTGGATAAACATGTTCTTCACGAAGTGAGCCTGCCATGCTACCTCAACAATGAAGCGGACGGCGAGACGGGTAGCCTCGTTGGCACCGCAGAAAGCATCGACCACGTAGAGGTTCTTGTTGCAGAGCTCCTTGATGGCGATTTCCTTAACCTGCTTCCAAACCTCCTCGCTCATGGGGTGGTTGTCATTCTTATATTCCTCAGAAGTCCACCATACCTTGTCGTGGCTCTGAGCATCGTCAACAATATACTTGTCCTTAGGAGAACGGCCGGTGTAGATACCAGTCATTACGTTTACAGCGTTCAGCTCAGTATTCTGGCCCTTGTCATAGCCAGTCAGCTCAGCCTTGGTCTCCTCGTTGAAGAGGAATTCATACGACGGATTGTGGGCAATCACCGTTGAACCAGTGATGCCATACTGTGTCAAATCTAACTTTGCCATAATTGTTTTTATTTTAAAAATTGAATCGTTTAAGTCTTGAAAATAGTGCTTTTTGAAATTTCGCCTGCAAAGGTACAAAATAATTCATAATTCATAATTCGCTATTCACATTTATTTTCCTGTGTGTAAGTCTTTTTAGGTTAAAGAAATAAAAAAAACATCGTCCCGGTTCCTTTTTGTCACATTGACTTAACAATTTCTTTGCTTTAATCCAAATTATATTTGGTTTTCTTCTCACTTACCTCTGACTTCGTCGAAGGTACTCACATTCGAGAAAATCCAAATTATATTTGGTTTTCTTCTCACTTACCTCTGACTTCGTCGAAGGTACTCACATTCGAGAAAATCCAAATTATATTTGGTTTTCTTCTCACTTAATCGTACCTTTGCATGCAGAAAACCAAAAGACTATGGAAATTATTAACTTTGCAGAACAGAACAGCATCATCAACCACTATATGGCTGAGCTGCGCGACAAGAACTATCAGAAAAACCGTCTCACTTTCCGTCATAACGTAGAACGCATTGGCGAAATGATGGCTTACGAACTGTCGAAGACCTTGGAGTATAAGCCCAAGACCGTGAAGACCCCATTAGGCACGCTGGACATTCCCCTGACGAAACAGAAGGACATGGTCATTGCCACGGTGCTACGCGCCGGACTGCCCTTCCATCAGGGTTTCCTCAACGTGTTCGACGGTGCCGACAACGCCTTTGTGTCGGCTTTCCGCATGTATCTGAACCGTGAGCATACGGAGGTGGGTGTACATGCTGATTACATTGCCACGCCGAGCGTGAAGGGCAAGACGTTGCTCATTGTTGACCCCATGCTGGCTACGGGTGGCAGTCTGGCTGCCGCCATTGAGGCATTGCTTCAGGCCGGCAAGCCCAAGAAGATTCACGTATGTTGCGTCATTGCAGCTCCCGAGGGTATCGAGGTGGTGAAGGAAGCTCTGCCAGACAATGCTACCATCTGGTGTGCTGCGATTGACGAGGGCATGAACGAGCATAAGTATATCGTTCCGGGCTTCGGCGACTGTGGTGACCTCTGCTATGGCGAAAAACTGCAAAGTTTCCGCAAGATTGCCGACATGTAAGACTGAGACAAGGTGAAATAAAAACAATTTGCCACCGCCATCGGAATGTCCGTTGTGCGGCAGCAAATTGTTTGTGGTACGCTTGTTTATTTTACTCTACGGTCCATGTGTCGTTGGTTTCCAGCAACTCTTCGAAGTTGTGGTACTTCTTCTGGGCGGAAACCTCAGCCAACTGGGCGTGAACAGCCTCGTCGTAGGTTGGAGCATCCACGTCGCGGATGACACCGAGGGCTACGGGGAAGCCGTCGCCATTACCCATCAGGGCGAGCTTGAGCTGGAGGGTATTGTCCTCGCAGTGTGCGTCGTGAACCAATACATCGTCGATGGTATAGCCGTCCTTGCCTATCTCCACGACTTTCAGGCCGAAGCCCTGCTGCACGAGTCCATACTCGTTGTTCTCACCGAAGACGAGTTTTTCGCCATGGCGCACGTAGATGGCATTCTTCTTGCGGCCTTCCTTGTTATAGACCGCCTCGTGCGTACCGTCGTTGAAGATGACGCAGTTTTGCAGAATCTCACAAACGGCGGCACCCTTATGCCGGTAGGCAGCCTGCAGAATTTCCACGGTGCCTGCGGCATCAGTAGCTACGGCACGTGCAAAGAAGTGACCACGGGCACCGAAGCAAAGCTCAGCGGGACGGAAGGGGTCTTCTACCGTACCATAAGGACTTGACTTCGACACGAAGCCACGGGGCGACGTGGGGCTGTACTGTCCCTTGGTGAGTCCGTAGATGCGGTTGTTCAGCAGAATCATATTCAGGTTGATGTTACGGCGGTTGGCATGGATGAAGTGATTACCACCAATGGCCAGTCCGTCACCGTCACCACTGACCTGCCAAACGGTTAGGTCAGGGTTCGCCACCTTGCAGCCAGTGGCAATAGCGGCTGCCCGGCCATGAATGGTGTTCATGCCGTAGGTAGCCATATAGTGTGGCAGACGGCTGGAGCAGCCGATACCACTGATGACAGCAATATTTTCCGGTGCCACACCAATCTCTGCCATAGCCTTATGCAGTGAGGCCAGGAAAAAGTGGTCGCCACAGCCGGGACACCAACGGGGCTGACCTTTCTTGAAATCTTGTGCTGTATAACTCATAATTACTTTTCCTTCTTTTTTAGCAACGGGTTACTTCTTGTTTAATATCTCTTCGAATGCTGCTGTGAGCTCACTTACCACAAAAGGCTGTCCCTTAACCTCATTATACTGGAAGGGAACGAAGTTGTCAACCTTCATGCGCAGGTAGGCAGCAAGCTGACCCATGTTCTGTTCAGCCACAACGACTTTCTTGTATTTTTTCAGCACGTCGGCAGTATTCTCGGGCAGTGGATTGAGGTACTTGAACTGTGCCTGAGCCACCTTGTTCCCCTGAGCACGCAGCTCGTCCATGGCAGCATGCAAGTGACCATAGGTAGAGCCGAAGCCAACGATGAGCAGGTCAGCATCCTCTTTGTCACCCTCCACTTCAAGATCGGGCACCTGAATATTGGCAATTTTCTGCTGGCGCAGTCGCGTCATCAGGTCGTGGTTTTCAGGGTTCGTAGAGATGGCGCCCGTTTCCGAGTCCTTCTCCAGTCCACCGAGAATGTGGGTAAATCCCTCTCGTCCCGGTACGGCCCAGTAGCGTGTACCGTTCTCGGCACGCATATAAGGAGTCCACTTTCCCTTCAGTTCTTCAGGAACATAAGGTGGGTTAATGGCATCGAGCTGAGCCATCTTGGGCAATTTGAAGGCTCCGGAACCGTTGGCAATAAACGCATCGGTAAGCAATACCACAGGTGTCATGTGCTCCAAGGCTATCTTACAAGCCTGGTAAGCAGCGTCGAAGCAGTCGGCAGGACTGGTGGCAGCCAGCACGGGCATGGGGCTTTCGCCGTTGCGCCCGAAGAGCACCTGCAGGAGGTCTGTCTGTTCTGACTTGGTGGGCAGTCCGGTAGCCGGTCCGCCGCGCTGCACGTCGAGCACGACAAGCGGCAGTTCCATGATGACGGCAAGGTTCATGGCTTCACTCTTCAGGCAAATGCCTGGTCCGCTGGTAGAGGTAACGCCCAGTGCACCGGCAAACGAGGCGCCCAGTGCAGATGCTGCACCACTGATTTCATCCTCGCACTGCACGGTGACGACACCGCACGACTTATGTTTCGACAGCTCGTGCAGCACGTCGGTAGCTGGTGTGATGGGGTAAGAACCCAGGTAGAGGCGCAGACCTGCCTTTTCCGCAGCAGCAATAAAGCCGTAGGCTGTAGCCTTGTTACCGGTAATGTCCATATAGCGGCCGGGCTCTTTGTGCTTCGACTCAATGCGACGCACGAAGGCAGCACTCGAATGGGTGTTGTGACCATAGTCATATCCGGCCTGTACCACCTTGATATTGTTCTCTGCAACAGCAGGTTTCTTGGCAAACTTTTCGCGCAGGAAGTTGTTGACAAGGCTCAGATCACGGTCGAACAGCCAGCACACCAGTCCCAAGGCGAACATGTTACGTGACTTGAGTATGGCCTTATTGTCCATTCCGGTGTCAGCCAGACAGTCTTTCACCATCTGTGTCAGCGGGCACTGTATGACGCGGTCGGGGTCAATACCCATTTCACCCAGATAGTCCTGAGTCTTAAACTGAGCCTTTTCCAGGTCTTTCGGTCCGAAAGAGTCAGTGTCAATAATGATGGTAGCCTGCGGCTTGGAGTACTTCAGCTGCGTTTTCAGAGCGGCAGCATTCATGGCCACCAGCACATCGCACAGGTCACCCGGTGTATAAACCTTTCCGGCACCGATGTGTACCTGGAAACCAGACACACCCGTGAGTGAACCTTGCGGGGCCCGTATATCAGCCGGATAGTCCGGGAACGTTGAGATGCCGTTTCCGACGGTTGCTGATATCGTAGAAAAAATGTTACCGGCCAACTGCATGCCGTCGCCGGAGTCACCAGAGAAGCGGACCACCACCTGGTCCAGCTCTTTTACTTCTAATTGTTCAGCCATAATGTATTATAAAATAGGTATCTGTTTTCAAATTCGGCTGCAAAGTTCGCATATTTTTATGAATCAGCCAAACATATTAGCATAAAAATTCACTTTATGCTAACAAAATGCAAGATATATGCAAGAAAAACCGACAGGTTGCCCCTGAAAAAGGTTCAATATTTGAACGATGACCCACCCAGGAACTCCCGCAGCAGCGATGTGGGCGGAATCTGGTCGTGCGGTATGGGCTTGATGTAACGCAGGAATTTCCGCAGGCGATAGGCCTCGGCATACTCCTCGCAACTCTCGGGCACCTGCTCCAAGACGGGCTCTGCCTGCGTCTTGATGACTGCCAGTTCAAAAAGCATGGCGGTGTTGAACATGACGTCAGCCTGCTCCTGGAACGGGAATATCCAGCGGTTCTCTCCCCGTCGCACGCTGGGCCATCTCCTGATGGTTTCCTGAGCAGAGACACCCCGGTATTTATAATCACGGATAATGCGGCGCAAGAGTCGGTTATCAGTAGTAGGTATGTAGTTATGGTTGTCCAGCAGGATGGTGGTCAGCGCCGACGCATAAAGGCGGAACTTCTGTTCTTCCGGAATGAGTGCCGTCAGTTCAGGGTTCAGCGCATGTATGCCTTCCACCACCAGCAGGTCGCCCTCGTGCAATTGCAGTTTCTCGCCACTCCACTCGCTACGTCCCTGCTGAAAGTTATAGCGTGGCAGTTCCACGGCTTCTCCACGGAAGAGTGCCTGCAGATGCTCATTCAACAAGGGAATGTTCAGCGCATGCAGGTGTTCGAAGTCATAGTCGCCAGTCTCGTCGCGCGGAGTCTGCTCACGGTCCAGGAAGTAATCGTCGAGTGAGATGCCGACAGGTCGCCGTCCGTTGACGGCCAGCTGCACGGAGAGCCTTTTGCAGGTTGTTGTTTTTCCGCTGCTGGATGGTCCTGCTATCAGCACCATTCTGATGCTTGACCGCCGGCATATTTCGTCGGCTATCTGCGCTATTTTCTTCTCTTGCAGGGCCTCGCTGATTTGAATGAGCTGTGCAGACTTTCCTCCCTCGATGGCCTCGTTCAGGTCACCCACGGTACGCAGGCCAAGGATGTCCTGCCAGTGGTGATGCTCCTTGAAGATGGCGAACATCTTGTCCTGGTGCGTCATTTCGCCCAGCTCGTCCGGATGTTGTGGGTCGGGCAGCCTCAGCAGCAGTCCGTCAAAATACTTTTCCAGTCCGAAGAGGTAGAGCTGTGAGGTGTTGGTGAGCAGCGAGCCGTAGTAGTAATCTACATACCCGTCTATGTCATAATAAGTTGTGTAGAGGCGTCCTGAGTTTCTCAGCAACTTTACCTTCGACCTGTTATGCAGTTCGTCGAACATCCGTATGGCATCTTCTGTCGTTGACTCATGTCGATGAATGGGGAGGGCAGCATCAATGATTTCCTGCATTTTCCGGCGTATGCGCCCTACATCCTCTAACGTGACAGGTCGCCCTATGTTCAGGTTGACGAAGTAGCCATTGCTGACAGGAATGTCAATAGCCACCTTGCAAGGGGTGTAGAGGTCGTGCACCGCCTTGCACAGCACGAAGAAGAGGCTTCTCGTGTAGGCCCGCTGGCCACTGGCCGAGGTAATATCGAGAAACTCCACATCCTTTGGTTTATAGACCCTGAAGTGCATTCCTTCCACCTTATTGTTGACTTTGGCATTGAGCGGACCATGCTTAATTTGCAGGTCAAAACCAGAAAATATTTCAGAAAGTGTACTTCCAATGCTGAAGTTTAAAGTTTTTTTATTATTTTTGCAGCGGATTGGAATCTGCTGTGGTTTTTGTTGTTCCATAGACATTTATGTTTTAGACTGGGACAAAGATACAAAATATTTCTGAAGCCACGGTGGTGAACAGCGTTAAAAATGAATAATCAGAACAATTTGAATAACAAATTATAATATTCTCAGTAATATGTCTATCTGGATTTTTTTTAAGCTGCTTGGCTCATTGGCACTGCTGATGTTCGGTATGAAGTCCATGAGTGAAGCTTTGCAGAAGATGGCAGGCCCTCAGCTGCGCCACGTGCTGGGTGCCATGACAACCAACCGCTTTACGGGCATGTTGACAGGTATGCTGGTTACGGCATCAGTTCAGTCATCCACGGCCACCACGGTGATGACCGTGTCGTTTGTTAATGCCGGACTGCTGACGTTGGCCCAGGCCATATCAGTCATCATGGGTGCGAACATCGGCACGACGCTCACCGCTTGGATTATGTCGGCAGGTATGTCGTTCGACATTACCAGTGCTGTCTATCCCGCCTTCTTCATGGGTATCATTCTTATTTATCTGAAAAAATACCGTTACATCGGCGACTTTCTCTTCGGTTTGTCTTTCTTGCTGTTAGGCTTAGGCACACTCCGCATGACGGGTGCCGAGATGAATCTGGGCGAGAACCAGTCGTTGCTCGACTTCTTTACGTCGTTTGACCCTGACTCGTTCCTGACCACGCTGGTCTTCCTCCTGCTGGGTGGCTTACTGACATTCTGCGTGCAGTCGTCAGCCGCCGTCATGGCCATCACCATGATTTTGTGCTCCAGCGGCGCACTGCCTATTTACCAGGGCATTGCACTCGTCATGGGTGAGAACATCGGCACTACTGTCACCTCTAACTTGGCGGCCATGTCGGCCAACACGCAGGCTCGGCGTGCCGCTCTTGCCCACATGTTCTTCAACGTGTTCGGCGTCCTGTGGATTCTGCTGGTATTCCGTCCGTTCGTTGACATGGTGTGCAACATGGTGGGCTACGACACCACCATGACGAAAAGCGGTTCCAACGCGTCGGCATTCCTGGCCAATGCTGCCAAGCTGAACTTTGTACTGGCAGCCTTCCATACGTGCTTCAACGTGGCCAACACCGCGATTCTCATCTGGTTCATTCCGCAGATTGAGCGCTTCGTGTGCTGGGTTATCAAGCCGAAGAAGGTCGATGAAGAGGAGGACTTCCGCCTGCACTTCATTACTGCCGGCTTCATGAAGACCCCCGAGCTCTCGGTGCTGGAAGCTCAGAAAGAGATACAGGACTTTGCCAACCGTATGCAGCGCATGTTCGGCATGGTGCGTGAACTGCTGACGCTCTCGAGCAGCAACTCCAAGAAGAAAGACAGTCAGACGGGCGACTTCAACAAGCTGTTTACCCGCATCGAAAAGTATGAGGGTATTTCCGACAACATGGAACTGGAGATAGCCAAATATCTCGACTCGGTCAGCGATGCCCACCTTTCTGACGATACGAAGGCCAAGATTCGTGCCATGCTGCGTGAGATTTCAGAGTTAGAGAGTATCGGCGATGCCTGCTACAACATGGCACGTACCATTTCGCGGAAATACAACGGCAAGGAAGACCATTTCATTGAGAAACAGTATGACCACATTCACCAGATGATGGAGCTTACTGACCAGTCACTCTCACAGATGAACCGACTGCTGAGCGGCCGCAAGGAGGCATTCGACATTAACCGTGCCTTCAACATTGAGAACGAAATCAACAACTACCGCAACCAGCTGAAGTCGCAGAACATCAACGACATCAACAACCACGAATACACCTACGCCGTGGGCACCATCTACATGGACATTATCAATGAGTGCGAGAAACTGGGCGACTACGTGGTCAATGTTGTTGAGGCCCGCATGGGTACACGCCAGAAAGATATGTAGGCACATACTCTCTCGTGCCGCACTGATATAACAAAGGACCCACCTGAAGAAGTGGGCCCTTTGTTATATACATATATATATATGGTTTTGCGTCAAGCTACACTCTTTTCATCCTTCGTTCGCGTGGCCATGATGAAGTAGCAGATCAGGAAGAGGTAGGCAGCCAGCGACAGCCACTCAGAGAGCGGATTCTGCCACCACGACTCGAAGTCGAACCTGAAGTTGGCAAAGCGCAGCATGGCACTCACCACGCCCATCAGTGCACCGCCGGCAATGAAACCGGAGGCTATCAGGTTACCCTTCTCACCACGTTCCTTGTTCACCGCCTCGTCCTTCGAACGGGTAGTGACAAACCAATTGATGAGTCCACCCACTACCAGCGGCGTGTTCAGCTCCAAGGGGATGAACATGCCTAACGCGAACGGCAGGGCGGGCACCTTGCAGAGCGTCAGCACCACGGCCAGCACGGCACCAATGCCGTAGAGCAGCCACGGAGCACCGACACCATTCATCAGCGGGTCAATGACGGCAGCCATCGCATTGGCCTGCGGAGCAGCTAACTTACCCGAGGCAAAGCCATAGGCCTGGTTCAGTACTATCATGACACCCACCACGGTGGCGGCACTCACCAGCGTGCCTAAGAATTTCCACGTCTCCTGCTTCTTCGGCGTCGTGCCCAGCCAGTAGCCTATCTTCAGGTCGGTAATGAACGAGCCGGCCACCGACAGTGCCGTGCACACCACGCCACCCATGATGAGGGCGGCAATCATGCCGTTGACACCCTTCAGCCCCACGGCCACCATGACAACCGAGGCCAGGATGAGCGTCATGAGCGTCATGCCGCTGACGGGGTTCGACCCCACAATGGCTATGGCATTGGCGGCCACGGTGGTAAAGAGGAACGCTATGACCACAGTCAGCAGAATGGCAACCAGGGCGAACACCATGTTGCCCTCCATCACGCCTAACCAGAAAAAGAGGAACGTGCAGATGATGGCCGTCACGGCACCGATGCCGATGAACTTGAACGAGAGGTCCTGGTCGGTTCGGGGAGTGGTCTGAGTATTCTGATTATTCTGAATATTCTGATTACTCTGAGTACTCTGAGACAGTCGCGAGATACTGCCCTTGATGATGTCCCACGACTTGATGATGCCGATGATGCCCGACATGGCAATGGCGCCTATGCCGATGCTCTTGCCGTAGGCCTTGAAAATCTGCTCGGGCGACATGTCGCCGACGGCAGTCGTTATGGTGGGGTCCCACATGTTCAGCACGCTGTCGCCAAACAGCAGCGCCATGCCCGGAACCAGCAGCCACCACACGGCCAACGAACCTATACATATAATTAAGGTATAGCGCAGACCTATGATGTAGCCCAAGCCTAAGACCGCGGCTCCCGTATTGAGCGAGAATACCATCTTTGCCTTCGCTGCCAGCCACTCGCCGCCAGCCACCATGCGCGACGTGAACACCTCGTTCCACAAACCGAAGGTGGAGACCACGAAGTCATACAGGCCACCCACCAGTCCGGCTACGAGCAACGGCTTAGCCTGCCCGCCACCCTTCTCGCCCGACATGAGCACCTGCGTGGTGGCCGTTGCCTCAGGGAAGGGGTACTTGCCGTGCATGTCCTTCACAAAATACTTACGGAAGGGAATGAGGAACAGAATGCCCAGTATGCCGCCGAGGAGCGAGGCGAGGAACATCTTGTAGAACGACACGTCGTCAAACTGATACTTAGCCTGCAGGATGTAGATGGCGGGCAAGGTGAAGATGGCTCCTGCCACGACGGCCCCCGAACAGGCACCTATCGACTGGATAATGACATTCTCGCCCAAGGCCTTCTTACGCTTGGCAGCGGCCGACACGCCCACGGCAATGATGGCTATGGGGATAGCAGCCTCGAACACCTGGCCCACCTTCAGGCCCAGATAGGCTGCTGCGGCTGAGAAGATGACAGCCATGATGATGCCCCACGTCACCGTCCAGACATTCACTTCGGGGAACACCTTGTCAGCAGGCATCACCGGCTGGTATTCCTCGCCTTCCTTCAACTCACGGAACGCGCTCTCGGGCAGTTCCATTTTTTCTCTTTCGTCCATAGTTATTTCTTGTTTATAGTCTTTTCCATTCGCTCCAAACCCTCCATCAGCAGGGCACGCGGGCACGCCAGGTTGATGCGTATGTATCCCTCGCCGGCAGCACCGTAGGTGATTCCGCTCGACACCCACACGCGCCCCTCCCGGTAGAGCCGTTCGGCCAGCACGTCGCTGCCGAGCCCCAGGGCACGTATATCGACCCATGCCAGGTACGTACCCTCCAACGTCATCACCCGCAGTTGCGGCAGCCGCTGGGCAAAAAATTGGCAGAGCGCATCGTAGTTACCCTTCAGGTAGAGGCACAGCTCGTCAATCCACGCCTCGCTCTCGTTGTATGCCGCCATGAGAGCCTCGGGCCCGAAGGGGTTCAGGTCGCACACCTCATGGATGTTGATGGCACGGTCAATGCGTCGGCGCAGTGCCGCGTCGTGGCAGATGATGTTGGCCGTCTGCAGTCCGGCGGTGTTAAACGACTTGCTGGGTGAGTTGCACACCACGCCATTGTCGCGGCAGGCATCGCTCACGGCGGCAAACGGCTGGAAACGGTAGCCGGGCAGCACCACTTCGCCATGTATCTCGTCGCTGACGACGCGCACGCCGTGGCGCAGGCAGATGTCATTCATGCGCTCCAGTTCCTGCTTCGTCCACACGCGTCCGCCCGGGTTGTGGGGGTTGCAGAGCAGGAAGGCGGTGGTCTTCTCGTCGGCACACTTTGCCTCGAAGTCGGCCCAGTTCACCACGTAG
>Ga0247610_10006685_pt1 | contig 11953 bp, 9 predicted proteins | sample 174DNAGHGhighgp2_FD_193483 | JGI IMG/M metagenome (GOLD analysis project Ga0247610, IMG submission 193483) | Sheep rumen microbial communities from Palmerston North, Manawatu-Wanganui, New Zealand - 1742 DNA GHGhigh gp2 | ecosystem: Host-associated > Mammals > Digestive system > Stomach > Rumen ...
AAGCAAGGTGCCTTCGTTCTGTATCGTTGCCTTGGTCATGGGGTAGAAGTAGGTCTTGTTGGCCGAGCCGCCGCCCTTTGCGACCATCACGAACCTGTACTCCGCGCCCTCGCAGGCCTCAATGTCAATCTGCGCAGGCAGGTTGCACTTCGTGTTCACCTCGTCGTACATATTGAGAGGCGCGTTCTGCGAATAGCGGAGGTTGTCCTGCGTGAAGGTGTTGAACACGCCGCGACTCAACGCTTCCTCGTCCTCGAAGCCTGTCCACACCTGCTGTCCCTTCTCGCCATGAATGATGGCGGTGCCGGTGTCCTGGCAGAAAGGCAGGATGCCCTTGCACGCCGTCTCGGCATTGCGCAGGAACTGGAGGGCGACGTACTTGTCGTTCTCGCTTGCCTCGGGGTCTTTCAGGATCTGTGCCACCTGCAGGTTATGCTCGCGGCGCAGCATGAACTCCACATCGTGGAACGCCTGCTGAGCCAGCAAAGTCAATGCCTCGGGAGAAACCTTCACGATTTCTTTCCCTTCAAACTCACTTACGGTCACGCCTTCCTTCGTCAGGAGACGGTACTCGGTCTTGTCCTCGCCCATCTGGAACATTGGGGCATACTTGAATTCAGCCATTGTATTCAGTTTATAGGTTAAAACTATATGATTTCTTACGTTAGGGATAGCCGCCTGGCTACTTCGTTGAGTGCTACAAAGCGATAACGCTGGGCTGCCACAGGGATAGGCGTATAGCAGAAGTGCCGCGCTTCAGCCTTGCGGCGCAAAGTCTCTTCGACGGAAGACTGGATGCCGGCATCTTGGAAAACCTGTTCGGCGGGTTCCAAGAGCAACAGCCGCCCCTTCGAACACGCCTCGAAATAGACGCCTCCGGGTTTGTAGTAACGTTCATGGGGCGAGCCTTCCTTTGGGAAGCCGTCGTTGAGAAGGACAACCAAAGGGTAGCCTTGCTCCCGCAAAGTTCTGGCAATGCGTTGCTCGCCCTTGCTGATGGCAGCCGTATAAGTGACCGCCCCGTTGTGAGCTGCCGCCATGGCCGTCCGTAGCCGTTCTTCAATCTGATCGCCAACGGCGCTGCGCGACATTTCCACCGCCTGTCGGTCCGGCCAGTCGAGGAGAAAATGGTTGCCCATCGAGGTAAACGACAGGCCGTTGACTTCCGTGTGTCTGTGCAGCCGGAAGAGGTCAGGGTTCTTCGTCTTGAGCCAAAGGCGGCGGGGGTTGTCCTTCACGTAGTCAATCATCCGGCGCAACTGTCCGGGCGCATGAAGGATGCGCTCATGGTAATAGGCGGGGTCCTGATGCCAGATGCTGCCCCTGCCCGCAAAAATGCGGGCAAAATGCACCAGCGCCTTCTCCTTCTCCCCGTGTACTTTAGCGGCTTTTTCCCATGCCTCCTCCCCGTGCACTTTAGCGGCGTTCCCGCCTTCGTTGAAAGCCACCTCTCCGTGCACTTTAGCGGCGTTCTCGCCGCTACAAAAATACTCCTCCTTGTAAAGCTTGGTGCATGCGCTCTTGAACCCTCTGACTACCGCCCCGATGCTTTGCGGCAGAGGCTCGAGCACCTGAATCACAAAATGGATATGGTCGGGCATCACCATCTGTGTCAACATCTTCAGGGCATATCCCTTACGTTCATAGAACTGTGCCAGCCCGCTCAGCATCCTGCACACCTGGCGGCCAAAAGGATTAAGTTTGATGAAAGCCTTCTCAGCACTCTCACCCTCCAGCACTCCGAACAGCGGATAGCGTGCCTCCACAGGCAGGGTGAAGTGATAGATGGCACGACCATGGTAGTCCCAACCGTTTTCACGGTGGTGCCGCGTTGTATCGACCGGACGTCGTTTCCCCTGACCCTTGTCCATCGCCTGAGTGCTCATGTCGTGCCTAAATGTGTGTTTGTGCCTGCAAAGATAACCTTTTTTCTTCACAACACCAAACTTTGCACCAAAATATGTGTCCGTTTCAGTCTTGACCTTCTTCGCTTTGTTCTGTCTCAGACGGTGCCTCGTAGTGCTCGAAGAGGAAGTCGTTGTAGGGATACTTCTGCACGTGCAGTTCTCTTACCTTATTATATAGTACTTGCTTGAAGGTGTCGAGGTTGGTGCGCTCCTGCGCGGAGATGAAGAGGCACTGGCCGCCGAGGCGGGACATCCAGGTGCGGATGAGTTCCTGAAGGGAGACGTTGCGGGCGGTTGCGGGCGTCAGGTCGTCGGCATCCTTCTCCTCCCATGTGTAGGCGTCAATCTTGTTGAAGACAATCATCTGCGGCTTCTCGCTGCAGCCAAGGTCGGCAAGCGTCTTATCCACGACCTTTATCTGGTCTTCGAAGTCGGGATGGCTGATATCGACAATGTGGAGGAGTAGGTCGGCCTCGCGCACTTCGTCGAGGGTGCTCTTGAATGAATCGACGAGGTCTGTGGGGAGCTTGCGGATGAAGCCCACGGTGTCGCTGAGCAGGAAGGGCAGGTTATCGACAATGACCTTGCGCACCGTCGTGTCGAGCGTGGCGAAGAGTTTGTTCTCGGCAAAGACCTCACTCTTTGAGAGGAGGTTCATCAGGGTGCTCTTGCCGACGTTTGTGTAGCCGACGAGGGCCACGCGTATCATCTTGCCACGGTTGCCGCGCTGGGTGTTCTTCTGCTTGTCGATTTCCGCGAGGCGCTGCTTGAGGAGACTCATGCGGTTGAGGATGATGCGGCGGTCCATCTCAAGCTGCGTCTCGCCAGGGCCACGCAGTCCCACGGAGCCTTTGCCGCCGCCGCTGCCCGAGCCGCCGCCCTGCCTTTCGAGGTGTGTCCAGAGGCGTTGCAGGCGGGGCAACATGTAGCGGTACTGAGCCAGCTCGACCTGTGTCTTGGCGTTGGCTGTCTGCGCCCGCATCGCAAAGATGTCGAGGATAAGGTTCGTGCGGTCGAGAATCTTCACCTTCAGTTCGTTCTCGATGTTGCGCAGCTGTTTGGCGGAAAGCTCATCGTCGAAGATGACCATGGATATTTCCCGCTCGGCATCCTCCTCGGCCTGTATGTAGGCACGTATCTCCTGAAGTTTTCCTATGCCGAGGTAGGTGACGCTGTTCGGGCCGTTCAGCCTTTGGGTGAAGCGGCGCACAGTCTTTGCACCGGCAGTCTCGGCCAGGAACTCCAGTTCGTCGAGGTATTCCCTGGTCTTGCGCTCGTCTTGATTAGGCGTGATGAGGCCGACAAGCACAGCCGTCTCGGGCGAGTCGTCAACGATATTATGAAACTTCGTGCTCGTCATGCCGTCCTCGAAAGGCAACGACGAGCGCGAAGAGTTGTGATACTTGCTTCGGGATGTACGCATTGTTTACTTAACTTGCACGACGAGGAACTTGCTGACGCTCCAGAACTTCTGCGGGTCGGTGATGTGCAGCTCGTACTGCCCCTGGCTGTCCTTTGTCAGCTGGTACGTTCCGGAAGGATGCGAGGTGAGCAGCTCGGCGTTCTTGCTGTAGAACTTGATGTCCTTGTCGTAGCGGATGTCTATCTTTGTGAAGTAGTCTTTGTTGAAGTCACCGCTTGTGAGCACGTCGCCCTTCGTGAGAATCTTCTGTGCCTTTAGTTCGTTCTTTGTGCCGAAGACGAACCATGCGCTGTTCAGCTCCCTGTCCTGTTGCTGCACTTGATCAGATTTGGCACGGTTCTCTTCCGTCAGTGCGGCCACATTGTTATTGAGGCCTGCGATGGCGTCGCCTTGTGTCTCGATGAGCGCATCCTTTTCCGCGATGCTTGCCTCGAGCTCCTGTATGCGGGCAGCTTGAGTGTCAATCTGGGCTTGCAGGCTTACGATTGTCTGCTGCATCTTCGTGTTCTTGATACTGCTCTTTTCGAGTTTCTGCTGAAGCTGTGCTATCATTTCACGGTTCTGCTGCATGGCTTGCTGGATGAACTGCATGTTCTCGCGGATGGCCTCCTTGTTGTTGGCTCTTTCGGGGCTTCCGTCGGCAACGGTCACACGGCCTTCTGCCTCGTTGATCTTGCGGATGCCTTCCTGCACTTCGATGAAAGTGGTCAGGATGTCATCGAGCTCCATGTCTTTTTCGTTGATGATGCGCTGCAGTGAGTCACGCTCCTGCTGGACATCATCCTGTTGTCCGCCTGTCATGTTGTTGCAAGCGCCCAAACTCAAGGCACAGGCAACCATAAAAAGAATCTTTTTCATATCTTAAAGACTTTTAGCCTCACTCCTGCCCCTCCAAAGGAGAGGAGGATGTTTGGCAAATTATATTTATTCGTTTTGTTCTTTTATTCGTTTTCCCCTCCTTTGGAGGGGTTAGGGGAGGCTCCGCCAAGTACTATCACGAACTCGCCTCGGGGCTCTGTCTCGGTGAAGTGTTGAAGGACTTCACCGAGTGTGCCTCGGACGCTTTCCTCGTGTATCTTGCTTATCTCGCGGCAGACGCTGACCTGCCTGTCTGCGCCGAAGACCTCGATGAACTGCGTCAGGGCTTTCACGATGCGATGAGGCGACTCGTAGAAAATCATGGTGCGCGTCTCCTCGGCGAGTGCCTGGAGGCGCGTCTGCCTGCCTTTCTTCTGCGGAAGGAAACCTTCGAAGCAGAAGCGGTCGCAAGGGAGGCCGCTGCTGACGAGTGCCGGCACGAATGCTGTGGCGCCCGGTAGGGTGATGACCTCCACGCCTGCCCGTATGGCTTCGCGAGCCACGAGGAAGCCCGGGTCGCTGATGCCCGGTGTGCCTGCATCGCTGACCACAGCTATTGTCTGCCCTGCAAGCAGACGCTCCACGATGCCCTCGACAGTCTTGTGCTCGTTGAACTTATGGTAGGAGAGCATTGCGTTCCTGATGTCGAAGTGCCGCAGGAGGTTGCCGCTCGTGCGTGTGTCCTCGGCGAGGATGAGGTCAGCCTCGCGAAGCACCTTGAGCGCCCGCATCGTCATGTCATCAAGATTGCCCACCGGCGTAGGCACCAAGTAAAGCGTCCCCATACATTATTCTATATTATAGCGTGTGCAAAGATACAAAAAAGAATGAAGAATGAAGAATGAAGAATGAAGAATTTTGCTGCCGATTTGTATTTTTTCACTTTTCACTTTTCACTTTTCACTTAAATATCGTATATTTGTGCCTGCAAAAGTATATCAAAGATGAAAGACGTAGGTTCAAGCAATGGTGAGATGATGCGGCGCGGACGTGTGGAAGTCGTGTGCGGCTCCATGTTCTCGGGTAAGACGGAGGAACTCATCCGCCGCCTTCGCCGTGCACAGTTCGCAAAGCAAAAGGTGGAGATATTCAAGCCTTCCATCGATGTGCGCTACAGCGAGGAGGAGGTTGTGAGCCACGAGGGCAACAGCATCCTCTCGACGCCTGTCGATTCATCGGCAAGCATACTGCTCATGGGGCAGGACACGGATGTGGTAGGCATTGACGAGGCGCAGTTCTTCGACGAGCATATCGTGGAGGTGTGCAACGAGTTGGCGTCGAGAGGTATCCGCGTCATCGTCGCCGGTCTCGACCTCGACTTCAAGGGGCAGCCTTTCGGGCCGATGCCAGCGCTGTGCGCCATTGCCGACGAGGTGACGAAGGTGCATGCCATCTGCGTGCGCTGCGGAGCCTTGGCCTACGTCAGCCATCGCATCGTGGCAGGCGACAAGCAGGTGCTCCTCGGCGAGAAGCAAGAGTACGAGCCGCTCTGCAGGGAGTGCTACAACCGTTTGTCAGACACAGTCGGACAATCTGAATAATCTGATTGTTCTGAATAATCTGAATAATTCCGAATACTCCGAAAACTCTGAATACTCTGAAAACCATGTTAGAAAAAGAGATTACTTTCGACCGCGTTGTGCGGTGGCTTATCGCCGCGCTCATTATGACAGCGATTGTGCTGCTCATCAACCGCCTTTCCAGCGTGCTGCTGCCGTTCTTCGTCGCTTGGATCATGGCATACATGATTTATCCCTTCGTGCTTTTCCTGCAATACAAATGCCGGTTGAAGAACAGGATCCTCAGCATCGTAGTGGCCTTGCTCATCCTCCTTGCCGTGCTCACACTGGCCATCTACCTCATCGTGCCGCCCATCATCACGGAGAGTACCCGCATGGCAGGCCTGATTTCCGTCTATTTCAAGGACACCTTTGCATCTTCCGAACTTTTCGGAAACGTCCAGGTCATGCTTCAGAGCTACGCCAGCGACGATTCGCTGCTGAACCTCCTGCAGCACAGCGGCGTGGTGGACCTTGCGCGGAACATCGTGCTGAAGGCTTGGGAGTTCCTCTCCGGAACGCTCAACTTCGCCATCGGCCTGCTGGGGAGCCTGATTGTCTTGCTCTACCTGTTCTTCATCCTGATGGATTACGAGAAGATCTCCAACGGATGGAGCCGTTTCATCCCTGCGCCGCAGCGCCCCTTCGCGGAGATGGTCGCACAGGATGTCAAGAGCGGAATGAACGCCTATTTCCGTGGACAGTCGCTCATCGCCCTCCTTGTCGGCATCCTCTTCAGCATCGGCTTCCTCATCATCGACTTCCCGATGGCCATCGGCCTGGGGCTTTTCATCGGCTTCCTCAACCTGATTCCCTACATGCAGACGTTAGGTTTCATCCCCACCATCATACTGGCTCTGGTGAAGGCAGCCGATACTGGGCAGAACTTCTGGGTCATCCTGCTCTGTGCCTTGGCAGTCTTCGCCGTCGTGCAGACCATACAGGACGTCATCCTCACGCCCCGCATCATGGGGCACGTCATGGGCCTAAACCCGGCCATCATCCTGCTGAGCCTCTCCATCTGGGGCAGCCTGCTCGGCATCATCGGACTCATCATCGCCCTGCCCCTCACCACGTTGCTCATCTCCTACTACAGACGGTTTGTCCTCAAGGAGACCGACGATGAAAAACGCACCGTGCCGCAATGAAAAACGCACCGTGCCGCGATGGTCATCCCACCGTGCCGCGAAGGGCAACGCACCGTGCCGCGTTTTATCTCCCGCCTCGGCGTGGCCACTCAACACCCACCTCGCTTAAGCTCATTACTGACGGATTGACAATAGTGGCTCAGTTTCGTAACCGTTTTTATTGAATTGCTTAATTGAACCAATGTTATGAAAAAGTATTTAGTATTTGCAATGTGCTGTGGCCTGTTGATGGCCTGTGACAACAAGGCTGGCAGCGAAACGACCGATGAGGAACAACCTGTGCAACCCCCCGTTGTGCTAAACGAGACGAACTTCCCCGACGAGAACTTCCGGGCTATAGTATGCTACCTGTTCGATGCGGAGGAGGGCGACACTATTCAAGCTGATCGTTTCTCGGAAGTGGAAGACCTGGACCTTCACGACTATTGGCTTATCGACCTGAAGGGCATAGAGTGTTTCACCGCACTTGAACAGTTGGACTGTAGTGATAATCTGTTGAAGGAAATCGACGTCTCGAAGAATGCCGAGCTGAAATCCTTGGATTGTGGATACAACCGGCTGACGGCTATTCAGCCTTTCTATAGGCACATCAATATAAAGCGCCCGGCAGGCAAACCGAATCTGGGTAAAGAATCCTCCCACATGTGGTCAACCAAGCTATCACATTCCTATTGGCACACACCCGGCAATATGCGTATTCTGTCTATGCGTGACAACATCGAGCTAACACCTCGTGATTGAGCGGCGGAGTTCTAAAATACATGAAAAGTCAGGTCGTCCTGTTTGTGGCAGGGCGGCTTTCAACTTAAGCCAGGGCGGCTTCACCTTTAGAAACCGGAGGCGACGCCCTCGGCATCAGTTACCGGACACCAATAACTCATAAAGGCAAAGTGTTGGTCCAATGACCGATTGGGGTTAAAAACTGCCTGCCAAAGAAAAAAAGCGCAGGAAAACGAATAATTTTTCCTTTTTCCTTTTTCACTTTTCACTTTTTGTTGTACCTTTGCACCCGCTAAACGCATAAATGGCGATTTAGAACATAGGTTGACTCGCTAGCTCAGTCGGTAGAGCATCGCCCTTTTAAGGCGGGGGTCCTGGGTTCGAACCCCAGGCGGGTTACCAAAAAGAGAGGCTTCAGGGCCTCTCCTTTTTTTCCCCGCAGAGGCTCTCACCCTGCAGAAACCTAAGACCAACGAGACAGTAAGCCAACGAATTGCTCGAATTATATTTTAGACAACGGATTTAACGGATTGGACGGATTATACGGATTAGTATTATACCACGAGATAGACTGATATATATTTCTAAACCACGAATTACACGAATTATTTACTCCCGACTGAGGGCGTAGCCAATTCGTGTAATTCGTGCGATTCATGGTTTAAAAGTAATCCGCAGTAATCCGTTGTTTAAAATATGATTCGTGTAATTCGTGGTCGTAATAAAAGGTTAAAAGTTGAAAAATTGAAAAGTTTAAAAATCAATCCGCATTAATCAGTTCAATCCGTTGTTTAATAACTGTACGCTTTTATCCTTGGATGTGAGAAAATGGTTGTATATTATAAAATGTAGGGGAAGGTAATGGGGGTTCGGGAAAATTTTATATCTTTGCGGTGGATTTAAGTTTCTGGCGATGAGAAGGAGCGAGATGATAACAATTATTAACGCGGATTGAAAAGGCGCGGGCACCCGCGTCAATATACGGCTTTTCTTGCAAAGGGCAAGGGAGGCCGCTGTGTTTTTAATGCCCAACGGGACAAATAAAGTTAAACCATACTACAGTCAAGAAAAAAGATGAAAAGGATTTCAAAACACTCAATGGAAAAGAAAGACATTTTTGCGCCTTTGGCCTTGGGGCTGGGCGCAACGCGACGGGCAGCAGTGCTGCTGCTTGTGATGATGCTCACGACTGTTACGGCGTGGGCGCAGAGTGGTTCGTGTGGATATAACGTGACATGGGAGTTGACCCAACACGAATACGACAATTTTTACACCCTTACCATCAGCGGTTCGGGGGCGATGTATGATTATGGCTACGTCATGAACCTCGCGCCGTGGAGCTATGCGGAGCAAATCAATGAGGTCGTCATTGAGAATGGCGTGACGAGCATCGGGGCTTATGCCTTCTCTCATTGCAATGTCTTGGAGTCTGTCACTTTTGCAGAAGGTTCGCAGTTAGAGAGCATCGGCGAGTGTGCCTTCAGTAATACAGCTCTGACATCGGTTGAGATTCCCGCCAGTGTGACGAGCATCGGCAATTATGCCTTCTATACTACACGTCTGACATCGGTTGAGATCCCCGCCAGCGTGACGAGCATCGGCGTGGAGGCCTTCTTGTCCTGCGATAAACTGGAGTCTGTCACTTTTGCAGAAGTTTCGCAGTTGACGAGCATCGGCGATCGTGCCTTCAGTAATACAGCTCTGACATCGATTGAGATCCCTGCCAGCGTGACGAGCATCGGTGAGGATGTCTTCCAGGATTGCTCTTATCTGGCTACTGTCACTGTTTATGCCCCATCATGCAGTTTAGGTGATAATGCCTTTTCAAATTGCAACCATTTGGCAAACATCTATGTGTTCAGCGACTTGGTGGACGGCTATAAGGCTGCTGAAAACTGGAGTGCCTATGCGGGCAAGATTACGGCACTGCCCACCGTCACCACCTCGTATGTAGATGCCAGTGGCACACTGCATGATGGCGTGGAGGCAGTCCCGCTGAACAATGCCATGACGACGCTGGCGGCAGGTACCTATGTGGTGAACAGCGACGTGGCCTACACCAGCGGCATCACGACCACGGGCGACGTGACGCTGATTCTCGGCGACGGCTGCACCATGAGCTTCGGAAAGGAGGGCGCACTGCTGAATGCTACAATCATAGATTGCAATAACCATAATCTCACCATCTACGGTCAGAGCGGAGGTACCGGCTGGCTGAAAGCATACAGCGCTACTGGTTCAGGCATTAATGCTGTTTATGATTACCAGCAGTACAGCGGCAATGTGTTTATCAGACGCAACAGCGCTTACTGCATCGATGCTAACAACAGCGTCGCCCTCTTCGGTGGTACACTCGACGTAGAGAGCGGAGGCAGCGTCAACGGCGACATTTCCGGCGGTTCCATAAGCATTCTTGGCGGAAAATTGTGGGCACGGTTTAAAGGACTCTGGAGTCCACAAGGCATCACCTTGGGCTATACCAATACTACCGACCAAATCTATGTCAAAGTTTACCATGCAGATGGGATGGGACTCAAAATTGCCGACGGCAAGACGCTTGTTGATGACCACGGGGAAATCTGGAGCGGAACGCTCGATAATAATCAAATAGAACACGGCATCAACGGCAGAACACTGAAACCATTAGATTACACTGGCGTGACACTGACGAAGGAATACAATAACGTCTCCGCCACATTCAGCGGCTTATCGGAGACAACGGTGAGCATCCCTGTGGATGTCAATGTAACTAGCGTGACCTATGAACGCACATTTACCGATGGCAGGCCAGCCACGGTGATGCTGCCGTTCAGCAAGTCTGTCAGCGACATCAGCGGCGGTACGTTCTATACCTTCGGCGGTGTGGAGAAAGAGAACAACAAGTGGGAGGCAACGATGAACGAAGTGACGGGCTCGCTGACTGCCAATACGCCGTATCTGTTTGTGCCAACTGGAACGTCGCTCACCTTCACCGGTGGTGCCACACTGAACACCACGGGCGGCGGCAACTGTCTCGCTTCTGATGCTGAAGGATGGGAGTTCCACGGTACATATAGTAAGAAGTTATGGGATGAGGTTGTGACCCATGACTACGGTTTCGCTGCCCTCAGCGGCACGTCTGTTGACGGTCAGGACGTAGAGGCTGGTCAGTTTGTTCGCCTCACTGCGGGTGCCTCAGCCAAGCCCATGCGCTGCTACCTGTCGTATGTCAGCACGGAGGACGCTGCTCCCGTCAAAGCCTATGCACCTGCGACGGCTGGTGCCGACGACGACCTGCCCAAGAGCATCACCGTTCGCCTCATCAACCGCGGCGGCGATGTGGACGCAATCGGTACTGTGAACATGGAGACGGGCGAAATGTCGTTCGACGGCTGGTACACGATAGACGGTGTTCGCCTCGAGAGCAAGCCCACACAGAAGGGACTATATATCAATAATGGGAAAAAGGTAATCTTAAAGTAAGGAGGACATATCAATGAAAGTGAAATATATGAAGCCATCGTTGATGGTGATAAAGATACAGCACAGCAGCATTGTCTGCACGAGCGACCCCACTAAAGATGTTCCCTTGTGGGACGGCGAAGTGGGCGTCAAGGAGGAAAAGACGTCGGACGTCAACCTCTGGGACGAGGAGTGGTAGGAAACCCTTGACCTCTGATTGAAACTACCTGCGGGGTAAACAGATTGTGCGGATCTTCTTCGATGAAGGTCCGCGCAATTCGTTGTGATACGGTTTGAAATTGACAAAACCGAAACAAGGAAACACAGGAGTTAATGAAATGCCTAAACCCCCAATCCGCTGGGCCGCTCCAGGCGGGTTACAAAAAAGCCTGACGGGTTGTCAGGCTTTGCGCTTCAGGATGGGCTTGAACCAACGACCCCATGATTAACAGTCATGTGCTCTAACCAACTGAGCTACTGAAGCAGTTCGCAACTGCGGGAAAAGCCTTGCGCTTCAGGATGGGCTTGAACCAACGACCCCATGATTAACAGTCATGTGCTCTAACCAACTGAGCTACTGAAGCAGTTTTTTTGCTTTTTTCTCGCAATTGCGGGGCAAAGGTATAGGTTTTTTCGGAAATATGCAATATCTTTGCAGAAAAATTTGCACTAAATGGAAAAAATAATAGGAATAGGCAATGCTTTGGTCGATGTTCTGGTGCGGCTGGAGGACGATACTGTCCTTGAAAAGATGCAGTTGCCAAAGGGCGGAATGACCTTGATTGACGAGGCGCAGCAGAGAAGCCTTCGCCGTTGCACGGAGGGCCTTTCTGTCGAGAAGGCGACGGGCGGCAGTGCGGGCAACACGATTCTTGCCTTGGCTCATCTGGGCGAGAA
>Ga0247610_10006687_pt1 | contig 11952 bp, 8 predicted proteins | sample 174DNAGHGhighgp2_FD_193483 | JGI IMG/M metagenome (GOLD analysis project Ga0247610, IMG submission 193483) | Sheep rumen microbial communities from Palmerston North, Manawatu-Wanganui, New Zealand - 1742 DNA GHGhigh gp2 | ecosystem: Host-associated > Mammals > Digestive system > Stomach > Rumen ...
ACGGTGGCGGTATTTTTGCGCATAGCGATATCGCTATGGAATTTGCATCGTGGATATCTCCTGAATTCAAACTGTATATTGTCAAGGATTATCGACGCCTAAAATCGGACGAAAGCAGCCGCCTGTCCCTAAATTGGAACCTGAATAGGGAAATTTCCAAGCTGAACTACAGGATTCATACTGACGCAATTAAGGGAAAACTCATTTTGCCGCAGTTGACCCCGATGCAGAAGAGTTTTGTTTATGCCGATGAAGCTGATCTATTGAATGTGGCTCTTTTTGGAGAAACCGCCAAGGAATGGCGGATCAAAAATCCGAACAAAAAAGGGAATATTAGGGATTATGCCGATATTCCGCATCTTTTGGTTTTGGCAAACCTTGAAAGCTACAATGCCATTTTGATAAAGGAAGGAATGGCGCAATCAGAGCGACTCGTAAAACTGCGTGAAACAGCAGAGAATCAACTAGAAACTATTCTGTCGCTTGATTTACAGAAGCCGGTTTTGGTAGGAAACGAAAAGAATTGAGAAATAGACCATTTTCGTAGGGCCACGAAAATGGTTGACGAAAACAAAGGACGAAATATGTCAAACAGCAACAAGCACATTGAAGATTATTTGAACGAGTTTCTTCAGATAGAAAAGCCCGGTTTTGCTGTGCTTATTAAAGGAGCGTGGGGCTCGGGAAAAACATATTTTGTCAAGAATTATATTGAGCACCAACTAAAGCCTAATAATAAAGAGCTGAAAGCGATTTATATCAGTCTATTTGGAGTGTCTTCTAAAGAAGAAATTGACAGTAGAATATATGAAGCCGTTCATAATCTCATAAATAAGCCTGTTTCTAAAATGACTTTTGGAGTCGCAAAAACAGCTGTTTTAATCGGTAGTAATTTGCTAGGTGGAACGGCTGCACAAGATGCCGTCAGCGGAATTATTAGCGGTTCAAAAAAACTTGGCGATTTCCTAAAGAAATGCAAAGACAATTACGTTTTGTTCTTTGACGATTGTGAACGGGCATCTGTTGATTTAGTGGAGCTTTTCGGATTTATTAACCCATTTGTTGAAGATGATGGTTTACATTGTATTTTGGTTGCTGATGAAGCTGTGTGGATAGATCAGTTCAAACGGCAAAGTGTTGTGCAAAAGAATGTATACGAAATCAAATCTTCAAAAAGGGAAACCAATACGATTCGTAGCCTTAAATATCAAATTGAAGAGGTTTGCGAGCGCGATAAAATTAGGAGTCTGAAGCTCGTCAAAGAAAAAGTTATCGGAAAAGAATTCTCGATTAGGTCAAATCCAGAATGCGTTATAGACCAGTGGCTGGATACATCTAAAGGAATTAGTCAAATAAGCGAGAGAACGAAGAAAATTTTGCGAAAAAACAAATCACTATTGTCTCGTATCATTTCATCTTCTGGTGTATCAAACTACAGGGCCATAAGATATTCTCTTTTAGATTTTGAGTTGTTTATCGGTGGTAGAGGAAATGCGTTTAATATTCCGGATAAATTTTTGCGCAATTCGGAATTTAATGAATTGCTGGTTGCTGATTTCTTTTGTATTCATTATTCATTTTATTTAGGAAACCTAACAAATACTGATATCGGAAAGGAAACCCCTGTAGATGTCCATGTTGCAGCATATATGAATAAGGAGTCTAATATTGATGTTCCTGCAACTGCTTGGGAAAAACATTCGGAACAGTATTCGATAATACCAAGACTATCTGTAAATACAGGTTCTTATGGAAAAAAATGGTTCAATGTATGGAAAGATTGGCTAACTAAAAGCCAGTATGATATTGAATATGTAAAAAAACTCATAAGCGAATCAGAATGGTTTGATAAAAGTAAGAATTCTGATTTACAAAATATATACAGATGGCCTTTTCTATCTGCAAAAGAGGGCAATTCTGCGATAAGTGCTTTTTATAAGGCCTTGAAACAGAAAACACTTTTAAACTCAAATGAAATTTTCTCTCTTTTTTACCATTTGTATTGGTACGCACAGAAAGGCGCTTTGTGCGAATCGGCTGATGAATTGTATGAAAGAATGTCTAAATACGTAAAATCGGTAAAAAACTCTCTTGTATACGAAAAACTCGATGAGTCGTCAGAGATTTTACAATATCATTCATTATATAGAGAGTATGAAAATAAAAACGAAGAATTTCGTCATCTTATGGAAAATGAACTTGCAACGGTAAAGCAGAAAAAGAATCATGATACTTTAGACTTGTTCTATAAAAATCTAGCGAGCAAAAATGTTGAAACACTTTTGAGTGCGTGTGCTATGATGTCGGAACAATATGGGAAAAACGAATTTTTCTCTTTTCAAAAAATAGATGTTGATCGGTTTCTTAAAATATTTGTTTCCCATAATCCAGAGACACAAAACCGAATTCGTAATGCGTTTGAAAGAAGATATAACCACATAAAAATGGATGACGAAGAAAAGAAGTTTTTAGAGAAAATGCGAACTGTCGTAGAACATAAATTTAAGGAAAAACCCAAAGCAGGAAAATATGCAATAACAACAAGCCAATTTGGGCTGTATTACTTAGGCAATCAAATAAAAAAGATTTTGGAAAATTAAGATATAAGGAGAATAATGGAATGATTAACGAATCCGAAGAATGGGTTGACAAACTTGTTGTTGATATGGAAGAAACCCTTGAAGACAAAGGTGTTGCTTTAGCTAATGCTGCTTTCCAATTTGATGAACTCGATTGTAAAAAATTGGGTTTGTCCTTAGATCAGCTTAATAGTGCAATGCGTAAAGCAACATCACTTGGTTTAATAAAGATGTTTACTTGGGGAAAAGAAGAGAAATGTAAATTAACCGAGGAAGGTCGTGCGCGCGCAAGGTCTTGCTTGCTTCGAAAAAACGATGGCGAACCGGGACACTCCATAGTCATCAACGGAAATAATGCGAATATTCAAGTTGGAAACAATAATGTTCAAAATGTTTCCAATGCATTTAATTACTTGCTTGAACAGATAGATAAGTCAAGTGCAACCGTACAAGAAAAGAATGATGCAAAAAAACTTATGAAAAAGTTTATTGAACATCCTCTTGTCAATACTATTTTAGGGACTGTAGGCGGAGCTTTGACTAGTCTGCTGTGAGGCGATATGGAAGAAAAAAGGACAATTCCATTAAGGTGTATTTTTTGCAAATCGACTAGCTTCGATGTGCCCTATGAAGGATATGAACCGAAACCAGGCGAGCAAATCAAATGTGCGAATTGCGGTCGAAGCAACGATTATAGTTCTTTGCTGTCTTTGGCTCGTAAAGAAGGCGAGAAGATCGCAAAAGAAATTATTGATAGCAAAATTAAAGAGTTTCAAAAGAATATAAGGAAAATGTTCAAATGATGCTGCCTAATGGATGGAAAAAAGTGAAGTTGGGGCAAATTATGTTCTTTAAAAATGGACTTAATTTTTCACAAGTATCTAATGGAAAAGAACTGAATTTCTTAGGCGTTTCCAATTTTAAATCACGAAAGTTTATTTCATCGGAAGCGCAGTTGGATAAAATCTATTTAGCAGATTTTCCAAATGATGACTATCTTTTGAAAAAAGACGATTTAGTTTTCGTACGTTCAAATGGAAGTAAGGATTTAGTTGGAAGATGTGTGAAAATGAATGAATCGTTTTCAAAAACAACATTCAGTGGTTTTTGTATAAGGGGGCGTTTATCTTCATCAGAAACAACTGCTGATTATATCCTTCATTTTATAGAATGCGGTTTTTTAAAGGACAAATTGAGGCGAGAAAGTAGAGGCACAAATATTTCTAATTTGAATCAAGACATTCTTGATGATTTTGATATAATGTTGCCGCCGATTGAAGAACAGAAGAAGATTGCGGCGACGCTTTTGGTATGGGACTCCGCCATCGAAAAAATGGAAAAACTTATCGAAGCGAAGGAATCATTGCTTACAGAATATGGCAAGGAACTTTTTGGACGGACTGAAGAAAAAGAAAATGAGAACTGGTCAACCATAGCCTTGTCTAATGTGTTAAATGAACATGGAGATAAAAGTACTGGCAAAGAAGAAGTATTTTCTGTTTCCGTTCACAAGGGCTTAGTAAATCAGATTGAACATTTGGGAAGGTCCTTTGCTGCTAAGGATACTTCTAATTATAATTGTGTCCACTATGGCGATATTGTTTACACCAAAAGTCCGACAGGCGATTTTCCGTTGGGAATAGTAAAGCAGAGCCTAGTTAAAGAAGATGTGGTCGTGTCTCCGCTTTATGGTGTATTCACTCCAAAAACTTTTGAATTAGGTGCAATATTGGACTTCTATTTTTCTAGTCCTATAAATGCGAATAACTACTTGCATCCGGTCGCTCAAAAGGGCGCTAAAAATACTATTAACATAACAAATAAAAAGTTCTTGTCAGCAAAGTTACGATTGCCAATAGATATAAAAGAGCAAAAGAAAATCGCGCAGTTTGTTCAGACTACAAAAAAGGAAATGGCAGTTTTGCAGGATATCCTTGAAAACTACAAAAAGCAGAAACAAGGCTTGGCGCAAAAACTCCTCACCGGTCAATGGCGAGTTAAATAAGGAGAAATATATGAAAATTACAGAATTCAATACAGAATACATTGAAGAAAAAGATAGATTGGGATTAAAAGCCTTTAAAATGTCCAAATTGGGCAATGTTGTTTTGTTGGCTGGAAAAAATGGCTCAGGCAAATCAAGAGTGTTGCGTTTATTACATGGACAATGTCAGCATAGACGAGATTATCTGAATGAACGGCGTGATTTACCACGTGTGATAATGAATACGGATAATCGCATTTTACAATATGTAGCACATTATAATCAATTAATGCAAGATCCGCAAAGGAAGAACGATGCGGAAGAACTAAAAAAACAAGTGGTTGATTTAAAGAACCAAAGGCAAGGATTTGAAAAGAAATTAAACGCTCCCTTTTCTATTAATATTGACTTACCTGAAAATCAGAACATAAAAATAGTCAATTACGTTCCCAAGAGCACTCAATTAACAGGTACACATGAACTACGTCAATATGAGCAAAAAGCCAAGGCTCAGTCAGCAAATAACTTGGGTTGTAATCAACTTGCGGATGCGGCCATTTCTTTGATTCAGGATGTATATGACCAATACTGGAATACATCCCACCCAGAATTTGATGGGGTAGAAGCTGAAAAAATAACGGCTAAAGAAAATTTTGATCGATTGCAAGAAATTATCAATCGATTTATAGGGGCAAAATTAAGCCGTAATAAAGATGGTGTTGCAACAATATATGATAAACCAATTGCACAAGCTCAACTATCGGAAGGTCAAATAATCCTTTTGCAACTGTGTATAGCTATATATGCACAGGGGGCTAAAATTTCTGATTATATTCTTGTAATGGACGAGCCTGAAAATCATCTTCATCCATCAGCAGTAATTGAAATGATAGACAAAATCAGAGAGTTGAACCCTGAAGGACAAATTTGGATTGCTACCCATTCAATAGCCTTGCTCTCGCATTTTGAGCCCTCTTGCATTTGGTATGTTAAGGACGGCTCAGTTTCATATTCAGGCAGAAAGCCAGAACAAGTTTTGGAAGGTCTTCTAGGCAATGAAGAAAATATCCAGAAACTTCATTCGTTCATAGACCTTCCCGACGAATTTGCTGCGAACAGATTTGCCTTTGAATGTCTTTTGCCTCCTGGTGTTGCGGATCCTGATGCTGCAGATCCGCAGTTTGGTCAATTAAAAGGGATTCTTGAAAGTATATGGTCTGATGGTAAGGAAAAAATTTCTTTACTTGATTATGGCGCCGGTAAAGGTCGAATGATTTCTAATCTGGCTGAAAATTCAAGAATAAATCCAGAAATGTTGGATTATGTAGCATTTGATGAATATGCTGAAAATAAGGATGCTTGTGTTAAGAATATCGGGCGTTTCTATAGTGATGCCGAAAATCGATATTTTAATACAATGGAAGAATTACAGACAAAGAAGGATGATAAATCATTCGATTTAATTTTGATGTGTAATGTTCTGCACGAAATTCCTCACAGTAGATGGATTCCTCTTTTTAAAGATTTAAAGCGACAACTTAAAGATGATGGAAAATTGTTACTAATTGAAGATTGCAAAATTCCTGTAGGAGAATTGCCGCATCAAAAGGGTTTTGTGGTTTTGAATACACTTCATTTGAAGGACTTGTTTAGCATTCCTGCTACAGAAAACGCTTTCATTGCTAATGATGCTCGCCCTGATAGAGAACCAAATCGTTTGATGGCTCATTTGATTCCTTGTTGCTATTTGGATAAAATTACTAGCCAATCTATGAAAAAAGCATTTGAGGATTTACGTGAGACCTCAATAAGGAATATAATGCAAATAAGAAAGCAAGAACAGACGTATAAGAACGGTATGGCTCATGCTTTCTGGACGCAACAATTAGCAAATGCGACATTGTGTTTGGAAGAGCTGTAATATTAGACTAGCGGGAGAATCGTTTATGCAACAAAAGCCTGATTACAGAGAGATTCCGACATCGCAGATTCCGGCGATGCGGTTGCTGGCGAATCTCGGGTTCAAGCCGCTTACGCCCGATGAGGTGATGCTGGAGCGCAAGGGCAAGCTTGCCAATGTGTTGCTCGAAGATATTTTGCTTTCGCAGTTGCGCAAGTTGAACTCGTTTACGCACAAGGGAGTCCGTCGCGACTTTAGCGAAGAGAATTTGCGTAACGCCATCCTGAAACTCAAGAACATGCAGTACGATGGCTTGGTGCGTACGAATGCGAAAATATACGACCTATTAACGCTCCCGCAATCCGAAGAAGAATCTGTCGAGGGCGACCGCAAAAGTTACGATATCCGTTATATCGACTGGCAAAATCCCGAGAACAATGTGTTCCATGCGGTTGCCGAATTTGAGGTGGAACGTTCCAAGTCGATAAAAACCTGCATTCCCGATATAGTGCTGTTTGTGAACGGAATTCCGTTTGCCGTTATCGAAAATAAATCGCCCGAAGAAGGAACCAAGCAGGGCGTTTCTCAAATGATTCGTAACCAGAATGACGAATACATTCCGGGATTGTTCGTTTTTTGCCAGAGCGTGCTTGCGGTAAGCATGAATGCGGCGACTTATGCCACCGTTGGGACTCCCGAAAAGTTTTGGAGCCTTTGGCACGAGCTTGAAATCAAGGACAAGGAAATCGAGTCTGTTGTAAACAAGAAGGTCTCTGCCGAAGACGAGGACAGAATATTCTCGGAGCCGAAATTCAAGCCGTTCCGCGAAGATAATCCGCAAACAAAGCGTGCTGTGACGGAACAGGACAGGTTGATTTATTGCCTGTGCAAGCCGGAACGCCTACTCGAAATTGCATATCGCTTTACCCTGTTCGATGAGGGTATAAAGAAGATTGCCCGCTACCAGCAATTCTTTGTTGTCCATTCGGCGTTAAAGCGCATTCGTAACGTTGATAACGAAGGCAAGCGCAAGGGCGGCCTGGTGTGGCATACGCAGGGGTCGGGCAAGTCTCTTTCGATGGTGATGCTTGCTCACGGAATCGTGCTGGATTCGAAGTATGATCCAAATTGCAACATCAAGAATGCTCGAGTTGTGTTGGTTACCGACCGCAAGGATTTGGATAAGCAAATATACGATACCTTCAAAAATTGTGGGGTGGAGGTCATCAAGGCGACCTCGGGTGAAAATTTGCTCAACCTTATGGAGTCCGACAATTCTGCCGTGATAACGACCGTTATCAACAAGTTCGACAAGGCGCTGAATAAACGCCAGTACATTGAAAAGTCAAACAACATCTTTTTGCTTGTCGATGAAGCACACCGCACACAATACAAGAACTTGCACGCACGCATGAAGCAGATGCTCCCGAACGCCTGCTATATCGGCTTTACGGGCACCCCGTTGATGAAAAAGGAAAAGAACAGTTTTGGCAAGTTCGGCGGGATGCTCAAGCCGAGTTATACAATCCAGCAGGCAAACGAAGATGGGGCCGTTGTGCCATTACTTTACGAGGGCCGACACGCGGAACTCAAGCAGGACAAGGCGGCAATAGACCTTTGGTTCGACCGTTTTACGGCAGGGTTGAATGAAAAGCAAAAGGCCGACCTTAAAAAGAAATATGCCCGTGCCGAAATGCTGAACAAGGCTGAACGCGTCGTGTATATGCGTGCGTTTGATATCAGCGAGCATTTCCGTGCAAACTGGAAGGGTACTCCGTTCAAGGCCCAACTTGTGGCACCGAGCAAGGAAACCGCTCTTTTGTACCATGAATTTTTAGAAGAGATTGGCCATGTGAGTTCCGAAGTCATTATTTCGGGCCCCGATGAGCGCGAAGGCTATTCGGAAGTAGGTGAAGAACCGAGTGACCGCGTGACAAAATTCTGGAAAAAGATGATGGAACGCTACGGCGATGAAGAAGAATACAACAGGTCGATTATTGATAGTTTCAAGGGCTCGGGTAAGCCGGAAATCTTGATTGTCTGTGACAAGTTGCTGACGGGTTTCGATGCCGAGCGCAATACTGTTCTGTATCTATGCCGCACACTCAAGGAACATACGCTTTTGCAGGCGATTGCCCGCGTGAACCGCCTATTTGAAGAAGATGGCAAGAAGAAGGATTTCGGCTATATCGTAGATTACGCCAACGTGCAAGAAAACCTAGATACGGCTCTGGCGATGTACAACGCGCTGGAAGGCTTTGACCCCGAAGATTTGGATGGCCTGCTGACCGATGTTTCGGAACAAGTGGACAAGTTGCCGCAGTTGCGTTCTAACCTGTGGGATGTTTTCAAGGGGGTCAAGAACAAGGCCGACCCCGAACAGATGGAGCGCCACCTGGCCGATGAAAAACGCCGTAACGATTTTTACAAGGCTCTGCGGGATTTCGGAAAATGCCTGAGTATCGCAATGTCATCGCAGAAGTTCCTGGAAAAGACCCCTGCTGAAGATATGACGCGAATCCGCAGGGAATTCAAGATGTTCTCGGATATGCGCATATCTGTAAAGCGCCGTTACGCGGACGAAATAGATTATAGCGAATACGAACCGAAAATCAAGAAGTTGCTCGATACGCATATTCAGTCGGATAACGTGGTGCAAACTGTGGCTCCCGTGAATATTTTGAGTAAAGGATTCAGCTCTGTTCACGATAAGGCTGCCGGTTACGATACGCGCAGCAAGGCTTCCAGTGCCGATGCCATTGCCCATGCGCTTAAGAAAACTATTACCGAGAAAATGGAAGAAGATCCTGCTTTCTACACTAAATTCTCGAAGATGATTCAGGATGTCATCGATAGTTTCCAGGCGGGAAAGATGTCGGAAGATGAGTATCTCTCTAAGGTGAAAGGATTGGAGGAAAATTTCAAAAGCAAGAAACGCGAAGACGTTCCGGCAGAAATCAGTGAAAACGAAGATGCCGCAGCATATTATGGTGTCGCGTTGACGGCGTTCTTGTATGGAAAAAAGTGCGAAGCGCCAAAAGCCAAACAACTTGCAGTTGAAACAGCCTTATTTGTTGTTGAATCATTGAAAAAACATCACAAGGTGCAATTCTGGAACGATCAGGATGCACAAAACAGGGTGCGTGACGATTTGGATACATTGTTATTCGATAATATTTGTGTCCGGGAGCGCTTTGGCTGGTCGAATGCGGACATTGATTCTCTAGAAGAGAAAATTATGAATGTGGCAAGGCGGCGTTCGCATGAATGAGTTGGGCGTTGTTAAATATGGAGACCGAGAGATTGCGTACGCGGTTGAATTCTGCCGCCGCAAGACTCTGGAAATCTCCGTAATGCCGGATAGTGCTGTGCAGATACGGGCTCCGCAGGGTGCTTCACTCGACGCAATTGCGCTGAAGGTGCAGAAGAAGGCATCGTGGATTGTCGAAAAACAGGATTGGTTTGCGAAATTTCCCAAGGCACCACCTCCAAGGCAATATCTTGGTGGCGAGACGCACTTGTATCTGGGACGACATTACCGATTGAAAATCGAAAAAGGTAAAGAACGCTTGGTAAAAATTGATGGCGGTTTCATTAGGGTTGTATCTGCGGATGTTCGCCCTGCTACTGTGAAGAAAATCTTTGACGAATGGTTGCGTGAACGAGCCAAGATGCAGTTTGAAAATGTCTTTCAGGCTTGTGCTGCCCGCTTTTCGTCGCCAATAGGTCCGGTTCGCCTGCAAATCCGCGACATGAAAACGCGCTGGGGCTCGCTATCGAAAGGCGGTATATTGACTTTGAACATAAGGCTCATTGCCGCCCCGAAGGAATGTATTGAATACGTGGTGGTGCATGAACTATGCCACCTGAAATACCCGAACCACGACAAAAAATTTTACCAGCTTCTGGAAACACGACTGCCTGATTGGGAAAAAAGGAAACTGAAGCTGGAAAGCCTGCAGATGTAGGAAAAATTCTATATTCGATTTCATGAAACCCCTGTCGCTTTCCTTCACATTTCTATTCTCCGCTTTTATTGTCGCGTGTTCTACGCCGACTGTTTCTAGCGATGATATTGATGAAATTGAACTGACGTCATCAAGCATGTCGTCTTCATCAGGCAAGAATGAACAATCTTCCTCCAGCATTGCAGCAAAATCGATTTACGAAGCGGTGGAAGAATCTGGCTTGTACACGACAAAAGATTCCGTAGCGGCATACCTTTGCAAGTTCAATAAATTACCGAGCAACTATGTCGGCAAAAACGAAGGAAAGTCCTTGTACGAATCTAAAACAGGGAACACTTTCGAAAAATGGAATTTCAATCCGTGGACAACAATCGGCGTGATGATTGGCGGTGATACGTTCAACAACTATGCGAATAATCCAGACAATTATCACTCCACATTACCCGAAGGGAATTACCGCGAAGCGGATGTTGATTATTTTGCGAAGAATCGTGGTTCGAAGCGTCTAGTTTATCAATCAGATTGCATTATCTATTATACTGCAGACCATTACGAAACTTTTAGTAGGTTGGATTTTTAACATATTCGTTTTGTGTTTTTTTTACATAATAGCTTATATCGTTGTTATGCAATTTGAAAACTGCGTTTTCTGTGAAATTTTGTGGACTTGGAAAAATAATCTGCAGTAAAAACCTCCGAGCAAGCTCGTTTTAGGCCTTTTTTTGCGCATAGTGAATGGGCTTGACTTTTTGAGTATGTCAGAATTAGATTAAGAATGTTCAGCAAGTTGTTGGACATTTGCAAAATGAATCTAAATGGAGGTTGTTAAAGTATGGTTTCTAATTGTGAAAAAGAATTGATCGGTAGAAAGATGTCGCTGGGCGAATTCCTGAAAGAAAGGATGGCTGATATGGATATGAGTGTACGCGATATGGCTATGCGAATGGGCTGTTCTACTAGAAAAATTCGCGGAATATTAGACGGGAAGATTTCTGTTTCGGTAGACCTTGCGATTGATTTGGATTATGTGATTGGCGTTCATACTCTTAAATTGCTTGATATTCAAAGAGACTATGAACTTTGGGTGTCCGAAAATAAAAAAGTTTGTGAACCCCAAAATGAGTTCACAAACTCTTAAAGTACAGAAAAATCTAGCTGGTTTAGTATTTCTTCGCTAATGCTCTTTAGTTTCCTTGCGGATTTCTTGTAAAACACGATTGTTCCACGCGGAATCGTTAGGCAACTGGTAGCGGTCATTGCCCTTCGCGTCTTTGGTGAAGGTCGTAATGCCTTTCTCGTCAATACTCACGCGTCCGTTATCCGAGAACTGGAACAGCGAATCTCCCTGTACGGCGTTCAGTACCGCCATGACATCCCACATCTTCTGCCCCGTATGGCATTCGTTGTTCATGTAAACTTGCTTGATGGGGTGCGTGTCCGTCCACGAGATGTCTTCGATAACTTGTTCTGGGACGTACTCAATGCCATCGCCGACCTCGCCAGGGGAGAATACGCGGGGGA
>Ga0247610_10006688_pt1 | contig 11952 bp, 4 predicted proteins | sample 174DNAGHGhighgp2_FD_193483 | JGI IMG/M metagenome (GOLD analysis project Ga0247610, IMG submission 193483) | Sheep rumen microbial communities from Palmerston North, Manawatu-Wanganui, New Zealand - 1742 DNA GHGhigh gp2 | ecosystem: Host-associated > Mammals > Digestive system > Stomach > Rumen ...
TACCGCAGTCTGCTGGACACCGCACCTGTCGTTGACATCGACACCCCGGCCGACGAGACTGCGTCATCGACACTATGACTTAGCGACCGTGCCGTGCGCACAGGAACCCTTCAGCACAATCGCCGATAAGAAATCAGAGCCTCTTCACGGGGACGATTGTAACCCTCCACACTTCATTCTCATCATTAAGAAAAAACGCCGCCGGGGCTTGAAGCCTCGGCGGTCGTTTTTTTAAAGGTAGAGTAGGGGGGCACTATCACTGGATGTAGCCGTAGTACTCCTCATCGGTTGCGCAATCCCACCATACAGGAATGCTCCAGATATAGTTCTTATCGGCATTCTTGTTGATAGCGAGAGCCTGAGTCTCATTGTAGGTCAACTCGAGGGTTGCGGGCAGACGCCAGCGGCGAGGCCAGTAATTGACATCGGTCTTGCTGGTGCCGGGAAGCACAGCCTGGCCCGTGAACATAGCGGGATGATCCATACCGGGATAAACGACACCGAAGTTGCCCACGTTGCCGGCGCTGTAGTTGAAGCGGCGCATGTCGACATAGGTCTCGGAGCAGCAGCCCAGAGCGATATACTTCTGGAGCATGATGTCGCTCATGGTGAGGTCGGCGGCACTCTGGCAAACGGCGTTACTGTTCATGTAGGCAGCAATCTTGCTGTTGTCCATGGGAGTGAGGATATAGTTGATGTAACCTGCACCCACATAGTCGTTGGCCTGAGCCTGGATGTCGTCAATATTAGCCTGGATACCAGCCTTGTAAGCAGCGAGGGCACCATTCTTGTCACCCTTGCGCATGAGCACCTCGGCCTTGATGAAGCAGCACTCGGCATAGGTCATCAGGTCGAACGGGCTCATGGGCTGTACCTGGAAGGTACCGGTAGAGCCTGCACCGGCATCGCGTGCGGTGGTGAGCTGGAAGTGCCAGTAAGTGTCCATGGGATTGTGGGCATTACCCGTGAGGGCAGAGTTGGCACGCAAGTTCACGTATACAGTGTCGCCGGCAACAACATAGTTGGTGCTGTTGACATAGAGCGAACCGGGAGCATAGGTCACAGTGACTGTGTTTCCATCGACGCTCACCGCATGATTGGTAGCTGCTGCGGCAGCAAAGCTGTCACGCCTGGATTCTTCACCATCCTTGAACACATATTTGATATCCTTTGCGACGTTGGTCCAAGTGGGAGCGCTGATTGAGAATGCGCCACCGGCATGGAGACGACCGTTAGCGTCGTGGATGATGTCAACAGGCTGCGAGCGCATCCATGTGTAGTCGGCCACGTTGCCATTGGCGTCAAGCCTCATCTTGGTCATGACCCAGGGGATGTTCTTGTCGGCACGGGGGTCTTCAACACCAGCTCCACGCATGTTGGTGAGCAGGTCGTAGTGGTACTTCGACATGCGCTGGTTGCTACCATAGGCCAGGTAGTTCCAGTTACCGTTGGTCATCACGGGGTCACCCATGAGGTAGTCGGTAACGTCGCTGCCCGAGTTGTAGCAAGTGAATGCCAGGTTGTCGTCGTTGCTCTGGGGACCCTTGGCGAGGCAGTTGAGGATCTCGTCGGGGTTGAACTCGGCCTTCTTGGAGATGCGGAGCATGTAACGGGCCTTCAAGCCATAGGCGAGCTTGAGCCACTTCTGCACATCGCCGCCGGCGATGTCACCACTGCTCAGAGGCACTGCAGTGCTCGACTGCGGGGTCTGCAGCAACTCGATAGCACGGTCAAGTCTTGCCAGGCAGCCCTGATAGATGGTCTTGCCATCGTCGTAGGAAGGTACTGCCGAAGCACCGAGGGCCTCGGTATAAGGCATCTCGCCATAGAGGTCAAGCATGTCCATGAAGCCGTAGGCATAGATGATCTCGGCCACACCCTCATAGTGAGTGGCACCGTCCTTCTGGGCCTTCTCGATGATGTCGGGCAGGTTGGCAGCGCAACCTACAAACCAGCTCTGATAGGGAGTGGTTGTTGAACCGCCACCGAACTCCCAGTCGGGGCAACCCAGGCTACCAGTCGTCGAATAGAACACACCGATGTTGCACGATGTGCGCATGTTTACGATACCATGCTCATACATGAACCAACGCTCAATCCAGGGGAGACGGTTCTCGACCAGTGCACTCTTGTTGTTAGGGCTATCAGGGTCGGTGTTCACATCGAGCCAGTCGTTACAGGATGCCAAGCCGAGCGAAGCAGCGAAGCATGCCAATGCGATGAAATATTTTGAAATTTTCATAGTCATTTCTTTTATATGGAATTGTTAGAACGTAACATTTACACCAAATGTGAAGCTCGATACAGCGGGCACGCTGTTGTAATCGATACCCACGGCACCCGAACCACCGGTACCACCAGCGGTGCTCACCTCAGGATCCATACCCTTGTAGTTGGTCCAGGTGAACAGGTTGGTACCCGTTACATTGAGAGCGAGACGCTTAACCACTTTCTGCTTGTTGGCAATCAGACGGGTCAGGTCATAAGTGAGCGAGAGCGAACGCAGCTTCAGCCAGTTAACGTCGGTGATGAAATTGTAGCTGTTGCTGGCGTAGTTGCTCCAGTAGCGCTGGATCATGTTGCGGCCCGAATAGGTCGTACCGTTGATCACATACTCCTGATCAGCATAGTAGGTCTGCTCGAAGTCTTCACCGGTATTCCATACCTTACCCTTGACGGTCACATACTCACGGTTGTTGAGCGTCGTGAGCTTGCTCAGACCGTTGGTCACCATGCTGTACTCGGTACCGTTGTAAACGGCACCGCCAATGCGGAAGTCAAGCAGGAACGACAGGGTGAAGTCCTTGATGCGGAAGATGTTGTTCAGACCACCGATGAGCTTGGGCTCACGGTTGGCAACAACCTCGTTGCTCGATGAATAGATGTAATAGAGGCCCGTGTTGGGGTCAACGGCATAGACGCCCGAGGCTTTGTCCTCGATGGGAGTCTTCTTGTCAGCGTCGGAGAACTGCACTTCGCCACCCTCCATGAGCGGAGCATACTGGAAGCGCGAACCCACCATAGCCATGAACTTACCACCGTTGGGCACCGAAGCCGAGCGGATGGTACCGAACTGGGCATCAGTCGGGTAGAACATGCCTACACCATCCAGGAAGTCACCCAGCTTGCCACGGTTGTAGGACATATTCAGGATAACGTCCCAGTCAAAGTCGGCCGTCTGAATCGGACGGGCATTGATGGCAATCTCCATACCCTGGTTGATTACCGAACCCGAGTTGATCGATGCGAAGATGTAACCGTTGGCGTTGGACAGACGCGGCGAGGCGATCTGGTTCTTGGTCGAGCTGTGGTAGTAGGTCCAGTCAAGACCCAAGCGGTTGTTGAGGAAACGCAGCTCGGCACCGATTTCCCAAGCGGTCTGGATCTCAGGCTTCAAGAAGAAGTTACCCTGATAGTACTGGTTACCCACACCCTGGAACTGGCCGTAAACCATCGGGTTGTTCAGATAGGTAAGGGTTGCATAGACGTTGGCGTCTTTACCTACCTGTGCCCACGATGCACGCAGCTTACCGAACGACAGGATGTCGTTGTGAGGCATCAGCTCGGTGAATACAAACGAGCCGCTCACCGAGGGATAGAAGTAGCTACGCTCGTTGACGGGAAGCGTCGAGGACCAGTCGTTGCGGCCGGTCACAGTCAGGAACACGGTGTTGCGCCAGCTGGCACGAGCCTCACCGAAGAGGCTGACCATGCGCTTGCGGCTGTTGCTGTCCTTGAAGAACTGATTGTCGTCGGACATGTTGCTGAAGCTGATGGTACCGGCGGTGATGAAGTTGTAACCCCAGTGGTTCTGGTTCATGCGCTTGGTATCGTCGGTGCTGGTGCCCAGCATCAGACCCAGATCCCAGTCGCCGAAGGCCTTGTGGAAGTCGGTCATGATGTTGGTTGACAGGTACTCGTAACGATAATCGGCCTTGCTCAGACGACCGTTCTGATAGAGCTCACGAGCTACCGAACCGGGAGCGATGTAGGTGTAGGCATCGGTGGTGTAGTTGTCATAGCCCATGCGACCGCTCACACTCCACCAGTCAGCGATTTCAAACGAAGCGTTGACAGCACCGGTGAAACGGTGAGTCTTGTCATACAGGTTGTTCATGTTGATGATCCAGTAGGGATTCTCCCTATCATCGGCAAGAGACCAGATGCCATCAAAGAGGCGGTACTTGGTACCGTCATCATTGAGATAGTGTGATACATCCTGGTCGAGCGGCCAAGAATACAGGGAGTTCATGGCACCAGTGCCGACAGGCGACTGCGAGCCTTCCCACAAGCCACCCGAGGTCAGGGTCTTGTTGGTCTTGGAGATGCTGTAGGTGACGTTGGCGCCCACGGTCAAGCGGTTATACTTCTGCTCGCCATTGAAGCGAACGGTAGTCTTGTCATACTTGGTATTGGGCACGATACCCTTCTGGTCGTAGTTAGAGAGCGACAGGAAGAAGGTCGAGTTATTCGAGCCACCGCTGATGCTGACGTTGTTGTCAAAGATAGTACCATTCTTGAAGAAATTGCCAATGTTGTCGTAGATGGTGGCACCAGCGGCAAACGGCTCACCCCAAGAGCTGTAGGTCTGGTCGGTGAGAGTACCGTTGGTGTTGTAAGAACCACGGCCGAAGGTCTTCTGTACCTCGGGCAGCTTGTTGGCCCACGAGGTGCTGACCTTACCCGTGTAGTCCACGCGTACGGTACCATTGGCACCCTTCTTGGTAGTAATGATGATGGCACCATCGGCAGCACGCGAACCGTAAAGTGCGGCTGCGGCAGCACCCTTCAGTACCGAGAGGCTCTCGATATCCTCGGGGTTGATATCCATCACACGGTTAGAGAACGTGGTGGCATTACGGGTGATACCGTCCTGGCCAGAGTTACCGAGCACGGTGGTCGAGTTATCATAGATGATACCGTCAACCACAAACAGCGGGGTGTTGTCACGACCCTCACTGGTGGAGTTGGCACCACGGATGATGATGCTCGCACCGGCACCGGCAGCACCACTGTTCTGAGTAACGTTCACACCGGGAACCTTACCAGCCAGTGAGTTGATCACGTTGGTGTTCTTGTTGCGCATCAGCTCCTCACTCTTGAGGTCGGTCACATTGTAACCCAGCGCCTTGCGCTCCTTCTTGATACCGAGGGCGGTAACTACCACCTCGTCGAGCAACTGGTTGCCAGACTCCATGGTGATGTCCATGTCGTTGCTGCCGACAGTGATCTCCATGGGCTTGGTGCCGATGTAGGACACGACGAGCACATCGCCCCGGTTGGCGTTGATTGAATACCTGCCGTCAACATCGGTAGAGGTACCGCGGTTGGTACCCTTGACCTTGACGGTCGCGCCGATGAGGGGCTCACCTTGGGCGTCACGTATGACGCCAGTGACTTTGTTGGTCTGGGCAACAGCGGTAAAGCCCGTTGTGGTCTGACTCGACGTCATCCCTACGGGAACTCCACCGGCGATTGCCAGCGCGGCCAACAGTGCTAATTGTTTTTTCATACGCACTTTGCTTTAAATGTTTATAAAATTAAATTTAATGACTCAATATTTTTCGGTCTTAACACTAAATAATTGGTTTACATAGAGATTCAGAACTCATGTATCGCTTCTTGCATTGCTGCAAAACAATGACTTTTTGAAAGGCAAATTTGCAAACAAAAATTCACATGACAAAAAAAATGCCGAAAAAAACACACAAGTACTACTAAATTCGGTCATTTGGCCTCATTATTTTATGTGTTTTGTACGGTTTTTTGCGGTTTTTAACATTTGCAACTGTAAAAATTTCCCTATTTTTTGGTCATTTGAAAAAAAATATAGAATTTTGCATTTTGTTAAAAAAATATAACCCAAACTCTGTCGTGCGCGAGCACGACCACCGGCAAAAGTAAACCAAGAATTATCAATGTAATATTAACTAACTAAAACGTGCTTATGAAAAAGACATTAGCTCTTTTTGGCGCTTTGGCGTTGCTGTGCGGCTCTGGTTACCAGGCCCAGGCAGCTCCCGCGCCCCAGGTGACGGCGAGCTCCGCCACCAGCATTGTGACAGGCCGCGTTGTCGATGAACAGGGAGAACCCATCATCGGCGCCAGCATTGTCGAGGTTGGAACGACCCGTGGCACATCGACCGATGTGAACGGTAACTTCTCGTTGAAAGCAGGCGTCAATGCCAAGCTTCAGATTTCGTTCATCGGCTACAAGACTGTGAACACTCGCGCAGGTGCCGACATGAACATCGTCATGGCCGAGGACAAGGCCCTGCTCGATGAACTCGTCGTTGTGGGCTACGGTACCCAGAAGAAGGTGAACCTCACCGGTGCCGTATCTACCGTTGACGTCGAGAAGACCTTCAACTCCCGCCCCGAGCAGGATGTTTCCCGCGCCTTGCAGGGTGCCGTACCCGGACTGAGCATCATCAATGCCAGCGGTGACATCGACGGCAATCCCACGATGCGCATCCGTGGCGTCGGTACACTGAGCAACGGCCAGTCTACTCCTCCCATGGTTGTCATCGACGGTGTTGTCAGTGACATGGACGGTCTGCAGATGCTCAACGGCAACGACATCGCTTCGATTTCGGTGCTCAAGGACGCTGCTTCGTCATCCATCTACGGTACCCGTGCAGCATTCGGTGTACTGTTGATCACCACCAAGAGTGGCCAGAAGGGTGAGCGTGCCACCGTAAGTTACTCTAACAACTTCGGTTGGGACGACCCCACCTACCTGCCCGACTATCCCGACGTTCCCACTCAGTTGAAGTCGGCCATCATGGCCAAGAAGCGCGCCGGCTCGGACGCCGTTGAGCTCTTCGGTATGTACTTCGACCAGTTGCTGCCCTATGCCGAGGCTTGGAAGCAGCAGAACGGCGGCAAGAAGCGTGACTACGGCAAGATGGTCGCATGGCAGAGCGACGGCAACGTGGGCGATTACCGCTTCATCGGCAGCCAGCCCATGTACTATGCCGACTATGACATACAGAACATCTGGTACAACCACGCCGCTCCTTCACAGGGCCACAACGTGTCGGTGCGTGGTGCCAGCAACCGCACCACCTACTACATGTCCTTCGGTTACAACTACAAGGAGGACAACATGAAGTGGAATCCTGCAAAGCGCAAACGCTACAATGCAGCAGCCAACATCTCGACCGACCTTACCGACTGGTTGACCGTGGGTGCCCGCATCAACTTCTCGCGCCGCCACTTCTCGCGTGCCGATACATGGAACAACATGTACCAGTACATCTGGCGCTGGGGCTCGTTCTTCATCCCCAGCGGCACCATCGCCGATCCCAACACCGGTGAGCAACTCGACTTCCGCGTGATTGCCATGCAGAAGCAGGCTGCCCGCAAGAACGTGACGATGGATCGCCTGAGCATGACCGCCTTCACCACCGTACACATCACCAAGAACCTGACCTTGAATGCCGACTTCACCTACGAGATCGGTAACATGAACAGCGGTTCGAGTGACCACACCGTCTACGGCTACAACTGGAGCGGTGTCACCCCCCAGTGGATAGTGAACGACGGCAATACCAACGCTTGGCGCGACAACAGCAAGAGCAACAAGTGGGCTGCCAATGCAACCCTGAACTGGAACAAGAGCTTCAACGATGCCCACAACATCAACATCATGGTGGGTGTCAACGGCGACAACTACTCCAGTGACTACTTCTATGCCTACAGGCCCCAGCTCTATAGTGAAACCTATCCTGAGCTGGCCTTGACCTATGGCGACCAGACCAAGTGGAACATCAACAGCAGCACCTATGACAAGGCTACTGCCGGTTACTTCGGTCGCATCAACTATGACTACAAGGGCATCTATCTGCTCGAGTTGAACGGCCGCTATGACGGCTCGTCGAGCTTCCCCGTTAATGACCACTGGGCATTCTTCCCCTCGGGTTCGGTAGGTTACCGCTTCACCCAGGAGAAGTATTGGGACCGTCTGCGCCACATCGTGGACAATGGTAAACTGCGCTTCTCCTATGGTACCATCGGTAACGAGGCCGTCGGTGAGAACCAGTTCCAGTCGCTCATCAGCCCCATCGCTCAGAGCAACATATCCTGGCTCAACGAGAATGGTGCCAAGGTGACCGCCCTGGGCCTGCCCTCATGGGTAAACTCCTCGCTGACTTGGGAACGCATCACCACCATGGACGCCGGTATCGACCTGGGCCTCTTCGGTGACGTGCTCACCCTGGGCTTTGACTGGTACCAGCGCACCACCAGCGACATGCTGGGTCCCGGCACTGCACTGCCCCCCAGTGTTGGCGCTGCCGCTCCTGTGACCAACAACGGTAAGCTCCGCACCCGTGGTTGGGAAGCAACCCTCGACCTGCGCAAGCAGTTCAACAAGGACTTTGGCGCTTACTTCAGCGCCAGCATCGGTGACGCCAAGACCAAGGTCACCAAGTGGAACAACGACTCTCACCTGATTGGCCATCCGTGCAGCAGTGCTTATGCCTACGAGGGCATGAACTGGGGTGACATCTGGGGCTTTGAGACCGACCGTTACTTCACTCCCAACGACTTCACCGGCAAGAATGCCGACGGCTCGTGGATCTACGCTCCCGGCGTAGCCGACCAGACCGGTATCCAGACCCAGACCTTCGTCTTCGGCCCTGGTGACATCAAGTACAAGGACCTGGACCACAATGGTGTAATTGACGGTGGCAAGGGCACCGAGGAAGACCATGGCGACCTCAAGGTCATCGGTAACATGATGCCCCGCTACGAGTACAGCTTCCATGTGGGAGGTAACTTCAAGGGCTTCGACCTCGACCTGTTCTTCCAGGGCGTGGGCAAGCGCGACATGTGGACCCAGTCGGCATTCGTCTTCCCGATGATGCGCGAGGCTGACTTGGCCATCTTTGCCAACCAGACCAAGTACAATGTTTACGACCCCGAGAACGGCATCGTGAACATCAGCGAGAAAAACGACTTCCCCTGCCTGTTCCCCGGTAACGAGTTTGCTGGTAACGTGGTAGGCCTCTCGGGTCAGGGCGGTTGCCACAACTACTATCCCCAGACCAAGTATCTCGTCGACATGAGCTACCTGCGCCTCAAGAACATCACGCTGGGTTACACCCTGCCCGAGAACTTGACCCGCAAGATCTTCATCGACAAGTTCCGCGTTTACGGTAGTGTGAACAACCTCTGTCTGCTCCACAAGGGCAGCGGTGACCTCCCCATCGATCCTGAGATGAACGCCGGCCAAGGTTCTCTTGGCTATGGTACTTGGGGCCGCACCTATCCCATCAACCGCACCTGGTCGGTGGGTCTGCAAGTGACCTTCGGCACCACCCGCAGCGCTGCTGTTGCCGCTCCTGCCGACAACAGTGCCCTGAATGCACAGATCAACGACCTGCGCGCTCAGCTCGCCAATGCACAGAATGCTGCCAACGCACGCATCAACGACCTGCAGAACCAGCTCAACGCTGCCAACAACCGCAACGCTCAGCTCCAGAAGGACCTCACCGATTGCCAGAATAGCAAGAGCAACATGATTGACAGGTCGTTGCAGTACATGACCATCCTCGTTCACTTCCCCGTGAACAAGACTGCCGTCAGCGCCGATCAGCAACCCAACGTCGAGCGCATCGCCGCCTACATGAAGAGCCATCCCGAGGCCAGCTGCACCATCAACGGCTACGCTTCCAAGGACGGTCCTGCCGACCACAACATCAAGCTCGCCGATGGCCGTGCCGCCAGCGTGAAGGAGATGCTCGTGAACAAGTATGGCATCGATGCCAAGCGCATCAACGCTAAGGGACAGGGTATCAGCAACATGTTTGACGAACTGAGCTGGAACCGCGTATCCATCTGTGAGATCATCGTGAAGTAAGATTAATCAGTTTTTAGTTTTAAGTTTTTAGTTTTAAGTGATATTACCTCATGACGATACAGTTTTCAGGCGATACAAAACATACTTAAAACTTACAACTTAAAACTTACAACTAAAAAAGAAAATAATATGAAATATCTGAAATCAATTATACTTTGTGGACTGGGTGTTGCCGTGCTGTCCTTGTCGTCGTGCGATGACATGCTTTCCAAGAGCGAGCGCACCAAGTTTGAGCTTGGTCAGGAATTCTGGAACAACACCAACCAGGTTGCCAGCTACAGCAACGTCCTCTACGGCAACTACTCGGGATATGGCACCGGTGGCGGCTATGGATGGTTCTACTTCAAGAGCCTCAGTGATGACCAGGTGAACCCGAGTTTTGATAACTGGATGTTCACTACCGTTCCCGGCACTTCCAGTTACTGGAGCGATCCCTACACCGAGATTCGCCGCTGCAACTACATGTTGACCGGTTTGAGCAACTCCACCCTCCTGGAGAGCGAGAAGAATTATTATATTGCCATCGGTCGCCTGAACCGTGCCTGGCAATACTATCAGCTCGTGCGCATGTATGGCAATGTCAACATGCTCGACGAGGTCATTCTCGACCCCGAGGCCCAGAGTGACGTTGTCTATGGTCCTCAGACCGACCGTGACCAGGTCATGGACTTCGTGCTCAACGACCTGAACTTCGCCGTTCAGCATCTGGGCAATGGAGGCAAGAACTCCTGGAGCAAGGACATGGCACTCGCCATGAAGAGCGACATCTGCCTGTTTGAGGGCACCTACTGCAAGTACCGCACTGCCGAGGACAACGGCAAGGCTGCCGATCCCAGCCGTGCCCAGAAGTTCCTCAACGAGTGTGTTGACGCTTCTCAGCAGCTGATGAATTCAGGCAAGTACAGCCTGAGTGCCAACTATGGCGAGGTGTATAACTCGCTTGACCTGAGCAAGGTGCCTGAGGTCATCTTCTTCCGCAACTATGTGAAAGACCAGGTGATGCACTCGACGGCCGACTATACCGCCTCGTCGTCACAGCAGCGCGGTATCAGCAAGGACGCTATCGACGCATTCCTGTTCCTCGATGGCAAGCCCCTGGCTACCACCTCGCTCAACACCGATGACCGCCCCGTGCTTGATCCCACCAACAACGCCTACAGCATCAAGAACATGCTCGCCAACCGCGACAAGCGCCTGAGCGTGCTGCTCGACCCGTATCTGTGCTTCAAGGGCCATGGTTGGGTTCGCTCCAACTCGATGATGATGACCTCATCGACGGGCTACAACATTGCCAAGTATGACAATACCAACATGGAGGTGGATTACCGCATCAATACCGGTAAGAACTACACCGATGCTCCCATCTACTGGCTGGCTGTCATCTACCTGAACTATGCCGAGGCCAAGGCTGAGCTGGGTAACATCTCACAGAGCGACCTGGACATCAGCGTGAACCTGCTGCAGGCTCGTGCCGGTCTGCCCGCCATGACTACCGCTCCTGCTGCCGATCCCGCCAACAATATGGGAGTGAGCAACTTGCTGTGGGAAATCCGCCGCGCTCGCCGCTGTGAGTTGATGGCCGATAACTGGTATCGTTACTGGGACCTCATCCGCTGGCATCAGCTCGAGCTCCTCGATACCCAGACCCATCCCAACATCAACCGCGGTGCTTATCTCGCTGGTGTACCCGATCTCGACGAGACCTTCAACCTGGACGCTAACGGCTACATAATTCCCGTGAGCGCACAGCGCACCTTCGACAAGAAGTACTACTTGTGCCCCATCCCCAGCAACCAGATTACGCTGAGCAAGGGTGGCACGAAGCAGAACCCCGGTTGGTAAATCTTTATTCAAGTGTATCAAGCGGCAATCGCTTGATGCACTTGAAGTTTAGAGGTTAGGAGTTAGAGGTTAGAGACCCCTGGCGCCCTCCTCAAGAAAACTGCAAACAAGACGGCTGCCGCCGTGTCGTTAGTGACACGGCGGCAGCTTTTCTATCTATTTAGTCCTGGTTGTTCTAGAGTATCTAGATGGTCTAGACTATCTGGAAAAATCACTGGTAATCCCTTATCCTCACATCGATGCCG
>Ga0247610_10006690_pt1 | contig 11952 bp, 8 predicted proteins | sample 174DNAGHGhighgp2_FD_193483 | JGI IMG/M metagenome (GOLD analysis project Ga0247610, IMG submission 193483) | Sheep rumen microbial communities from Palmerston North, Manawatu-Wanganui, New Zealand - 1742 DNA GHGhigh gp2 | ecosystem: Host-associated > Mammals > Digestive system > Stomach > Rumen ...
AATGCGAAGGCGAGTGTGTGCGTCTATGATGTCGCTACCAAGGGTATTAATCGATTAGTGATGAGTGATGATCGATTAGGGGATGTTTATTTTCCGCGTTTACGTTGGACAGATGAGAGTACGCTGATGGTACTACGCGTCAACAGAGACCAGACGAAGATGGAGGTGTTTGATTGCAATGCCAAATCCACCGTCTCCCACCTCTGGTACCGTGAAGAGAGCAAGAAATACTTTGTGGACTACAGCCTGTTCGATCAATGGCAGTGGTTGAGCGACGGACGCGTGGTCATCTTAAGCGAAAAAGATGGTTGGCGTCGTGCCTATTTGTATAACGCGCAAGGTACCGAGCTGAAAGCCCTCACGCCTGAGAACATTGATGTTACGGCTGTTTATGGGGTGAACGAGAAGACACAAACGCTTTATTATCAGGCTGCACCGACTCCTGCTACGCGACAGATTTATGCGGTGAATAGTAAGAAAGGAGAAATTACTCAACTCACCCAAGAGGAGGGTATGTGGTCGGCACGTTTCGATCAAGAAGCCACCAAAGCCGTGTTCTGCTATCAGTCCTTTGAGGTACCGAATACCTATTATCTTTATTCAAAGAATAAACTGGAACTGATACAGGATAATAAGGAAGTTCAAGAAGCATGGCAGGCGAACGGTTTGCCCGAACCGCAATTATTAAATATCAACGGCCTCGAGGCAATGCTTATTAAGCCGTCAGGATTCAGTAATCAGCCAGCAGCCTTAGTAGTGATGCACTATAGCGGGCCGTCGAGTCAGCGGGTATTGAACAGATGGCGTAAGCGCTTTGAATATGCGTTGGTGGATCAGGGTTATGCGGTGCTGATTGTGGATACGCGGGGTTCGGACTGTAAAGGTCGCGCATGGCGCAATGAGACTTATATGAGTCTGGGTCAGAAAGAGGCAGAAGACCTTATTGCGGCCGCCAATGAGATTGCCAAACGACCGGATATTGACGGAGCGCGCATGGCGATCATGGGTTGGAGTTATGGCGGTTATGAGACCTTGTATACGATGAGTCAAAAGAACCATCCGTTCAAGGCAGCTGTAGCGATCGCACCAGTGACCGATTGGAAGTTATATGACAGCGCGTATACGGAGCGTTATATGCGTCGACCGCAAGTCAACCCGCGGGGGTATGAAGAGGCATCGTTGCTCAATAAGGCGAAGGATATGACGGGTAAGGTGCTCATCATTCATGGAACGGCGGACGATAACGTACATGTACAGCACACGATGCAGTATATCCATGAGTTGGTGGAAGCCGACAAGCAGTTTGAGATGCAACTGTATCCTGATGACAATCATTTCTTGCGCAAAGGCAACAATGCTACGCATATGCATAACAGAATTTTAAATTTTTTACAAAATAATCTAAAACAATGAAAAATTACGCTTTAGGTATCGATTTAGGTGGCACAGGCACCAAGTTCGGTTTGGTTGACGATGAAGGTAAAGTTCTTCGCAGTAATTCTATCCCCACCCAGCAGTATCCGGACATCGACGAGTACTGTGACGTGCTCTGCAACGGTCTCAAACGACTGGTAGAGGACGAAGGTATCTCGATGAGTGAGGTAGTGGGTGTCGGTTGCGGCGCTCCGAATGCCAATTTCTATTCGGGTTGTATTGAGCAGGCACCGAATCTGCCGTGGAAGGGTGTGGTTCCCTTCGCTAAGCTCATCAGCGAGCGCATGGGTGTGAAGTGTACGATCACGAACGACGCCAACGCTGCAGCTCAGGGCGAGATGATTTACGGTAGTGCTCGTGGTATGAAAAACTTCATCGTGATTACCTTGGGTACGGGTGTAGGTTCGGGTATCGTTATTGACGGTAAGTTGCTTTATGGTCACGATGGTTTTGCCGGTGAGTTAGGTCACTGCAAGATCGACCATAGTGGTAACGGTCGTCTCTGCGGTTGTGGTCAGAAGGGTTGTATTGAGGCCTATGCATCGGCAACGGGTGTGGCTCGTACCGCCAAAGAGATCGTGACGGCTACGACGCAGCCGACACTGCTACGCAATGTACCGGATATCAATAATATCACGAGTAAGGACGTGTTTGATGCAGCCGAGAAGGGTGATCTCGTAGCAAAGGAGATCTTCGATTATACCGGTCATCTGCTGGGTGAGAAACTGGCTGACTACGTTCATTTCTCCAGCCCGGAGGCCATTATCCTGTTTGGTGGTCTGACCAAGTCCGGTCACTGGATCATGGATCCGATCCGTGAGGCGCTGGACGCTAACCTGATGCCGATCTGGAAGGGTAAGATCCCTGTATCCATTTCGATCTTGAAAGATAGTGATGCCGCTATCTTAGGTGCATCTTCATTGGCTTGGTAATGCTCAAGAATATATTGCAACGTCTGTACCCATGCGGCAAATGCCGCGTGGGGAAGGCAGTGTACCTGACTTTTGATGACGGCCCGATACCTGAGGTGACCCCTAAGGTCTTGGCGATATTGGATAAGTACAAGGTGAAGGCCACTTTCTTTATGGTGGGGGAGAACATCGACAAACATCCGGAGGTGTTCGAGCAGGTGGTTAAAGCCGGTCATGCCATTGGAAACCATACCTACAACCATATGAAGGGTTGGAAAGTGAGTACAGCGGAGTATATCGAAAATGTTCAGAAGTGGGAAGATGCCTTTAGGAGGCATTGTACATTGGAGATTGGAAATTGTACATTGTTCCGTCCTCCCTATGGCCGGACGTGGGTTTGGCAGAGAAGGGCGGTGAAAAAGTTAGGGTATGAGATCTATCTATGGGACGTGTTGACGCGCGACTATAACCCGCGGCGCACACCCGAAGCGATGTTGCGTCAGATCCAGCGCTGTACACGCCCTGGTAGTATCATCAATTTCCATGACTCGATTAAGTCGAACGAACGGATGTTGGAAGTATTGCCAAAGGCCATTGAATGGTTGTTAGCAAATGGGTATGAACTTAAAACATTATAGTCTTCTGTTGCTTGTCTTTGTGCTGGCAAGTTGTGCGAACAGAGGTATCGGACCACAAGGTGGCCCGAGGGATTCTGTGCCGCCCGTACCGGTCAAATACGAACCCGAGATGGGTGCGTTGGAGTTCAAAGGCAATCGTATCGAGATCACGTTCGACGAGTATATCCAGTTAGATAAACTAACGGAGAACCTCTTGATGTCCCCGCCGCAGAAGACCCCTCCGGAGGTCAAAGCCCGCGGTAAGAAACTGGTTGTTCTATTGCAGGACACGCTTCGTGACAGTACGACCTATACGATCGATTTCGGAGACGCCGTGTGTGACTTCCGTGAGAAAGTACCGTTGCGTAATTACTCGTTCTATTTCTCTACGGGTTCTACCATTGATACGCTAGCCTATACCGGTTATGTGTACGACGCGATGAACCTTAATCCGCTGAAGGGTATCTATGTGGGTATTCACGAGGATAAAGAGGACAGCGCGTTCGTTACCAAGCAATTTGCCCGTGTGGCCAAGACAGATAGTGCCGGCTATTTCCGCATAGGAAATATGAAGGAGGGTCTGTATCGCCTCTATGCGGTGGACGATATCAGCCACGACTACCGCTTGACTATCGGCGAAAGCCTGGCGTGGGCAGATGAAGAGATAGCGGGGAGTGTGGAGAGGTTACAGGTTACGGGTTACGGGTTACAGGATACGGTGGCACAAGACACTACGTTACCGGATACGGTAGTACAGGATGTTGCGTTACCGGAAGGAGGAACATTGTTTTTGTTCCGAGAAGAGCAGCAACGGTTGTACTTACAACGTACGTTGCGCAAGGAGCAGCATCGTATACAGATCTTGTTTAGTTCGACGCCGGACAGTTTGCCGGAATTGCGGTTCTTAAACGACAGTCTGGACTTGAACTACGTAACCAAGTACTCGGAGAAGAAAGACACGGTGACTATCTGGTTAGCAGATAGCATATCAATTGCGCAAGACTCCCTTTTTATCGAGGCACGTTATCGCAGAACGGACAGTCTGTACCATTTGGAGTGGTTCACGGATACGCTGCGGGCTATCTGGCGTGCACCGAAACTATCGGCGAAGGCTAAGCAGGCACAGGATAGACAGAATCGAAACCGGCGCTTGGATCTGAAATCCAATGCCAGCGCGAAGTTCGAGATGTACGATACCCTCTATTTGGATTGTTTCACGCCTCTGGCAACTGTTGAGCGCGATTCGTTCCATCTGTACGAACGTATCGATTCGATCACCCAAGCTGTGCCGTTCAAGATCGCAGACTACGATACGCTGACTATGCGCTTGTATATATTGGCGAAACTAGAACCGGAGAAAAAATACGAGTTGGTAGTAGATAGCGGTGCGCTGCACGATATCTATGGCATCACGCATGTGAAGGGAACCTACGCGCTACAGGTTAAGACCCTGTCCGACTACTCGACGCTGCGCGTGAAGCTTAATCCATTCGTGCCCAAAGCCCGCATACAGGTGCTCAATAAGAATGATCAGGTTGTTCGTGAATTACCGGCTGTACCCGAAGGCGCGTATTTTGAGTACCTGACGCCTGAGACTTATTATATGCGTTTGTATATCGACGAGAACGAAGACGGTAAATGGACAACGGGTAGTTGGGCTGAGAAACGCCAACCTGAACCGGTGTATTATTTCCCGGAGAAAATTCAGACAAAGAGTAATTGGGATTTCGAGGAGGAATGGGACTACCAAGCCGTGGAGCAGACCAAAGCGAAACCGGCAGAGTTAGTTAAGGCTTCTTCCGCCAAGAAATAATGCCGTAGATACAGTTCGCGCACCAGATGGTGTACTGCGTGACCATGAACCAATCGCCGGCACGCACCCAGAGGATAGTACTTAGTATATCTACGGCGAGCCAAATGAACCAATGCTCGCGATAGACGAGAATCATCAGTACCTGCGCCACGAGTGCAGGTACTGTTGTAAATGCGTCTAAGTAGGGCTGCGTATCATCGGTCAACGCGGCAAGTCCCCAGCCGACAAGCCATGAACCAAGTAGGGTGGTGATGGCAATGAGCACGATCACGGAGGGTTGCAGACTGCGGGGCTCCACTTTCTTTTTTCCGCTTTCCTCTTTCAAGCGTTCACGCCACACAAACACCCCGTACACCATCGTGCCGAAGTAATAGGCATTGATAGCCATCTCTCCGTAGAAACGTTGTGTCCAACAGAGATAGGTATAGGTGAATACTTGTGCAAAACCGAAGGCGAAGGTGAGGATGTTTCGCCTGGAAGCCAGCACAACGGAACAGATGCCGAGACAGCAACTGATCAGCGATAACCATGTGATCGGGGAATCACTCACCGTTCATTCGGCATTTGGAGCGTATAGAGGATGGCTTCCATCTGGCGCGTTGCATTGCGTTTCTTCTGGCCGGGGGCATAGAGGAATGCTTCGGTGGTAACGACACGACCGTTGACCTGATCGAGGCGTGTGAGGCTAACGAACGGTCCTCCCATGGCTTCGCCATCGAGGATCTTCCATAAACCGCGTGTCTCGAGGGCATAGAAACCGCCTACCGTATCCCGGAGTGCAGGCACAGAACGGGTCACCGGCGGGAAATGTTTGTATTCAGTGCCCATATGACTGCCGGGCACTTGTGCCGAGACGAGTTGACCCATTACGGTATTGCGCATGGCAATGATCGAATCGTTGGAGAACTGTTCCTGCGCTGTGTACGGATAACTATAGACGAGGATATCCTTGCGCATCGGGCCTTTGTTATTGCAGCACCAGAGGACAGCTATGCTGTCATTGGTTATTGGTAATTGGACATTGGATATTGTGATATAGTCCTCGGGAATGAGCATGTCGTAGCCCTGTTGGTTGAGTATCGCGCGTGCGTCCTTATTGGTATTCGCGCGATAGAAAGTGATCTGGCGTGCCAATTCTTCCTGAACGAACCACTCGCGGATGGAGGCTCCGTGCTCTGTCCAATAGGCGAGGAATGCCTCATCGCTCGGTGCCTGAATTCGTAGCATGGCTTGCGGTTTTGACCATACATCGCGGGAACGAACAGCTTTTACAAACGTGTATTTGGAGGGGTTGACGTCAATGAGCAGGATGTTTCTGGTGGCCTTGAAGAGGTCATCGAATTGCGCCGGCGTTACATGTGTGGTGGTGAAATACGCCTCCATCTGGGGCAGTCCGTACATGTCGGCACCCATCGTGTCGCAGACGGCAGCTTTGACAGCAGCATCGCTGATGATGAGACATTCGTAGATAGAACCTGTGGCGGAAGTGAGCAAGCGATCGTTACCTTTTCCGCAACCAAGAAGCAACACGGCGCTCAGCGCCAAATACATTATTTTTTTCATGATAACAATTATTTTGCGGTGCAAAATTACAAAAAAAGCGTGAAATTAGCAAATTTATTCGTAAAAATTTGCACAATTAGAAAAAAAAAACTACCTTTGCGCCGAATTTTAATCCATACTCCCATGACATTATCAACAGATTACTTATTTATTACGGACGAGCGCGAAGGTTTTCGTGAATGCCGCGAGACGCGTACTACGTCCACGACGACGATGACCGTTCTCTTGTGTGAGGAAGGGTTCATTGATGTGTATTACCACGGTGCTATGCTCCGAATCAATAAGGGCGAGATGTTCGTGCGTATCCCAGATTTCCGTTATGCGTTAGGCCCGTACGAGATGAGTCCGGACTTTGCCTTCAAGCAAGTGACGGTTGATGCCGGTGTGTTTGACCAGATCATGTACGAGCACATGCGTATTGAGCCGAACTGGTACCCTAAGCAGGAGTATATCAAGGAGCACCCGACTTTTGTGTTGAGTGAAACCAGCAAGGAATTTTTCTATATCTATTTTCACTTGCTGACGCTCCAGTTGCAGGATACGCAAACGGCTTACCGTTCGCAGATCCTGAAGCTTATTGCGCGTGGAGCTACGATGGAGATGCTCAATTATCTGGATAAATTGGCAGTTGTAGATCCGAATATAATAGATCGTAAGGCGACCAACGCAAGCGACTACACGTTCTATGAGTTCATGTGTCTGCTTCAGAAACATCCGCACGAACGCGAGGTTCAATGGTACGCCAAGCGACTTGGTATCACGCCGAAATACCTCTCGGAGATCTGCCGTGACCGCAGCGGTAAAGCCGCGGGTGAGTGGATTGCCGACATCACGATTGCAGAGTTGAAATACTACCTGCGTTCCACTACCTTACCGATCCATGAGATTGCACAGGTCATGGAATTTCCGAATGCCAGCTTCTTCTGTCAGTACACGAAGAAACACACGGGTCAAACCCCGAATCATTTCCGCAGATCTAGAGAAAACTAAGCGAAGAGCGGGTGCTGAATCATCTCTTTGTTAACTACCTCGCGAACGGAAGCTATCGTGCTTTCACTCGCGGGGTTTTGTAATACCGTGTCAATCAGCTCAACGATCCACGGCATTTGGTCTTCTTTGAGTCCGCGGGTGGTGATGGCGGGTGTACCGAAGCGGAGTCCGGAAGTCTGGAAAGCAGAACGGCTGTCGAAAGGCACCATGTTCTTGTTCGTTGTGATGTCGGCTGCGACGAGTGCTTGTTCGGCGACCTTACCGGTGAGATCGGGGAATTTGGTACGCAGGTCGATGAGCATGGAGTGGTTGTCCGTACCGCCGGAGATCACTTTGTAGCCTTTGTCCATGAAGGCTTGTGCCATGACGGCTGCGTTGAGTTTGACTTGTTTCTGATAGGTCTTGAATTCGTCCGTGAGGGCTTCGCCGAAGGCAACGGCTTTGGCTGCAATCACATGCTCGAGCGGGCCACCTTGTGTGCCCGGGAAGACGGCTGAGTCAATGAGTGCGGACATTTTCTTGATTTCACCTTTGGGTGTTGTTTTACCCCAAGGATTGTCGAAATCTTTGCCCATGAGGATGATGCCGCCGCGCGGGCCGCGGAGGGTTTTATGGGTGGTAGAGGTGACTATATGCGCATATTTGAGCGGGTTTTCGAGGAGACCGGCCGCAATGAGTCCGGCGGGATGGGCCATATCGACCATGAAGATCGCGCCTATCTCATCCGCTGCGCGACGTATACGCGCGTAGTCCCACTCGCGGCTGTACGCGCTTGCGCCCGCGATAATTAATTTAGGTTTATGCGTGCGCGCTTTGAGTTCCAAATCATCGTAGTTCACGCGACCCGTTGCTTCATCGAGGTCGTAGCCGATGGCGTTGAACATGAGGCCGGAGAAGTTAACGGCAGAACCGTGGCTGAGGTGACCGCCATGACTAAGGTTGAGTCCCATGAAGGTGTCACCGGCTTTGAGGCAGGTCATGAAGACTGCCATGTTCGCTTGTGCGCCGGAGTGAGGTTGCACGTTCACGTACTCAGCGTTATAGAGTTTTTTGAGTCGATTGCGGGCGATGTCTTCGGCGATATCCACGATCTCACAACCGCCGTAATACCGGTGTCCGGGGTATCCCTCGGCGTATTTATTGGTCAGAACGCTTCCCATGGCCTCCATGACTTGGTCGGAGACGAAGTTCTCGCTGGCGATGAGTTCAATACCTTTCGTTTGGCGTTCGCGCTCCCGGCGGATGACGTCAAAAATCTCTGTGTCTCTATTCATAATTTGTGTTTTTAATTTGCGACTGCAAATTTACGAAAAAAAAATGATATGTGCAAGAGTTTGTGCGTATTTTGTAAAGTAGAGTTAGCAAAATAGGGAAAAATGTACAAAATATGCAGAATTTTTTGGTAAATTGGTGAAAATGTATTAACTTTGCCAAGTTTTTGTGGCAAAGCAAAACAACAATTGTTAAAAATAACGTTATTATTAACAAAAAAAATTAAATTTATTATGAAGAAATTATTTTATTTGTTCGCAGTAGCCGTTGTAGCTATTAGCTTGGCTTCCTGCAACAAGAAGGATGAGCCTGCAAGCAAAGACTTCACGATCACAGTTAGCGACGTTACCGCTACTTCTGCTCACGTGAAAATTACTCCGTCCAAGGAGGACGCTTTCTATTATGCAGGTGTTGTATCTCAGGAAGGTCTTGACTACTACAAGATGACGATTGAGGAGTACGCACAAGACGACATGGATTACTATTCGAGTAACGGTGCTTCTTTTGCTAATCTCGCGCAAAGCGGTGAGTTTGAGGGTGATGTAGAACTTAAGCCGGAGGCCAAGTACTATGCGTATGCTTTCTACTTCAACAAGAACTGGGAGATCCTCAGCGATGTTGCTTATGTAACGTTCACTACTCCGAAACTGGAGATCACCGAGACCATTGACCTTGCTTTGGCAGGTGCAGAGGTAACTTGGGATTTTTATGCAAATTATGGTCTTGGTGTTCTTGATCTGAGCACTGCTTTTGATGAAGCTAAGGGCTTGGGTGTTAACCTCAGCCTCTTGGGAGAAACAGCTAACGGCACCTTCACAGAGAACGATTTCTATGAGCCGTATGCTGATTATGGTTACTATAGCAACTGCATCTATGATGCTAACAAAAACATCGTTGCTCTCCCTGTCCTCGCACAGATTAGCGGTGCATTCAATGCTGACTCTACCGTTTATACCTATGGCGGTTATGTAGTTGATGATGGCGGTGTTAAGTACACGTTCAACAACGTTCAGGCTACTCCTCCTGCTGAGGAAGAAGGCGAAGAAGGTGAAGGTGGTGAAGGCGCTGCTGCTCCTGCAAAGAAATTTGCTCGCAAGCTTTTGAAGAAGTAATTTTGGAATTGCGAATTTTTAAAACAGTCACTTCGGTGGCTGTTTTTTTTTGTGCGCAATTTTTGAGGGCTTGTTTGCTGATACAAAAATCACCTACTAATTACCTACTAATCACCTACTAATTACCTACTAATCACATACTAATATCCTACTAAACATACTACGAGGCGTTCGCCGGGGGGGGGAGGAGTGAGAAGGGGGATGGAAAGCGAATGTTAAAAATCATTAAAATTTACAAAAAAGCGAACGGCTGTTGTTGATAACTTTTTTATTTTGGAAAACTTTTTGATTTTTCAAAAAATGTAAAGTATTGAAATGTAATGAATTAGTAAAAAGTTTTGGACAACTTTTTGAAATTGTTGAAAACTTTTCTTGCCAAAAAATTTGCACAATTCAAAAATTTATAGTAATTTTGCAACGTTTTTCGGCCTAATATCATTTATAGGAGAAAAAACATAAAAAACACTGATCAATAATCAGCAAAAACACAAAAAATATTTTATACACTATATTATGGAAACATACATTATCAAACGTGATGGTAAGAAGGAACTTTTTACCATTGACAAAATCAAAAATGCCATATCGAAGGCATTCTTAGCGGTAGGTGCGTTTGCGACGGAAGAGACATTAGGGGCAATCCTTTCGCACTTACGAGTACATAATGATGCAACCGTAGAGGAGATTCAGAACCAGGTGGAGGTTGCGCTGATGGCGGAAGGCTACTATCAGGTAGCGAAGGCGTTCATCTTGTATCGCCAGGGTCATACGGAGGATCGTGAGACCCAGCGTCGTTTGGACTTCATGATGAACTACGTTCAGGCAAGTAACGCGGCAGAGGGTTCGAAGTTCGATGCGAACGCAAACGTGGAGCACAAGAACATCGCTACGCTGATCGGTGAGCTTCCGAAGCAGGGCTTCATTCGTCTGAACCGTCGTCTGTTGACCGAGCGTATCAAGACGATGTACGGTAAGGAGTTGAGCGACAAGTACATGAACCTGTTGAATCAGCACTTTATCTACAAGAACGACGAGACGAACCTCGCTAACTACTGTGCGTCCATCACAATGTATCCGTGGTTGATCGGCGGCACGAAGAGTATCGGCGGTAACGCTACTCCTCCGAAGAACCTGAAGTCTTTCTGCGGCGGATTCATCAACATGGTGTTCATGGTTAGCTCGATGCTCTCAGGCGCGTGCGCTACGCCCGAGTTCCTTATGTATATGAACTATTTCATTGAGCAGGAATACGGCGAGGACTACTACAAGCGTGCTGACGAAGTGGTGGACTTGAGCATCAAGCGCCGTACGATCGATCAGGTGATCTGCGACTACTTCCAACAGGTGGTGTACAGTCTGAACCAGCCGTCGGGTGCACGTAACTATCAGTCGGTATTCTGGAACATCAGTTACTACGATCGTTATTATTTCAAGAGCCTGTTCGATAACTTCCGTTTCCCGAACGGCGAGGCACCTCATTGGGACGGTTTGAACTGGTTGCAGAAACGCTTCATGAACTGGTTCAACGAAGAGCGTACGCGTACCGTGCTGACCTTCCCGGTTGAGACGATGGCGCTGCTGGCTGAGGACGGCGATATCAAGGACAAGGAGTACGGCGATTTCACGGCAGAGATGTACGCGAAGGGTCACTCGTTCTTTACGTATGTAAGCGACAATGCTGATAGTTTGTCGAGCTGCTGCCGTCTGCGTAACGCGATCACGGATAACAGCTTCAGTTACACGCTGGGTGCGGGTGGTATCTCGACGGGTTCGAAATCCGTATTGACGATCAACCTGAACCGCGCTATCCAGTACGCAGTTCGCAACAACATCCCGTATCAGGCTTATGTAGAGGAAATCGTGGACTTGATGCACAAGGTTCAGTTGGCTTACAACGAGAACCTGAAGCAGTTGCAAGAGCGTGGTATGCTGCCGTTGTTCGACGCGGGTTACATCAATATCGGCCGTCAGTACCTGACGATCGGTGTGAACGGTCTGGTAGAGGCTGCTGAGTTCCTCGGTCTGGAGATCAAGGATACGCCGGAGTACGCTCATTTCGTTCAAGAGTTGCTCGGTATCATTGAGAAGAAGAACAAAGAGTACCGCACGAAGGACGTTATGTTCAACTGCGAGATGATTCCGGCAGAGAACGTAGGTGTAAAGCATGCTAAGTGGGATCGCGAGGACGGTTATGTCGTGCCGCGTGACTGCTACAACAGTTATTTCTACATCGTAGAGGA
>Ga0247610_10006691_pt1 | contig 11950 bp, 14 predicted proteins | sample 174DNAGHGhighgp2_FD_193483 | JGI IMG/M metagenome (GOLD analysis project Ga0247610, IMG submission 193483) | Sheep rumen microbial communities from Palmerston North, Manawatu-Wanganui, New Zealand - 1742 DNA GHGhigh gp2 | ecosystem: Host-associated > Mammals > Digestive system > Stomach > Rumen...
CTTTTTGTTGGCAAACTTGATGATGTAATTGCATCAATAAGATAAAATACTTCTTCTTTAGTAATTTTAATAATAATGTTATTTTCCATAATTATGCAATATCTTTAAGTGGTTTATCTTTAAAAAAATCAATAATAGTATTAATAAGATTATTTAAATTATCTTTATTATAATGACAATAATTATCTATTAGATTTTTATGTTTTTTAAGTAATTCATAATAATCATTTTGAAAAGCTAATTTTTCATTTTCACAATTATTATAAAGATTATTTAACTCATTAAGTTTATTATTTAATTCACCAATAGTATCTTGAAGATTCTTTTTATTCATTTCTCCTTCCCGAATGACTTTATTATATTTGTCTTCAAAATCTTTTGCTAACTTTGTCTTTTCATCAGCAAGATTTTTGTAGTTTTCAATTATTTTAATGTTTTTTTCTTTACTCTTGATTGTAGATTCTCTTAACTGATCGAATTCATTAGTAACTTTAATTAATTCCTTCTCTAAAGATTCATATTCTATCTTAAAATCTTTTAAATTTGCTTCAAGCCTAACATTATTTTCTTTTAATGTAGTATTGTCTGTTGACAACTGTTTGTTTTCATTAATAATAGTATCTCTTGCTTCTGTCAATTTTTTTATTTCATTATTTGCTGTATTTTCAGTTGCTTTAATTTGTTGAATTTTTTGTTCAAATTTTTTTTCAACATTTTTTAACTTAATTTCATATTCTTTAGCTTGTTGATCTAATTCTTCTTTAATTAAATTATTATGCTCTATTAATGTAATTGTTTCTTCTTGAGGAATTTTATCAATTTGATTTTTTAATTCTTCATTTTCTTTTGTCAATGATTCTATTTGAGCTTTTTGTTCCTTAAAGAATTTTGCCGCATTATTCAAACGTTCTGTTAATTTTGCGTTACTCTGTTGTAATTGTTCAATAGTTTCCATAATTAATAAATTATTTTATTTTATATTATATTATTCTTCATTTTCATCTATTTTAATAGTGTCATCCCAACATTTGCCACATATCCCAGTAATTAACATTTCTCGTTTATCGGCTGGCCAATCAGGAAATATATTTTGGATATTTTCTTCTCCTTCAATATATTTAATATACTGTTCATCTGTCATACTTACTTCAAATTCTTTGCCACAAATTGGGCATTTTATTAAAAAGTTTTTCATATTTATTGAAATTTATATATAAGTTATATTTTTTTGTTAATAAATTATATGTAAATCTAGATATAGAATATTCCATTGTCAAAAATATTTCTCTTTTATAGTCTAATCCAATAAAATTTTGATCAGGATTATTTGAATATTTAGCAAAAGCATGTCTTAAAATTTTTTGTTCTGAATTATATATATTTTTTATATTAATATATTCTAATGCTTCTTTATAAAATTTAATTAAATCATCTCTATATCCTATACAACATCCTGCATTGAAATATGCATAAGGCAAATATTTATTTCTATTATATAATATATCTATTTCTTCATCAGGATAATTATTAATTGTTGCATTAAATAATATTCTATATTTTGTTTTTAAAAATTTATGTATCAAATTATCAAATGTACATATTAAAACATCATATCCATCTAATATTAAGACATATTTAGTATTTATCTTATTTTCTAAACAATCTATATAATATTTTATTTTATTTGGCATATACCATTTTGAATTAAAATCATAATTATTAGGTAATGCATTTATTAATTGAATATTAAATTTATCTAATTGTTGTTTTAATATACATTTGCTGTCATCTGTCCAACATGAAACAATACTTAATCGTTCATATTTATTTTTTAATTGTGCATAATCTTGAATTATTTTGATTGTTTTTGGAAATCCATCAAAAGTTCTTCCTTGAAAATGAACAATATTAACTGGCTTATTTGTTTCTTCATTAATTACATTAAACATTATTTATTAACAGCTTGTATTTCTGAAATACTATTTGGAATAAGTCTTGGCTTACCAATAAATTCTTTAAGCTCTTTACAATCACAATAAGACATCGCAGAATGAAGATAACTTTCCATGTTGTTTACCCATCCCTTTAATGTATATTTAACTGGTAAATATTTTGTGATTCCTTCTGCTGTCTTTGTCTTATGGCCAGATATAGATTTCTGTCCATCTGCAGAAGCCATTCCAAAGAACTTTACATCAATTTTACCAATATAATTATCTTTTCTTAATTGCTTCAATCTTCCAGACCATTCTCTAGTTTTATAATTGATATCTAAAGATGTTGGATCCCATATATTATAATCAAATCCACCACCATCATTGGTATATTTTTCTCCAGCAGATTCAATACATTGAGCAAATAGACTACCAATCATTACATAATCTGCTCCTAATGCCAATGCTTTGATGACATGATCATAATTACGAATACCACCATCAGCTATAATTTCTGGACATACATTTTTTGATGTATAATATTTCCAATGTCTTTTGATTTTATAGCATTCTCCAATAAGTGATGCTTGTGGATAATGAATACTTACATTAGATGTAGTAATACAGCCCGAACCGCCACCAATCCCGACTCTAATATAATCAATTACTTTAATATCATTATTAATATTAAAATTAATTATCCATTCATAAGTTTCGGGATTGGCAATATTACCCGTCATAATGGTCAATTCATATTTGCCGGCAATTGCATTTTTCTTAGCTATATAACAAGTTTCATATAATGACTTCATATGTCCATTAGCAATATCCACACAAATAAGATAATGAGATGCATCTGAAGTTCCAACTCTATCTAAATAATTATTGATAAATAAATCTTCAAATTCCTTTAATGATAAAGCAACCCAATGTTCTTCATTCATATATTTTTTACGAATTTCTAAATCAATATTTCTTGGAATTATTGCATTTATTCCGTTTTCATAAAAAATATCTATGTTCTTTTCATTAACTACACTTGCCATAGGTGCTGTAAAAATAGGCAAAAAATCATTATCTTCTCTACAATTACACTCTGATCTAGAAGATACATTAGAAATGACTTCAGGAATAATAGTCAAATCATTATAAGAATAACCCTTCTTTTCTACAATCATATTATAAAATTTTATTTATATAAACTAATTAATCTATTATTAATATAGTATTTTTTATCTAATATTTTTTATATAACTTAAGTAATTTAATAAAAAAAAATGGACTATCAATTAATTTTTATATTAGTTTGATAATCCATTTATATTTATATATTTGTTTGGAAAAAATTACTTACATATTATGGCCATTCCCCAAGAGGCATCTTAAACCCCTGATCTTCTGGGAAACAAGGATTCTTATCAGTAACATCCCCAGTTACAGCATCTACATAAATTTGAGCCCGAGCATTACCAAAGATATACTGTGGATTGCATGCCTTAGGACCAACTTCTTTACGAAGTACACATTGCTTAGAATGTGGCTTTGGTAAATTGACCTGATTAAGTTTTTCAAATGCCTGAGCAAATGTTACCTTGATCTCCTCCTCATTCAATGGGAAATCTTCTACCCAGAATCCATGTTTAACTTCATAAGCAGTTGTATCAGGAGTATGAGCGGCAAGAACTACAAAAGTATCTGCACCTTTATCCTTTTCCTCAACTACTTGGAAGACATTAGAAAGACCTGTAATTGTTCCATCACATTCTTCATCAAGGAAATCCTTAAGAACAATACAAGTTTCAAACCAACGATAATCTCCATTATAATTCATGAACATATATTCACGATCTGTAGAAATAACGTTTTCAACTACTAATTCAGTAATAGCAGGATTAAGTTCAACATCATTATCTGCTGCTGGCTTATTTCCACATCCACTACATGAACTAAAACTAATTGTTAAACAAAACATAATGCTCATAAAGAGCCACAAAATTTTCTTCATATTATTTAATTATGTATTTATATATTTATAAAAATTTTATTTAAAATAGTTATTATATATTAATTTGTTCAATATATCTTTTATAATTTATCTATAGTCTTTAAGATAATCATATTCAAATAATTCTTTATCTCTATTAGCAATAGAAATAGCATCTTTCATATATTTAATTACTTTCTTTTTTGTTGTATCATCAAGAACCATTAAATCAATATGATCTAAAATAAATTCTGCTATTTCAATTGTCTCATTACATGAATGAACATCTATTAATGTATCATCACTAATTAAAGAAACAAAAAATATATTTCTTGCCTCATCATTATTCAATATATCATTATAAAAAATAATCTTATTACAAAATAATATAAGATTACTATTTTCTGCAATCCTTATTGTAAATGTCTTTAAAAAATCTTTACTTATCATGTATTAAAAATTATATTTATTATATTTAATTATTGTCTATTCTAATCCCACCATCTGTAAGAATATTGTTTCAATATATCAAATAATATTTTTCTACATTTAAGTATATAATATTCTTCTGGATAATCTCTATAATATTTTTTAAGATTTTCTATTGTGGGGGTAGCTCTAAAATCAGATTTGAATTCTTTATAGAATCTTTCTTCATTTCTATAATTAATTTTAGGGCCAGTATATGTCTTTTTATTTTCAGATTTATTATGATCATACTCATATAATTCTGATTCATTGTTCATTGCATGAATACACTGTTTAGCCCATTTAAGTGGTCTTAAAATATCTGTATCTGAATTTTCTACCAATTTGTGTTTTTCAAACCATCTTATTTGTTTGTCAATCTGGCATTCCATAAGTTCATACATATAGAAATAATCCCATGGATAAGATGTAAATGCTCTCTTGACCAATCTATAATGTTCTTTATTCCAATTACAATAAAACCAATATCTTATTGTCTTAAAAGCTGATTTTGGTTTTTCCCATACATACCAAAGTATATTATCATCTATCCAATCTAATACTTTATATTTTTTACAAAGATCATACCAGTCCATAACTATGTATTTTTAATTATAATTTATATATTTATACTTTATATAATTCTTCAGCAAAATTAACAAATTCACATAATGTAGTATCTAATTCATCCAAAGACAATTCAAGACCAATAATATCTTTAGTATTATTTTCTAATCTTAGTCTAAATAATCCATAATAATCAGGACATGGATCTGTTCGTTCAGGAGAATATTCAGTATGTGTATCTATATAATCAATAAATAGTTTTTTATCTCCTTTAGAATTATTTTCTAATATTGTATTAAATTCTTCCAAATCTATTAAAAGTGCTTGCAATAAACTTCGACTATTTTCAATTTTATCTTTTGTACCTGCAAAATATGTAATATCTTTAATATTATCAACTATAACTTTCATAATTCATTATCTATTCATTCATTATTTATTTTTATTATTCATAGTATTTCCAAGTAAATCTATATTTTTTCTGTTTATACTTTATAGAATTTCTATAAATAATATTATATATTCCAATACTTAAAATAGAAATATATATAGTATTAATTAACTTATTTTTCATTTATTATAAAATTTTTCAAAAAACTTATTAATATTTGGCAATTCACTACTTTCATTAAAATGTTGTTGATCTATTTGGTAATTTTCATCATACCTAAATACTTCTTTTCCTTTCATAATTTATTTATATATTTTATTTATATTATTTTCTAATAACTTCAATATCAGTTCCTGATGAATTACTAAATACAATATATGCTTGTCCATTCACATATACTGTTTCTGTATATACTGATCTTGTGGTCATATTTGTATTATTAGTTCCAAAAGTATTATTAGCATTCAATACAGTAAATGATAGACCAAGAAAAAATCCAATCAATAGATAAATTAACCAAAAATAATTATTTGTTATCTTCATAAAATTATTAATTAATATTATATATTTTTACTAATTTAATATAGAAATATTTCTTTAAAAATTTAATTATTTTCAAAACTATTATTTTCAAATATATCTAATTGTGAATTATCTATATTTATATTTTTTTCTTCCTCATTATTCTTATTGACCTTAAATATATTATCTCTTAATGAGTTTGTATTTTCTTGTTTTCTCATAAATCTTTCATTAGACATATCTTTTTCAGAATAATCATAATAATTAAATTCTTTATGAATAATATCTTTTATATTATCAATTATATCTTCTAATTTTAGTTTAGATTCTTTCTTAAATTCTGGTAATTCTTCTTCTTTGTCTTCTTCATTTTCTATTTCTGGTTTTGCTTCATTTACTAATTGCTCTAAGAAGAATATCTGTGTATTCATATTGCCATATATATCATTAAGTTGTTGTTTTGTTTCCCATAATAATTCAAATGGATGTATATGAATTTCTCCATTTCTTGGTTTAGATTGTATAATAATGATTTTCCAATATTCTTGAACAATTTCAAACATCATATCAATATATTCTTTATCATCAACTATCAAGTCTTTAATACTATTACAATATTTACAAGTCCAAGTTGCTAAAAACATATTAATATCTGCTTTTGTTGTTTTTGGATTATCTAAAGTCCATTTTCTAGAATCATTGACAAATCTCATTATTGGAAAATCTAATCTCTTTTTCTTTCTTTGCATCTCAATATTTACAAAAGATTTTATTCTCTTTAGTTTTGAGAAATTTAATCTATTTGTCTTTAGATCTATACAATATTCATATATATTCTTAATATTTTCACAATCATAATATTTATAAAGACTTAGAATAACTGGTGTATGTTTTTCTATAATTTCAATATCTTCAACATATAAATTATTTTCTTCTCTAATCTTTGTATTTTCTTCATCTTTACCTTTAAATATTGCATAGTTTCCTTTTAATAATTCTCTATATTGATCAATATTTGCATCAGTTATATGATTCAATAGTTTTCTAATCTTAATAGTATCTTCATTATATTTAAGATTTCTACAACTTTTTAATAATTCATCAATACTTATTTTTTTATCATCTGAAACTTTATTAGTACTTTTTATTATATTTACTTTATATCCATAATATTCAAGATTACTTTTTATTATAGATAATTGTTTAGCATATTCCGAATATCTTTCTTCAAATACTTTTAATTTATAAGTAGTTTCATCAATATAATATTTACAATCATTCTCATCATACTTAAGATATTTATTAGTACTTAATAATGAACTAATCATTGGATTATATTTTGATTCTTCTTCATTTCTTTCAAGCATATCATTGCAAGTATGAACTAAATCTCTTGCAAATATTAGATCATGTTGATTAAAAGATAAATCTAATGGTTTTACATAATCTGATATAATACTGAATCCATTTTCATCCTCATATGGCAAGAATATTTTTATATACAAATCATTATTACGTAAACGATTAGCAAACTGTTCAATATCTTGTGCTATCCATGTAGTACTAAAATATACTGAAAAATTATATTTATCGCAAATATCTACTCCAACAGAAAGATATGTTGAACAAAATATAATATCATTTTCACCAATGGTTTTATGATTATTAATATCTTCCATTGTATCTTCTCCATATTTAGATTTTTTATAATAAAATGCTTTAATGGATTTGTTTATATTTCGTTCATTTAATATACGTTGTATAATACCTGTAATTTGTTCATAATAGATATTGCCATTATTTGTTGGAAATAATATTTTCTTACCATTAATAATATCATCTACCATTGATTGACACATATCATTTAATTGTTCAGTAGTTGTTGGAACAAGATAAACATTACATTCTTTTATTCTTGTATCTTCTTTCTTTACATTTATATATTTAATATTTGGGAAAAACAATATCTCTCCAGTTGGTGTTCCTGTCATCATTATTATTTTTGCTTTGCAATTAGCAAGACGTTGTATACATGGACCCATAACATCTCTATAAGAACTTGTAAATAAAAGATGTGACTCATCAATAACAATATATTCAAAGTTTGCTGTATCTAATTCATATACATTTAATTTTGAAAATTTATCAATAGTCATAGAAATATTATGATTTCCTAATATATCATCAAGAGTTGGCCTTTTGTTTCCATAAAAATAAAGCCAATCCGCTGTCTTTTCATCTGCTTCAACTTTTGCTTTGATTGTAGATGTAAATGGAAGAATTAACAATGTTTTTGCCTTTAGACTTTTTATCATTTCAGTTTTTCCATAACCTGCACCAGCTTCTAATAATGTAATATGATCAAGATTTTTTATAATATCATCTTTAATATCACTTAAATATTGATTTTTATTTATATAAAGTTGTACTTTTTTAACATTTTCATTTAAAACTTTTATTGGATCTATTTTATCAGATACATTGTTTATTTCTTCTACTACTTTATTTATAGATTCATTTTCTTCTGATTTTATCTTAATATTAAATCCATGATATTTATTCAATTCTTTAACAGCCCAGACAGATATTGGTTTATTATGTATTGCAGCTGTCTTAACATCTCCTTTAAGCTCTCTAGCAGATGTTCCTGAACAAATATTACATAATAAGTGAAATGCTTTGACTTCTCCAAATATATTTGTCAAAGTATTTGCTAATTGCCATCTTTGTGCATGTTTATAATGTCGTTTTCCTTTAGATTTATTTATATCATATTCATTTATATTGTCAAGATTAGAAATTTCAATATTTGTATTTTCATTAAATTTATCAGAATTAAACCAATCAAGTTTTTTAAATATATTTGCTAAATCTGGATGAGATATCCAATTAATTGATTCTATTCCAGTATTAAATGCCATTTCAAAATTTACATCTAATCTAGTATCATTGAAATTAGTTGATATTAATGAATGATCTGAAGAAATAAAAATACCCTGCTGAGGTTTAGCCATTGACATATCAAGATATTTAAATATGTTTTCTTTTTCATAACCTAATTGAGAAGCATATTTCAATAATATAATATAAATATAAGAATATTTGTGTCGGAAATTACAAAGATATTCAATTCTTCTATTTTCAAATGTTACAGATATTGGAGTAATTTTTGTCCATACATGCAAAGATTTTTTAGATGAAGATTTACATACTCCTAAAAACCAATGAAATTTAGATAATTCTTGAAATATAATTGGTTTAAGAGCATCAGATATTTTTGAATCTTTTATATCAAGATCAATTATTTGAAGACCATTCCACATAAGATATGCAGAATCTCCAATAGGACGATTATTTCCACTAGTTGGCCAAACTACTTTTCGTTGAATCTTATCAACATTTTTGTAGTTTTTGTCATTCATTAATTCATATATATTATTCCAATTCCAGACTATACCAACTTTATCATAAATAGTATTTGTAACTAAACATTCTAATAATTCTAATTGATTAGATATAAATTTTTGTTTTTCATCTTCTGTACAATCATCAAATAAATTATGTGAATACTTATAATTATTTTCAATATTTGTATTTTCATTGAGACAACTAAATGATTTAAGAATTTCAGACAAAGTCTGTTTTCCTTTATTAGAATATATTTCATTTAGTTTCTTTAATCTATCAATATTATTTATCATTAAAATTCCTCATCATATTATATATATTTAAATGATGCGAAATTGCGCAATATACTGTCAACTATTTTTTATATCTTTAACTTATATTAAAATAGATTTTTTATCTTTATCTTTTATATATCTGACAATAAAAATTAATATAAATATTATTGTTTAAATATTTCTATTCTAATATAATTTCCCTTTATTCTATAAAAAAAATTATTTTTAATTATATAAAATTATATAAAATATAGTTAAAAATGGCTTGTAATACAATTCAAGATAGAATAAATAATATAACAATTGATCCTACACAAAATAATTCTGGAAATAATGGTGGCAATAATCAAACACCAACATCTATGGAAGATTTCTTAAAAATGAAACAACAACAAGAGGATCAAATTGACTATCAATTTATTCAAAGAATTATTCAAGAATTGACTCAATCATGTGCTTTGCCTCTCCCAATTCCTGCAGCATCTATTCCACCATTAATTATTCAGGCAGCCCAATGGTTTTGGCAGAATTGCGATTTTTGTATTGAAGAAAGATATTATGTTGTAAGAAATCGAGACTTTTGTAGAAAATGTAATAATACAATTGTCAAACTACCACCACAAGTATTAAGTGTTTTTGGTGTATATAAAGTAAATCCAAATTATTATTATGGGGCTATGGGAGATTTTTCTCTTGAACGTATGGTTATTAATAATACTGTATTGGCTTCTGGTGCAGGAGGATCTTTGACAGATACTTATGGAGATGGTACTGGATATAGATTGACAGATATGGTTGCTGGCCTTTATGAAATCAGTACATTCAAATCAGTTTTTGATGTTCCAGTAACTTTTAATTATAATGAATTTTCTAATGATTTAGTTATTATGGGAGATCTTGGACCATCAGATGTGGTATTACAGACATTTATCAGATGTAAAATACAAGATTTATATAAGAATTATTATTTCTTTAGACTATGTGTTGCATTTGGACTTAGAAGTATGTCTACTATTATGGGTGCATTTGAGTTTCGTATGCCTGGTGGAGTAACAATCAATTATTCAAGATTTTCAGATATGGCTTCTGAAGAAATACAAAAAATAGAAGAATGGGTAGTCAAACAACATTCAGCAGATTATTTCTTTAATAGTAATACAGTATGAATATAAATAAATATAAACATAAAATAATTATATAATTATATATGAAGAAACTAAATCAATTTATAACTGAAAAACTTAAACTTAGCAAAAATAAAATTCAAGAATATAATTATCATCCAAAAACAAGAGATGAACTAAAAAAATTAATTATTGAGTTATTCAGAGAAAGGGGCCTTAATGCTAATTTAAATGATATAGATACTTCTGAAATTAAAGATATGTCTGAATTATTTTTAAAATGGAATTTTAATGGAGACATATCTAAATGGGATGTAAGTAATGTTGAAAATATGAAAAAAATGTTTTATTATTCTAAATTTAATGGAGATATATCTGATTGGAATGTAAGTAATGTTAAAGATATGAGTTGGATGTTTTATAATAGTAAATTTAATAGAGACATATCTAATTGGGATATAAGTAATGTTGAAAATATGACTGGAATGTTTATAGATTCAAAATTTAATAGAGATATATCTTCATGGGATGTAAGTAATGTTAAAGATATGTTTAGAATGTTTAATAGCTCTCCATTAGAAAAGAATCCACCAGCATGGTATAAAAAATAATATAAACTAAATAAAATAAAATTTATATATGAAGAAACTAAATCAGTTTATTACAGAGAAACTTAAGCTTAGCAAAAATAAAATTCAAGAATATAATTATCATCCAAAAACAAGAGATGAACTAAAAAAATTAATAAAGAAACTAATTAAAAAAAGAGGTAATAATGCTGATCTCAATGATATAGATACTTCTGAAATTAAAGATATGTCTTTTTTGTTTAATAGATCTGAATTCAACGGAGATATATCTCAGTGGAATGTAAGTAATGTTAAGGATATGAAATTTATGTTTTGTCATTCTTCTTTTAATGGGGATATCTCTGATTGGAATGTAAGTAGTGTTAAAACTATGCAAAATATATTTGGTGAATCTGAGTTCAATACAGATATATCTAATTGGGATGTAAGTAATGTTGAAAATATGTCATATATGTTTTGTGAATCAAAATTTAATGGGGACATATCTGAATGGGATGTGAGTAAGGTTGGAGATATGAATAATATGTTTTATATTTCTAGTTTTAATGGAGATATATCTAAATGGGATGTTAGTAATGTTGAAGATATGAAATCTATGTTTGATAGTTCTTCATTTGATGGTGATATATCTGAATGGGATGTAAGTCATGTCAAAGATATGTCTGGTATGTTTCAACATTGTGATTT
>Ga0247610_10006692_pt1 | contig 11949 bp, 11 predicted proteins | sample 174DNAGHGhighgp2_FD_193483 | JGI IMG/M metagenome (GOLD analysis project Ga0247610, IMG submission 193483) | Sheep rumen microbial communities from Palmerston North, Manawatu-Wanganui, New Zealand - 1742 DNA GHGhigh gp2 | ecosystem: Host-associated > Mammals > Digestive system > Stomach > Rumen...
CCAATGAATCCCGAATAATCGTTTAAACGAATAACCGAAAGGGCCACAAATCACAAATCGTAAATAGTCAAATTGTAAATCGTCAAATCGTAAATCGTCAAATCGTAAATTATTATTATGGCTTTAAATTATATCTGGATAGCGTTCTTCGTGATTGCCGCCTGCGTGGCTGCAGTCAAACTCGTTTTCTTCGGCGACGTAGAGGTGTTCCCGAACATTATGAATGCCACGATGGACTCGGCCAAGACCGGCTTTGAGATTTCCATCGGCCTTACTGGTGTGCTGTCCCTGTGGATGGGAATAATGAAAATAGGTGAACTGGGGGGGATGGTTCAAGCGCTGGCACGCTGGCTCGCCCCACTCTTCCACAAGCTGTTCCCGGAAATTCCCAAGGGACATCCCGTTGTCGGCAACATCTTCATGAATCTGTCCGCCAACATGCTCGGACTGGACAACGCAGCCACACCGCTCGGTCTGAAGGCTATGGAGGGCTTGCAGGAGCTGAATCCGCGCAAGGACACAGCCTCCAACTCAATGATTATGTTCCTCGTGATGAACACCGCCGGACTGACTATTGTCCCCGTGAGCATACTGGCCTACCGCGCCACTATGGGAGCCGCACAGCCCACCGATGTCTTCGTTCCGATTCTGCTGGCCACCCTCATCTCTATGGTTGTTGGCGTGGCCGTAACGGGAGCGATCCAGCGTATCAGCCTGTGGAACGTACCAGTGATGCTGACCCTCGGACTCTTCTCACTGATTGTGGCTGGCATGGCGTGGGCTTCGGCCGCTTTGAGCCGCGAGGATATGGGCATCTTCTCCGCCAATCTGGCCAATGTAATCCTGCTCGGAATAATCATTGTCTTCATCATAGCTGGAGTGCGCAAGAAGATAAATGTCTATGATGCCTTCATCGAGGGAGCCAAGGGCGGATTCCAAACCGCCATCGGCATAATCCCCTACCTCATCGCCATATTGGTGGCCATCGGCGTGTTCCGCGCTTCCGGAGCTATGGACTGGCTCCTCAGCGGCATCGGCTGGGTGGTTGAAGCCTGCGGCGGCAACGCCGACATCACGGGTGCCCTGCCCACGGCTCTGATGAAACCGCTCAGCGGCAGCGGAGCTCGCGGCATGATGTTGGAGTGCATGCAGACCTACGGCCCCGACTCTTTCGCCGGACGCCTCTCCTGCATCTTCCAGGGTAGCACCGACACCACATTCTACATCCTTGCCGTCTATTTCGGCTCTGTCGGAATCCGTAACACACGATATGCCCTGCCCTGCGGCCTGATTGCCGACCTCGCATCTATCATCGCAGCAATAATCGTCTGCACAATATTCTTCGGATAATTCACGCGAACATTCATAATATAAATGTGCAACCCTCCGCCTCTCAAATAATAAAATAACTCAATAGTAAATAGTTAAATCGTAAATTTCTTTAACTCCCCCAAACCCTATATTTAATTTGTCTTAATTTTTCATTCAAACTCTTGCTTGAATCGCGCTAAGTACTTATATTTGCAGCCTAATTAAACAACAAAACGTCATGATTTCATCCATTTCTAACTGGTTTTCACAACTGGACGGCACGATGCAGATATTTTGGGCATGTGCCATAGCAGCAAGTGTGGTTTTCGTCATTCAGAACGTACTGATGTTAATGGGACTCGGCGATATGGACTCTGATGTCGATGCCGACGTAAGCACCGATTTCGACGTACACGCAGACGTGGATGCCGACACAGACATATCCTCAGGCCACACTGGTCACGAGGGCACGCTGGGTTCTGCCGGCATCTTCTCGCTGTTCACGCTACGCAATTTCATCAATTTCTTCCTTGGCTTCGGATGGGGCGGCATCAGTCTCGCTCCGGTGATCAAGAGCAGCGGACTCCTGGTTCTGGCTTCCATCTGCTGCGGTCTGCTCTTCGTAGCCATCTTCGTGGTGATGCTGAGAGGAATCCTCCGCTTGGAGAGCAACGGCGCGTTCAACATAAAAGACTGCGTCGGCAAGACCGCCTCGGTTTATCTGCGCATTCCGGCTCAGCGCCAGGCCGCCGGCAAAATCCAGATCAGCATCAACGGCTCCGTGCAGGAGCTGAACGCCTTCACCGACGGCGATTTCCTGCCCACCGGCTCCCGCGTCCGCGTCGTTGAGGTAATCGACAGCGGCAGCCTCCTCGTTGAGAAGATCTAAGACCCACCCCTCACCCTCCCTTGTAGGGAGGGGGTGATTACTTAAAATAAATGAAAACTGATAAAAACCAACAACAATAGTATCTGATCCCTATGTTCATTCTTTCTATCATCGCAGTCGCTGTAATAGCCGCCGCTTGGTGGCAGCATTTCAAGCGACGCAAACACTATAAGAAACCCCATTAAACTCTAAACTTTAAACTAACTCTAAACTCTAAACACTAAACTCTAAACACTAAACTCTAAACTAATAAAATGGAACTCTATTTCATCATCGTGTTGGCCATCGTGGCCTTCTTCCTCGTAGTGGCGCTCATCAACCGCTGGCGCCGTTGTCCTTCTGACAAGATTCTCGTCATCTACGGCTCCTCCGGAGTGAGAGGTTCTGCCAAGTGCGTTCACGGCGGCGGTGCCTTCGTGTGGCCTATCGTGCAGGACTATGCATATATGAGCCTCACTCCTCTGAGCATCGATGCGAACCTGACTAACGCCCTGTCACGCCAGAACATCCGCGTGGACGTGCCCTGCCGCTTCACCGTGGGTATCTCCACTGAGCCCGAATACATGCAGGCCGCCGCCGAGCGTCTGCTCGGACAGACCCCGCAGCAGATTCAGGAACTGGCCCGCGATATCCTCTTCGGACAGCTGCGTCTGGTCATCGCCACCATGTCCATCGAGGAGCTGAACTCCGACCGCGACAAGTTCCTTGAGGCCATCAGCACCAACGTCGAGGTCGAGCTGAAGAAGATTGGCCTGCGCCTCATCAACGTGAACGTTACTGATATTAAGGACGAGAGCGGCTATATCGAGGCTCTCGGTCGCGAGGCTGCTGCCAAGGCCATCAACGAGGCCAAGGTGCGTGTGGCTGAGCAGGACAAGATTGGTGAAATCGGTAAGGCAGAGGCCGTCCGGGAGACCCGCGTCCGTACAGCCGAGGCCAACGCCCAGGCCGTGAAGGGTGAGAACGAAGCCAAGGTGGAGATTGCTAACTCCGAGGCTTATCGCCGTGAGAAGGAGGCCGAAGCCGCACGCAAGGCCAACGCCGCAGAGAAGGTACAGCAGGCTAAGGCTCTCGAAGAGGCATACGCCGCCGAGCAGCAGGCTGAAATAGCCCGTGCCGAGCGCGAGCGTGCCACAGAAACCGCCAACGTCATCGTGCAGCAGGAGATTGAGAAACAGCGCCTCATCATCGCTGCCGAGGCTGAGGCTGAGCAGAAGCGTGCCATTGCTAAGGGTGAGGCTGACGCCGTATTCGCCAAGATGGAAGCCGAGGCTAAGGGTCTCTTCGAGATCCTGACACGTCAGGCTCAGGGTTACGACAAGATGGTACAGGCCGCCGGAGGCGATGCCACCGCTGCCTACTCGCTCCTCCTCCTCGAGAAGCTGCCAGAGCTCGTGAAGACTCAGGTCGAAGCAATCAAGGGCATCAACATCGACAAGGTAACTGTTTGGGACAGCGGAGCAGCCGGAGCCGACGGCAAAGGCAGCACAGCCGGTTTCCTCTCCGGACTGATGAAGAGCATCCCGCCCCTCAACGAACTCTTTGAGCAGGCCGGACTCTCCCTCCCCGAGTACCTGGCAAAGCACCAAGCTGAAACTACTGAAGCAGGTGACAAGTGATAACCATTGATCATTGAACATTGAACATTGAACATTAGGCTGCGCAGCCATAAAATCGTAAATAAATCGTAAATTGGACTCGCTACGCGCTTGACACTTCAAGAAATCGTCAAATCGTAAATTAACGAAGTGTTCAATGGTTAAATAATGCTAAACAAAATGGCGCAAAGGCGGGCATACGGCAATAAATGCTTACCTTTGCGCCACTTTTTAGAGGACAAGACCACAAACGGTCTTCAAACGTCCTTCTAAAAAACCGGACTTGTAGCTCAGTTGGTTAGAGCAACAGACTCATAATCTGGAGGTCCTAGGTTCAAGCCCTAGCTGGTCCACGAAAGCCCCGAGAGCAATCTTGGGACTTTTTCGTTGCATAAACTCCATGTTTTAAGGGGCTTGCAATAGTGTTCAAACCTCTAACAGACAACAAGACTTCTTCCCCTTTTGCCTTTCAGTTGGTTCCAAAATCAGCGCATTTTTAACAAATTGTTGACCTCTGTTGACCCCATGTTGACCCGAGGTTGACCCCAAAACACTAAATGCTATGCTGACAATTAAGGCAGAAGTCCAAAAGGGCAAGCAAAGAACAGACGGTACTTACAACGTCAAAATTCGATTTACAAAAGACAGGGCTGTGAAGCGAATCTCCACAGATTTATTTGCAGCAGAAAGTGACCTAACACCAAAGTTAAGGTTCAAAGATGATTCCTACATCAAACAGGAAGCAGATAAGTTGGTGTTGCATTATCGCGCATTGTTGACCACCCTAAACATCAACACAGAAGGGCTTGACTTGAATGAAATCGTCAGTCTTTTGCAGAACAAAGACGAGGCAGAAAAGCCCCTTGATTTCATTGTTTTCTGCAAGAAATGGATTAGTGAGGCCACAATCAAAGGCAAGGACAATTACACCACGGCCTTAAATTCTTTCATTAGTTTCCTTGGTAAAGAAGAGCTAAACATCAAGGAAATCACCGTTGACCTGTTGGAGAAGTACAGGGACTATATAATAGAGGTACGTGCGCGAAAGGTTAAACAGATGATTGAAGCAGGGAAACGCATACCGTCTAATCGGTGCTTGTCGCTGTATTTAATGAGTCTGAGACATCTTTTTAGTGAGGCGCAAAGATTCTACAACAAACCCGATAAGGGACTAATTCGCATACCTCACACACCTTTTGAATATTTCAAGATTCCGAAACAGGAGGCAACCCGAAAGCGTGCTCTCCAGCCTCAACAAATCAAGGCTATCTGGAATCTGCCCTATCAGAACATTCACAAGGGAATCAAACATACTTGCCGCCCTGACATTGCTAAAGACTGCTTCATCATGTCGTTCTGTTTGATGGGGATTAACTCTGTTGACCTCTACAACGCTACTGAGCTTAGAGGAAACAAGCTGATTTACTACCGCACCAAGACCAAAGACCGCAGACTTGATAAGGCCAAGATGGAGGTGATTGTGCCAGATATGATACTGCCGATTATTGAGAAGTACAGAGACCACACAGGGCAACGTCTTTTCAATTTCCATCAATACTACCGTGATGCCAAAGCATTCAATAAGGCTATCAATAAAGGCTTGAAAGAGATAGGAACACGGTTGCAAATAGAGGATTTGGAATACTATGCAGCCCGTCACTCATGGGCTACAATCGCTCTCAACAAATGCAAGATAGACAAGTACACCGTTCATGCAGCCCTCAACCACGTTGATGAGTCCATGCGAGTGACCGACATCTACATAGAACGCGACTTTGTGAACGAGAATAAGGCCAATACTAAGGTTTTGAAGTACGTTTTTGGCAAATAATTGTTAAACGCTCCCACTTACATTTGCGTATGTGGGAGTATTTTTATACTTTCGCAAAAAACAAAAAGCTAATGATAGAACAACTGCCAAAACATGAAGATGAATGGGCTTATTATGAGAGTGAGCCATTGTTTGATTATGTCTGCCAAGTATCAGGAGAAACAGTCATAGAAATAAACCCCGATGGAAGCCCTGCAAATACAACCCCACACTTGCAACCTTTCCGTTTTGCGAGTGACTATCTCGAAGGAAAGATTGACACAAAAGAGATAAAAATGGACTTATACGAAAGCTCAGACATCCAAGACACCCTAAAAGCTTTCGGGCTTGACAGCTCTAAGTTCTGGTATCTGTGCCTGTTTATCAAATGGAGAGTTGACGATGAATGTAAAACAGCTTTCGTATTCCCACAATCTACTAATGAAAAGTTGCAAAGCCTCATCAATGAGTTTGAGAAAATATCTCTAGAACTTATAGATGGCAAGTTCATTTCCAAAGTTCCTGCTACCCTTACTTTCAAGGCAGAAGGTGGACGAACCGTTACTATAGACGATGGTCACACTTTGACTTTTATTGGTGCTGCCATTGAGAGTTATATGGAACAGATGGGCGAGGCTTTTTTTATCCCTCAGAGACATAAGCTAAGTGATTTAGAGAAAGTGGATTTATCAACAAGAACCAAGATATACCTCTTTAATGAGTATCTGAGTCCGTTTGTTAAGCCCTTGAAAGCTGACAAGAAAATATATGCCTCTAAAGATAAGAGCCTCCTTATTTCCAGAATGATTTATATCTTCGGAGTTTGTGACGATAAGAAACTTTATACAGACCTTAACGAAAAGGGTAATAAGCAGAATCAGCTCAAAGGTTATCTAAGCAGATACAAGCCTGTGATATATAGCCATTTCTAAGCCTACCCCTTCTGGTTTTTTCTAATCTATATAAGAGTATCTTCAATTTGGAGATACTTTTTTTATTATAAATTGTACTCATAGCAATACGGTTTTCCCTTCTTTTTGTATTGATCTCATGCCGTATCTTTGCCCCCAGAAAAAGCAATGAGCGCTCAAAATAGCTGATTCTGAGGTCAACGGGTACTACCTCATCAAACAGTCCCACAAAATAATAAAGAAACATGAAAAAGAATAATAAATTTTTCGACTTCCGAGGCACTACTCAGCCTTATGATAATGTTGGCGCACATGCTGAAATTGTCAAAATGATGAAGCGTGGCGACAAACTATCTGTCAAGTTCGGAACAACCAAAGACCTGCATCCTTATGCTTGGGTTGAATCCAAAAATGTAGAGGGCTTCAAATATCTGCTTGACGAGGCACGGCTCATCAACCTTATCCATTATATAGATAAGGGTGAGGTTGTGGAGTACACAGGCGACCCTATGCAGAGTGATACGCTCAAAGAAGGTGAGGACTTCCAATTTGAAATGATGAAACAGTTCATTGAGGCAGGAATCACACTACAGTACAGACCGCTATTCCGAGAGTACAATGATAAGATTAGTGCCAAAAAAGAAATGTTTAAAGGTACAGTGTTCTTCCGAATCCCACGTACCAAGGAGGCATTGGAGTATCTACGTGAAATGAAACAGACCATTTAATTACTAACCCATAGAGGGAGGGTGATAATCTCTCCCTCTACACATTGCTAAAACAAATGATACAGAAAATAATAACAATTTCCAAAGTGAATGGTAAGGTGCAGCATCTTAGTGACATCTACCCCGTAATTGAGACAAACACCATCCTCAATAAGACTATCACAGGAATAGGGGCAACCTACTCAGAAATCAAGGCTCCCAGACACTCAATAATCATAGAGCCGACCAAGCCTGTCATTTTCGGGAAAACAGTCAATGTTATACATGAAAATGATAATCTGTTTGGCGTTTATCAAGGAATTTACCAAGACAAGATAATCGCATATATTGAAAAGAGTCTAAAAGATGGGAAGTACATAAAGATTCTGACAACGCCTGAGAGTTTCCGAAAAGTACAGGATTCCTTTGAGGAACTTGACATAGACATTCGTTTTGATGGCTATTTCCTCCTACTTGACGAGTGTCAGAAAATAGTTAAGGATTGTGACTACAGGCAGGACATTACTCTACCAATGGACTTGTTCTTTGAGTGCAGGAATAAGGCTATCGTTTCGGCAACCCCTCCGAAAAGATTCAGAGACCCGCGTTTCAAGGATTTCAAATTAGCTAAGATTGTTCCAGACTTTGACTTCCGAAAAGAAGTAATCATGTGGAATACCAACAATGTACTACAAGAAACTAAGAGACTGTTTGAATTACTAAAGGACAACGGACGACCAGTTTTCCTGTTTGTCAATTCTACGAATATGATATATGCGCTTATGGATAAGTTGACAGAAGTCAAAGAACAATCAGCGGTGTTTTGTTCCGAGAAGAGCGTAGATAAGCTAAACAGACAATTGAACTTTTCCGCAGCATACGAGAATTGGGGAGTTTCAAAGATGGCTCGCTATAATTGGATGACAAGCCGATTCTACAGTGCGCTTGACATTGAACTTGAAGAAAAACCAAACATAGTAATGATCACGGATTGTTTCATCGCTGATTATACCATGATAGACCCGTACATGGATGCCGTACAGATAATAGGTAGATTCAGAAATGGAGTAAACAGAATATATCACATAAGAAACTCTGACGGTAGGATTGCTGAGACTACAGAAGATAGCCTAATTACAGGTTTTCGTTGTGCTGCCAATGTATTCGCCTACCTTGGAACAATGGCCGAAAGTGCATCAACTCCAGAACAGAAGAAATCATTTCTGGAAGCACAAGCCACTATACCATATACAAAGTATCTTGACGAAAATGGTCATGTAAACTTCTATGCCGTGGATAACTATATAGATGAAGAAATGACGAAATCGCTGTACCGCAATGTAACGACACTCAACTTGGCTTATGAATCCTGTGGATATTTCAAGGTTTATTCTACCTCTCATTTCTATAAGGTGGGTGACTCTGAGCGTTTGAAAGTCTCTAACAGTAACACAACAATTAGAGAGAAAAGAAAAATTATTGTGGAACAGTTGGAACAACTTGGAGTGTGCGAGACTGAGGCAGAACACCAATACAAGCGAGACCAGCAATTTACCGACCCTCTTATTGTGGAAGCATACGATGTTTTAGGTAAAGATGAAATTGAAAAACTGAATTACAGAGTATCTAAGCTGAGACAAGCAATCATTATCAAAAAACACCAAGAAAAAGCCTGTAGTACTGACGCTATCAAACTGATAAATGCCACTTTCTATTCTCAGCAATGGTATTCAGCCCATTATATTAAGGAAAAGCTAAGAGAGGTGTTTCAGAGACTTAAAATTCCACACCCCAAAGCAATCACCTCGCATACCATCAATGACTACTTCATTGCAGACGAAAGGAAACGTAAGGGGCAAAGAGGCTATTTCTTGAAATCCCAACGTTTTGCAGCGTAGGACATTTTTACAATAAAAACGATTTTATATGGTTGTAAATACATTTTGTCTAACTAAAAACAAAACAAACAGTGACAACAAATGATTATTATACAGAACATCAAATTTTTGATGAAATGATGGCAGAAAAAACTTTCAATCTGCATCTTAACGTCGCTAAGGGCGATAAGTACGACTTCGTGACCCACAATTGGAATCCCATAAAAGGGCTATGCCCCCACCAATGCAAGTACTGTACCCAACGGAACTTGCTGAGTCCAAACTATCGGTGCAAGCCTGTAACTGTGGAAAAAGAGTTCAAGAGGAATCTGGACGAGGGAAAAGTTATCTTCGTTGGCAGTTCAATAGACTTGTTTGCTAAAGGTATGCTAATCGGGCATATTATGAAAGTACTTGAACATTGTGCATGGTTTAACCAAGACAAACCAGAGAAAGAACATATAGTATTCCTGTTTCAATCTAAAGACCCTGCAAGAATCTTGTCCTATGTTTGCCATCCTGTGTTTAAGCACGCAGTAGTAGCTACTACACTTGAAACCAATCGTTATAGCCCCGAATTGATGGGTAGTACCCCAACTATTGAAGATAGGGTGTCCGCTATGGAGAAAATTGCAGAAAAAGGTATATATACTATGGTGTCAGTAGAGCCTCTATTGGACTTTGACAAAGACGAGTTCGTGGAACTTATCAGACGTTGTAAGCCTCGACAAGTGTATATTGGAAATAAAACGGACAAAGATGTCAAACTTCCAGAGCCTACGCCCGAAAAAGTAAGAGACCTAATAGCCACTCTGAGCCAGTTTACACGGGTGAAACTCAAAAAGAGTGCTATGATATGGCTTGCTTAGTTTCAGGCAGACAGAGGAGGTCAGACAGGCAAATTAAGTTTTTTTCAGAAATGCTTGTCTGGCCTCTTTATTGCTCTTATATAGTAACAACTTTTTTAAGAGCCTCATCCATCTAATACCTCTGAAAAACGTTTGTTTTAACTACTGCTTACAGAGAGGGCTTTCCGAAAAATCGGAGAAAGTCAAGCAAAGGGGTACGGGTACTTGATTATATAAAGCCCCCTCCCCTTATTGATATTCCGTTGAATTGAATTATAGCAAAGTGATCAGAGAGCTGGCAGACAACCCCCAAAGTCCCCCGCACATTATTGAATAGAAAAGAATGCTTTTATATATAGCTTTCTTTCTGTCAGAAAAAGAATTTATGTGATAATTCACTCTTTTATTAACTTTCTAAATTCAATTCATTATGAACGATTTAGTTTTAATGCCTACAACGGCAAGAAGGAGGTTTGATTTCTCAGACGCTGAGATAATTGAGCCTATTGCAGAAGTTCCAACGATTGCCCAAAATGTTAGTTTCTTGGATGCTAACACAAATGCAGTCACAATGGAAGAACTAACTAATTCCTGTGTCGTTCCTACTTGGGGCAACCAAGAATTAACTATCTCACATCAGGATTTTGTGTCATGTGTGTATGATGCAGCCAGAGACTACTATCACGGGGAAAGTTTTGGTATTCCAGAACTTCGCGTTTCACACATTGTGCGTGGTCGCATACCGAGCGCACTTGGAAAAAGAGCCTCAGAACTGTTGGAATGTGAAAAGACCCAATTTTATCAAAGAATGGCCTTTGCTTTCACTATCCCAAGTTTATTTGAGACTTTACAGGGAGAAAGACTTGAATTGTGCATAGGTGGGTGCAGGAACTATTCAGATTTGAACCTTTATCGTCAAACCAGAGGTGCAGAGAAATTTTCAATCTTTGTGGGATGGCGCATGAAAATATGTTCAAACCAGATTCTTACGGGAAACGGTGTTAAGCTATCCTTTGAAGTTATGAGTTTGCGAGACATCTATAAAACTGCAATGGACTTGTTTAATAGCTTCATTCCTGCAAGGGATTTTCACCTTATGCAGACTCTTTCTAACACCTGTTTAAGTGAGTCACAATTTGCTCAGATAGTAGGTCGTTTCAGAATGTACCAAGCACTTCCAAACAATGTGCAGCGTGGAATACCCAAACTATTGATAACTGATAGTCAGATTAACAGTGTTTGCCGTGAATTCTACCATAACGAAACCTTTGGAGTAAAGCAAAATCAAATTACAATGTTTGATTTCCATAATTTACTCACACAGTCAAACAAAAGTAGTTATATTGATAGCTACATTTCACGAGCTGTTAATGCTACAGAAGTGGCAACGGGTATCAATAACGCTTTACACGGTGACGAGAAATATTCTTGGTTCATTGGTTAGTATTAACTTGGGGAATATCTCAGAAATGAGGTGTTCCCCTTTATTTTAACAACTATGCAAACAATGAAATTTGAATGGTGTCCTAAAGGTGGCATGATTGAAGGTGTAAACGCTTTTCTAAATCCGTATTTATACCTTATTAAAGATAAAAGCCCCAAATGGGAAACTCGAAAAATCCAGTATGGTTTAAGAGTTATATTAGTGACAATTCGAGCCTTTGAAGTAGATTACGTTAAAGAGGAAATTGAAAAAGTGAAATTTCCTTGGTATGCCTACAGATCTGCAAAGTATGAGGTTAAAGATAATCCGTATGGTATAAAAGAGATATGGTACATCAAAAACAAAGGTTGGTTTGTCGTTGGTGATACGTTGGAATTGTGGCGAGTGCTGCAATAGTGTATTGAAATAATGGGTGTATTCAAATAAATCTATGATGGTTTGTTTGGATGCACTCTTTATGTGTTTAACTTAATCAAAGATTAAAATGAATGCAGTTATTTACGCGCGTGTTTCGTCTGTTGGTGACAGGCAGAACACAGAAAGACAGATTTCTG
>Ga0247610_10006694_pt1 | contig 11948 bp, 7 predicted proteins | sample 174DNAGHGhighgp2_FD_193483 | JGI IMG/M metagenome (GOLD analysis project Ga0247610, IMG submission 193483) | Sheep rumen microbial communities from Palmerston North, Manawatu-Wanganui, New Zealand - 1742 DNA GHGhigh gp2 | ecosystem: Host-associated > Mammals > Digestive system > Stomach > Rumen ...
TATTACATGGATGACAAAATTGTCACCCTTTCCGATATACATTCAAGACTGGAAAAATATAATATTACTCCTAACAGCTATAATGTCATGATGCAAGGTGATGTTATGAGTATAACAAATTGTACTCCTAACGAGCGCCGCAAAATCATTGATGAAATAGCAGGTGTTGCTGATTTTGACAGAAGAATAGAGCAGGCAACTAATGAATTGGAAACTGTAGAAAAGCGTGTTATTAATTCGAATCTTATTTTGAATGAAGTAAACGCACGATTAGAGCAATTGAAAGAAGAAAAAGAAGTCGCCCTAAAGTATCAAAAGCTAAAGGATGAAAAATCAGGCTTGGAGAGCCAAATTAGTACTGTTAAATTCTTTGATTTAAAAAGAAATCTTGAAAAAGCTCACGAAAATATTCTTGAATTTACCAAAAAGAAAAAAGAAGAAGAACTGAAGTCTAAAGATTTAGAAGAACGACTAAAAATCATTAAAGAAAAATATGAAGAAATTTCTGCAACAATAAAAGAAAAGGGCGAAGCGCATCAACTTGAACTAAAGCAAAAAGCAGAAGAGATAAAAGGTTCAATTGAAAGAAAGAATTCATCTATTGCGTTTGCTGATAAACAAATTCAAGATAATCTTAAAACTGTAGAAAACACAAAAAACGGTATTGAGGTTCAAGAAGGGAAAATTAAAGATGCTGAGTTAAAAATTCAGCTCAAGCAAGACGAAATAAAAGGTATAGAAAAAAATATTGAAAATGAAAAAGCAAATTTGCATAAAATTTTAGAAGACATGGCAGGTTTGAGCGAGTCTGCAGAGAAGCATATAGAAAAAAGAAATAATTTAAGAAAAGAATTAGAAGAATATCAAGACAAAGAAACAAAATTAATTCAAAAACAAGCTCCTATGGAAGCAGAACTTTCTTCAAAGAAAAAATCTTTAGAAGAAGCTAAAATAAAATTATTGGAACTTGAAAAATTCAAATCTAATTATTCAGAAACAAAGGCTTCAAAAGAACTTCTAATAGAACAGCTTGGTAAAGAACTTGACGATTTTAAAAATATCCTTAAAAATACACTAAATGAACTGGATAAAACTAAAAACGAAATCACAGATATGGAGTATGACCTGCAGGCTGCACATAAGAAAATTTATCAGCTTGAGGCAGCTAAGCAAGCGAACGAAAGCTCTGACATCGGGCGTGCGGTTAATACAATTGTAGATGCAAATATAAGAGGTGTCCATGCTCCGTTGATGAAGTTGGGTACTGTAGATGAAGAGTATTCTACAGCAATGGAATTTGCCGTTGGCGGAAGGATGAAACATATTGTTGTAGATGATGAGCATGTCGCATCAACCTGTATTGAGTTTTTAAAATCAGCAGGAGCCGGCAGAGCAACTTTTGTTCCTCTGAATAAAATCGTAAAATGCCCAAAAAGTTTAACCCTTCCCAAAGACAAAGGCGTTATAGATTTTGCCATAAACCTTATTGATTTTGATGACGAGTATTTGAATGCGTTTTATTATGCTGTAGGTGAAACGCTTGTTGTAAAAGACAGGGATACCGCAAATAAGCTGATAGGTAAATACAGAATGGTAACTCTCTCCGGCGATTTGTTTGAAAAATCAGGCTCAATAACAGGCGGCGCTGTAAATAAATCCGGTTTAAAATTTGCACAAAATTCAGATAGTGAAATTGACAATTTTAAAGCAAAATTGAAAGAAATGGAAAACAAGTATAATAACTTGATTTCAAAACGCAACAGTTTAGAAAGCAAAATGGAAGATGTAAGAGGTAAGTATTCATCTTCTACTACAGAATATAACAAGTCTAAATTAGAATTAACAAATTTAGAAACAAGTTTTGCAAATATTCAAAAAGATATTGATGAAAAAGAGAATTTTATAAAAATCACATCCCCTGAAATCTCGTCTATAGAAAAATCATTGGATAAAATTGAGGAAGAGCACATAACTCTATCTGACAAGATGACGGAAGTTCAAACTTCTATTCAAGAAATAGAAAAATTGATGAATGATGCAGACCTTAAAGATTTGAAAGAAAAAACATCAGGAGTAGAAGCAGAAATTAAACGCTACGAGAAAAATTTAGCAGATGCTAATAATGAAATAGAAGGCTTTAACCAAAGAATAGAATTTATAAAAACCACAATAAATTCTCATAACGATACAATTTCTCGTTCTTTGGAAAGAAACAGAGAATTAGCATTAGATAAGGAAAAATTTAATACAGAAATAAAAGGACTTAATGGAGAACTTGAAGTTTTAGAGGTTCAAATTAAGGAAATAACCGATAAATTGGGAGAACTCTTAAAGCAAAGAGATGATATTAATAAAGACCTTGTTGATGTTGAAACTCAGCGTAATTTAAAAGCTGCTGATATAGAGAAGATTGCCGAACAAATAGAGTCTTTTAGAGCAAGAAGAAGAGAGTTAGAGCCTCAACTGGAAGAAACAAAAAATGCATTAACAGAAGCCGGAGTAAATATCAATGAGCTTGCTCCTGTAGAAATGTCTATTGAAGAAATTACAAATAGAATTCAACGGCTTCAAAAACGCATGGACGAGTTGGGTGCAGTTAACATGAAAGCTCTTGAAGATTATGAAACAGTTTCAAAGCGTCAAGAAGAACTGCAGGGACAAATTGAAACTTTATCGAGAGAACGAGCTCAAATATTAGAGCGAATGAAAGGTTATGAGGATTTGAAGAAAGAAACTTTCTTAAAAACTTATAATGTAATTAATGAAAACTTTAAAGAAGTTTTCCATAAATTATCAGACGGTGAAGGCACTTTGATACTTGAAAACGAAGAAAAACCTTTTGAAGGCGGACTTGATATAGAAGCACAGCCCAGAGATAAGAAAAAACAGCGCCTTGCCGGTATGTCAGGCGGAGAAAAAGCACTTACGGCACTTTCTTTTGTTTTTGCAATTCAAAGATATATGCCGGCTCCGTTCTATGCTTTTGACGAAGTAGATGCAAGCTTAGATGGTATAAATGTTGAAAAACTTGCTCATATTGTTCAATCTCAGGCAGATTCTACACAGTTTATTGTTGTAAGTCACAGAAAACCGATGATTGAGTCTGCAAACAGAACTATTGGTGTAACTCAAAAAGAAAAGGGTATATCAAAGGTAACAGGTGTAAAACTAAGAGATTAAGGGTAAATTCTTTTTCAAACGCCTTATATATGGTATAATAACCGAAGGGGAGACATTAAACTCAAAACTAAAACTCCTTAAAATAGAGGAGTAATGAAGAAAAGATATAGTATAAAATGGGGTATGTGAGTTGATTAACCTCACCCTAACCCTCTTTTCAAAAGAGGGGGAGTAAAACGATATGGTAGCAAATAATGTAGATAGTATGAATATGCCGCAGCAGGAGAATTTTGTTCACGAAGCAGAAGTGGACGGAATAGAAATTCTTGTAAATATGGCAAGACAAGGTAAGATTGATCCTTGGAATGTCAATATAGTTGATGTTACGGATAAATATCTTACGCATCTTTTTCAATCTAAGGCTCAAAACCTCAGAATGACAGGTAGAACTTTACTATTTGCAGCAATACTTCTTAAGTTAAAATCTAACGTACTTGAAGGTCTTGATGTTATGGATTTTGAGCCTCAACATGAAGAAGATTTTAATTATGATGATGACAGTCAGTTGGATTATTCATCAGAGGAATATGTTCCTACCAGCAATGTGATTTCAATAGATGAGGTCTTGCAGAGAAGAACTTCAGTAAGATTAAATCATAATCGTGTTGTGACATTGAGAGATTTAATCAGACAGTTAGAATTTTATGAAATGCTTGATAAAAAGCAATCTTTAAAAAATGCACACGAAAGAGCAAAAAGAAGAGTGCAAAATTATGCAAGATTATCTCCTGAAGATATTGTAAATCTTGCGCATGATGAATATATAGACCAAGGTGTACAAAGGTTAAGAGCAAATCTTTCTGAAATATTGAGCAGACAAGATAAAATAGAGCTTAATGAACTGACTCTTCTTGGCATGGATAGAATTAGCGCCTATATTTCGCTGCTGTTTTTAACCGTAGACAGCGATTATGATTTGGAGCAAGATGAATTTTATTCAGACCTTTATGTTGTAAAAAGACCTGCAGTACAGAGTGCAGAAACAGAAGCAGATAATATTTTTGATGCGGTAAATAATGCTCAAGGTATAATAAAAGAGGAAGCAAATGGAACAGTTGAAGTCTAGGATTGAAGCGGTTCTTTTTGTTACCGCAAAAGTGTTGCAAGTAAACGAAATTGCAGAAATCTTGGAAGAAGAACCTGAAAAAGTTGAGGAAGCTTTACTTGAACTAATTATGGATTATGCTTCTCGAGAAGGTGCTTTGGAAATTGATGATGAAAACGGTTATATTTTACAAGTTAAACAAGAACATTTGGATATTGTAGAAAAACTTTGTCCTGTAGAATTAAAACCGCCTGTTTTAAAAACATTGACGGTGATAGCATTAAAAGAACCAATCAGACAGACAGTTTTGAAGGATTTGAGAGGTTCAAATGCATATGAACATGTACAAGAGCTTTTGGATAAAGGCTTGATATCAAGACATAAAGATAAAAACGGCCGTTCGTTTAATATAAAAACTACACCAAAATTTGCCGAATATTTTAAACTGAAGGGGGATGTAAGATCTCTTGTAAAGACATTAAATATTGATAACGGCGTAAAAGATGATGAGGGATAAAATGCGTTATAGCAAAGTTAGAATAGTATTGTATACTTTGCTTATCTTTGTATTGATATTGGCAATATATTTTCATAATAATACTGCCGAGGTATTTTCACATTTTGGTGATTATTATTTAAAACATAATCAACCCCAAAAAGCTATAAATTATTATGAACGCGCTCTTTCTCAAAAAAATTATGACCGAAAATTCAGAGAAAAGTATGTAAATACGCTTATTAATCATCCGTTAACAATAGAATCTCAAAAAAAACTTGTAGAAATTGCAGACGGAGAAATTCAAGATACTGCCGCTTACAATGCTGAATATTTTTTGTACAATTTGAAAAGAGAAATTCATAACAAATATCCTCTCAATTACATAAAGCAAGCGCCTTTTAACCAAAAAATAATGCATTGGGGAGAAATGCCCATAACCTATAGTTTTAAAAATGCTTCTGCTGTTTCAAAAGAACTGGTAAATGCAGTAAATGATGCTTTTGATGAGTGGGAAAGGGCGAGTTCATGCAGAATAAAATTTAAGCGTGAAAGTATGAGTAATTCAAATATAATTATTGTTTTTATGTCAGATAAATATGAAAAATTAAAGGAAGATGAAAAAACAGTAATTGCTTATACAACACCGATTTTGACTCAAAATAAATTAAAAAATATGGTTATAAAATTCAATATATATAATCCGGAAGGGAAAATGTATTCACCTGACCAAATGTATAATACTGCTCTTCATGAAGTTTTTCACTCACTGGGATTTATGGGACATAGTTATGATAAAAATAACATAATGTATATGGCAAAAGAAAGAGAAACAAACGAAAGAATAAAACTAAATGATGCCGATAAAATGACATTGGAGTTATTGTATAAAATTCAGCCTGATATAACGAATGCCGGCGAACTAAATTATGAGTATGTACCTTATTTGATTTTAGGCGATAGTGAAGAGGTTAATTATTCGAAAATTAATGAAGCAAAAAATTACATAAGAAAAGCACCGAGATTAGCCATGGGATATATTGATATGGCTGATGCTCTTGTAGCGCAAAAAAGATATTCGGCGGCTATCGGTAATTTAGAAAAAGCGCTTCGCTTGGCAAAGAATGATGAAATACGCTCAATAGTATATTACAATTTGGCGGTTTCTCATTTTTATATAACAAATTATGAATTGGCGCTGGATTATGTAAATAGAGCACAGGAGATAAAAGATAGCGAGGATTTACATCTTCTGAAGGCTGAAATATATTCAAAACAAAAAAACAATAAATTGTCAGCAGCAGAGTATGAATATTTATATAAAAACAGCCCAAATAATATAGATTATCTGGTAAATCTGGCTGCAATTTATAAAAAATCAAATAAGTACATGCAAGCAAGAAAAATTTTGAAAGATTATATTAAAAGAAATCCTGTTCAAAAAAATAATCCTAAAATTCAACAGTTTGGTTTTCTGATTTTTTAATGTCTGTTTTATTGACTTTACGCTCTGTCTGTGGCTTAATGTAAGGTAGCCGTATGGGTGTAATATATACAACTATGGGAATAAAATGAGTACACTTGTCGAAAAAATTAATAAGCTTAAAGAAGAGAAAAAAGCAGTAATTCTTGCGCATTGTTATCAAAATGTTGAAGTTGATGAGGTTGCGGATTTTGTCGGAGATTCTTTGTATTTAAGCAGAAAAGCAAAAGAAACGGATGCTGATATTATTGTTTTTGCAGGCGTTTCATTTATGGCAGAAACGGCTAAACTGTTATCTCCCAAGAAAAAAGTGTTGCTTCCAAGACTGGAATCGGGATGCTTTATGGCAGATATGATAAATGTCACTCAGCTTAGAGAGTTTAAAGCATTGCATCCGAATATTCCCGTTGTGTGTTATGTAAATTCAACAGCGGCAATAAAAGCAGAATCAGATGTTTGTTGTACAAGTTCAAATGCTGTTGATGTTGTTAAAAATATCGGAGCAAAAGAAGTTTTATTTCTGCCTGATACTTATTTAGGGAAATGGGTAGAGAAAAAACTAAACGGTAAAGTCAAGGTTACAACTTATAATGGTTTTTGTCCTACGCACTTAAGACTTAGGGCAGAAGATGTAGAAAAATCAAGAAGAGAACACCCAAATTCAAAAATTCTTGCGCATCCTGAGTGTCATCATACTGTTTCAGAGATTGCGGATTTTGTCGGAAGTACGAAAGAAATTATGGATTATGTTAAAAATACTGATTTTGCTGAATATACAATAGCTACAGAAAAAGGTGTTTTTGACAGATTAAAAAGAGATTATGCTGATAAATCTTTCTATCTTCTCTCTGATAAACTTGTTTGCCAAAATATGAAATGGAATAGTTTAGATGATATTTATAACGCACTTTTAAGAGAAGAACATGAAATCACACTAGATGAAACAACTTCTAAAAAAGCAATGGATTGTATAAACAAAATGTTTGAAATTACATCTCCAAAACAAACGGCAGGGAGGGTATAGATGAAGGTTCTTGTAGGAATGTCAGGCGGAGTAGACTCATCTGTTACGGCACTACTCTTAAAACAACAAGGTCATGAAGTAATTGGTGCAACCATGGCGATATGGGGTGACAGAGGTGTAAAAGCTCAATTGAGCGAAAAACTTCCCAAAAGACATGGGGCATGCTTTGGTCCGGATGAGAAGGAAGATATTGAAAGCGCAAGAAAAATCGCTGAAGAAATCGGTATTCCTTTTTATGTTTTTGATTGTGCAAAGCAGTACGAAGAAATAGTTTTGGATAATTTTAAAAAAGAATACTTAAGCGGAAACACTCCAAACCCATGTATTTGGTGTAATTCACTTATAAAATTTGATGTTCTTCCGAGGCTGGCTAAAGCTAACGGTATAGACTTTGATAAATTTGCAACAGGACATTATGCCAAGGTAAATATAGGAAAAGATGGAAGATATATACTAAAAAGAGGTTTGAATCCTAAGAAAGATCAATCGTATTTTCTTTACAGACTGAAACAGGAACAGCTGGCAAATATAATTTTACCTCTCGGAGATAAAACAAAGGAAGAAATTAGAGAAATAGCAAAAGCTAACGGGCTTACTGTTGCGGAAAAACCAGATAGTCAAGATTTTTACTATGGAGATTATAATGAACTTCTTGGTGTAGAAGATAAAGAGGGTAATATTGTTGATGTTAACGGTAAAGTTTTGGGTAAACATAAAGGTATTTGGAATTATACAATTGGTCAGAGAAAAGGTGTCGGAGTATCTTCTACCGAACCGTTGTACGTAATAGAACTAAGAAAAGATACAAACGAAGTTGTTATCGGGCCAAAAGACAAAACAATGAAGGATACCTTGAAGGCTTCAAATCTAAATTGGATAATTGAGCCATCGGAGAAAAACTTTAAGGCACAGGCAAAAATTCGCTCTACTCAACAACCTACAGAAGTTAGCGTAGAGGTTGATGACCAAGAAATTATAGTAAAATTTGATGATATGCAAAAATCAATTGCAAAAGGTCAATCAATCGTTCTTTATGATGGCGATTTGGTTTTGGGTGGCGGAGTTATTTCTGAAGTAATAGGTTAAGATTTGAAACCTATTGTCTTCCTTTCGGAACCGTTTCTAGTTTCAACAAACTTCTTTATAGCGCCTTCAAAATCTTCCTGAGTAATCCAAAAACCTCTTAAATCTTTTGGTGACAAAGTTTTGTTTTCCATTTTCTCATAGATCCCAGTGCGCGTATAACCAAGAGAATGTGCTTCATTAACTATGTATTTTATATCTGCGCCGCTTGCTTTTAATTCAAATAATTTCTTTGCCAGTGCGCTTTTATCAAGAGTTCTATCCAATGGTTTATTAGCAGAATGTATATCAAGGATTTGTCTTGTGCCCCCAAGATCAGGCATTTTGACTTCCAGATGCTTACTGAACCTTCCTGAACGGATAAGAGCTTTATCAAGAGCTTTAAAATTGTTTGTAGCACCAATAACAAAAACACTTTCTTTGTTGTTGTCCAAATCTGTCATAAGTGTGAGAATTTGGTTAACAACTTTATCTCCATAAACATCCTTCCCGCCGCGTTCTTTTGCAATTGCATCAATTTCATCTATAAACAAAATTGTAGGTTGTTTTTGTTTTGCTTCATCAAACAAATTTCTCCAGTTTTCTTCGGATTCACCTACCCATTTGGATTCCATTTCCGAACCGTTAAGGCTTACAAAATTAACATCAGCTTCATTGGCTAAAGCCCTTGCGATATGTGTCTTTCCTGTTCCGGGAGGTCCGTATAATATAAAACCTCTGTTTATATCAAAATTTTGGTATGCTTCAGGATATCTGAGCGGATAAATTACACTTTTCTTAAGCTCATCAATTAACTCACTTTGACCGCCGACGTCACTAAATTTTACTTTATTTATACTTGTCTTAACATTTTTTGAAAGCTGTGCAATCGTTTTTTTGTTCAATTTTTCAAGTTCATAGTTTATATCTTTTTGAAAATCTTTTGCTTGGCAGAAATTTTTTCTCCATGCTGATAAATCTACTTTAGGTTTATCTTTTATTTCAAGCAAATTACCTTGAATACCAAGTATATCGCCTTCTGTTATGAAAAAACTTTCGTTTGGTTCAAGCGGTTCATTTCTGTGGGTATTTTGATTGACTAAATATATGTCGGTATCATTTAAGTTTATAACTTCTTTTAATCCTTCTCTGTTTTTAGTGAAGGCCAAATATCCGTGAAGTTTTTCATCAGGTATAAAGAAAACTCTTTTTATGGCGCAGTCTAAATTACATGCATTATTAAGCATTCTTTCTTTAGCTTTTTCAATCTTTTTACCGACAAGAATTAAATCTCCATGTAAAAACTTTTGAAATATAGAAGCCAATCTTTCATCTAAAGGAATTTTTTGGACAATGGTTAACGATTCCGGTGATACTGCTTTGAATGAAAGTTCATTATAATTTTTGTTGAGAATGTTTAAATCAGTTATGTTATTTTTAGTGATATTGCAATTTATTTTTTTTATCTGTACGTTATGCTCTCTGTTTTTTGCGCCATTGATTGGTAATATCTTCATTTTCAGCCTTTCCTATCTTAACCTCAAATATTTTAAAAAGCCTAAAAAAATTTTTTGCCGGTAAAACAATAATTAATCGGTCAATTTTTACTTTTCTTCATATAACTTTCAAAACTTTTGTCTTCGACTTTGTATCCGCAGCCTTCGTGGAGTTTTCCTGCATAATTAATTTTTGGCGCAGGATACTTTTTGCACATTTTAAGCCTTTTGTCGTAAACAGAACACAATCCTTCCTCTGTAACATATTTGCAAGCAAATATGAGATTGCCTTCTTTGTCTTTTCCTCGAATGTAAAACCTTCTGTATGACGGGAACAAAAATTGCATAATTTTAAAATCTGTAGTTGTATATGTATCAAAACTGTACATATATCTGCAGCATTTACCGCATTTTAAACATTTGCCCGTAATTTTGTACTCCATTTTTTCAGGAACGAAATATGATAAAAATTCATTTTTTAAAATTGTCAAAAAACTTAACATTATTGTACTATATATCCCAATCAAGGCATGTCTTTGGTAAAATTATATTGATATTATACTACACAAATTATGTATGCTGCATCAGTAAGGAGTAGAGATGGGAAATTATAATGTTCCGCGAAACAGAAAAAGAGGAAGTTCAAAACGTATAATGATAGAAAACCCAATGCTTGGTTTTATAATGGGGATTTTGGTATTCGGTATAGGTGTTTTGATGGCAGGATTGATAGCACTAAAGCTATATTTGGTATCTCTTCCTCCAATTAAGAACCTGAATTCTCTTAAACCAAACATAGTAACTACTTTTTGTGCAGGTGACGGTCAAGTTATTAAAACCTTTGCCGCATATACATATTCTAATGTAGAACTAAAAGAAGTGCCGGAACAGCTTGTTAAGGCGCTTATTGCAACAGAAGATAAAAACTTCTATTCTCATGAAGGATATGATCTTTTCGGTTTGGCTCGCTCAATGGTAGCAAATGTTTTAGCGGGACATGTTGTTCAAGGCGCAAGCACAATTACTCAACAACTTTCAAGGATACTTTTCTTGTCTAATGAAAAGACTTTTACAAGAAAGATAAAAGAGCTTCAAGTAGCAGCTCAGATAGAAAAAACTATTTCTAAAGATAAGATTTTAGAAATGTATATGAATAATGTATATCTTGGCTCAGGAGCGTATGGTGTTAAAGGAGCTGCAAAAATTTATTTTAATAAAAACTTAAATCAGCTTACTTTGCCCGAAATGGCTTTAATTGCCGGACTTCCGCAGGCGCCTTCGGTTTATTCTCCGTATAACGATAAAGAACTTGCAAAAAAACGCAGAAACCAAGTGCTTTTGAGAATGTATAAAATGAAATACATTGATAAAGAAACTTATCAAAAGGCAAAAGAAGCTCCTATAGTTCTTTCTACAATGCCTTTGATGTATGCAACTAATAAAGCTCCATATTTTTGTGATTATGTAATGAAGGATTTGCAGAAGCTCGGTTTTTCCGAAGATGAAATAGTAAACGGCGGTTTAAAGGTTGTTACAACGCTGGATTATAATGCTCAAGTAAAGGCAAACGAGGCTATAGTTAAGAACCTTAATGCTTGGGGAATGAAGCAGGATAAAAACCAAGCCGCTGTATTTTCATTCAATCCGATAGACGGCAGAATTTTGGTTTATGCAGGCGGTAAAGATTATACAAAGAGTCAGTACGACAGGGTTACACAATCTCAACGACCATGCGGCTCAGCATTTAAACCAATAATTTATACGGCAGCTATAGAGAAGGGGTATTCCCCAAATGATATGATAGAAGATATGCCGGTAAAACTTGGAAATTGGACTCCGAGAAACTATGGTAATAAATATAGAGGAAAAATACCTTTGTATACAGCTCTTATGATTTCATCAAATGTTTGTGCAGCAAGACTTATGGATGAAATAGGAGTAAGACCTGTAATACAACTTGCAAGAGTTATGGGGATAACAACCCCTATTCCTTATGATTATACTATAGCTTTAGGTTCTCACAGTGTTAAACTTTTTGAAATGACAAGAGCTTTTGGTGTGTTTGCAAACGGAGGTTATAAGGTTGAGCCGTATGCAATTGAAAGGGTTGAATCTTCAAGGGGTACAATTTTATACGAAGCAAAAAAAGCCAGAACCAGTAA
>Ga0247610_10006695_pt1 | contig 11946 bp, 8 predicted proteins | sample 174DNAGHGhighgp2_FD_193483 | JGI IMG/M metagenome (GOLD analysis project Ga0247610, IMG submission 193483) | Sheep rumen microbial communities from Palmerston North, Manawatu-Wanganui, New Zealand - 1742 DNA GHGhigh gp2 | ecosystem: Host-associated > Mammals > Digestive system > Stomach > Rumen ...
GGCCGCCCATGGTGTAGTGGATGGCCGGGAAGATACGCATCGGGACCTTGTACGGGTCTTCGTCGGTAATCTTTTCGTACATCTGGAAGAGGTTGCCGTACTTGGCAGACACGCCTGCAACGCCCATGCGCTGGATAGCGTCGGCGAAGTCGAGATAAACGGCCTGCTTGGTGGAACCCACGCCGAGACCTGCGTCGCAAACCTGCTTGGCGTTACGGGATGCCACGTCACGCGGCACGAGGTTACCGAAGCTCGGGTACTTTTCTTCGAGGTAGTAGTAACGGTCTTCTTCGGGGATCTGGTCCGGGCTGCGGGTGTCACCCGCCTTGCGCGGAACCCAGATACGGCCGTCGTTACGGAGAGATTCGCTCATCAAGGTGAGCTTGGACTGCAGGTCGCCGTGGCGAGGAATGCAAGTCGGGTGAATCTGCGTGTAGCAGGGGTTAGCGAACAGGGCGCCGCGCTTGTAGGCACGGAAAGCGGCCGTGACGTTAGAACCCTGGGCGTTGGTAGAAAGGTAGTAGACGTTACCGTAACCACCGGTGCAGAGGCACACAGCGTCACCCACGTGGCTTTCAAGTTCGCCAGTGATGAGGTTACGGACGATGATACCGCGAGCCTTGCCGTCGATCACGACGAGGTCCATCATTTCGCGACGCGGGAACATCTTCACCTTACCGGCGGCAACCTGGCGCATGAGGGCCTGGTAGGCACCGAGCAAGAGCTGCTGACCCGTCTGACCGCGGGCGTAGAACGTACGGGAAACCTGCGTACCACCGAAGGAGCGGTTGTCGAGGAGGCCACCGTATTCACGACCGAACGGAACACCCTGGGCGACGCACTGGTCGATGATGAGGTTCGAGTTTTCGGCCAAGCGGTGCACGTTGGCTTCGCGAGCGCGGAAGTCACCGCCCTTCACGGTATCGTAGAACAGACGGTAAACGGAGTCGCCGTCGTTCTTGTAGTTCTTGGCAGCGTTGATACCACCCTGGGCAGCAATGGAGTGTGCGCGACGGGGGCTATCCTGGATGCAGAAAGACTTGACATTGTAACCAAGTTCGGCGAGGGATGCAGCAGCGGATGCACCGGCAAGGCCAGTACCAACCACGATCACCGTGAACTTACGCTTGTTGGCGGGGTTCACGAGCTTGAGTTCGAACTTGTGCTTGGTCCACTTTTCTTCGATGGAACCACCGGGGATTTTAGAATCAAGAATCATTAGTGGGCTCCTTAAAATTAAGCGTTAAAAGAAACTTCGACGGTGCCGACAGAAGGAATCACGAAAGAAGTCTTGGCGGCTTCCTTGTCCTTCTTCATCTGTTCGTACTGCGGCTGGAGGCTGCGGGACTTTTCGATGAGGGCCTGGGTACCCGGCTGGTTAGCGAGGTAGAAGGCTGCAACGGCGGTGATACCGAAACCGAGGGCAACGATAACGCTGTAAGCGATACCGGCGATATCAATAATCGGGGTCCACTTCTGGTGAGCAATGCCCATGGTCTGGAAGGCAGAAGAAATAGCGTGGAAGAGGTGCATACCGATCACGAACATGCTGACCACGTAGAATGCAGCCCAAGCCGGGTTAGCAAACATCTGGATGGTGGTGAGCCACATGTCGCGGACGATTTCACCTTCGGCATTCACATAGAGGTAGTGTTCGCCGAACTTGAGCATCATGAGGTGCTGCACGAGGAAGCCGAGAATGAAGAGACCGGACCAGATCATGGTGAAGGTCGCGAAAGTCTTCTTGCCCTTGCGAGCGTTGACTTCGTAGTCGATGCCACCGCGAGCCTTCTTGTTCTCGATCTTCAGCTTGATAGCAAGGAAGATGTGGAGAGCGAAAGCAGCCACCAGCACCAGTTCAACAAGATAAATCATCTTGATCGGGAAGTGGAGCGGGTTGAATCCGGTCAGGAATTCGGTGTAGGCATTGTAAGATGCCTGAGCCGCAGCCTGATCGAAATTCAGAAGCTGGAAGTTACCACACATGTGGCCGAAGATGAACAGGGCGAGGAACGCGCCTGTGCATCCCATGATCTGCTTCTTACCGATGGAAGAGGTAAGATACTTGACGATCCATTGCATTGAGTTGTGTCTCCTTGAGGGGGGTTATTTTTGAAACTTAGAGGACGCAGCAGGCCTTGAGGCTCGGCATTTCGTAAGCGTAGCGTTCGTCTTCCTTGAACCAGAAGTCCAGTTCGCGCTTGGCGGATTCAGGACTGTCGGAGCTGTGCACGACGTTTTCGGTCATGGAAGGGGCAAAATCGTAGCGGAGGGTACCGGGTTCCGCCTTGGCCGGATTGGTAGCACCGTTGATGGCGCGGACCTTGGCAATGGCATTTTCGCCGCCGAGGGCGAGCATCACGGACGGGCCCTTGGTCATGTAGGCTTCGAGTTCCGGGAAGAACGGCTTTTCCACGTGTTCGGCGTAGAAACCGCGAGCATCGGCAGAGGTCATCTGGTGCATCTTCACGGCGCAGACGGAGAGGCCTGCAGCGATGTAACGGTCGATAATGCGTCCGATGAGGCCAGACTTGACCGCATTGGGCTTGATCATTGCAAATGTCATTTCCATAGTAGGTACCTTTTGTTTGAAAGTATGTGAAATATAGTTTTTAGTAGGAAGTAGGAAGTAGGAAGTAGGAAGTTTTTAACGGGTTTTAGTAGGAAGTTACTGTCTACTTCCTACTGTCTACCGTCTACTCCTCCGCCTCGATTTTCTTCATCAAGTCATCGGCGAGTTTGCCGTTACTCTTGATGTTATCGACGAGCCACTGGGCAGATTCCTTGAGTTCGCTATTCGGATACTTCTGGAGGAACTCTTCGAGCACGACCTGCGCACGCGTATTCATTCCAAGATTTTCATTCAGAATGAAACCGCGGCTGAACATAGCCTTTTCGGCATTCGGGCTTTCGGGCCAAATGCTATAGAAAGCATAATACCCCGCTTCCGCCGATTTAAAATCCTCGTTTTCGCTCTGGGCGAGCGCCATTTCGTAAGTAGCCTTTTCTAGGAGCGAATCGACATCGGCATAAGCCATCTGCAGTTTGCGGTAAGTCTCGATCGCCGCAGAACGGTTGTTCGCCTTGAACAGCGAATCGGCCTTCTTCAGCAGCACATCCGCCACCAGTTCAGGCTTGTACTCGGGGGTGTCCATGTTGTAGATATGAACCGTCGCCGCCTCGTAGGCTTCAGCGGACTTTCGACCGATCCAGTTCTTGTTGTATTCCGAACGGATTCGGGAGAACGTTTCAGGCACGCTCTGTTCCAGGGACTTTCCGAAAGTCGACAAGCGATACCCCATATAGTATTCGTACTTGTAGAGGTTTTCGGGAACAATGGATTCCGTAAGCTGCTTGACATTTCGGGCCTTCAGCGAATAATTCTTCACGATATAGTCCCAACGGGTATCGCGGACAATGGCGCGGAATTCCCAGCTATGGTTCAGACGATCCTTCTCGGCCAAATCCTCATAGTTCAAGAACTCCGTCCACATACGGACCATACGGTCGTGCGAGAACTTGTTCAAACGAGTCCTTGCATATTCCTCGTTGAAACGCAGCAGATCCTTCTCGGTGAACAGCGGCTTTCCATTCTTAGAAATAAGCACGAACGAGGAATCCACATCGAAATATTCACCCGACTTGATTCCAGCCACGATCCCCGCCTGAACGCGTTCAAAGGGTTTCAGCTTCGACGGAACCTGTGCCGCCAGATAGAACAGGTGGAACAAGCCCTTGCTGTCCTGCAAGACAGGCGTCACATAGCCCGCTTCGCGGTCCTTCAGTTCCTGGGACAAGTTCGGAACCATGCCGATATCATAAGGCAGAGCGAAGTCCTGCTTCACGACACCCACATAACCGCTGTCCTTGGCAGTCAAGGCGTTCTGACTGACAGCGGCAGCCTTCTGCTTAAACACATCCAAAGACGGAGTTGTTTCGAACAAACTAGCAAGAGCATCCTTATTCGTTCCCTGGATATGATACAGTTCATACCCCGGAACCGTCATAAAGGCATCCTTGTGACTATCGTAATAGGCTTTCGGCTCCGGCTTGGGAATTTCATGAACGACAATATTCTTGTTTTCCCTCACAAGTGTCGAAATGGAATCACGAAGGTGTTCCCTGTATTCCCCAGCAAAGCGCTTTTGCAAGACGAGCGTATCCTTGGAACCCTTGGACAAATTCTCGGCCAAATAGGCCTGCCATTTTTCCTGGTTCTTTGACACGTAATACGATTCAGCAACGTTGCCACGGACACTATAGAAACCGGCAGTCGAATCGCTATCGAAAAGCGCACGGTTCATATCGTAATGCTGGCGCAAGCTTTCGTCATCGTACTTCAGGCATTCCATCACGTAGAAGCGCTGGTACACCATCGTCAAAATACGAGGCTTAAGATCCTTGTAGGCATTCTCCCATTCCTGTTCCAATTCCGGATATTCCGAAACGGCCCTAGACACCAGTGCCGCTCTGGAATACAGATTATCGTACAAGAATTTACCCTTGTCTTCCTTGGGAAAGCCTTCATTCTTAAGAAGCAGCTGATAGTCTTCCTGATAGACTTTTTCTTTATCGATACGAGCAAGGATTGTGTCCTTGTCGCCGATACAGTTACAGCCATTCAGAAAAAACAGCGATGCCAATGAAGCGAGAGCCAGAAGTTTTGCCTTCATAAATCCTCTTAATTCAAAACAAAATCATGAATTGTCATTGCAAGTCCCCGCAGGGGGCGCGGCAAACTCTCAATGACAAGACCAACTTACAAATTTTTAACCTACGAAAATTCGGCCGTTGCGGAACAACTGCATCCACGGACCATCTTCGCCCCATTCCGCCGGATGCCAGGAGTACTGGCAGGTACGGAACACGCGTTCGGGGTGCGGCATCATCACGAGAGCGCGGCCGTCTTCGGAGCAAAGGCCGTTGATACCGAACGGAGAGCCGTTGGGGTTCAGCGGGTAGCGTTCGGTGTATTCGTGCTTGCCGTCCACATAGCGGAGCGCCACGAGGCCAGTCTTGAGGCAGGCTTCGGCGGCTTCGCGGCTAGCGAATTCCGCGCGGCCTTCGCCGTGTGCGACCGCAATCGGGAGCACGGAGCCTGCCATGCCCTTAAGGAGCACGGACGGAGTATCTTCGACCTTGAGCGTGCAGAAGCGGGCCTCGAAGCGTTCGGAGAGGTTCTGCACAAAGCGCGGCCAGTGCTTGGCACCCGGAATCAAATCCTTGAGGTTAGAAACCATCTGGCAGCCGTTGCAAACACCGAGCGTGAAGGTGTCCTTGCGGTTGAAGTAAGCTTCGAATTCGGCGCGGGCCTTCGGGTTGAAGAGGATGCTCTTGGCCCAGCCTTCGCCAGCACCGAGAACGTCACCGTAGCTGAAGCCACCGCAAGCCACGAGACCGTTGAAGTCCTTGAGGCTTACGCGACCTTCGAGAATGTCGGTCATGTGAACGTCGATAGATTCGAAACCAGCCTTCTGGAATGCGGCAGCCATTTCGAGTTCGCCGTTGACGCCCTGTTCGCGCAGGATCGCCATCTTCGGACGGCTTGCGAAATCATTCACAATCTTGGCGGACGCCGCCACGTCGAAGGTGACCTTCGGCGTGATACCCGGATTGTCTTGTTCCAGCTTGAGCTTGTATTCACTTTCGGCACAATCCGGGTTATCGCGGAGGGCCGCGATGCGGCGGGTCGTGTCGCTCCAAATAGCGCGGAGATCCGAGAGGCCTTCGGCGTAGTCGCCGATGACCAAGTTATAAGTATCGTTGAGCGTACCGATTTCAGAAACGGTATCGCCGAGACCGGCGGCGGCAAATGCGTCGCGAACAGCCGCGAGGTCAGCATTCTTCACCTGGAGCACGGCACCGAGTTCTTCGTTGAAGAGGGCGTCGATGAGGTTGCCCTTGAGGGCGTCAGCCTTCACCGTCACGCCCACGTGGCCTGCGAATGCCATTTCGGCAAGCGTCGTGTAGAGGCCGCCATCGCTCTTGTCGTGGTAAGCCATAATCTTGCCTGCCGCATTGAGCTTCTGAATTGTTTCGAAGAAGGCGCGGAGTTCCTTGGCGGAATCGACATCCGGAGCCTTATCGCCGAGGTTGTTGTAAACCTGGGCTGCAATAGAAGCACCCATGCGGTTCTTACCGCGGGCCAAGTCAACGAGCACAAGCGCCGTATTCTTATCCTGCAACAGCTGCGGCGTGAGCGTCTTGCGCACATCAGCGCAAGGAGCAAAGGCGCTGATCACGAGAGAAATCGGAGCAGTCACGCGGTGGCTACCCTTTTCGTCCTGCCACACGGTGCTCATGCTCATGGAGTCCTTACCCACCGGAATCGTAATGCCGAGATCCGGGCAGAGTTCCATACCGATAGACTTCACGGCTTCGTACAAGTCTGCACCGTCACCTTCGTAGTTCGGCGTGGCCATCCAGTTTGCGGACAAGTTCACGCGACCCATATCAGGCACGCAAGCGGCAGCCATGTTCGTGAGGGATTCAGCCACCGTCATACGGGCAGCAGCGGCCGGAGAAATAAGAGCTACCGGAGCGCGTTCGCCCATGCTCATGACTTCACCTTCGTAAGTATCGAGAGTTGCGCTGGTCACGGCACAGTCGGCGACAGGCACCTGCCACGGGCCAACCATCTGATCGCGGCAAATCATACCCGTCACGCTACGGTCACCGATAGAAATAAGGAACGTCTTATCGGCGACGGTCGGGTTTGCAAGCACGCGGTGAGCCACGTCCTTGATAGTTGCATCGGCCGGAACCACCGTGGAATTGAGCGGGCGCTTCTGGCTCTTTTCGTTACGGATCATGCGGGGCGGCTTGCCGAGGAGCACGCCGAGCGGCATGTCAATCGGAGTCGTACCGAAGTACTTGTCGGTCAGAGTCAAGTGCTTTTCAGGGATAGCCTCGCCCACCACGGCGTACGGGCAGCGTTCACGCTTACAGATAGCGTCGAACACATCCAACTTATCGCCAGCAATAGCGATCACATAACGTTCCTGGGATTCGTTACTCCAGATTTCGAACGGGCTCATGCCCGGTTCGTCGTTCGGCACATTGCGGAGTTCAAACTTACCGCCGAGACCGCCATCGTTCACGAGTTCCGGGAAGGCGTTGGAAAGTCCACCTGCACCCACGTCGTGAATAAAGGTAATCGGGTTTTCTTCGTTCATCGCCCAGCAGCGGTCGATGACTTCCTGGCAGCGACGTTCCATTTCGGGGTTTTCGCGCTGCACTGACGCAAAGTCCAAAGATTCGTTACCGGCACCGTTAGCCACAGAGCTAGCAGCACCACCACCGAGACCAATGAGCATCGCCGGACCGCCGAGCACAATCAGGTGGTCACCCGGATCGATGTGGCCCTTTTCGATATGTTCATGCTTGATGTTGCCGAGACCACCAGCCAACATAATCGGCTTGTGGTAACCGCGGACTTCCTTGCCGTTCTGGGCATCGACTTCCTGTTCGAAAGTACGGAAGTAACCGAGAATGTTCGGACGGCCGTATTCGTTGTTGAATGCAGCACCACCGAGCGGGCCTTCAATCATAATGTCGAGGGCAGACGCAATGCGGGACGGGCTACCAAAGTCCTTTTCCCAAGGTTGGACTGCACCCGGCAGTTTCAAGTTCGAAACGCTGAAGCCCGTGAGGCCGGCCTTCGGCTTGGAACCCTTACCCGTGGCACCTTCGTCGCGGATTTCACCGCCACTACCAGTAGCGGCACCCGGGAACGGAGAAATAGCCGTCGGGTGGTTGTGGGTTTCGACCTTCATCAAGATGTCGACTTCTTCGTGGTGGAAGTCGTACTTGTTGTTGCGCGGGTCGGCGTAGTAGCGGCCAGCGACAGCGCCCTTCATCACGGCGGCGTTGTCCTTGTAGGCGCTAAAGATGTTGGAATTGTGGAGCTGATAGGTGTTCTTGATCATCTGGAACAGGGACTTGTCCTGCTTCACGCCGTCGATGGTCCATTCGGCACCGAACACCTTGTGGCGGCAGTGCTCCGAGTTGGCCTGCGCGAACATGTAGAGTTCCACGTCGGTCGGGTTGCGCTTGAGTTCGGTGAAGTTCTTGACGAGGTAGTCGATTTCATCGGAGCTCAGAGCGAGGCCCATTTCCTTATCGGCCTTGACCAGGGCTTCGCGACCTTCGGTAAGCACCGGGATCACGTTCAACGGACGCGGTTCTTCCTTGCTGAAGAGAACTTCCAGGGAAGCGGTGTCGGCGAAAACGGCCTGCGTCATGCGGTCGTGAATCTTGGCCGAAATCTTTTCGCGGGCACCGGCAGGCACAGAACCTTCAAACTTCACGTAGTAAGCGATGGCACGTTCGATGCGCTTGATAGCCGGGAGGCCGCAAATGTGAGCGATATCGGTAGCCTTCGAACTCCACGGGCTGATGGTACCCGGACGCGGGCACACCACGAAAAGTTCGCCTTCGAGAGCCTTGGGTTCGCGGGCCGGACCGTAATGCAGCACCTTCTTGAGAGTATCAGTTTCAGCATCGGTCAGGTCGGCGGACAGGTCCACCACATGCAGGAATTCAGCATAAACAGAAGCGACAGAAAGACCTGCGCTCTTGAAATCGGAAGAAAGTTTCTGGAGACGGAAATCCGACAGAGCCGGCGTACCACGAAGAATGAGCATTATAAACCTCTATTTGTTTTTTACGCGCAAAATTTAGAAATTAGTAGACAGTAGGAAGTGGGAAGTAGACAGAAATAATCGCAACAAAAAACGGCCCGCTGGGCGGGTCGTTTCTTACGATTTTCTAACTCGTTGAGTGTCAAGCAATTAGCGTTTTTTGCCCTTCTTGCCTTTCTTACCCTTAGCGGCCTTGGCCGGTTTCTTCGGAGCCGGTGCTTCTTCGACAGCTTCTTCAGCGCCTTCTTCGCCTTCCTCAGCTTCCTCGATTTCTTCGCCCGGATTACCAACGAGGGCATTCACGTTCACAGAAACGAGGCCTGCCAGAGACTTGACTTCGGTCTTCTTGTCGACTTCGACCTTGGCAAACTTGGAAACGATGTAGTAGGCACCCGTAGCTTCAAAGCGGCGAGTCATGTTCGCAATGCTCATGGAGCCCTTGGTAGACGGGAAATACTTGGATTCGAGGCGAGCCTGGTCCTGCGAAGTCTTGACAGACTGTACTGCTTCGCAAGCGAGCGCCCAAACGCCCTTGTTCGTCTCGATGGAATTGTTCACATATTCCACAATCTGGGAAGCACCCTTGTACGACTTGGTCGTGGTCTTTTCGTAATGTTCCGTAGCCTGAGACACATAACCACTCTTCTGCATCAAGAGCGTCGCAAGGAGGGCCACCACCAGAACCGTGAGTGCAATCGAAATAGTCTTTACGTTCATTGGTACAACTCCTTATTCAAAGTGGAATGCCGCAGGGGCTTCGAGCTTAAAGTTTTCAGCCATGTTGTAGCCTGCAAGAGCCTTGTAGTCGCTGGACTTGAGCTTACCCTTCGCAAAAGTGAAGGTAATCACGCAGTTCTTACCGCAAGCGACTTCCTTGACGCCACCTTCGTTCTTCAGCAGGAACTTGTCAGCAAGGCCGGCCTTTTCGTAAATGGAATTCTGAGCCTGGGCAGGAATACCGGCGGCTTCGTACATGTAGGAAAGCTGCTTGAAACGGGCATCCTTGTCTTCTTCGATGGCCTTAACGGCTGCATCAAAGGCGGCTTCGGTCTTTACATTGGTCAGAGTCGCATAAACGAGACGCCATGCCATGCCGTACTGGTCCACGGACTTCCACTGATCCTGGACGACACCGTTGGACTGTTCGAGATAGGCGCCCACCTGTTCATTCACCGACTTCTGAGCCTGGTCGTTATACTGGCCCTTGAGAACCATCATCAAGGCAAAAATGCCGATAATGAGCACAATATCGACAATCATCAAAATTTTGAATTTCTTTTTGTCCATAAGTTTCCTTTTTGCATGTTTTTGCAAGTAGAATTTACTTCCTAATTTACAAAAAACAAACAAAGTTTTGAAAATTTTTTCTTTTTTTACAGAGATATGCCCCTTTTTTAGTATATTGCAGCCCATGAGCGAACAAGATTGCAAAGATATGCTCCCCTCCCAGGTCATTTTCGAGAACCTCAAGGAACTTATTAGGGCCAAAAACACAGCCCACGAATCCATGTTCAAATTCCACTGGAAAAAGATGTGGCCGTTCAGCCTGTTCTGGCCGCAAGTGGATTATGAGCGCATTGTTCGCCTGATGAGTGAAATCCGCAAGAACGCCATCAACCAGAACAACCTCGTCCTGCAAGCAAAGTCCAAGGCAAAGCCATTCGAAAAGACTTTCCTTGATGCTGTTCCCGCCTACCTAGAAGCCCTCGACGTCTCCTGCCAGAAACTTTCCGCAGCGGCGCAATGGAAACAGGACATGCTCCTCCGCCGCATCAACAAGGACGTCAAACTCCGCCGCGACGTAGCGGAATGGAGCCAAATCCTTAAAGAGTACGAAGATGCCCAAGGGAACCTGGTCCGTGCAGGAGCGATTGTCCAGATGGGCTGGGGCGAAGTTGCCCAAGCCGTCGCACAAGCCACTAAATAATCGCTTTCAGCAAGTCCACTCGCCACTTAATTTTTTGAAGAACACCTGCAGGTGATTTTTCGATATGCGTTGCATTGGAAGAATGTTGGCGATATTCCACCAACGGTTCATTGACATAGCTGACCTTGAAATATTTCTCGGCAACAAGCCCTAACCATTGGTCGTGCATCGGAAGATTCTTAGGGAACGGAAGAGCCTTGTCCAAGACGTTACGACGGAACGCCATGCAACATCCCGTAAATGAATTCTTCCACCAGTTGGCGACTACCCCGCTCCTGTAGGTGCGAATATCACTCAATTTTCCAGTGCGCACCCAAGCCGATTCCAGTGTATCCGACAAGCCAAGCATAAACGCATCGTGAGTCACGAGGTCGGCATCATTCAGCGCCGCAAGAACTTTCTCCACTTTTCCCGGAAGCCAAACATCATCTTGGTCTGCAAGGAAAATGATTTCTCCCTTGGATGCCTGCAGGGCGCGTTCATAATTGTAGATAACACCAAAGTGTTTTTCAGCAGGCAACACACGAATGCGAGAGTCCCCGAGCGATGCCACAACAGAAAGCGTATCGTCAGTCGAGCCATCATCGGCGACGACGATTTCGGCATCAGGCGGCAACTGAGAAAGAATGCTTTCGAGCTGTTCGCGGATAAACTTTCCGCCATTGAATGTCGCCATGCAGACTGAAATCATTTTTCACCTATTGCTTCAAGAACCGACTCGGAATGAACAACTTCGGCAACCGTTTCAGGAACGCCGTACTGAACGACGCTAGCTGCGGCAAACGCTTAAGCGCCTCCCCCTTTTGCGAATAAGCCAGCGACGAGAACCAGTTCGCCTTCCAGTTCCGAACCGCCTGCGAATAAAGCTTATGATCCTTGTATAGTTCTACAATCCGCAAAATTTCAGTGTACATGCGATTGTGATTGGCGTGCATATTGTTTCCGTGCTCACGGTAATGGCAACATACCACATCAGGAAGCACCGGCTGGGGTCCGCATTCATAAAGCACCTTCAGGTACAGCGGATAATCCTCGAAAAAGAAGCGCGTATCGTAGCCGCCCAGGCGACGCACCGCATCGGTCACGAACATTTCGGCGCAACCGTGCAAGGGTTTCAATCCCAACAAAAATTCTTCGAACCTGATTTCGGGAACCGCCTTCATATAAGCGGGATTCACCTGTTCCGAAACAACACCATCTTCGCTCATCGGCTTCACCTGACCAAAGCAGGCCACCGCATTCGGATGCGAAAGCAGATAATCAGACTGTTTCCTTAAACGGTCTGGCGGCATGATATCGTCAGAAGAAAAGGTACAGAAGAACTTACCTCGCGCAAGTTCCAGCATTTCGTTCAATGTCGCGATGACGCCCTTGTTT
>Ga0247610_10006696_pt1 | contig 11946 bp, 26 predicted proteins | sample 174DNAGHGhighgp2_FD_193483 | JGI IMG/M metagenome (GOLD analysis project Ga0247610, IMG submission 193483) | Sheep rumen microbial communities from Palmerston North, Manawatu-Wanganui, New Zealand - 1742 DNA GHGhigh gp2 | ecosystem: Host-associated > Mammals > Digestive system > Stomach > Rumen...
TATTTTATTTCCTACTTCGACATGGGGATTCTCCCCAGCTGGTGGGGGGAGGTCGCCCTTCGATTTCGTTGCCGAGCCTCCGCGTTGTACTGGGCGAAAGTCTGGGCGATATTTTTTCGGCATTTTTGTGTGGGGGTACTGGGCATACAGAAAAATGCGTTCTAAGGCCTCTAAAACGCTCTGTATTGCGTTTTTATTTCAAAGACGAGTCCACACCCATCTCGGCATACAAAACACGCTCCAGCGCACATGTTTTTTGAAACCAAAAAACCGCTCTGGGTTGGGCATGGAGCGGTTGTGGGTAGCTTCAAGGAAATGGCCACGAAGTTAGAAGTGGCAGAAGCTATGAGTGGAGCATAACACATGGCCGGGGGGTTGTCAGAATCGTATTTTCGTGCTAAACTCAAAGTAATTCGTGTTAGTCAAAAGCCTCGTATTTAGCGAGGCTTTTTGTTCCAAACTCCAGTTCAACTAATTGGAGGTAATGAATGGCTAACGACATCGATCTAAACGACATCGCAGATGAGCTTTTGATTGTCGATAAGCGAACTATTGAGCATCTATTCGATCTAGACAACCCAGCCGATTGCGTTGCGCTTTACATGTTTTTCTACAAGACAGCAAAGTGGCAAGGCACACAGTCAATCAAGGCAAATGATACCTACATCAGGAAATGCCTTGGCTGGGGAGCTAAGCGTGTGACTGATACCAAGTCTGCTCTCGAAAGTGCCGGGCTTATACGCAAGGTTGCCAGGCGCAGCAACGGCAAAATCACTGGACATTTTATTGAGGTCAACTATCTGTTGCACCAGAACACTCGAAAACCACTTGTGGAAGAAACCACATGTGGTTTTCAAGAAACAAATGCTTATAAAACAAATAATAAATACTCTATAAACTTAGATAAGAATATAGATACTAAAGTATCTATAGACGAATCGTCTCAAAATTTGCAGGTAAGGACTCAAAGGTCGCTAGATATTGACCAAGCATTTCTTATATGGGAAGAAGTGATGGGATATCCATTACAAGCAAATAAGACAGACAGGCGATACATCAACATCTTACTGAATAAGAAAGACATGGATCTAGACAAGCTAAGGACACTCGTCAGGCTAGTCGAAGCATCACAGCACGATAAATACAAGCGCTTCTCTATCACTAACTACACCGAGCTGTACTACAAGACTAACGATCTTATGGCATGGGCTAGAGAGAAGCACGCACAGCAATCATCAAACGCAACTACTTTGGAGGTATAAAATGGACAATCAACTTATCTACTCGGATGACGAAATGATTCCGGCATCCAATGAACTTGTCGCTTATGAGGACAAGCAAATCACAGTCAAAGGTAATCTGTATGTGGAGCAAGTCAGCGACACTCTACACCGGGTCAAGAAGTTCGAAATCAACTTTATCGGTGGAACGAAGCGTGAAGTGACCTACCCTGAATACGATGCCATCACTAAGGCCATCACAAGCCCTAATGCGCCGAAGTTCATCAAGTTCAAGGACGGAACATTCATCGCTGTAAATCAGATTGTAAGCATCAAGTCGCACGATGTGATCGTGGACACCAGAAGGGAGGATATGTAATGAGAGCTAAGGGTTACTACTACATGGAAAAAGGCCAAGCCTACATGGTCGCTGAGTCAGTCGCTAAGGACATCAATAAATCAATCGCACATGGGCTTCCGGTCGACACAGGCGGTAAAGTTATCTATCCACTCATCTCAGACCCCACAGAGCGTGAAATAAGGGCAGGGAAAGCGAAGACAGCTGCTTGGGTCATCCGTCCGAACTCAAGCCCTACCCTGCGCTGGTATTGGCAGATCCAGGAGCATAAGAAGGCTCATGCGAGCTGTAAGCCTATCGGGGATGGACTTTGCGGCTTTAAGATGGTAAGATTCTTCACATGGAATGCATCGGCAGGCAAATGGGAGTTATCCCCTATGGTCAACCATGCCACTCCGGAACAAGAACAGGTGCTAGATAGCAACTAAGGAGGTGGAAAGGAAAGGTATGAGAACCGCCTATTTAGAGGTTCTTAGAAACTTAACATTCGAGACTATCAAATTGGAGACAAGGCTCTCTGAACGGCAAGTCGCTATGCTCCGGTGGTCACAGATAAATGGAGACATGATCAAGACCACTCGTCAACGCAATGTGAAGGTTAGCAGGGAAGTCATGGATGCTTTGGCTCTACTTCCCCGGAATAATTCCGAGACAGGTCTTGTGTTCTTTGGTGCTGCTTCCCTATCTCAACCAGAGTTGGAACAGATAGCAGGTATGGAGCAACGGTTGAACGAACCTAAAAGGCGTTTCATCATCTGGAAAACGAAAGAAACGCATAAGCGTGTTGACAAAAGTGCAATGGTCTGCTAATATGGAGACAGTTAAGCACATTGACAAGCAGAGAATACGAGCCACTGGAGGTAGTGGAAGCCGTATTGACAATCAACTTTTCTCTATAAAGAAAATGTCGCACAATGCATAGTGTAAGTTGTCAAGTATAAAGACAATGTCGCACCATTTTGTCAAGTCGGGAAATCGCTATCTCAGAAATGGGGTAGCGATTTTTTTATCAATGGGGTTTGGACTAACACGAAGGTGCAGACTCCATCAGTGAACGAATCGCATCGACGCTCAACGATTAAAGAGGTCGAGCAACCCAAGTAGCTGAAGGCTAAAACAACACTAACCACAAAGGAGGTAATTGTGGACAAGGTATCAAAGATAATCATAGCGGTCGCAATCATCGCTGGGCTTGGATTGCTCATCCTAGATGGGCAGATGGGCAAGGCAGATTGCGAGGAGTCCGGCTACAACCAGACCACTGGCGAATGTAAGGAGGAATGGTAATGAGCGGCACGCTAGAAGGTGGTCGCAAGGCTGCCAAGACGAACAGACGCTATCATGGCCGAGACTTCTATGCTCGCATCGGAAGCATGGGTGGTCGCAAGCTGGGAGTATGCAAAGGTTTCGCAGCAAACCCAGAGCTTGCCAGAACCGCTGGATTTAAGGGCGGAAAGAAAAGCTCTCGCAAGGGCATTCGCAAAGGCGAAGGCAAGAAGAAGGTTTACTACGGCGAAGATGAGAACAGCATCACAATCCGCCGGGCGGAAGAGCGCAGGCGCTTGATCCAGGAAATCAAACAACTTGAAGCAGAAGAGGAGTGGGCATGACGAAGCAGGAAAAGGAAGCGGAGTTGAACAAAGCAGTGGAGCTTTTGGAAAACGATGATTTGGCTGAACAGCATGATGAAGAACTCTACTACATCACAGAGCGACTCTGCGAGATGTCACAAAAAGACTACACTCACTTCTTGCGCTATATGAGCCACGAACGCAAGGCTAGGAAACACTTAGGGAGCATGAGCTTCACAGCTTGAGGTAACTATGTTGGTAACTAAGCAAACATTCACAGAAGAAGCGTTGAGAATGCTCGACCCCGGTGTCGCTTATGACCGGGAATGGCTCGCAAAAGATGTCGCAGCATCCCTAGCAAAGAAACTCTATGACGAACTAGGCGGAGTCAATGCGATGAGCATGCTTGATTTGGAGTGCTTGAAGGCAGCGTTTGAGACAACTGCTCGCTCGCTTATTGATTGGACACGCTGCAATCGCAAGGTCAATCCGCAAGAGTACGCAGAGCTTAGAGAAGACGGCGCATGGCCGCACCCAATGATAGGAGGAGAACTATGAGCATGTTTAGAAAGCTACATGCAGACGAGATTGAATGCCGAGTAGCACAGTTAGGCGATAAAGGATTGTCCTTATTGCTCTATAAGGATGCTCGCTGTGACATGAACATCCTGGACGAGACGGTCGGAGCGTTGAACTGGAAGCGTGAGCATACCAGGGATAACAAGAACTGCATCGTAAGCATTTGGGATAAGGAAAAGAAGGAATGGGTCGGTAAGGAAGATACCGGGACTGAATCCAACACCGAAGCCGAGAAAGGCCTGGCATCAGACAGCTTCAAGCGAGCATGCGTGAACTGGGGAATAGGTCGAGAACTCTACACCGCACCTAGGATATGGATTCCAGTTGGTAAGTACAGCATCACGACAGGTAAGAATGGAAAGCCTGCGTGCTACGACAAGTTCAGCGTGGTCAAGCTCACTTACAAGGAGAACGGCGACATCGAGAACATCGCTATCCAGAACGACACCATGAAGAAGGTTGCGTTCGTATATCAGAGCAAATAACAATCTGCCTTCAGGCGGTCAGGCATAAAAGAGCGAAGCAGCACATTGGTACAATTCAAGGCTAGGGTCTTGTCATAGGAAAAACGGAAGACCTACAATCGCAATCCACACGAACCGTTTATGGATGATTCTGTTTCATATCGAAAAATGCTTGTCGATAATAATGCTTACACATTCAAGATTTACTCTTGTTTTGTTTCTTATGACCCTAGCTAACCGGGCAAAGACTTTCAATTCCGAAACATCCGAATAGGTAATAAGCCCGGTCTGGAGCGGTAGATGCAGCCATCAAAGCCAATCTACTAATGCGCTACCGCTCCACAATGTTCGTGAATATTGAGAGTTATTCAAGAACGATTGGATGCGAGTTTGTCGCTCGCTCCCTAACGATAGGCGAAACTATAAGGGCGCTAAAATAGCAAATTTAACAATAATAACTTTAACAAAAGGGTATGTTTGATATTTGCCCTGGAACTAAGGCTAAAGCGTTAAATTGTAAGATTCCTGGCGCTTGGAACTATATGCGTTGTCGTTAGGGGGGGGGTTATAAACCCCTAGCAACAGAGATGGTGTCTAAACCAATCGCACTAGCGAATGTTAGTGTGAACGGGATGCCTCAGCAAGCGTCCAATCGACCGCCTAAGGCTCGGCGGAATATAAGTAGAGCCAATCAAGAAAGAAAACGATGAAGTATAAAGCAAAGAACGGAAGAGAATACACGCTCATAGAAAACGAAGTCATCCTTAGGGGTGGGAAAATTGCGAAAGTTTATTATTTCGTAGGCGAGGAAGTAGTCATACAGAAGAAGGCTCAAAGAAAGCCGCTCAAAGAGGCCAAGAGGCTTCCGGATGGATACGAAATAGTTGAAGTGAGCAAAGCTGGCGGCCATCCGCTAGTGCAAAAAAGAAAGGAGGTAGATGCAGGAAAAAGACAATAACAACGATGCAATCCTAGCAGTTGTGATAGTTCTCATCATAGCAGCCATCGCAATCTGCGCTATCGTGGAGCGAATGCATGGATGAGATATGTGAGGGAAAGCAGAAATACTGGAGCGAAGCAAGCGCCAGAAAGAAAGCAAGGTACTTGAAAATAAAAGGAGACAGACAGGACAGAGGCCAGCATCCTTACAGGTGCAAGGTATGCGGAGCGTGGCATCTGACATCAATGAGGTCTGTCTGGGATAAGGGCAATGGGAAAGATAATCAAAAGAGACGAATCAGATGAAGCGAAGTTCAAGATTCGATTCAAAGGCATAGAACGATACCACGAGTATGATTCCATCCGGGATTTCGTGGCAGAGTGGAGAGACTACGAGGAATACATGGAGGAAGAGGTAAAGCCGCTTGAGCAGAAGAAAAGTGAGGCTCGCAGGAGAATTGACCTGTTTTTGCGAAGAACTAAGAACATTCCGACAACCAAGAGCGGATATAACAACTGGAAACACAAGATGGACTTTGAGCCAGATTTGGAGGCGAAACTATGAATGTGATGATTATGCTGGCGAAGTGGAACAAGACGAGAGAGATTGCGCTCGCTAACGATATCTGCAAACTGCTCTGGGATGGCTTACCGCCAGAGCAGAGAAAGAAGTGGGAAGATGAAGCTGAACTGGATTGATCTACACTACAACGGCATCATCTACTCGAAGAAGAACTCGAAGCAGATTGTAAGGGTCGGAAGCAAGATGTTCTTGGTATCCAACCAGAACGCCAAGAACTGCGAGAAGTCTATGTCGACCGAGTTCTGCGCTCAGGTGCTGAAGCATAACTGGAAGCCTAGCGGCCGGTATGCAGTAAGTATGTACTTTACAAGGGAAAGCAACATCCGCCGGGATCTAGACAACCTGGCCACTAGCGTGCTAGATGCGCTTGTCTTAGCAGGTGCGCTTGAGGACGATGGAGTGAAGTGCGTTAAAGAGCTTCATGTCTACGATATGGGAGTCAACAAGGATACTCCGGGTGTATCAGTCCATTTGGAAGAATCATTTGCATAAGGTGAAAGGAGAACTATGAACAGTAAAGATATTATCAAAATCGTATTTGCAGCACTCGCAACAATTGCGGTACTCGTAGTGATATTCGTGACTGCCATCATTCTAGCGCCTGCAAAGCGCTCCAGTAAGGCCGAGAAGGTTGACTTCGAGTGTATGATCGAGCCTAAAGCCAATCCATTGAAGGAGTGCAAGGAATGAAGCTGAAAAACAAGAAGACAGGCGATATATGGGAGTTTGATGGTGGATTCACAATGAAGGCATCGTATGATACCGCAGAGAGAGCCGGTGCTGTGAGTGGTGTTTTGACTTGCTATGCAGACTCTATTGCCGAACTCAACGAGAACTGGGAAGATGCCGAGCCAACTGAGCCACTTATCAAGGACGAGAAAGTCCGCAAGGCAGTTAGGGCTTGGGCTGAGGTGGGCGACATCAATGTGGTAACAATCTGCAAATTGTATGGGGGTTGGGGAGTCCGACATGATTGGGAAGACGGCGAAATATATTCTATTGACTTGCTGTTCAAAGGGGATGCCCCACTCGGCATAGGCAACCAATACACCATCGCCGAACTCTGCGGAGAGGAGGAAGAATGAGCTGGATAGATAGGCACAACGAGAAAGTGTTTAAGAGGAAGGTTCGAGAGTATGTAGGAGAAGAACTTTCGAATTTTCGAAGGGGCTACTTCTGCCATGTAAGCGATGATGGTGGCGAATGGTGGGGAAACGAGTTTATCGACTCCCTGTCCGTTATATTCAACTATCGTGATGCTTCCATAAAAATCAGGTTGGGGAAGTTGAAAGAGTATAACGACTATGGAAATGAAACGGTTGAGAGTGCAGGGCAGGCAATTATTGATGCTGTGCTAGAGAAAACCAGAGTATGGAACGCTGACGATGCCGATTGTATGGTTCGAGATTATTATGGGCTGTGTTGGCTGAGCAAGTATGTCCTAGATAGAGAGTGGAAGGAGTAAGAATGAGCGAAAAATACACTCTTGCAGATTATGTAAAGGGTAGGATACCTGATGAATCCCTAGATAAAATCTGTAAAGAGGCGGATAAGTTGCAGCAAGAAACTATAGAGAGAGCTGCAAAATTGAATGGGGAGGAGGGAGAATGAGCGACTTAGATGAGCGAGCTGTTGACTTCGAAGAAAAGTATGGCTGGAGTCCAGACTACGGCTACGATTTCCCACAGCCAATTCTTAGTGATTATCCGCCAGCCGCAGACGAAACGGCCTCGTGGTTGAAATCAGAGAATGAAAACTTGAGAAGCGAAATCGCCTACCTTAGAGGAAAGATTGAAGTGTATGAGAAGTTTTTGAAGGACAAAGGCTATATCAAGGAGAAAGAATGAGTGTCGTGTATCGGATACAAGTGAATGTTCAATTCACAGATAAGGACACCGGCAAGGATGTGAAGGTCGGCTCTATTTTTAAGACAACAGATTATGACAGAGCTAGAGATATCATGCGCAGGAAACTCGGAAAGTTTGCCGGCATAGAGCATCCGAAGCGCAAAGGCAACCGCATCCTGATTCATCAGAAATACTGCTACATTATCGGTGGAATCGAAACGGCAAACCTTGCCATCGCTCAAGCGTTCAAGAATCGCAACATTGTATTTGTATTCGGAGAAGCGAACTATGAGCAAGCAATGGCTCTCGGCAAGTATCACGATGTCATCATTGATGATGGCAACCAAGAGTATGAGTGCGATGTTGCAATCTTCACGAACTACGACTCAGCGCCGGAAATAATAAAGCGTATAAAGGCAAGAAAGATATACCAGCAGATCCACGCTGACTTTGAGAACCTACGCAAAATCCCGGTCTGGAGTAATTTCACTTGGCATCCAGACCCACGAATAGACCAAGTTCTAAGTGTGTCTGAGACCGCACAGAACGGCTTGAGAGCGGCTTTTCAGCAAGAGTCGATAGTTGTACCGAATATCTTGCCGAAACGCACTCCTGAGCCGTTCAAGTTTGTTATGCTTTCTCGTGCCACTCCGGAAAAAGGAATTGACGATGTTGTGAGACTGCTCAAACGCTTCGACAAGGCGAAGAAAGACTATGTTCTGTTCTTATGCTCAACCATTGACCAGGCAGAGGATAGCGACCAAATCTATCTGCGTGAGAATCCAAGAGTGTTGACCGTTCAGCCTAGCATCTATGCGAAAGCACTCGTGAGCAACTGCGACATGGGCATTCAGTTATCTAAGAACGAATCCTACTGCTACAGCGTGAGAGAGATACTCCAAGCAGGTGTGCCTTGTCTAGTAAGCGATATCCCGGAGCTTCGCAAGGTAATCCAGGACGGCAAGAATGGCTTCGTCTATCACGAGGGCATGGACATTGAGAAGATATTTGACCGCAAGCTAAAGGCGAACATGGAAGCCTATGACGAGAAGATTGACCCATTATGGGAAAAGGTGCTAGATGGCCAAATCTGACAAGCAAAGCTATTCGTGATATTTGGGAATTATGAAGACAACCACACTCACATTCATCAAAACAGTTGAAGGCAGCACTACCGATCCATTCGGTAATCCTATCAAGTCAACTCAACAGATTGCGGTTGATGGTTGCCTTATCGCTCCCATAACTGAGCCATCCAGCCACCGAGAAGAACAGGCGATGGAGCAAGGCAAGATTCAAGTCCGCATTCATTTACCAAAGACATTTACCGGCGATGTATCTAATTCAGATGTAGAGTGGGATGGTAAGACATTCCATCTTGACTCTGATTCAGTCGCATTTATGAACGAAAATTGCCCAACAGCGTGGAATCGCTACTTCAGGGCGGAGGCAGTATATGAGTAGAAAAGAAAACCTTGAGGCCATCGTTATCACTTGGCTCAGAGACCTAGTCCCGGGGTATCCAGCATCATCTGACACCCCAAAGACTTTGCCTAAGCGTTTCATTCTAGTTGAACGCACAGGTGGCGCAAGAGAAGCTATGCTCGGCGATAATGCCGAGATTTTGATTGAAGTTTATGATAAGGATTCACGCTATGATGCATCCGAGATTGCAAACTTCATCGGAGACCACATCATGCAGTTATGCGAAGAATATGAGAATGTCACTCGTGCTTCCGTAAACTCAATCATCAGCCTTGACGATACGCAGAAGCAGTACCATCGCTATCAAATCTACTGCGATATCTTCCACAGCAGAGTTGGGCTAGACTCGACTCCAACATCGACTCCGGCACAACCAAGCGCTTAGAGAGCGTTTTAGAGGGCTTGTAGCGCATGTCTGACAAGCCCTTTTTGCTGTGCTATTTATGAGGCAACAGAATTAACGCAACTGGAGAAATAGCGGAATGACCCAATATTACAAAAAGAACGAAGCAGGCGAGTTTGTAGAAGCAGACTTGTCGCAAGAAGATATCAACCAAGCCGTCAAGGAAAGAGTTGATAGAATCAATCGCAAGTACAGCGACTACGAAGACTTGAAGAAACAGATTGAGGACTACTCAGCAAAACAAACCGAGTCGGAGAACAAAATCAACGAGCTTCTAACAGATAAAGCTAATCTGGAAGAAGACTTGAAAGCCTCAAAGCTAGAGGTAGAGAAAGTTCGCATCATCAACGAGTTCAAAATCGGAGATGACCTTGCCGAGTTCGTGACTGGAGAAAGCGCAGAGGAGATGCGTGGGCGAGCAGAAAAGTTGGCTCACAATACCATCGCTAAAACTGCCGAAATCCAGAAGACCGAAAAGCCAGAGCCAAAGAAATCAGAGTTTGGCGAAATGGCTGACAAACTATTTGGGTCAGCACAATCAAAGTAAAATATAAGGAATCAAAACAATGGCAAATCCACTCTTGACCACTTCGCTTGACCTTGCGAACCACACCGCATCTGGCGTATGGAAGAAAAACATCAAAGGTGGCATCATCGGTAGCTTGACCCCAGATGACCCACAGATTATGGTCGGTTCTACTGACTTCTTCACTTTCACTGGCACTCCAAAAGCTGAGCTAGTTGGCGAAGGTGCAAACAAGTCCAGCATGGACGGCACTCCAGCAAAGAAAACCAGCAAGACTTACAAAGTCCAGCTTACTTATCGCTTCAGCGATGAAGTTCGCTATGCTGACGAAGACTATCGTCTACGCTTGATGGAAGCTCTCGCAGGCAACATCGCAACTGGTGTTTCTCGTGCTGTCGACTTAGTAGCTATCCATGGTATCAACCCACTCACCGGCTCTGTCGCAGCTACGGTTGCTGACTACATCGCAAAGAGCGGCAACGGTACTGTTATCAACTCTACGACCGCTACCCCAGAGGTTGACCTTGACGCTGCTGCTGCAGCACTTCAGGGCTACGGCTACACCGCAACTGGTATCGCTCTTGACCCTGTTTACGCTGGCAAGCTCGCTCGTGCGAAGAAGTCCAACGGTGATCGTGTATTCCCAGAACTCGGTCTTGGCTTCAACATTGACCGCATCGCCGGCATCAATGCTGCTGTTTCCAACACTGTATCTGCTACTGCTGAAACTGGTGTTGCAACTGGTCTTGGCGGTATCATGGCTGACTGGAACGCATTCAAGTGGGGTATCGCTCGCAATGTTCCTCTCCATCTCATCGAATACGGTGACCCAGATGGCGCAGGTGACTTGCAGCGCACCAACGAGATTGCTATTCGTGCTGAGGTTGTCTTTGGCTTCGCTATTCTCGATGACAAAGCATTCGCACTCATCAAGCAAGCTCAGGTTTCTGCCTAATTCAGGCCAGAACCACAGAGAGCCACTCCCATCCGGGGGTGGCTTTTTGTATCTGACTTGCCGGCTAGGATGTGATATTTAGAGGGTAATATGGCTACGGATACGCAGAGAAGTTATATCAAAGATTTATCGGTACAGAGGCTCAAAGAGTTCAAAGAGTTCAAAGAGATGCTCTATGCCAATGATATTGTCGAGAAAACATCCGAGACGGTCGCAGAAGCCGACAGCATAGATGCTATTCTTGATGCCACAACCGACCTTCAGGCAAGCAAGATGATTGATGCTTTACTTGCGAAGAAAGTGCCGGTTCGCTCAAAAACCTACTCAAACACTCGCTCAATGAAGACCATTGAAGGCCTAGACAAGATTAAAGAGAAAGTAAGGAGCTGGAACTTCAATGAACTATGATGCTTTATCCTACACTATCTTGCCGGAGTTGAAGGCAGAGATTGCTACCATCAACAATCCAGAGATTGACCCGGAGACTCGCCGCTACAACCTAGAGATTGTCCTTAGAGAGGTTGGGGAGCAAGTCTACAATGTTATCTACGATATGAATGCCTATGATATGGACATCTCATATACCAACGGCAAAACCATCAACGATGCTTACTACGGACTTGCGAAGAACATCTCAGATTCTATCTCTACTGGCGGCAAGACTGCTGTTGATGCTCAAATAGAGGAATGGCTGTCTAACCAGATACTCAAGGCTCAGTATGACGCATTCTGGAACGCTAGAGACTATGAGAAACACCCAACTGTCGAGCGCATCGCTGCTCCGGGGTGCTGCGCATGGTGTTCAGCGGTTGCAGGTGTATTTGTAGACCCGGACAGTGAAGTATTTAGACGGCACGATAACTGCCGCTGCGCAATTAAGACTTCCGGCTATAAGACCAACAATGGTACTTATTCCGGCGAGCGCAAAGCGTGGAAGTTCAAAGGCTAGAAAGGAGTTATAACATGGCCAAAAAACAGACCAAATCAAAGAAAGCCGTATCAACTACCGCCTCGAA
>Ga0247610_10006697_pt1 | contig 11946 bp, 18 predicted proteins | sample 174DNAGHGhighgp2_FD_193483 | JGI IMG/M metagenome (GOLD analysis project Ga0247610, IMG submission 193483) | Sheep rumen microbial communities from Palmerston North, Manawatu-Wanganui, New Zealand - 1742 DNA GHGhigh gp2 | ecosystem: Host-associated > Mammals > Digestive system > Stomach > Rumen...
ATCAAAATAAACTACTTATTTCAACCAAATTCATTGAATATGGTTATGTGTAAAAACGAATCTGATTGCATAAGGCTGTTTAATGAATTAGAAAAACTCGTTAACGACAATAAAATTAAATATGTATTTTTCTCTGGCGATGCTTTTCATAGCAAACTTAGAAAGACTTGGTTCGAAAAAATAAAAAAGTTAACAAATTGGAGTGATTTGAAAATAAGAAGAAACAGTTTAAGACCATAGGACAAAAAAGCGAGAGGATATTATTCTTCTCGCTTTTCTTCTTCAACTGTAAATATGATATTAAGATTTTCAAATTTTACTATAACATCATTATCTGACGGTATAAAATCTTCTCCCTTTGGTTTATTTCTATAATAAAGGTCTTCATCAATTTTCTTTAGTTCATCTTTTGTGACTTTTATTACAAGGTCGTTTTCTTTAGTTAAACCATTTTCTGCAAGGAACTTAGTTATATATTCGCCAAGTTCAAAAATCTTCATGCTATTAAGTTTAAGTTCCATAATTTATTATACTGTAAAAGTTATTGCCCACAATGAAACATCGTCAGGTATATCAATTGATACGTCTGTAACACATCTCCAAAGTGCACCAGCATCTTTCATTGAATCCAAATATTTAACCACGTTTTTCACATCATCATCAACAAAATCTCCATTTCCATTTTTGCCTTCTCTTAAAAGAAAATAGTATTGGTAAACACCATTATTTATAATGCAAAATACTGTTTTAATCTTTCCGTTTAAAGAGCCTATAACTTTAGATACCTTTAACAATTCTTCATCATTAATGAAATCATTTTTAACTCCATTAAAATAATATAATTTATAATTATAATCATCATATAGTGTATACTCACTAGAAGGCATATAGAAATTTAGTTTTCCGTCTACTAAATGACATCCTGTAATTGATTTTTCTATTTCTAATAAATCTTTTACATTTGCTGTTGTCTTAAGCAATTCTTTTGCTTTTTCCGCCGTATCTATTCTATTCTTAAAAACCTCTACAGTATCTTGCACAAATTTTTTTCCATGAAATAAAAACCTTCCAAATACATATTTAGCATTATCAACAATTTTATTTTTCATTTTTAGTAAACATTTTTTTAATTTTATTTTTGTAAAACTTTAACTTATAGTTCAACACCTCATTAAACGTAAGTTTAACTTTCTTTTTCCCACTAAGAACGTCTTTTATGTCTTTACCAACGTTTCCCTTAAGCATTTCAGCCCAATGGTTTTTTTCGCTGTCAACGGCTCGTTCTGTCATGAGTTTATCATTCTTCCACGCCCTTAGTTCCCTATTTAATTCATAATTTATATTCATCATAATTATTCATTTGGGTTATTACTTCTTTCTACTGCTTCTTGTATTGTGTGTATTAGCCAATTTATTCCACTTGCTATTGCTCCATCTAAGAATATTATAAATGGAAATAGCATTTTATCATCCAACAAATAATTCATTGGCGTTATTGAAAACTGAGGAAAAAATAATAAATTTACAGTGCTTATTATCATACCAACCCACCAGGGACAGCAAATCATACAAGATAAGCCTTCGTTTAGCATTGGATGGTTATCTTCAAGATATTCGTGCATTTTTTTAAAGATATGAAACGGCCCATTAGCAAATACTATTGTATTACTAATGCCATACACCGCTATAGAAAACATAAATATTATAATCGCTTCCATTATTTACTCTCCCTCATAGTAATTAAAATCAGCCCAAGCAACTACATCATCATTAACTTGGTTTCCTATTATCCATTTTTTAAGTTCTTTATCATAAAATCCAATCCCAATACCGTCTCCATATGTTGATTTTGTCCAACAAAGATACATTTTTTTTATTTCTGGAAACCCATCTTCTACTCTAATCCATTCTACCATAGTTATTCTTCTTTTTTGTCTTCAATTATTGTTTCTTCTGTAACCACAACATCTTCAGTGGCTTTTTTCTTTTTTGTATATTTTCTCTTAGGTTTCTTCTCTTTAGGCTCTTCAATTATAAATTTCAGATTTGAAAGTCTTTCAAATGTTTCTCTTTTAAATAATTCTTTAAGTTCTGTAACCTTTTCGTTAAGCAATTGTATTTTAGATTCAGCATCTTTATTAGCACTTATGGTTTCTTTAATTAAAGAGAAAATATCGTCAAGAGATACTTTATTCATGTCGCCATAGTAGTAATATTCTCCAACACTTTTTTCGCTTTTAGCTGGCTTTATGCTTCCATCTACAGAGGGATATACTTGCCATCTTTGTGGGAAATTAACTTTTACAATTAAAGCATCGTTAAAATACTCTATCCCTCTAAAGTAATCCCCAAGCATCATTATTTCATCTTGCAACATTATTTGTAATTTTTTGAAAATCTTATCTTTTATAAAAGATAAAAAAAATACCCAACAAATAAAGGGTTTGTTGAGTATTTTATTTTGTTAAATCATAAGTAATTGATGCTCCTACCATTACTCCAAAATTTTTGTTAACTACATCATATCCACCGGTTACTGATGGCCCAACTGAAAATCTGCTAAAAAATGTTTTGTTTTTCTTTTTCTTAAATATTGTAGGGTCTGTTATTGTTCCACCGTTCTCCGGGTCTATTGTTATATGATTTATGCCACCTTCTTCTTTATTTACTATTGTAAATTTGTTTTTTGTTTTAACATTTAATGAATACCAATTTGGCTCTGTGAAAGAATTTACATTCAATTTATATTGGAACGTATCGTTTGGCTCTGCCGTGTATTCGTATGTCCTTGCTATAGGCGGCACACTGAATGGTATTGTATCATATACAACGCTATCCTTTATCTTAGGCTTTGAGCCTTCCACTTTACCGGTGTTGTATTCTTTTTCGTGGTAAAACTGTACTATGTAGTCAATCTTATCTTTGTATTGCTTTAAAGAATCATACAGTTCTTTATTTGTTTTCTTCAATTCTTTAAATTTTGTTTCATAATATTGCTTATGATAAGTTCCTGTAGAATCAGTATATTCAATTTCATCTACACCTTTTTGCTTTTTATTAATTTTATAAGTAAAATAAAAGCATAACCCAACGATAACTGCTAATAAAATAGCAATTATCCAAGGGTATGCTTTGTTTAAAAAGTTTTTTAATAAATCTTTCATTTTATTGTACTTTATCCATTACAAGTTGAAGGTCTAGCAATTGTGTTAATGCTTTGTCGTGCTCTTTCAGCTTTGCTTCAATTTGGCTTATATCTGGCACATTATTTAAATTATGATATGATACGCATAAGAATCCTAGTGGTATTCCATTACTACTTATGTAAATCATTCCAAGGTATACTCCGCCGCATTCTTTTATATGTTCAGCAAAATCATAATCTATTTTTTCAATTTCTTCTACTGTACCAATTATTATTTTTTGCTTCTGCAAATAGTGAGGATATTTGTATAAAGTTAAAGGTATGTTTTGAAATTGCATCGCAATTTTATCTACCTTTCTGTCTTCATTTACCTCTTCATATGTCATATCGGCAAACCTAAATGGTAAACCACTTGTATTTTTCTTACCGTTATGCAATTCAAATAAAAAAGCTCTATCAGCATTAAGAGTATAAGTTAAAAGTTGTAAGTCGTGCTGTATTCTTGGGGTTACTATAAAATCTCTTGCGTCTTCTTCTTTTTTTGAATTTGCAATGTTTAATGCTGCTTGGTGCATTGCATCTTCATCGTTTGCAATTTTATACAAGAAAAAACCTCCTAGAATCGTTGCTAAAAATACTGCCACTACTATATACACTTTAAGTATTCTATGCCATTTAGCATCAGCAATCCAATTTGCTACTTCCTCACTAAAGTTTAAAATTTTTGAAAATTTACCTTCTTTCTTAGAGCCTGAATTAACGTTAACGTTAATGATGTTTCCTTCTATATTTTCTTTCTTCTTTTTCATTTTAGTTTTCAAATATTATATTTAGCTTTATTGTTAATTATTTCATCAACTGTCTAGCCTTTTTAATCATATCCGAAAACTCTTTATTCTCATTTACTCTTGATTGAGCATTGGTTGTTGTGAAGTAATCTTTGCTCTTGTAGTCATAAAGAGACTTGATTCTGTTCATTTCTTCATTCACTTGTGTTTTATTAATTCTCTTCGTAACATTAGGCTGTTTTGCAGTCCATTCAACAAGATACTCATTATCAGCAGTATCTTTCATTATAAATCTTTTCCCTTCTACCTTAAATTCATCAGGCACTTTGGAAAGCATATGACCTTCTGAAAGGAATTGCGTATGCTTAAATTGTATTTTATTTATTTTCTTTGACTCAAACATAGTGTCGCTATTTTTTTCAGTTTCATTTTTATATTTGCTGCTAACCAATCCGTCAGTTTTGCTTTTGTCCTTTTCTTTTTTGGCTTCTTTGGCGTGTTTGGCAATGTCTTTGCTCAAATTATTAGAATCGTAATAAGCGTTTCCAAAAGTATCGTCCTTTTCATGAAGTTTTTCATTTTCGGCTGAAGGGTATCCTTTTAACTGCGCATTTACTTTATCCTTAAATGGTTTTGATATTGAATCGTAATCAAGGTCTGCCATACCCCTATTGTTTGCTGGGGTTAATGCTTCTCCTTTTTTGCTATGGGAGTAACTTCCCAACCCACCATCATAAGCACCAGTTTCTTTCTTTATATCATTGTATGCTTGAGTGTTAATTTTTTTGTTATCAGATGGAACGTTTTTGCCAAAAACCGGCTCAAATTCGTTCTTTTCTTTTGCCTCAAGTACACTTCTCTTGGAAACTGATTTAGTTTTTTCAGCACTTTCTCTGATTCTTTCCTTTAAATCACCTATTCTGTACTTTCTATATTCCATATATATTTTATTTTAAAAAATTATTATTTTCTATTATAAATATCCTTGAACTTGTGTTAAATACAAACCACGCAGCATTTGTTCGAACATTAATTGTGTTCTCTTTCCCTTGTCGGTTTCATTTTTTAACTTGTCATCTATTTCTTTTACAGCATTAACAACCTTTGTTTCGTTTAAAATGCCATTTTCATCATAATAATCTATCATATACTAATTCACCTATTTTTTTTACCGCTCTTTGGGTTATACATTGTTCTTCTCATTACAGAAGTATTGCTGCCTTTTTTATTCCATTTTGCTTTTCCATCTACAGAGAAACCTGGGTGCCTATCAGATGTTTCAGAATCTCCTCCTAATGGCACAGTATACTGTCCGGCTTCAGGATTAGTGCCTTTTGGCGCATTGCCTGCCCCTGTTTGCATAACGCCAGCACAATCTGTTTCATTCAATCTATTTATATTCCTTTTCAGCCTATTTTCATTAAATGGATTTGTTAATGTGTTTAATGTAGCTGAAGAATCATCTGCATTTCTTACAGCAAAATAGTATCCAGTTACAAAATCTTTATACAATTCACATTTCGTATATGGCATGTTAGAAATAAATTTGCTATGTTTTGGCATGTTTTGCTCTTCAAAGTCTTCATCTGTAATTATTCCATTAAACCACTTAATAGCGGCTTCTTCTTCTGACACTCCATATTCATCAGCTATTTCTTGTGCTTCATAATCTTCTAATGTAGCATTATAAATAAGCACAGTTTTAGGCTTACTATACTCTTTCAATATTTTTTTCACAGAACTTTCTATAACCCTGTGCAAATCACTTTCTGTAAGTTTTATAAGTTGTCTTTTCATAGAGAATTTGTTATATTATATATTTTTTTATCCATTCCAAATGCCCATTCTAAAAACTTTACGTCTTCTAATGGAATCCATTCAAATCTATCATTTTCACCATCTCCAACTCCTGGCTTATGGTTGTCTATTGTGCCGTCTAAAACTACCATATAGTTTTTACCCAAACAATATCCATATCTACTCTCATATTGTTCATCGCCAATGTCTTTAAACAATGATGGCTCTATATAAAGTCCACTTTCTTCTCTCACTTCTCTTACAGCAGCATCTAGCACGTCCTCGTTATAGTATTTATCACCTACCACTCCTGTTGGTACATTGTATTTGCCGCCATTGTTGCTTCCTCTTCTTTTTCCTGCTAAAACACAAGTCCTTCCACTCATATCTTTACAGAAAATATATGTTGCAGCAGAATTGTATTTTTGCGGACTTACATTAAAATTAAAGTCAATATCTTCATCTAATTTTTTCTTCCTCTTACCATCTTCAAAAAAATATGTATAAAGCCTTTTAATTTTTCTTTCAAAATTTTTTCTTGGGACTTTATATTGCAGATAATGTTTTGACTTTATTTTGCCATCTGCATCAGTAGGCTCATCAATTTTTTCTTTTTTAGAAATAATATCTCTATCAAGCATTTTATTTAAAAGAATACTTCTACTGATGCCATGAGTTTTAAAAAATCCACTTGGCTTTGCACCAATTGGGTCATCCAACAAATCTTTTAAAAACTTCTTAACCTCAGTAAAAAATTTAAAAAATGTTACTTCATCTTCTTCGCTCTCTTTTATAAGAATAAGCTTATCTTCATTTAAATATATTTTCATTATGCTCTTGATACGCCTGATTTCCAAAAATTATTTCTTTGCCATAAAATTTTGAATAACTCACTTACAACATCTGAACTAAGTTCTTTAACCTTTTGCTTAAATTCACGAGAAGTAAATGCAGAATCTAATTTGCTGTTAATCATTGAATTAACATCAGATTTACTAAGTTCTTCTCTTATTATTCGTTGTAATTTCTTCTCGTTCTCGTTCATACACAATATTTTTATATAAATATCTTATAAACACAAAAAAACCCCTTTTAAAAAGGGGTTTCTCTTATTTATCTCTTTCGGCAACTTTTTTTAACTTATCCATTAAATCGCCATCTTGAACAAGAGTCTGTTTCCAATTAAGAAACGCGTCTCGCACTTTTCCCAATGTCCTGGAGTTTGCATCTGTTAATTGCAAGCCTTCAGACCATATATAAATTCCTTCTGACGATGGGTCATTAAACCTGAACTGAAAACTTGTATTTAATGATGGCATCTCTCCATTTAATACTAAATCATCAGCGTCTGGATAATATAACAGTGCATCTTCATTAAATTTAACTTGTTCCCCAATTGTTTTAAGAATTGACTCTTCTTGAGATACTCTAACATCTCCAAATTGAGGGGTCTTTTTTGTTATTGGAAATGATTTTCCATGACTTTCATCATTAAAATTATTTCCTTTTTCCTCAGTTAAATTTTTTTTTTGAATGTTTTTTTCTGCTTCTTCCATTAAGATTTTTGAACGTGACAAGAAGTTATCATTATCTTTACTTCTTTTCTCTACCACTAATGGCTTTACTGTTTGCTTTCTTGTTTTTTCAACACCTTCTCTAATGGTTTTAAGCATTTGTTTTGTCAAATCTTTTCCCATATTTAATAATCTATCATTTGTCCATTCCAAAGATAGCCAAAACTTTGGCTAAACTTCTTAATTATTTTCTTTAAACCGGTTTCTTTTTTCTCAACAACCTTTTCATTAGAAGGTTCCTCAACAACAGTTTCTTTAACAGTTTTAGGCTCAACCTTAACCTCTTCTTCAATTTTCTTTGGTTCTTCAACAATTGGTTTCTCTTCAACTGTTTTCAACTCTTTCTTTTCTGATATTTTTTCGGCTTTCTTTACCTTTTTAGTTGCTGGCTTTTTCTTAGCCGTTTCTTTCTTTTTTGTAGTTTCTTTCTTTGCTGCCATTATAACAATAATTTAATATAAATATTATTTAAATATAAAATCTGCATTTTCCATAAGTAAAACTTCGCTTCTCAATTTACATAGCGCAGAATATTTAATTTGTCTAACTCTTTCTTTAGTAATACATAGTTCATTACCTATTTCTTCTAAGTTTTTTTCTTCTTTGCCATCAATGCCATAATATTGTTCTATTATATTACGTTCCCTATCTGATAATGTCGAAAGTATTTTGTCAACTATTTTTTTCTGATTTCTATGCAATTCTCGTTTTTCCTCATCGTGCTCATTTGAAAGAACTACCTCTTTTTTTGTAACCCAATCATCTTCTGAATCTTTAATTCCTGTATCGTTTACTACAGTATTAAGGGATTCTTCCTCTTTTTCAATATTAAGAGTTATTTGCCTCTTTTTGATAAACTCTTGCATTGCATTTCTTACCCACCAAACGGCGTAGGAAATGAATTTAACATTTTTATCCGGGTCGAACTTTTGAATTGCCTTAATAAGCCCCAAATTACCTTCTGATATTAAATCAGATATTGCTGCTCCGTTACCTTTGTATCTGCTTGCTATATTAAATACAAATCTTAAATTAGATGTAAGAATTTCATTTTGTGCGTTTATATCGCCATTCTTTGCTTTAATAATTAATTCCTTTTCTCTACTTCTTGTTATTGGTTTGTATTTTTTTAATTCATCGTAATAAGTCTTTACGGTGGTGCTAAAATCATTAACATATTGATTTGCCATTTAAGTTAAACATTTTATTAGACATTATTTTTTATAAGAGTAATTTTACTAATATTGTTAGCCTTTTCTACCTCTACTATTGAATTACACCATGAACGAATTTGTTGATTGTGACTAACTATAAAAATAAATGAATAATTACTTAGCATTTTATTGAATAATTTGTGTACATTTTCAAGGTTCTCTTCTGAAACTCTTGCTGTTACCTCATCAGCTAATATAAAACTATTACGAGGTATTGTTGATAATTCTGCAAGAACAGACCTTAATGCTAACGATGCCGCCGTTTTTTCAAATCCGCTTCCACTTGATAAATCAGATTTAACTCCATCTTTAACTAGGTAGAACATAACATCGTTTTTAACATTAATACCAACTTCAACATCAAAATCGCACACATCACTTAATAATTGAGACAATTTTGCATTTATAATAGGTAATGTTTTTCTGAAAACCATTTTTGAAATGCCATTTTTACCAATCATTTCAAGATATATCTTCCAGTTACGTATCAATTTTTCTTCTTCTTCCATTTTTGCCAAAATTTCAACCCTGTCAGAAATATCTTTTCTAAAATTAGTAATTTCATTCTCTCTATTAATAATATTCTTTATATTAATTTCCTTTTGATTTCTTTTATTCTTCAAGTGTACTTCATTGTTATTAATTTGAATTGTAAGTTTGTTGTTATTATCAATGGCTTCGCTATTTTTATTATATTCTTTCAATGTGTTTTTTGCATCCCGTAATTCTTCCCTAAGTTTTGACATTGAAACTTCTAAAGCTGCCTTTGACATAGAAAGTTTAGACTTTTCCGTATAAAGTTCTCTGCTATCCTTCATTGACGCTATTAATTTCTCAACATTAGAAATGCTTTCAGAAATTTTCTTTCCCTCAACAACAATATCTTCAAGTTCTTTTTCTGTGTCTAATATTTGTTTACTATTATCTACATTATCTAATTTTCTTTTACATACAGGACAAATTTCACTACTTTTTAAATGCTCAAGATTATGTTTTACATTACTATGTTTTGCCAACAAACTACCTCTCTTCTCTTTTAAATTTGATAGTTCTTGAATGGCATTATCATATTTTTCAACAGAAAAATCGACATCTCCTATTTCTTTTATTCTTGATTCTGCCTTTTCAATATCATATTTTTTCTTTAAACCTTCGGTTGTTATTGACTCTATCTTGGCATTTAGAGTTGAAATATCAATTTTAAGCAAATTATCGTCAACTGTTTGTTTTGACTGAATTAAAATGCTTTTGTTATTTTCTAGCACTTCAATCTCTTTATCTAACTCCTTATTATTATCGTTTATCTCATCTATAATCTGCTGATTTGTCTTAATCCTTATTTCAAACGCGGCCTTTTCTTGCTTAAGAGCCTCACTGTTGTATTTATTAGATAATAAATAAGGTTTTATTTCTGTGTTGTATTTCTGCCTTGCGTAAGAATCCTTTTCCTCTATTGGTAATAAGCCTATCCAGCGTGAAAGTATTCTTCCTCTTTCTGTCTCCTTCATTCCGATTAATGAGTCAAGATTAGACTCTGTAATGGACATTATAAGGTCAAAATCACTTTCTCTTCCCAAAGCCTCTTTTATTACTTTGTTTGTTTTGGCTGTATTTTCCTCTTGCTGATTATCTACATATTCTTCAAGTTCTTCCTTATCTCCGCCTATTATTCTGTAATATTCAACTTTTTGTGTTACTTTACTTTTTTCACTTCTTTTTTCTAGCGCTGGTCTTGAAAGCGTTCTTTTGATTATATAATCCTCACCATCAATGTTTATACAGCCTTCTACCACAACGTTGGAAGCCTCTGGTATATGCTTATTAAATATCTTGCTTTGTACTTCTGCCTTATCAGTCTTTCCAAACAATAAAAAATGTAATAAGTCAATTGCAAATGTTGTTTTTCCGCTTTGATTAGCCGGTTTTCCGCTTAATAGAACGATTCCGTTAAGATTTGTAAAATCAAAATAGTTGTCGGCTCCGTATGACAGAAAATTATCCCATCGTATCCATTTGATAGAATATCTCCTATATTTATCGTAAACTTGGTAATCAATTTTTGCATTTATCTCAGAATCTATTTTCTTTATTAATTCAAAATCGTAGCCGTCAATGTTGTTTAATTTAAGATAGTCGTTAAACAACTTAATTTGAAAATTTGGGTCTTGTATGTTTTGTATAATATCTTTATTTATTGATATTTCTGACCCACTTTCATCAGCAATAGTAAAGTTAGGTATAACCCTAATATGCTCCTTTGGTATCGAATATTTTTTACTTGCCTTTGCTATTATGCTGTTTACTTTATCCTTTGAATAATCATAAGGAGAAACCTTCCAATGAAATGTTATCTTTGAATTATTTTTTACCTTAAGCATAATTAATTTTTAATTATTCTAATTGTTTTTTTTGGTTTTGTTATCTCGTCAATTTTTTCTTCATCGCGTTTGATTGCTTTTTCACTTTTTGCTGAACGTTTTCTTGTGCTTTCGCTTTTTGGTTCGTCTTTTTCCACTTCTCCAGTGTTATGTTTTTCTTCTGAATCATACTTTTCTATTTTTAACGGTTTATTTTCATTTTGATAATTGTCTTGTGGAGAAACACCATATTTAACCACGTTAAACCCATTGTATAAACAAACTTCCAAAAAATTATTCACATCATCAATTTCGTTCAATTTAACAAAATTCATTATGTCAGATTCTAACTTTTTTGAAATTACTATATTCATATTATATAATGTTTATACAAATATACAAAAAAAATTCGTAAAAAAATAATTTTTGTATATTATTGTTTAAAAATGTTAAAAAAAACATATATTTTTAAAAAATCCGGTATATATTCCGGCTAATATAATATTATATAATATATAAAATAACATGGATAAACAGGGAAGAAAAATATTATTAGGGTTAGATGTAAGTACAACATGCATAGGTGTAACCCTATTGCTTGATGATGGTTCTGATTATGGAAAAATAATAGAATTAACGCATATAAGCCCAAAAGTATCTTCTAAAATAAAAGGAATAGAACAACTTTTTCTAAAAAAACAGATATTTGAAAAATTTATTGAAAAATTCAGAGGTATTGGAATTGACGAAGCAGTTATTGAAGAACCGCTGTTGCGCTCAAATAATGTTAATACTTGTGGAACACTTCTAAGATTTAATGGTATGATTTCAGATTGTATATATAATAATCTTGGAATTGTGCCGGTTTATATTTCAAGTTATGATGCAAGAAAATATTCATTCCCTGAACTTATGGCAATAAGAAAATATGGAAAAGATGGCAAACAATACGATTATAAAAAGATAATGAACGAAATAAAAAATAATAAACTTGTTCTATTTGGAAGTTATAGTTGGGAAGTTGATAAAAAAACAGTAATGCAAGGAAAAGTTGCAGAACTATTCCCAAAC
>Ga0247610_10006698_pt1 | contig 11946 bp, 7 predicted proteins | sample 174DNAGHGhighgp2_FD_193483 | JGI IMG/M metagenome (GOLD analysis project Ga0247610, IMG submission 193483) | Sheep rumen microbial communities from Palmerston North, Manawatu-Wanganui, New Zealand - 1742 DNA GHGhigh gp2 | ecosystem: Host-associated > Mammals > Digestive system > Stomach > Rumen ...
TAAAATTCCTGTATCAGTATCATCAAGCTCTTCTTTTTTTATATATTTACAATCAGGATAATTTGAACATGAAACGAATTCACCATACTTACCTAATCTTATTACAAGCTTATTTCCACAAATAGGACAAGTCTCATCTGTTTCAATAGGATATTTAGAATCCATATTACTTGCTGCCTCTTCATACTGAGACATAAAATCAGAATAAAATCTATTTAATACATTTATCTTTTTTTCTTTTGCTTGCGCAATTTCATCAAGGTCTGTTTCCATTTCAGCAGTATAACCTACATTAATTATCTTTTCAAAATAATCCTGTAGCTTATCGCTTGTAAGCATACCTTGTTCAGTTGGAACAATTGATTTCTTATCAAGTTTGATGTAATCTCTATCCTTTAATGTTTTAATTGTTTGTGCATAAGTTGATGGTCTACCTATACCAAGGGTTTCCATATCCTTAATAATAGATGCTTCAGTATATCTCTTTTTAGGTTCAGTTTGTTTGTCTAAAATATTTATACTGTTAGCAGTATATTTATCACCAGTTTTAAATAAAGGTAGGATACTATCTTCATCATTATCATCTTTATATACTTTTAAATAACCATCAAATATAATTTGTGAACCAGACACATTCCATAATGAGTCAGTGTTTTCAAAAATAACATTTGTTTGATTAAATATCGCATTAGACATTAAAGATGCTAATGTTCTTTTATAAATTAAATTATAAAGCTTATATTGATCAGATGTTAAATACTCTTTTATAATTTCTGGTTGTCTTGCAATAGATGTTGGTCTTATACCTTCATGTGCATCCTGCATACCCTTTTGATTCTTCTTATGAACACTTCCTAAATAATTATTACCATATTTAGAATTTATAAAACCAGTAGCTTCTTTTACAAATGAATCAGCAAGTCTTGTAGAGTCAGTTCTCATATAAGTAATTAAACCGACTTCTTCATGACCAACTTTTACACCTTCATATAATGATTGTGCAACACTCATTGTACGTGTTGGTGAGAATCCTAGCTTAGATGATGCATCTTGCTGTAATGTAGATGTTGTAAATGTTGGCTGTGGCTGTCTTGTAACTTTTTTAGTTACAATATCAGATACAACAAATTCATTAAGTCTTGGTGCTAAATCTTCTAATATACTTCTATCTGTAATTCTATTCTTAGAAGTTATAGAAAAATCTTTAATCTTATTTAATTTTAATTTAAAGCCATCAAAAATGGCTTCCATTTCATAATAAGCAGTTGGAATAAAAGCTCTTATTTCTTTTTCTAGATTACATATTAATAATAATACTACAGATTGAACACGTCCTGCAGACTTAGAACCTATCTTCTTTTGTAAAAGCTTAGATAGCTTAAAACCTAAAATTCTATCAATGATTCTTCTAGTCTCTTGACTTGAAACCATATCTTGATTAATCTTATGAGGATTTTTAAGTGCTTCTAATACAGCAGTTTTTGTTATTTCATGGAATTCAATTCTATTATTATCATTAAAGCTTAAACCTAAAATTTTTGCAAGGTGCCAAGCAATAGCCTCTCCCTCACGATCGGGGTCGGATGCTAAGAACACTTGATGTCCCTTACATGCTTTTTTTAATTCATTAACTAATTTTGCCTTTTCTGGCATAACCACATAATCAGCAGTAAATCCATTTTCAATATCAATGCCTAAACCGCCTTTTCCCTTTGTTGAAAGGTCAGATACATGGCCCATACTTGACAAGACAGTATATCCATCTCCTAAAAACGATTTGATGGAATGTGTCTTAGTTGGTGATTCCACAATTATGATTTTATCCATACTATCACCGTCCTAACGCCCTTAATCTTATTTCAAAAACAATATAAAGTCAAGGACATATTTTTTCTTTATCCTTATATAAAATATATAAATATTTTATGAAAATAATTAGAATTTTATAAAAAGTTCATTAAAATATTTTTGAAAAAATAAAATAGGGAAATAATGTCTATTTCTAAACATTACTCCCTAATTCTCTTCATGATTATAATCTTCATTATCCTCATCAAATAAATCTAATTGGAATTGTCTATTCTTTTGGATAATATCTGATACTGGTGCATAAGTTTTTCTATGAATTTTAGATGGACCATATTTATAAATTGCTTCTATATGTGATTTAGTACCATACCCCTTATGATTCTTAAATCCATAATTAGGATATTTTATATCCATCTTTTCCATATAATGATCTCTTGATACTTTTGCTAAAATAGATGCTGCTGCAATAGAAGCTGATAAGGCATCACCATGAATTATTGATGTATGATCAATTTTTAATTCATCCATAGGCATCGCATCAATTAATACATGTTCTGGTTGTATTTTTAAACCTAATATTGCTTCAAACATACCTTTTTTAGTTGCTTGATAAATATTTAAGTTATCTATATCCTTAACTGAAACATAAATAATTTTATAAGCCTTACATCTTTTAATTATTTCCTTATAAAGCTCTTCTCTTTTTTTCTCAGATATTTGCTTAGAATCAAATAAGCCTGGAATCCTATCAAATTCATCTAATATTACAGACGCAACAACAACAGGTCCTGCAAGAGGTCCTCTTCCTGCTTCATCAACACCTGCAATTAATTTAACTCCACTATCGTATAAATCATTTTCATATTTATACATATCTATATCATCATATTTGTGGTGTCTCATAGCTCATCCTTCCAATCTTAACATTTCTTAAGTCATATAAAAATAATTTTACAGCTCTATCGAAATCAATTATTCCACCCTTTTTAAGGGCACCTCTTCTTATACCAATCTCTTCTAAAATTTGATATGAATCTTTTGAATCTATATCTATAATATCATATCTTTTCATTAATAAGTCTTTATAATATTCTTTTATATAATCAATAGCTCTTATGGTTAATTCATTTAAATCTAATATATCATCTTTAATAGAACCAGCCATAAATAGTTTTAAACCAACAGTTTGGTCTTCAAACTTTGGCCATAATACACCTGGTGTATCAAGTAATCTTAAAGAGTCTTCTATTTGAATCCAACTTTCACTCTTTGTAACACCTGGCTTATCACCAACAACTACAGCCTTTCTTTTCGCAAGCTTATTAATTAAAGTAGATTTACCAACATTAGGTATACCAACAATCATAGCTTTGATATCCTTAGATTTAATTCCTTTATCCATTCTTTTCTTAAATAATTCTTCTAATGCTTTATTACAATAAGGAATTATTTGCTTAATATTATAATTTGCTTCACTATCAATATCTAATGCTAAAATATTGTTATTTTTATAATAATTAATCCATTCTTTAGTTACCTTTGGATCAGCCATTTGAGCTTTTGTAAGAATAACTAAACGTGGTTTATTCTTAATAATATCATTTAAAAGAGGATTAGTTGATGAATATGGAATTCTTGCATCCTTAAGTTCAATAACTAAATCAACCTTCTTAATATATTCTTCAATTTCTCTTTTAGCCTTAGCCATATGGCCAGGGAACCACTGAATGTCTTTCATAAAAAACTCCTAAAATGAACCAAATTTATTAAATGGGAATAGTCTAAAAATAGCCTTACCAAATACAGATTTTGTAGATATTACACCAAATACACGACTATCTAATGAATTAGTTCTATTATCACCAAATACCAATAAATAACCCTTTGGTACAGTGATAGTTGTTGCAGTATCTAATTCCATATCAGTATATGTATTAGTAATATTATTAATTGACTTTAAAATACTATACCAGCAATCATCTGCAGATTCAATTGAAATAGTATTACTAAAATCTGAAATATTATCATCATTTACATAAAATAGATTATTTTCATAATCAAATGTTAACACATCATCTTTAGTTGCAATAACTCTTTTGATATAAAATGAATGTGAATCATCATTATTAAATCCTGTTGATTGATAATCATGTGAATCAAATATTACAACATCACCCTTTTTAGGTACATAGAATAGGTTAGATGCAATAATTGCATCACCATCCTCAAATGTAGGATACATACTACTTCCCACAACTACACATGGAGTTGCAACAAAGATAAGCAAGAATAATAATAATGAAAAGCATTTTGCTATAAATGATAATAAATCAAGCTTATTATCAAGTTTTAATACTAAAGGATACCAATCCTTATTAAATTTATATTTATATAAAATTAATATTATAGTTAATGCTAAATAATATCCAAAGAATAATATAGTAGATATCAAATATATTACTAATCCTAATGCTTTTACATTACCAATAAATGAACCAAATATATTTGAAAACATTACAATTCTTGAAATATTAATTAAAGTAGTTAAAAGTAATACAAATGATATAGATAAAAATACAATAATTTTTATAAATAATTTTTTCTTTTCCTCAATAGATGAATCTATAGAGGAATTGTTATTATTAAGATTTATGTTATTTTCCATAGATTCACCTAATAATTCTAATCTGAAGAACCAAAAATTTGGTCTAACTGGAATGAATCAACTAAAATATCTCTTGGCTTAGTACCAGCCTTAGGTGACACAATTCCTCTTTCTTCTAGTATTGCAACAACTCTTGATGCTCTATTAAATCCAAGACCAAATTGATTTTGAATTGCGTTAATTGAACAAGCTTGTCCATCTACACAGAATCTTGCAACAGATTCAATTAATTCTTCTGATTCACTATTTGCTTTACCTGAAGATGAACCACCTGATGCTCCACCTTGGCTCTTTTGTAGGCTATCTCTTAATTCTTCATGAGTAAATACATAATCAGGTTCATAAGATGTTGTTAAATATGAACAAATTCCTTCAATTTCAGAATCAGAAATATATGCACCTTGTGCACGAATTGGATTACCATTATTCTTAATGATCATATCACCACGTCCTAGTAATTCTTCTGCACCTGTTTCATCAAGAATAACTGATGAGTCAACTGATGAAGCAACACGGAAGGCAATACGACATGGGAAGTTTGCCTTAATTGTACCATTAACGATATCTGCAGTAGGTCTTTGTGTTGCAAGTATTACATGAATACCGCAGGCTCTAGCTTTTTGTCCTAATCTGACAATTGAATCATTTACTTCACTACCACACTGCATAATTAAATCATTAAATTCATCTACAATAATTACATAATAAGGTAAATTTTCTAAATTAAGTTCTGGATGATCCTTTTGCTTTTGAATATAATCACCGATATTTCTAACTCTATTACGTTGGAATACCATATATCTTCTATCCATTTCTGTACAAGCCCACTTTAATGCTTCACCTGCTTCATCAGGTTCAGTTAAAACTGGAGTTGCAAGATGTGGAATATCTTCATAGAATGACATTTCAACCTTCTTAGGGTCTACTAGTATTAATTTTAATTGTTCAGGTGAATTCTTTGTAATAAGTGAGCATAGTATTGTATTAATACATACTGATTTACCTGATTGAGTTGCACCAGCAATTAAACAGTGAGGCATTGATGTAATATTTTCATATACAGGAGTACCATCAATATTTTTACCTAATACAACATTTAATGGCTTACCATCAAGTAAGAATGAATCCGAACAAATATCACCAAACTTAACTACATCAGCCTTATCATTTGGTGCTTCAATACCAACAGTTGCTTTTCCAGGAATAGGTATTTGTAATCTAATTGATGGTGCTTTTAATACCATTTTTAGGTTATCTACAATATTACCAAATTTCTTAACATTTACACCTGTTGCAACGCCAACCTCATATAATGTGAAGGCAGGACCTTTTGTATATGCAACAACTTCACCATCAATTCCGAATGCTTTTAAAGTCTCGTTAATGATAGTCTTCTTTTCCTCAAGCCATTGTGGATGTAAATCAATATTTCCATCACTCTTAGGGAATAATTTCTTATAAGGTACCTTATAATTCTTATATTTATTAACCTCAACCTTAGGCTTTGGTGCCTCCTTTTTAGGCTCAGGCTTTGGCATAGAATTCATTTCTTGTGCATTATTTCTTAAAGAAACATCTTCTTTTGGTTTAGATACTCTAGATATATTATCTAATCCTCTTACAGTATTTTCACCCTCATGTCCTGGTACAACAGTACCACCCTTAGACATACGTATTGCATCCTCAATAGACATTTCTTTAGATACTGCAGGATTCTTATAATTCTTTTGTTCTTCAGTTAAGTCTGGCTTTTTAACATCATCATCAAAGAATAAATTTGGAGTCTTTAAATTTGGTACATTATCAAATGATAAATCACTTGAATCAACATCATTTTTAATTTGCTTTAAAGCTTCTCTATCATTATCCTTTTCTTCCTTTTCATTCTTAATTAAGAAAGATGGAATATTAGCCTGTTTAGGCTTATCTAATGATTCATCATATCCATTGAAGCTAAAGTCCTTAGACTCATCTTCAATATCCTCATCTAAATCAATATGAATTTTGAATTCAGGTTCATCATTTTCAGTATTCATTTGTTCTAAATTAGAATCAAATGAAATATCATCATTTGTATTAGAATTAGTATCATCATCTATATCTAATTCATCAACATTAGATGCAATAAGACTATCTAACATAGTAGAACGATTAACCTGCTTAGGCTTAATCTTTTGAAGCTTAGAATCATCATATTCTCCGCCACCAATTTCTTTAAGCTTTTCATTATCTAAAATTTGGAATTCATAGTACTCACTACCATGCTTTTTAATAACATCTTCTTTTGATAAATGCTTTGCTTCTTCATCTCTTAAATAATCATATGCATCATCAACATCATTATATCCAGAATTATCAATGAAACTCTTTTTATCAGCAACATGAGTACCAAAATATGGACTTGCTACCTGAGTAGGACGAAATTTTCTTCTTTCAGCGATATGCTCATCAGCTCTATATTCCTGAAAAATTTCAAAGTTTTCATCATTATCTTCAATTATAACTGCTTCTTGTTTTTTCTTTTTAGTAAACATATCTAATCCCTCTTTAACATACTTATAGTTTCATCTATATTTCTTTCATATTTTAAATCATCATTTGATAAAACATATGGGTATCTTTTTAATGACATATCGTCACTAGCTTCTTTTTTATTTGCTTCTTCATTCTCTTTTTCAAGTGATTTTTTATTCTCAATTATTTCTTTATCAAGCTCATTATAAAGCTCTTCTACATTAGTTTCTAAATCAACTTCTTTTTGGAATACCTTCTTAGAATAAATCTTATAAGTCTCTTCACCTACAATCGCAATTACTATTAAACATACCTTGTTAATAATAATTCCAATAGTGTTATTAATAACTAAAGTACGAAACCATGTAGCTGGATTAATAACATTTAATACCTTCTTTACCTTTTGGAACTTCTTATTAGCATTAACAGTAGTTTTAAATGCTTTAGATGAAGTAACATTAATTGTTGTTTTTGATAACGCAACTATTTGAGAAACTTTTAATCTAAGTAATAATCTTAAACCTTTTCTATTCAATAGTTCATCTATTCTCTTTTGAATATAACCAATTAAAACAACAATTTCATCAACACTTAATTCTAATAATGGATGCTTAGAATTAGGATAATATCTAGATGCAATCTCTAAAGCTAGGTCAGAAACAATATTTTTACAATAAGCTGGTTTTGACAAATCACCTCTTAAACTTTTATCCTTAAAAGTTTTTTGTGCCTCTAAAACCATTCTTTTAACATCACTATCCTGTAATGAATCCTCTTCTGTTTTAACCATGTATCTTTTATCATGCAAAGATAATAATACTAATAAAACATAAATTAAAAGAATAATAATCGCACCAAAAAATACTCCAATTAAAAAGCTTAGGATTGATGAGAAATCTATTCTTATTGGGAATGTAAAATTAAACATATTAATACCTCCCATAATACTTATATTATAGTATAATCAAGAATAAATTTAAAGAATATTAAATTGAAATTGAAAATTATTTATAAATAATATAATATTATTTATGAGGCGATAAGATGAATTACTTATGTTTAATGGATTTCGATGGTACACTTACTAACAATTTAATAGATTTAACTTCTGATTCAAAACAATTATTAAATAACTTTTTAAAAGATAATAAAATGTGTATTATATCAGAAGAAAAATTCAATACTCTTTTGGATTGGATTAATAATAATGGTATTAAATGTGATATTGCATCTATTTCATCATCTATAGCAAAGATTAATGATTCTTATTACTATTCTTCTATCAGTTCAATTACAATAATGGATATAATTAATAAATTTAATGATTCAATTTATACGACATTTGGTGAAGCAAAAGACTTTAGCTTCGTTACACATTATAAAGATAGATTAAAATTCTTCTATCCTAAGAATTTTATTATAAAAGATATAATTGATTCAGATATTTTAACTATTAATATTGCAATTTCTAACGATAAATCTGATGATTTAAAAAAATACTTAAATGAATCTAATTTATATTTTGAATCTATTGGAAAAGATAAAAATAGAGAAATATTAAGAATAAAAAAAGAAATATTTAATAAATTAAAAATAGGAAATATTTTAAAAAATATTTATAAGGATTATAAAGTAATTGCAATCACAGACTCAATATCTGATCAAGATATGTTTAAAATATCAGATATTACTATTGCAATGAAAAATGGAGATAATGAAATTAAAAAAATGGCCCAATATATTACTGAATTTGATCAGGAACATAATGGAGCCATTAAAATGTTAGATTATATCTGCCATCTTAAGTAAATAGATTGCATTTGTAGTATCTGATACACCATTTTTAATTTTATAATCAAAAGTAATCTTATCATCAATATATTCTTCATTAAAATGATAATTTTTAATTCCTTCTTCTTTTGATAATTCAAAATCATGAGTAGAAATAATAAATATAGTATCAGAATCTAATAATTTTTTAATAACCTTAGCTGAGGCATTAACTCTATCATTAGTGTTAGTGCCTTTAAATATTTCATCAACTAAAATTAAACATCTTTCTTCATTATAATATTTCATCATTTCTTTCATTCTTAGTATTTCTGCATAGAATGTAGAAATGCCTTCATTTAACATATCATTTGCACGTAATGAAGTTAAAACCTTTAATCGTGGTGCTTTAAATGATTTAGCTAAGCATAATCCACCTGCCATATATAATATTTCATTTATAGCTAATGTTCTCATAAAAGTAGTTTTACCACTCATATTAGAACCAGTTAAAATTATACCATGGTCAAATTTAATATCATTTGGAACACAATTTTTAATTAAAGGATGATACATTTCTTCTACATCAATTATTGAATCTTTTAAAGGTAATGTATATATATTATTATCAATTCCTACATTTGCAAGCGATAGCGCAACTTCTACTTCTGCAATATCATCAAATGTATTCTTTATATTAGATACCTTTAAAGTATTAATGTTATAATATAGAATCAACCAAAAATCACTAATAAATAATGTATTTAATATAACATCAATTATCGCATTCTTTTTTAAATTAAAAAGGCCATAAATGCTTTTTAATTTTTTAATATATATAACTTCATATGATAAATTATTTTTTATTTCATCAAATCTTTTGGTAGATATTTTATTATTAATAATTACATTACTTACATATAAATATGCATTTGATGTATCTTGATACATTCCACCATCTAATTTAAATATTTCATTTTGTAAAAATATTTTACAAAAGAATAAATTTGTGATTAAAAATATAATTAAAATAAATGGATTTAAACCTAGTAATAAAACAAGTATTGCATAAGATATCATACCTAAAAAAGATAATAAAGGTAATACATGAGTAATTTTAAATTTAATCTTATTTTTACTTACGCTCATTAATTCATCATAATTTACCTTTTTAGTATTTTTAAAATGGTAAAGTGATGCCTCTATATCAATTGAATCTTCATTTTTCGCAAATTCATTTACCATTAAAGAAAAATCTTCTGACATTTCTTTAGGATTTGTAAGTTGGTTTGCTAAAAGAATTCTACCCTTTTTAGTTTTTGCTGATGTTAAATATTGATATAAGGAATTTCTACCAAATAAATCTAAATCAGATATCTTATAATCATTTTTATTTTTAAAATCTTCACCTAAATCATTAAAAGAATTTAGTTTTAATTCTCTTCTGTTTAAATGAGTTTTATAACATTTATCCTTATCCATTAATGATTCATAATATTTATAATATTTATTAGTAAGTATTATAAATAATAAAAATATTATTAAAGTTATAAATATTATTATTCCATAAATAAGATATTCTTTTAGAGAAAACAATAAAATAAATTCTATAACAAGTACAAGCAGTAAGAATAATCTTACTGCTGAAATGATACTTGTTATTTTTTTATATTTTTTTAAAGAATCTAAAAGATTATCAATCATCTTAAATTCTAACATAAAAACCTCTTATTTTACTTATCAAACTTAATTGGCTTAGTATGCCAAATATCCCTATTGTATTCTCTCATTGTTCTATCTGTTGTGAAATAACCAGACATTGCTGTATTAACAATTGAAGCACTTAACCACCTAGATTGATCTTTATATAATTCATTTAATTCTTCATGTGCTTGAATATATGATGCAAAATCCTTTAATACAAAATAATTATCTGAATATAATAGATTGTCTCTTATTGCATCAAATTCACCTTGACCTACATTTGTAAAGAATCCATTAGTTAATTGATCAATTACAGTCTTAACTCTATCATCTGAATTATAAATATCCATAGGATTATATCCACCATTTCTATAAATAGATGTAACCTCTTCAGCATTCATACCAAATATTTCGATATTATCTTCACCAACGAAATTAGCAATTTCAACATTAGCGCCATCAAGTGTACCTAAAGTAATTGCACCATTCATCATAAATTTCATATTAGATGTACCTGATGCTTCTTTAGATGCAGTTGAAATTTGTTCTGATATGTTTGCTGCTGGCATGATAGTTTCTGCATATGTAACATTATAGTTAACAACAAATACAACTTTTAAATATTTGTTTGTTTCAGGATCAGTATTAACCTTATCAGCAATTGTGTTAATTAATTTAATAATCTTTTTCGCAAACCAATATCCTGGTGCGGATTTAGCACCAAATATAAATGAATGTGGTACATAATTTTTTCTAAATTCAATATCTTCTTTTAATCTATTATAAACATACATAATATGTAAGGCATTCATAAGCTGACGCTTATACTCGTGTAATCTTTTAACTTGTATGTCAAAAATAGAATTTACATCTAAGGATACACCTTGAGATTCAAATATCTTATTAGCTAAAGCGGCTTTTCTTGCCTGCTTCATCTTATAGAATCTCTTTTGTAATTCTTTATCATCCTTATATTTTAATAGTTTCTTTAATTCCTTTTCAGGATCACTTACCCAATTTGGACAATAATCATTTAAAATATCTCTTAATTCTGGGTTTGTATGTAGACACCATCTTCTATGAGTAATACCATTTGTCTTATTATTAAACTTATTTGGATAATAATCATTAAATGTTTTCATTTCAATATTCTTTAGAATATCTGTGTGAAGCTTTGCAACACCATTAACTGAGAATGAACCATGTATTGCAAGATTAGCCATATGAACTCTACCATCTTTAATGATTGCCATATCATATGCTTCTTTAGAATTAGAACCGAATTTTTCTTCAAATTCAATTAATAATCTTCTATTAATTTCTTCTGTTATAGTATAAATTCTTGGTAATAAGCGTTGGAAAATATCAACAGGCCATTTTTCTAATGCTTCAGCTAAAATTGTATGGTTTGTATAAGCACATGTATTTTTAGTTATATTCCATGCTTGATCCCATTCAAGACCATATACATCAACTAATAATCT
>Ga0247610_10006699_pt1 | contig 11943 bp, 11 predicted proteins | sample 174DNAGHGhighgp2_FD_193483 | JGI IMG/M metagenome (GOLD analysis project Ga0247610, IMG submission 193483) | Sheep rumen microbial communities from Palmerston North, Manawatu-Wanganui, New Zealand - 1742 DNA GHGhigh gp2 | ecosystem: Host-associated > Mammals > Digestive system > Stomach > Rumen...
TCTTTTCATAATTCACCCCTCCTTATAGGGAGGGGCTTGGGGTAGGCTTCCCTTTGTTGTCCACCGAGGAGTCGAACCTCGCTTCTCGGAACCAAAATCCGGTGTAATACCGATATACGAGTGGACAGCACTTTTTTCAAAAGCGGGTGCAAAATTACTACAAAAAATTCAAATACGCAAATATTTTTGCAAAAAAATGCAAATCACTCTGCATTTTTGTCTCTCTTGCTTTTATTTACTGTACTTTTGAGAACCGGATCTTTATTTTTCGCTGATCCGGCTCTATGGATCATTACGGATGTCTTAGATGGGTGTCTGGCGCCTTATTAAAACATCATGAACATTTTCAGAAGGATCTCAAATTGCTAATAGATAAGCAGTACTCTTCCTATGGTATGAAATATTATTTTCTTTGTTTTTCCTGCTCTATTAATAATCGTTGCTGATGATTCATATACAGCGTACTGGTCATTACTTACATACCCCAATGATTGAATATATTTATTATCAGATATGTCTATTACTCTCCATTCCGGGTATTTGTTTTTTATAGTGCTTCGAATGAACAAGTAATCCGTGCTGTGGCCATACTCAAGCATATTAAGATGTACTATCGCATCCTGATGACCTTCTTTCCATTCCTCCCATAACCATAAGAGTTTCAACTCATCCTTTTCTTCCTCCGATGACTTACCTATGGCATCATCCTTGAAGGTCATTTGAGATTGGTTTTCTGACTTTATAGGTCTATTCTTTTCTTTCGAAAGAAGCACAACTACCAATATCACAATTAAGACAACAAGTGATAGAATTTTGAATGTAAGATAAGGCGACATATATGACGATTATAGTTATTTATATTTTCTTTTGTGAGATAGTCATAGCTGTTTTGATTGTTTTGCAGAGAAAGCCTTATATTAATGTATACTTGCCCTTGCGGCTAAAAATGTCATTCTGGTACCTGCTCTTTCAAACCATCTTCCTTTATCCGTTTCTCAATATGCGCAAAGATTTTCTTGTATGCCGGACAAAGGAATGTCTTGTGCTTAAAATCTCCCGATGCGAGAAAACCATCATGCAAACAACCGCCGTGGCAGATATGATACCATTTGCATTTGGAGCAACCGCTTTGAGCTATGTATTCTGCGCGCTTGTAAGTCTCCGTTTGTTTGACACGTTGTATGATTTCTGCCAGCGGTTCATCATGCAGATTGCCGTAAGAGTATTGCAGCAAATCATTGTCACAGAACCGTCCGCATGGCATCACATCGCCCGTCGGCGCAATCGCCATAAAGTTATCTTGGCAGTTTTGCGAGAACATACACCCGGACGGCTTACCCGTGGCAATATTACTGGCTATCTCTACGAAGTTCGATTCGGTTATCTCGCCTTCTTGATCGTTATACCAGAGGTCGAACAGCTCTATTGCCATCTGTGCGTACTCATCCGGCGTAATGCCGTACTCGTCAATGTTGTTTTGAGCCTCGCCGGAACAGAACAGCGGATTAAACTTGAAGCTGATACCCTCGTCCCGCATAAACCGATAGAGTTCAGGAATATGCCCGATATGTTTCTTGCTTCCTACAACAATGCACCCGATCCGCATGCCTCGCTCCTTGCATCGGCGATAGTTAGCAATAATGCGTTCAAAAGTCGGCTCGCCATGTACACCTACCCGCTGCTGATTATGAATGTCTGCCGTGCCGTCCAATGAAAACCCGACCCGCACATTATATTGCAGAAAGAGGTCTATCCACTCGTCATTGACAAGCGAAAGATTGGTCTGCATAGAGTTCTGTACTTCGTATCCGCTCAATTCTTGCTGCATATAAGCAAAAATAGCACGATAGTTGTCTATACCCCACAGCATCGGCTCTCCGCCATGCCAGATGATGGTAATTCTCTTGCGGGGTTTTACTTGCAACGATAGTTTGATTTGGTCAATAATGTGCTTGGCAAATTCCAAATCAAACAACCGCGATTGTCTTTTCGTCTCGTTGCTCAAATAGCAGTACTTACAACGAAGGTTGCAAGAATATGTGGGTTTGATAATAAAGGTCATTTTTTTGTGATTTCTTTCTTAACTGCGATACTTTGTATGGGCAAACGCTTTACTCCATATTTATTCTGACACACAACAGTTACTTTAATTACTCCATCATGTGCTTTATAGAAAGCATCTATCAGTTTAATAGCCTTGCCGTTATGTTTTTTTATCTCTATTCTTTGAGGTAATTTAACTCTTATATCATAATCCGTTTGAGCCTTAAGATATGCGATGTTATCAGAAGCAAGACAATAACTATATGATTTCCCATCATAAGTAAATTCGCAATCCATATAACAATTTATATCATATGCACCAAATCTATAATCCCTATTATGGATTTTTATGATTCTATTGTTATCTACAAGTTGCATTCGCTCGTCTAATTCTAAGTGAGGGAAACAGTATCTTCGTGTAATTAAAGACCATAGAAATGACGATATTATACCACTTAATATAGCAGAGACTAATCCAATAAGAGCAGATATGACAAAGTAAGTAATTTCCATCTTGTCGCAGAATTGACATTAATTATATTCACAATCATGATAAGGGGAGCCATATTCAGTATAATCTGTATATGCTTCGTAGTCAGTATGCTCAGTATAATCTTGGAAAGATTCAGCTATCCGAGATTTTTCCTTTATGCGCTTTTCAATTACTTCTTGCGCATGGGTTAATGTTTTTACAATCATAAAAATATAGCGATTGACCTATACATCGCGAGGTGTTAATTTGGTGATTAATATTGCCGAACAGGACGGACATTATAAGATTCCCAATATTCAGTCCCAACTTCACCATTATTAAAGTCAACATAGTAGTAATAATAATGATAATAATTGTTGCAATTATAATGTGAATATGATGAAGACCAATATTTATCACTAACAAAGCCTCCTATTTCATTTTTATGCTTGTAAATTAGTTCCAATACATTTCTGATGGGTAACTCCCAATCTGTATAATCATATGCCTCAAGATTTGAACAAGAGGTATAAGCCGTATTCTCGCTATAACTTGGATCCTCATAAGTTGAAGAATAGGTAGAGCTAGATCCTCCCATCTTTTCAGGAGGTAAATCATATGGTAATACCAAATACTTAACACTTCCGTTTTGTATCATTGGTAGGTTGTACGGATTGCGATGATCTATCATAATTGCTTCTCCGTATGCCGTGCCGGATTCATTAGTTGCATATGCGCGGATATAGAGATTTTGCGAGTGAACATTTGTCACTATAATGCTTCCTGAGTACCCACCATTACCTTCGCCATCTACTGTCTTTTGCCCACTAATATTTGGTGTAGAAGTTCCCCAACAGATACCTCTCTCTATAACAGGTGAATCACCCTCATCTGTTACTTCTCCTTCATAAAAAACGGCTGTTTTGCTATCCACACGTACTAATTTCGTCGTTACCGTTGGAACTCCACTTGCACTACGGAATGTTACTTGGTTACCATACGCTACTCCTTTCTCATTTTCCGCATATGCGCGAACATAATAAGTAGTGTTTGGTTGTAAATTGCCTATATTACTGAAGAATTCGCCCGCACCCGTTCCGTCTTCTGTATGGTCATTCGTAACAGTCGGGTATTGCGAGGTTCCCCAACAAACACCGCGCTTCGTGACTGCAAAGCCACCACTACTTGTTACTTTGCCACCGCCTGTAGCCATCTTGGACTTGATATTGGTTACTTCAGCAGTTTCAACAGTCGGCACACTCGGACCTTTGATGGTGATGATTCCTAAATCATACCGTCCGTTGCCAAACCCCGGCAAATCTACACGCTTGGTTCCTATACGCGCATTGCCTAACAATACGTAATAATCTTGATTAACTTCCTGCAAACGTACATCGACAGAGAAATATCCATCTGAATTAGTTTGGGTGGCGGTATGGATTCTGTCTCCGTTAGTAATTTTTACATCCACTCCTTCGAAAGGCAAATCAGTCGTTTCGTCAATCACAGTGCCATAATACGTTGCTACACCACTCGATGCAGAATCTTCACAACTGCTGAAGCCGCATAATACGATTGCTGCCACAAAGGCAAATAAAGAAAATCTTTTCATATTCATTAAAATTTAATAGTTGCACCTAGACCAAGTGCATAATTGCTATTAGTCGTATTTTCCACTGGAATAATTGTTGGATAGAACGCATAATTACGCTGCTTGGGTTCCAACGTATAGGCTCTCCATAGATTGACGCCATAAAGCACTGCCGCCAATCCGAAACAAGCGTACGAAACTCCTTGATAAATAGGTTTTGCCCTTTGTGCGGACTGATAGGTGGCATAGTCTATGCCGTAACTATTCATGATCTTTGTCTGTTGTTTGGCACCAAAATAGGTTCCGACTCCGGCACCTAACAGAGCGACCTCGCCAACGAGAGTAAGTGCACCTTCTGTATAGTGGCGTTTTACCATCTGTCCGGTACCGGGGATGAATGCAGATGCTATGATGGCACTGGTGTTTGCTTTCTTTCGGGCATCACGAATCCCTTTCAAACAATCTTCTCTTTCTTTGTCCCAAATGGTGTGAGAATTGCATTCCGCAAAATGCGTATCAAATTGGGGCACTACATTTCCGCGCACTGCAATCTGACATAAAATCCAGTATACCCATTGTTTTCCATCAGGCGTTTTCTTGGAAAACTCACAAGTGAAATAAATAGGGATGCTGAAGGTCTCTGAAATGACATTGAGGCTTCGTCCCTCTGCTATTGCCTCATAGACATCCGAAGAATTAACGGTATTGGAGATAAATGCCATCGCCTGCTGAAATGCTTTCTTGATAGCCTGATTACGTGCCTCTTCTCTATCCGGACTGGCACTGTCAAACACTTTATAGTAATACGAACTATTATGCGGCTCTGGTGTTGCTCCCATGATCCAATCCGGCATAGGACGCCCTTCATATTTGGAACATGGATCATCTTGTGCATTAATGCTGTTAATACAAAGCAAGCATAAGAGTGCTATCAATAATGTAAACTTTTTCATACTATTCACATTTAGTAAATTCGTCAAAATTAGGAACCCTATTCCTGTATTTGGCTACCTGCCACAATATATAAATACGTATGCCCATTTTTCCGGATGTCGGTTCTGTATATTCACAGACTATGTTAAGAGGTAAGATCATACGGGATGATTCCACAGAAATATTATCCGTAATTCCTTGCTCTATTGTCTGTAAATCATCCGATGTATTAACCTCAACCCCCAATTTCCATGAACTTTCTAAAATAGCTTTCGCAAACGCATTAGCATATGCTTTGTCATAGTTTGCACCTTCTCCTTGCGTAACGCGGTAGTAATACCTACATTTACTATCTGTCTGCGGGCGGTTTTGTATCCAATAAGGCCGAGATCCTGCTGCTTGTTGAGCACTGCAAGACAGTGCCCAACATAGCGCAAGAATTAATAATTGTATCTTATTCATAAATTAATAGCCGGCATTTTTCTTTGCTTCAAGCATTTGCTCCATCTTTTCATCCATGAATTTTTGCATCTTGAACTCATTGAAATCAATGCCTAATTTTTCATCCGCTGTAAGTGCTTCCGTCATTTGTTTTTTTAGATCGCTCTTCGAAATACGTACTACATAATAAGATTCGAATTGACCTTTAATATCAACAATGCTTTTTTCGCACTCTTTATCTGCGTCATTCAGCATTTTCTCAACGACTCCGTTCAACTTACTCTCCATCTTACGCTGAACATCGTCACTTGGCTTTGTTCCGGCATAAGAATTAAAGTAATCGGAGGTAACGCCTTGTACAAACTCTCCTAAACGAGCTTTGATCATTGCCTTTGCATTTTTTACAGCGTCCAAGCGTGCACTCTGCTTGTTGTTTCCAGCCACTCTACCAATACCCAAATCGCGGAAATACATTTCATCATCAAACGAAGATTCAATACACGGGATACTAACTTCCGTTCCTTTAGCTTGAGCTGCAGCTAGTTGACTTTGCCAATTAGCTTCGTCGAGAGCATCTTGATGTGCCTGCGCAATACTATCTCTTCGCATTTCTGCACGTAATTCGCGTAATTCCTTTTCCTTTTTAAGGCGGTCAATTTCCATTTCTGTTGCAGATTTCTGCGGTTCTGCGTTCTTTACCGGTTTCTTTGTTGCACAATTAGTGAATGCTACGCTACAAAAAAGTGCGATAGCGATAAAAGTAATCTTTTTCATGATTTTGATAATTTAATTTATATTTGCCTACTCACTTATGGCTTTTGGGCATACTCCATTATTATTCTTAATGATCGCACGTACATGCATGTACATACACAAAAAGCGCAGACTTCGCTATTGCTCATCTACGCACAAGGGTCTTAGCACTTACCCATTCAGTCAAACAAACAACAATGAAACCTACGCCGATATGACAACACGTCAGTCAACGAAATGACTGAGCGAGTACGAATGTCATACCCGTAGGCATCTACTGCTTACTTTGCTTTTGACTGAATTAGTAAAAAAAGTGTGCTAAGCTTTTTGTGCGTCAAATACAAAGCGTCAATAAACGCCATTCAATATGTCAAAAATCCACCCTAAAGAAGAGACATATCCCCTCCAACGTAGATTTTCGACTGCAAAGGTACAACAAAAAAATGACATACGCAAGAGCGCACGTCATTTTTAGCGATTTTTCTTGTCTTGGTCATCTCCCGGTCTTCCACTCGCATAACGAGTCCATGATTTTACGTCTCATAGCATCTGCTTTTATCTTTGGTTTATTCTATCAAATTATGATTTTTCCATACGAAACAATCAAAAAATACGCTGCAAAGGTACTACAAATTTTGATATATGCAAGAAAAATAAGTATTTTTCACAAAAAAAAAGCAGAGCGCGTGCTCTGCTTTCTGACTTCTGACGGCTGAATGCTGACGGCTACTTGGCAATGACCAGATAGTAGTTTTTCTTGCCTTATGGCAATTCCGGATGATAGATGAGTGGCGTCTCTACCGGACGATGATGCAGAAACATGGTCATATAAACCGGGGCGTATAGAATATTGCCATCTTCCTTAATATTCTCGTTACATAGTACTATTGCGCGTTCAATAGCATATTCTTCATTGGATAATATATTTTTTAGGGCTACATGACGCTGGTAATCTTTGCCTGATTTTACCTCAAGCGGGATGATTTCATTATCGTTCTCCAACAAGAAATCAACTTCTCCTTGTTTCTTGCTATTGAAGTAGTATAATTTCCATCCATGTGCGTGCAGTTCTTGGGCAACTGCATTTTCGTAGATAGCACCATTATTGATACATACATTCCCTTGCAATATCTGTAGTTGAATGCCGCTGACATATTGAGAAGCCAATAATCCCACATCATTCTGGAATAATTTAAACAAATTTCGCAACTCATTGAGTTTAAGAGGCACGCGTGGTTCTTCTACATTATACACAGGAAGTGCCATATCTGCGTCCCGAAGCCAAACAAAACTGTTTTCATGTCGGGAGAACTTGATATGTTCATTGAGACGCTTGAGTATAAAACGCTTATTCTTCGCATTTAATTCCGAAGGAATCAGATCAAAGACATCATTGATGTACAATTTATTTTCCGGATCATAATTCGCGATATCTTTTTTGTAAAATGCAAGAATGGCTTGTTGCTCCCGGATTACTCGCTGCAAGTCGTTCGTGTCCACATATTGCTGCACAGCAGCAGGCATTCCGCCAACTATCAGGTACAGATTGAATAACCGCATCAGTTTCTCGTGAATATAGGTGTCCACCGGTTTACGTTGGTCCCATGCCGAACGCACTGAATCCAAGACATCATCCGTTACTCCTATATTGCGAATAAATTCCTCGAAATCCAAAGGAAACATTTGGTATTCGGACATATATCCTACCGGCAAAGAACGCACGTTCAACTCCAGCCCCAACAAACTGCCACTGAGCGCATAGCGATACCGCCCATCCTCTACCAATGCCTTTACCCATGTCATTATATCTTGATACGCCTGTACTTCATCAAAGAAAATGAGCGTTTTTCCCGGCTCTAACGGATGGTTGGCATATGCAGAGATTCGTAACAAGAGTTCCTGAACATTAACTGCACCGCGAGGAATATCTATCGTCTCCGGTTGCAGAACAAAATTCATCTCTACCAACTGCAATCCATGATCCTTTGCATACTTCCTGATAGCATAAGTTTTGCCGGTTTGTCTCGCGCCAGTTAGCAACAATGCCTTGCTCGTTGTTGCGTAATGATTTTCTAAAACACTATCAATCAATCGTTTAAGCATAATGTGGTATTAATTGTCCGTTTTTCTAATACAGAAACGCGCCATTTTGTCCGTTTTTACAATATCTATTTATTGAATTTTGTCCGTTTTTCCAACAAATTCGGTTGCAAAGGTACTACAAATTTTTGATATATGCAAGAAAAATAAGTATTTTTCACAAAAAAAAAGCAGAGCGCGTGCTCTGCTTTCTGACTTCTGAGGGCTGAATGCTGACGGCTATCTCGCAACGACGAGATAGTAATTTTTCTTTCCTTTTTGGAAAAGTAAGTACTTCCCGTTCAGCAGATGAGAATCCGTCAACGGCGTAGCCGGGTCGGTCAGTTTCTCTTTATTCAAACTAAAACCGTTGGCCTGGATCATCTTACGCGCCTCGCCCTTACTCGGGAAGATATTCGTCTTCTCGGCCAGCAAATCCAACGGACCGATACCTGCCTTCAACTCCTCCATTGGAATCTCATAGCGCTCTACGCCTTCAAAAACCTGTAAGAACGTCTCCTCGTCCAATGCGCGCAACGCGTCCGCGGTCGCGTTTCCGAATAATATATTACTTGCCTCCACAGCCGCATTGTAATCTTCCTCGCTATGAACCATACACGTCACCTCTTTCGCCAACCGTTTCTGCAACACGCGCAGGTGCGGTGCCTCTTCATGCTCCTTAATCAAGGCCTCGATCTCCTCTTTCGTCAGACTCGTGAAGATCTTGATATAGCGCTTTGCATCGTCGTCGCTCACGTTCATCCAGAACTGGAAGAACTTATACGGACTCGTATATTTGCGGCTCAACCATACATTACCGCTCTCGGTCTTACCGAACTTACCTCCGTCCGCCTTCGTGATCAGCGGGCAGGTAAGAGCAAAGGCCGTCTTGCCGTTCATCTTGCGCATCAGCTCGATACCGGTGGTGATATTGCCCCACTGATCCGAACCGCCCATCTGCATGAGACAATTCTTATGCTCGTTCAGATAGACGAAATCGTACCCTTGCAGCAACTGATACGTGAACTCGGTGAACGACATACCTTGGCTGAACTCGCCGTTGAAGCGTTTCTTGACGGAGTCTTTCGCCATCATATAGTTGACGGTAATCAGTTTACCGATGTCGCGCGTGAAATTGATAAAGGTGTAGTCCTTCATCCAATCGTAGTTGTTCACCAACTCGGCAGCATTGGGTGCATCGCTGTTGAAATCAAGGAAATGCTCCAGCTGCTCGCGGATACAAGCTACATTATGACTCAGAATCTCTTCGGTCAGCAGGTTACGCTCAGCACTCTTACCGCTCGGATCACCGATCATACCGGTGGCACCGCCGATGAGAGCGATCGGCTTATGTCCGCAGGCCTGCAGGTGACGCAGCATCATAATTCCGCACAAGTGACCGATATGCAGACTGTCCGCCGTGGGGTCAATACCCACATATGCGGTGGTCATTTCTTTCATCAATTGTTCCTCCGTTCCGGGCATAATATCCTGTAACATCCCTCTCCAACGGAGTTCTTCTACAAAGTTCTTCATATTCTCTTTTTAATTTGCGGCTGCAAAATTACTGCTTTTTTTTGAATTGTGCAAATAAAAAGGCAAAAAACTGCACCTCGGTGGGAGGTGCAGCCAAAAGTGAGATTGTTTGTATGGTGGATTAATAGGAAATCGTTATTTTACTAACTGTCCTTGGATGGTGTATATGTGGTTAGCGCGGTGGATGAGGATCTGACCGTTATGGAGGACTTTCTGTGCTTTGTCAACCACAGGGAGGTTCTCCAAAGCTTGTTTGTCCTTCGGACCGATCTCTACATGCAGGGCCGTAAGGCCGTCAGATTGTATGAATGTGCCGTCCGCTACATGAACACCTTCGGTCAAGATAGCGGTATGCTCACCCAGTTCCAGGTCTCCTAACAGCACAGCCATCGCACCCCATTGTCTCGGATCTTCACCCGGAGCTGCTTCAATCTCCATTTTTACGTCCAAATAGCTGTTATCTTGCACGGAAAGCGTTTCGCACGCCATAAGCGGGTGGGGAGTATCACCTGTGACATACACTTTGGTGCCATCAATGGTGATCTTGCTCTCTGCATTTAACTGCGGGAAACGACCATCCAAGGTTAGGCTGCTGTTTGCATCGCCGGTGAGATAGAGCTCCCATCCGCCGAAGATACCGGCAGAGTTGTTCTTAATGGCGCAGTTACCGATTACTTTGATATTCAAAGGCAGCGGGCCGCTATAGTAGTCCAACCAATCCATCCAACCCATCGAATTGTCTTCTTCCTCAGTAAAGATCTTCTGGAAGTTGTTCATGGTGAGTGTACGGGTTGCAATATCGAAGGATAACTTGCCGTCTCCGAGGATATCGTTGCAGTTCTCGGATGTCACTTTGACCATATCGAAGCCGAGATACGTGCCGCCGCCTCCCCAAATATGCTCTGTGCGCTCTAAAGCCATCACTTGCATAGCGAAATAATCGCCCTCTTTGACCACTAGTTTCCAGGATGCACTCAGCGAGTCGATACCCAGTTTCTTATCACCGGGATAAGTAGCGGTGATCATAGATTCTCCTTTACCGACCACAGTAATGAATCCACGCTTGTCCACAGTACCTACTTTTTCATTGGAAGAGGAGTACGTCAGGGGCACTTGGAGCGGGTTATAGGCTTCCAATATTCTGTACGGCCGACCTGCATACGCAGTATAGGAAGTGTCAACTTCCATATTGAAAGACAGGAAGATTGTTCCTTCATAGTAGAAATGCAAGGTCTTAACGGTGTCATTAGGCGCTACTTCGTTAAGATTCCAATAAACACTCCAACGGACATTCTTGTACTCGTCTGAGCTTAGACGAGTTGTGTCTTTGCTGAGCGCTACATGGTTCTCAAAGTGCATACGAGCAATCGTGTCGTAACTGGAACTATTGCTATACCAACGGTCTGCTACCACATCCAACTTACCGGCGTAAGCAGCAGCCTCCGCATCTATTACCATACGTAGCATGGTTGTGTTGACAGAGGAGCGAAGAACGCCATCCAACTCGTATCCGTTTCCAGAATCGATATACTTCGGATACTCATTTTGAGCCATCAGCGGAAGTGCTACCAGCACGATGGCAAAAAGGAAAAACTTTTTCATGATTTAAATAAATTAACATTGATATTTTATTTTAACTCTGTGCCGAGGGCATTGAAGGTGCGACCGTCGCGGAGAATGAAGAGTTGGCCGTCACGAACAGTCTTATAAGCTTTTTGTGCGGGCCTTACATGCTCGAATCCTTCAGTCTCGCCTTCTTCGAGGATAGTGAACTTACTCCATTCCGGGTCGGCTTGGTAGAGGGCTTTGGTGCCCTTTGGTACACGCAGTTTGGGGAGCGGCAAAGAAGTCTCGGTATCCCAATCGTACGCACCCTCGATTCCTTCTTCTTCCAGAACGCCGGCAGGCTCCATGATAAGAGAGGTGATTTCTTCTGCAACAATACCTCTAAAAGCACGTGCTTGAATATTTTTGAGGCTTGCAGGGAAAGTTACTTCCTCAAGCGGCGCCTCGGTGAAAGCGCCAAAAGCGATCGTGTCCAAGTTGGCGGGAAGGTTGATATGTGCAAGGGAGTCGCAGGCCGAGAAAGCACCAA
>Ga0247610_10006701_pt1 | contig 11942 bp, 7 predicted proteins | sample 174DNAGHGhighgp2_FD_193483 | JGI IMG/M metagenome (GOLD analysis project Ga0247610, IMG submission 193483) | Sheep rumen microbial communities from Palmerston North, Manawatu-Wanganui, New Zealand - 1742 DNA GHGhigh gp2 | ecosystem: Host-associated > Mammals > Digestive system > Stomach > Rumen ...
TCATCATGGTGAAAACATGCTCACACCCAAGCAACAGGATGATATCCTGCAAATTCTGGCCCAATTCGGCAGTATCGAGGGCATTAAGTTCGACCACTACGAAACAGGCTGGGACTTCGGATAATCAACAGATGATATGTCTGCCCTATTTAAGACCAAAAAGCCGGCTCCTTCACAGGGGTCGGCTTTTTTACCTTAAAAATTACTAACCTTGCTAACTAAAGTACGAGACTAACTACAAACTACTAATTAACTAAAACTATGCTTATGAAAAAAATCTGTCTCTTTATCTTTCTATCTATAATACGAAAGAGACAATAGGTTTACGCAAGCATTGTCATAATCACCCTATCGTTGCTGTTAAGAACGATGCATTACCAAAGATATAGAGTACGTTCTCGCAGGCGGGTACAAGAATCGTCTCGCCCTGACGGATCTTAATACCATTGATGTTGGCCTCGCCCCAAAGACACATCACGATGACGAACGAGTCAACGTGGAAATCGACCTGTTTGGCGACCTGTACTACCACACGGTGCACCACGAAATGGGGACAGTTGATGAGCTGTGAGATAGGCTGCGTGCTGTCATATGAACTACGATATTCCGGCCATACCTGATAGTCGATGGCATCCTTCGCCTGTTCGATGTGCAACTCACGGGGATTGCCGTGGGCATCCTTTCTGCCAAAGTCATAGACACGGTAGGTGATATCGCTGGTCTCCTGAATCTCTGCGAGGAAGTTGCCCGCTCCAATAGCGTGCAGACGACCCGCAGGCAGATAATAGAGGTCGCCAGGATGCGCCTCATGGGTGGCAATGACATCTTGCATTGGAGAGTGACCATTTACAGGTTCGGCAGTTGCCAACTGCTCATAGTCGTCAGGGGTAATACTTTTCTTCAATCCGGCATAAATCTTCGAGCCCACATCGCTCTTGATGATATACCACATTTCTGTCTTGCCCTGACAGCCGTGACGTTCCTGCGCCAGCTTGTCGTCAGGATGCACCTGTACGCTGAGGTCCTGGCGTGAGTCGATGAACTTGACCAACAATGGGAACTGGTTGCCATATTTCTTATAGACTTTCTGACCTATGAGCAGACCTTTGTATTTATCGATGAGTTGCGTAAGTGTTAGACCCACATCTACATCATCGATGAGACCGCGCTCTATAGCCACACTTTCATGCCCTGGCACACCACTAATTTCCCAACTCTCGCCGATATTGGGCTGAGCGGTAAAGATACCCTTGAAGGGTGCAATCTGATAGCCACCCCACAGGGTTGTCTTCAGATAGGGTTCAAATTTATACGGTTTCATTGAAATACAGATTTTGAGGAATGGACCTATTCTCTTTTCATTTTAGACATTGAACAAAGAACTATATCCCCAGCCTACGGCTGAGGCACCCAGTACAGCAGCATTACTGCCGTCAAGACCACTGACGAGGAACTTGACATTCTTGAAGAGGGGGTGAACCTCTTCTAGATAACGCTCGCGAATAGGCTTCATAATCAACTCGCCAGCCTTTGTCATACCTCCGAAAAAGATAAAAGCCTCTGGAGCAGAGAAGACGGCAAAGTTGGCACAGGCCTCACCCAACATGTGGCCCGTGAAGCGATAGATCTCTTGTGCAATCTCGTCACCTTTCTCAGCGGCAATACTTACATCAAGCGATGTTATCTCTTCCGGGTTTAGTCCGCGAAGTATAGAAGGACGGGCATCTTTGACCAGCATTTCACGTGCTGTACGAGCCAAACCCGTTGCAGAACAGTAAGTTTCCAGACAATCCTTGCGCCCACAGCCACACTGACGACCTTCATGACAATGTGTAGATACATGCCCCAATTCACCGGCAAAGCCATTGGAACCATAAACCAACTTTCCATCAACAACAACACCACTGCCAACACCCGTACCGAGCGTAAGCATGATAAAGTTCTTCATGCCACGGGCCACACCATAGGTCATCTCACCGATGGCAGCAGCATTGGCGTCATTGGTCAGCGCCACAGGAATGCCCAGACGCTCGCTGAACATGTCAGCCAAGGGAACGATGATATCGTGAGCCCAAGGCAGATTGGGCGCATACTCGATGGTACCATGATAATAGTTACCGTTGGGGGCGCCAATACCCATTGCCAAAATAGTATCAATGCCTCCCACCTCTTCTATAATAGGTTGAAGGGCATTAACGCAAGCATCCACATACGCATCAGCACTCGTAAAGCCACCAGTCTTGATAGCGGTTGTTGCCTTTATTTCACCACGGGCATTGACGATGCCAAACACGGAGTTCGTACCTCCCAAATCCAAGCCAATAACGTATGGCTTCATTGTATTTTTCTGTCCCATAACTTTTTATTTATTCGTTGCTACGCAAAAAGCACAATAAGTAAGATAGGCAGCACAGAGCAAAAGTACCATGACACCAGCAGTGATGGTACCAGCAGTATCTGTAGCCAGACCAATCAATGGAGTAGCAGCTCCACCACCAGCCACAGCGGTAATCATCAAACCGGAGATGAGATTAGCCTTGTCAGGCCGTGCCTGTACAGCCATCGAGTAGATGATGGGGAAAATGCATGAGCAAAGGAAACCGATGGCTCCAATCTGAGCCAGTGCACAAGCCTCAGGCAATTGGATGAAAGCCAATGAGAGAATAACCAAGACACAAGCCACGATGTTCAGGCGGAAATACTTCATGTCGGAAATCTTTGTCATAAGGAATACGCCAAGGAAAGCGCCGATGGTACGACAGATAAAGTAAGTCTGAGGGGCTACGCCAGCCTCCTCCAACGACCAACCATAGCGAGCTATCATGACCTTCGATGACACGAAGTTGGTACCTACATCGATAGCTACGGCAAAGAAAATACCAAAGAAGAGTATCAGAATAGTGGGATCCTTCAGCAAGCCAAAGGTTTGGCCTACGGTGACATTCGTATCTTCTCGGGGTTCACGCTCAATGGGAGAAACGATAAGCCATAGAGCAGACAGCAGCGTGATGACACCGAGCACAGGGAAGGCTAAATACCAGTTCTGTTTGTCACCACCACCTAATACATTTACAGCAAGAAGCATGATGAACGGACCGCAGAACGACGAAATAGCCTTGACCACTTGGCCAGCCGTCAACGAACTGGTGAGAATCTTTTCGTCTGTCACCACATTCTTAATGAGCGGGTTCTCCGATACTTGCAGGATGGCATTGCCGATACCTAAGGCGGCATAGCCCACAATGCAGGCCCACGAAGTGCCTATCAGAGGAATCATCATACCCACAATAGTAACAGCCATACCCAGGAGGACGGTATTCTTACGCCCCCACTTGTTCATCTGAATACCCACAGGTACCCCTAAGAACAGAAACCATACAAAGACCATCGAGGGCAAGAGGCCCGCCATGGTCTGACTCCATCCGAATGCCTCACGGGCATAGTCGGAGGAGATGCCTACAATGTCGCAGAAGCCCATCACGAAGAACGAGAAGAGCACTGCTCCGATACATGAAACTTGTTTTGCCTTCATATCCGTATTAATTGTTTCTTATAAATACGAACATGAAAGCTGGTTTACTTACTTTTTCCAATAAACTACGTAACGGCAGTGCTGCATGTTGTAGAAAGGTTCCAATGGAAGGGCCCCCAGTGGCACATCAGGATGTCTACCGTAGTCGAAGGTGTAGTAGTCGTTATACTTCTTAGGGTCACTAAAGGGATGTTCTACCTTATCCAGACGACCTGCCATCACAATAGGTCCACGAAGTAAGGCAACACGCGACAGGTCATCTTTGGTAGCCTCTTCATGTAAAGTCATTCCAAATTCAACTTCAATATGCTTTGCGTTCTTTACCAATGCATATCCGTCCTTGTCGGCTTTTACCTTCTTGCCATTCACCTTCATATACGTTGCCCAGTAGGGATAACGGATCTTCATCGTTGCCTTTTCTGAAGCTGTAATAATCGTTTTGTTCGATTCAGGGAAAGCAGTCTCCTGACGCACAATGGTTCCGTTCCAGTTGAGTTCGGAAGGAATGAAAAGATTCACATAAAGTACATTGTCCGAATGGAAATAAATGCTAGACTGGTACTTCGCATGACTCTCGAAGCCACTGCCCACACAACACCAGAACGAGCTGTCGCGAGTGGAATAGAGCCGATAGCCACCTGTCATCAAAGGCGTAAAGTAGCAGACCGTCGACGTGAGTGTGTCCTGTTGACCCAGAATGTGGTTGTATAGGGCACGCTCGTAGTAGTCGGCTATCTTGCTGTCGGGCTGGTAGCAGAACAGACGGTCAGCGAGCTTCAGCAGGTTATAGGTGCAGCAGTTCTCGCCATCATAGCCAGTCAGGTGTTTGCTTTGTGCCTCGGGCTTGAACAGGTGTTCTTTGTCTGAAACCTCACCAGTGACAAAAGCATGGTCGTTGACCAAGGTCCAAAACAGGTTTTCAGCAGCTGTACGACTTAACTTGCCGCCAAACAGTTCATAGTTTTTACACTCACCGAGAAGCTTGGGAATAAAAGTGTTAGCATGATTTGTTCCCAGGTCTGTGTTGCCCTGTTTCAGCGGGTCTATCTTGTCATTATGGTAGAAGAAACGGGCTACCCATAGATACTTTTCATCCTTGGTGATGGCATACAGATTGTACATCGCCTCGTTGAAACCACCAAACTCGTTACGGATCATACGGGCTCGTGTTGCCTCATCAAGGTCCTTCAACTTATTGTATGCCCAATTGCCCATACCCTTAGCCACTTCGAGAGCAGTTTCGTTGCCACACATCGTATATTGATCAAGCAACCCCTGCAGAATCTTATGCAACGTATAGAACGGTGCCCAGACACTCTTTCCTGCGATATTGCGATCGATCAACCCTTCGCCGAAAGCCGACAGATATCCTGTCCCATATTGCCGCTGTACCTCAGCCAATCCTTGCACCAATGAATCAGCCTTCTCTTTCATCTGCAGATAAGCCATTGCCGACAGCAGATGACCAGTGGTATGCCCACGCAGATCGCAGTCCATCGACTCCCAGCCCCCTAAGTGTTTCATCGTCATATAGCCACCCTCCTTACTGGAGAAGACACCAGCAGTATTGCGGAATGTGTGGAGCAACGAATTGACGGGAACAGATGCTATCCATGCCGAGTCGCGCTGCATATTACGCTGGAAACGGGAGGGTAGCAGTCTCACGTCTGACAATGCGAAGGGCTGCACCTGAGCCATCGCAAATGAGAAATGGAGAATGAGGAAAGTGAAATAAAGAGTTGTTCTTTTCATCGTCTATTTTTTGATTTGTATGTTCAGTTCTTGTACTGCTGCTTTATATTCACCATCGCCGTCTGCCTCGATGCATAATGTGATACCGTCCCATAAGCGCTTGGGGTCGAAACCGAAATAATCCGGGTCATAACGGAAGGTATACTCGCCCGTCTGGATGGCAGGGCCAGAGATGAGTACGACGCGGGGGCGAACCTGAGCATGGCAGGCGCTCTTTGCATTGTGGGTACTATCGGTGAATACTGGGGTGACGGTAATTATCGGGAGGCCCTGCGATGAATCGCAGGGAATAGTGGTCTTCAGCTTGATGTGGCTGGTAGGATTGTAGGTAACAGGCTCCCCATCCTCTGACCAATGGTCAGAGTGTGGCGCTGCATTGACAAAAGCCGACACATACTGCATCTGCTTGCCATGGGTCTCAGCATAGCGACGCTTCGTCCAGCAGACCATCTCCTCGTCCTGATACCAGAACTGGTCGTGCGGATCGCTGCTCTCCATGCCATCTTCGAGCCAGCGGGAATAGTAACAGCCACCTTTCGGACGCGGTTCTTTCAATGCTTTAGCAATAAAAGCGGCAATATAGTCCTGAGTATCTTCGCATAAATCAAAGTGTCCCTTGCCAGCATCACAGAGGAAGGAGATACGACTGTCGGGATACATCAAACGGAAGGCCAGTGCCGGACGCACACGCCCCTCCCACCACTCATACTCGCCCTCGATCATCAGTCCGGGGATGCTGTCGATGTTGCGGGTGCGCCCCCACTCGATGTTCTCACGGCCATAGCCACAGAGGTTAGTACGGGGGGCATCACCATGATAGGAGATAACACAGAGCGTGCGCTCAGGATTCCATGCCGCAAAGTTCCATGGGAAGGTGGCCTGTGCTGAATGTCCGAAAGGGATGATGGGGGCAGACAGCAGTTCAGGATGCTCAGTCCCCTCAGCAAACTGACGTATCAATTTCTCAAAACGCTCCTGACAGCCGTTATTGACATCCCAATTATAAGATCCTCGCTGGATAAAAGCCATCGCTACACCAAGGCTGTCCATCTGCTGGCAGAACCGTCTGCTGCGGAACAGCACTTCTTCAGTCATGTTCTGATGACAATAAAGCACGGCTTTTACTTCCCGATGCCCACGGGGCAGGCGCAGAAAGGCCCGCTGTCCGGGCTCGCCTGTCTGATAATCCCAGGTGACACGCTTTTCCTGAAGGGCAATGCGTTCACGGATATAGTCGGTCAGCTCCCTTACGGAATCCACATTGGCATGCAGACGGTCAAATCGGGTACCGAAAGGCCCCATCGTCAGGGGGCGGTCGTCCCTGTCCTGATGTGCCACACAATGGAGCACAAAATAGTTGACACCTGCCGCACAGACCTTGTCGATGTCGGCACGGAAGTTGGACAGTGTGGCTGGTATGTCGGCATCGCCGGGATAGGCCGTGCCAAACTCGCAGCCAATGACCGACCGTCCCGCTGTGTGTCCGTAGCGTGACACAAAGTAGGGGCGCTCGATGGTGCCGTAATGGCTACGTGCCCAATATTCGCTCATGGGAAGGTCGAAGGCAAGACCATACTCCTTACGATCAAAATCGCCGTTGCCGTAGGGTTCGCCGACAAGGAGCAGACCGCGCTCGTGGAGTTTTTCGCGCAGCGGGAGCACAAACTCTTCCATAAAGAGCCGTTGCTTGGTCTTGTTGGTTCGGGCCAGACCGCCTGTCAGGAAGTCACGGCCTTCACCCGTCAGGATATAGTCGGCACCTAACGACTCCGTATAGTCCTGCATGCCTGCCTCCCAACTATCTACGACAACGTATCGTAGTGTGTTGCCGCAATAGTCCTTTAGCTCGTCAAGCAACGGCCCAAGGAAGCGGTCGAAGTGCGTATCCACCCCTTGACGGGAAAGTTTATCCACCTCTAATCCGATGCCTGCTTCCGAGGCTGCTGTGACCATCTGTCCCGTTGTGGTATAGCCCACCCGACGATAGGTAGTGCCTGAGCCAGGGGCTGTCAGCAGCTCGATGCGGTCGAGATTGGTACCGCAGTTGCTGGTCAGGCGCAGATGACGGCAGGGTGTCGCATTGCACTGGAAGTTGACAGGTATGTCGTGCGCCTTCAGCGCCGGTCCAGAGGCCACGCCCACCGCCGTCCACGCCTTTCCGTCGATGCTTGTCTCCACCGTCAGCCGGGGTGCATAGTCGCGCGGTCCGTCGAAGGGATCCTCGGGCTGTTCGCGCTCGGCGCGCCAGAGGTTGAAGCCCACAAACGGTTTTTCTTTCTGCAGGGTGATAACCAAAGACTCGTCTTTCTCCAACCGGCGACCGATGTCCTGCATCTCGTCGGCACAAGTGGTGCGAATGGTCGTAATGTCACGATAGAAATCCATCTTATGTCGCGGCACTGGCGGACTCTTTTTCGACGAGATGCTCCATGTCAGTTGCTTCATCGACTCCTCCGGACGTATCCATGGACCACCCATTGCCGTATAGCCCGGCGAGTTGTGTATGCCAAGCACGATACCCAGTCGACGTGCTTCCCGGCAGGCGTGCTTGACGGCATCTATCCACGCCGGCGACCCATAGTCGACGGTGCCACGGCCGACACCCACCCAGGCATCGAAAATGAAAGCCGACTCAATGCCGGCGGCCTTCATGTATTCCAAGTCCTTGGTAATGCCCTCCTTGGATATGTTGCCGTTCATCCACTCCCAGTAACACCCCGTTTGAGGATGCTGGGCGTTGGCAACCACGAGCGACAGGAAAAAAGTAGAAAGCAACAGTATCTTTTTCATTTTTTATTGGTTTTATTGGGTGATTCTAATCCAGTCTACGTCCAGCCAGCCACGATTCGCCTTGCGGTCATGGCACGCTGCCACGAAACCGAACTTGGCACCTATCCACTTGCCCTGACGCATGGTAAAGGCATCACCAGCCTCCTTGTAGTGCTTGCCGTCAAGACTGTAACTGTAGCGGCACTGGCCGTCCCAGACCGTCATACGCAGATAGATGTCGAGGTAGATGGCGGGACTATATGGAATGGTATCGCACTCCGTAGGCTGTAATGTGGCGAGGGTCTGCTGAATCTCTGTACCTTCCTCGTCAGCCCCCATGCAAGTGTGTCGCTGCAGTAAGAATCCATCCCCTTGCCGACAGATAACCAGCGCCGAATAGTCACGACCCATCATCACAACCCCGCCATACTGTCCGTCTTCTTTAGAGGCAAAACGCACCTTGGCAGTAGCCGTAAAGCGAGGAGCAGTAGGTTTCTGCAGCAAGAGATTCGGCACATCCCATAAGCTCTTGAAGTCTTTGGGCTGTTCTATGGTGTAAAGACGGTAACATCCTTCGGCAGTAGGCTGACCAAAGAACTGGTGGTAATTAGCATGCCACTGCCACTGAAGTCCAAGCCCATCCGTAAATTCATCAGACTCTTGAGGGTTGTCCACCCGCGACGCCTCAGGAGTAGAGGTCGCAGGTTTACGGTATTTCGTATAAGGCACACCATGATTACCCATCATGGGCCAACCAGAAGACCAATCGACAGGTTGCAGATACACCACCCGTCCGTATGGTCCCTTGTCGTTGAAATGCAGGAACCAGTCTTCTCCCTGAACAGTATGCACCCATGCCCCCTGGTGAGGTCCGTTGATGTTTGTATTCCCCTGCCACATCACCCGTTTCCACTCGTAGGGACCGTATGGAGACTTCGAGCGCATAGCCAGTTGCCAACCCATCTCCACGCCGCCGGCAGGATTCATGATCCAGTAATAGCCATCGCGCTTGTAGAACTTAGGACCTTCGCTGGTATGATTCTCCTGTCCCCCATCGAAGACGATACGAGGTAGGCTGATCGCACGGGTTCCATCAGCAGACAGTTCGCGAACACTCAGCACCGAATTGAAACCACATCGGGAATTAGCCCAGCCATTGACAAGAAAGCATCTCCCATCATCGTCCCACAAAGGACAAGGGTCTATCATTCCCTTACCAGCAATGACACAAACCGGTTTAGACCATTCGCCAGTCGGGTTTTTAGCTTTCACCATAAAGATACCCAAGTCAGGATCGCCCCAATAGATATAAAACTCGTTCTTATGATAACGAATAGCAGGCGCCCAAACACCCTTTCCATGCTGAGGCTTGTCGAATATCTCCTTCGGTTCCTGCTCCTGCAAAGCATAGCCAATCATCTCCCAGTTTACCAAGTCCTTGGAATGAAGGATGGGAAGCCCCGGAATACAATTAAATGACGAAGCAGTCAGGTAGTAGTCATCCCCAACAGCACACACATCAGGGTCGCTGTAGTCAGCATAGAGCACAGGATTGGTATAAGTACCGTCACCATTGTCCGGACACCAAACCTGTGACCTGTGTTGCGCAACGGTCATTTGTGAAATAACGAATGCAATCAATAAAGGAACAAATCTCATATACGTTTTCTTTTTTATACGAATACGAGACTTTATTTACTTAATAGACACCTGCAATGGTTGCTGACGAGCCAGCATAAACCCATCAATACGGCATTGCCATTCAGCTTGAGAACGGATATCGAACTCGCTCCAGGCTGCACCAAAGAAGTAGTGGAAACGACCTCCTTGGTAATTCTTCAGAATGCCGAGGGCATGTTTTTCCTGTTGGCGTATGGTCACCGTCTCGTCTGGGAAGAGCAGAGCGACGTATATCTGGGTTTGATGGCGTACCGGGTCTATAGTGGGGTCGGCATAATGCACGTAGCCATCACCGATGACCACTGGTGTGGGATCGCTGTCTCGGATAGCGAGAGCGGCGGCGATGTCGGTGGGCTGCTTCAGGCCACTATACCACACCGTAGTTTCAAAGAAGTTGCAGCCTTTGTCGATGGATAGGATGCGGTGCTCTGTAATGCCGTCTGCGGTCTTGGGAAACGTCACTTCCACAGTGAAGCGTAGGGGTCCCTTGTCAAGAATGCGATAGGTTTCGTAGCACCAAGGATAGACAATCTTGCCATCGCGAAGTACGCAAGGGGTGCCGCATCCGAGTGTTGGTCCCACGGCATAGCAGTCGAGTCCCTTGCCATAATCGAGGTGGAACGACAGGCGTGGATCGTTGCTGTAGAGTTCAGGCAGGATGAGTTCGGTGGTACGTTTCACCCAGAGGTCGTGTCCAAAGCCCTTCTCTCCCTTACGCTGCAGCGCCGGTCCGTAAAGTCGAATACCAATGCGATCATTCTCAAAGGCAATATCTTCTAAACGGCTGGCGTACATAGCACCACCCACTGACGAGAGCACAGCGGCAGGCGTGCCATCACCCACAGAGAATGAAGCCTTGCTGTTCGGACGCACATGAACGGGTAGTAGCGGCTGACCATCGTGAGTCCACTGCGTGGTGCGCTCTATGCCAAAGGCATCGCGAACGATGATGTCCCTGCCAGCCTCAACACCTAGCTGTTCAGCGCTAACGGCTACCAGTTCTGAGCGTTGGAGTGGAGTCGTGTTCTCGACGGTGATGGTCTTCTGTGCCTTCAACGATGGAAGAAAAAAGGTACAGGACACGAGAAGAAGAATCAACTTTTTCATTTTATGACGGGCTTAAAGTGTAATGCTGCACCACCACTCGGCTGCAGTTGTAATGAGATTGTTTTACCACTTTTCACTATTATCTTTTCACTTTTCACTTTAGTCCTTGTAGTCAACGTCGGATCGTCGTTGTAGATTTCCACTATATACTTGCCCTTGGGTAAGAAATCGGTAGGAACCTGAATGGTACGGGGCTCGGTATTGGTCATACAGCCTACGAACCATTCGTTGTCAGCACGACGAGCTTGAATGATATACTCACCAGGCACTCCGTCAAGGGCTATACTCTCATCAAACACCGTGGGGCAATCTTTCCAAAACTGAAGTTCTGCCTCGCCTTTATCGACAAATGGATTATCGTACCAAAAATAGAACTGAAGTGGCGAGTAATAAACAGCAGCCATCGCTAACTGGTGTCCCTTGGTATTCTTAACACGGCTATTGAAATAACACAGCGTGTAGTCGGCAGGTCCACAAAGATAGCGGGTAAAGGGCAACAACGTATTGTTGACAGCATCAGGCATCTCCTCGTTGCCGCGAACCCCCTCATGGGTCAGCAGATGAGGCCAGGTGCGACTGAGACCTGTAGGACGATACTCGTCGTGAATATCAATCATGATATGGTACTTAGCACACTTGGCAATGGCATCATGTAGCCATGTGGACCACTGCTGGTTGCCGATATGTACGAAACCGAACTTGATACCGCTGATGCCCCACTGTTGATATAAAGGAAGGAGTTCATCCAATTGGCGATAGAGGGCTCGCTGGTTGACATAGACCCATACACCAATACCCTTCGAACGGGCATAGGCACAGATTTCCGGCATGCTGAAGTCACGCTGGCTGCTGACCTTTGTGGCATCACTGGACACTTTTCCCTCTGGACCATACCAGCCAGCATCGAGTTCTACATAGTCGAAACCAAACTGTGCACAGTAGTCGATGCTCTGCTTGATACCCTCTTTGGTGAGCCTGCCAGCACGGAACGCCTTGCCAGGACGCACCCACGACCAGTCGTGTTGCATATCCCGCTCACTATTGAGATTGAGGATGAGGCTTTTATGATTGATGAGGTCGACAGCCTTGTCAGCAGCCATCA